>Ga0335069_10011208_pt1 | contig 12669 bp, 19 predicted proteins | sample Lox_Sample_11_FD_206714 | JGI IMG/M metagenome (GOLD analysis project Ga0335069, IMG submission 206714) | Soil microbial communities from Loxahatchee National Wildlife Refuge, Florida, United States - Lox_Sample_1.1 | ecosystem: Environmental > Terrestrial > Soil > Wetlands | place: USA... | reverse complement strand
TCGAGCGATCCCTTCTGCACGTCGACGGCGAGCACGTCCTTGTAGAACGGAAACAGCAGCCCGAGCGAGAATTTCGTGAGCTCGAACGTCCCTTCGGCCGCGGGAACGAGCGCCTCGACGTCGGCCCGCCCTTTGAAGCTCGCGATACGATCGGCCGAGACGAACGAGAGCGCGACGTGCGCCTTCTCCCCACGCTTCGTCGTCAGATTCGTCGCCTCGGCGGCGACGTCGGCGAGCTCCGAGCGGAACGTCGAGGTCTCGTCGACGAGGGCAATCTTCCCTTGCGTGACGGCCGTCTTCGCCACGGTCGCCGCCCATGGTTTATCGCTCGCGCCGGCCGTCGCCGTCGCGGCCGCACCCGCAGGCGCTTGCGCCGCGCGCCGGCTCGCGCCACCGGGCGCGCTTTCGAACAGCGGCTGGGCGAGCTCGAACGCGCCGTCGCGCAGCCGCTTCACGTCGACCGCGGGCGCATCGACGGCGAGCGACGCAATGCGGACGTCACGGCCGAAGACATCGATGCGGTCGAGCACCACCGAGATGGCCTTCGCGCCGACGAGCGGCGAGCCATCGCGGCGTGCGAGCGCGAGCGCGTCGATGCGCGCGTCGCCGCGCAACTCGAGCTTCCGCTCGTCCTCCTTACCGCCGGCGAACACGACCTGGAGGCGTGTGGTCAGCGTTCCGCCGGCCACAACGATGCGCGGCCTGGCCGGGAGGTAGGCGACGTAGTCCTTGAGCGGCAGCGCGTCGATGTCGATGTCGATCGCCGCGTCGTGGCGCGCGGCGAACGGCATCGTGGTCCCGCCGAGCGCGAAATGCGATCCGTCGAAGGTCCCTTCGAGGTGCGGCGTGACGCGAATCTCGGACTGATACTTGAGGGAGGAGATGAACGGAACCCCGATCGCCAGCTTTTCGACGCGGTGCTTGCTGCCCGTGGCGCCATCGTCGAAAAGGATCGACCCGTCGTCGATCTCGATGTTGTTGAGCGAAAACCTGGGCGCCGGCCCTTCGGGCTCGGCGAGCGCCCGGTCGATCAGGTCCTGGACGCTGTAGCGCCCGTCGCGGTCGCGCCCGAACGCCACGGTCGGACGCACGAGCTTCAGCGCATCGAACACCGGCGCACGGTGCACGAACGACGCCGACGACATGTCGGCGATGAGCTCGTCGACGGCGAACAACGGCGGCGCGGTTCCGCCGGCGGCGGCGACGGCGAGCTTCCGCAGCGTCAGGCGCAGGGTAAGCGGCTCGAACTCGACCTTCTCGACCGTCGTCTTGCGGCCGAGCGCCTCGCTGAGCCGCGACTCGATCTGGCTGCGGGCGATCAGCGGAACGGCGAGCCACGCGAGGACGACGATCCCGGCGAACACGCCCGCGGCGATCGCAAGGCGGGTGAGCCAGCGCGACAACGAGAACCGCGTGCGAGCGGAAGGATCGGCGGTCATGGCGCGAGCCGGCGGCGCACGCCCCCATCCCTCTTGCGTGCCGTGCTCCGTTGACCGATTCTACATCTCATGAATGTCGCCCGACTGAAGCGCCGCTGCCGGGAACTCCCCGGTTCGACGGAGACGCTCTACGGCGAGCCGTGGAATTTTCTGGTGTACACGGCCGGCGGCAGGAAATTCGCGTATTTCAAGACGAGCGAGCCGGAGCGCTGGCGCTTCAGCGTGAAGGTCGCCCCCGATCGCTTCGTCGAGTTGACGGATGCTGCGGGTGTGAAGCCCGCCCGCTACCGCGGAAGATACGGCTGGATCACGATCGTCAACGTGCCGGCGTTCCCCGGCGGCTATCTCGAGGAGCTGGTCGAATGGTCGTATCGCTCGGCGTTCGCGTCGCTCACGCGGCGCAAGCAGGCCGCGCTGCGCGCACTCGAGGACGCGTAGGTGCTGTTCGACCCTGCGCGACACGAGACGCTTCGCGCGCCCCGCTGGGACGAAGGCGAGGCTCGTGCGGCGATCGAGCGCATCGTTGCCGATGCGGAGGCCCATTTTTCGGAGGATCGGTATTGGCCGTTGCATCCGCTCGATTGGGACGGCCGAGGGAATCGCGATCGCGTCGAGACCTCCTTGTACGACGGCGCCTGCGGCGTGGTCTGGGGGTTGCACTATCTCGAGGCCGTCGGAGCCGTCGGTTTGTCGCGCAGCCATGGCGCGGGATTGAACCGGCTGCTCGAGCGCAACCGCGCCCGCCTCGGCACATCTGCGGAGCGCGAGCGCTCCTCGTTTCTCACGGGCGATACGCCGATCAGGATGATGTCATTCGGCGTGGAGCCGACCCCCGCTCTCGAGAACGAGCTCGCTGGCCTCATCGCGGGCAACGTCGAACACGCGGCGCGCGAGCTGATGTGGGGCGCCGCGGGGACGCTGCTCGCCGCGCTCTTCCTTTGGGAGCGCACGCTTAGCGAGAAATGGGCCGAGCTCTTTCGCTCGACCGCAAGCACGCTATGGAACCAGCTCGAGTGGTCGCCGCGTTACCGATGCTCGTATTGGACACAGCAATTCCTTGGCTCGCGGTTCACGTATCTCGACGCCGTGCATGGGTTCGTTGCGACGGCTTTGCCGCTCATCCGTGGCCGAAGTCTGTTGAGCACCGAACGATGGTCCGCGTGGGAACGCTGCATCGTGAATACCGTGGAGCGGACCGCGGATCGGGATGGCCGGCACGTCAACTGGCGCCCCGAGCTCGAGGACAGGGGAGACAGCCGAAAGAGGCTCGTGCAGTTCTGCCATGGTGCTCCGGGATTCGTCGTCTGTCTCGCCGGGCTGCCGAGTGCGGCGATCGATGACTTGCTGCTGGGCGCGGGGGAAACGATCTGGTCCGCGGGCCCGCTCGCCAAAGGCTCCAATCTGTGCCACGGCACCGGCGGCAACGGATACGCGCTTCTCGCGCTCTATCGGCGTACGCGCGATTCGCTGTGGCTCGACCGCGCGCGGGCCTTCGCGATGCACGGCATCGCACAAACGGATCGCCATGCCCAGTGCTACGGGCAATTGCGGTACTCTCTGTGGACCGGCGACATCGGATTCGCGATCTATCTCGCGGATTGCGTGCGAGCGCAAGCGCGGTTTCCGACGATGGACGTCTTCTTCGGGGCGAGCGCCGTCTGACATCGGGACGGGGAACGCCGGCATGCGACAGGAGAATGCGCGTGGAGTCTTCTTCGGAGAGCTGCGGCAGAGGCGATGACACGGAGGACGCTCGGCCGTGCCACGCCGCCGATGCAAGAATGATCCCGACAGCCGCCCCGACAATCCTGCAAGGGCAAGGACGATGACGCTCCGAGTTTGTGTGGCGGGCGCAACGGGCTGGGCGGGCTCGGAGCTCGCGCGTGCGATCGCGAAGGCGCCCGACCTCGCGCTCGTCGCCGCGATTGCCCGCAGGCACGCGGGACGGGTTCTCGGCGACGTCTTGGGCGAGCCGCAGCTCACCGCCCGCGTCCATGCGTCGGCCGCGGCGGCGCTCACCGAGCCCTGCGACGTCTTCGTCGAGTACACCAAGCCGGACGTCGCGAGGCGCAACATCGTCTGTGCGCTCGAGCGCGGCGCGCACGTCGTCGTCGGAACCTCCGGGTTGACCGAGGACGATTACGCGCAGATCGATGCGCTCGCTCGAGTGAAGGCGCGCGGCGTGCTTGCATGCGGCAACTTCGCGCTCACGGCAGTGCTGTTGCAGAAGCTCGCCGAAGCCGCAGCGCGCATGATCCCCCAATGGGAGATCATCGACTATGCGCACGACGACAAGGTCGACGCTCCGAGCGGAACCGTTCGCGAGCTCGCGCATCGGCTGTCCAGGATCCGCGCGCCCGAGCCCACGGTGCCGGTCGGGCAGACGGTCGGGCCCCGCGAGACCCGAGGGGCGACCGTGTCAGGCTCGCAGGTACATTCGATTCGACTGCCCGGTTACGTGATCGGCGCGGAGATCATCTTCGGGATGCCGGGCCAAAGACTTTCCATCCGGCACGACGCCGGAGGCAGTGCGCAGCCCTACGCCGAAGGCGCGCTCCTCGCAATCCGAAAGGTTGCCGGGCTCGTCGGCGTCCATCGAGGCCTCGATTCCGTCCTCGATCTCTGATCCGGGATGGAGACATCTTGAACATTTCGCTGCGTATGGCAATGATGATGAGCGCCGTCTTCGGCGCGCTGAGCCTCGGGTACGCCGTATACGGCCTCGTTTCGCTCGGCGAGATCGCCGACGCGACGCAGGCCTCCGACGCGCGGGGATTCATCGGTTTCTGGGCGTTTCTCGGATCGATCGCGATGGGCCTGGGCTTGCTCGCCTGGTGGATCGAGCGGGCACAGCGCAAGGCGGCGAGAGCCGAGCGAGTTTCCCCGGGCCCGAAATGACGGTTCGTCTCGATCACGCCATCGTGGCGCCGCGCCACTGATGCTCGGGGGGACTGGCAAACATGCTTACCGCGATCTGCCACTGCGGCGCCGTCGGCGTTCAGGTCCCGCGCAAACCGCGCCGGCTGACGAGCTGCAACTGCTCGATCTGCCGCCGTTATGGCACGCTCTGGGCGTACTACAAAGCGTCCGACGTGCGCATCGTCGGCGCACGCGGCGCTACCCAGGGCTACGCCTGGGGCGACAAATCGCTCCGCTTCGTCCGCTGCGGCAACTGCGGCTGCATCATGCATTGGGAGGCGACGAAGCCGACGTCGAACAGCCGGATGGGTGTCAACGCGCGCAACCTCGACCCCGCCGCGATCGCCGGCGTCCGCGTACGGCGCCTCGACGGAGCGTCGACGTGGAAGTTCCTCGACTGAATCGACGCCCCCCCGCCACCCTAGAGACCGTCCGGCAGCCCTCGAGCCCCCACTCGCGAACATGCCCGTTCCGACACTCGTTCACGGCCGATGCCATTGCGGCAACATCGATTTCGAGCTCGAGTGGCCCGGCAATTCCGCGGCGATCCCGGCGCGCGCCTGCGGGTGCTCGTTCTGCGTCAAGCACGGCGGCGTTTGGACGTCGAATCCGAAAGCACGGCTGTCCGTCACGATCCGCGACCGAACGCTCGTCTCGCCGTACGCGTTCGGCACGCGGAGCGCGACGTTCCACGTCTGCTCGCGCTGCGGCGCCGTGCCAGTGGTCACCAGCGAGATCGACGGCCGCCTCCATGCGGTCGTCAACGTCAGCGCGTTCGAGGACGTCGACCCGGCGTCGCTCATCCGCGCGGCCGCGGATTTCGAAGGCGAAGACCTCGCTTCGCGTCTCTCCCGCAGAAAGCGCAACTGGATCGCCGAGGTTCGGATCCGAGGCGCGGGCGGCCCGACCGCACAATGACGTCGATCGCCGATGCGCATTTGGAACAGGTAGCGCGACCCGGAACGGTCGTGGCCGACACTGCGACATCGGTGCGCGCGTACGCGGATCGCGACTTCGATCGCCTCGTTGCGCGCTGGCACGAGACCAATCGCGCAAGCTATCCTTACGTCGGGGCGCAGATGCGCCACACGGCCGAGGATGCGCGTTGGTTCTTCCGCGCCAAGATCCTGTCATCGTGCGCCGTCTGGGTTGCCGAGCGCTCGGAGGATCTCGTAGGGCTCATCGCGATCGAGGCGCCGTGGATCCGCCAGCTCGCCGTCTTCCCCGAGCATCAGCGACGCGGCGTCGGGACGGCGCTCCTCCACCAGGCGCGGGAGTGCTCGCCGGCGGAATTGCGTCTGTACACGTTCCAGCGCAACGGCAAGGCCCGGGCGTTCTACGAGAAGCACGGCTTCCGTCTCGCGGCTCTCGGCGTGAGCCCCGCACCGGAGCTCGAGCCCGACGTCGAGTATCGGTGGAGCGCCTAGCCTCGTGAAGGCGTCCCGGCCGAGCGCCGTCCTTCGCGGCCGATGTGCGACCCGCTTCGATCGTGCGATCGGCGTCAGGGAGACAGCTAAGCGCCGGCCCGGCCTCCAAGGCGAGCCCGCCGCCCACATACGACACTCCGAGCGAGCGCTGGCCAGGCACGGTGTGCGAAGGGATTAGAATCGGGTGATGCTCGAGCTCCGACCCACCTGCGAGAACTGCAACAAGCCGCTGCCTCCGGACTCGCTCGAAGCCCGGATCTGCAGCTACGAATGCACTTTTTGCGCAACCTGTGTCGACACCGTTCTGCAGAACGTTTGTCCGAACTGCGGCGGAGGCTTCACGCCGCGCCCCGTCCGGCCTGCGCGGAACTGGAAGGGCGACAATTTCCTGGGAAAGGACCCGGCAACCGCGAAGGTCAGGTACCGGCCGGTCGATCCCTCTGCGCATGGGCGCTTCGCCGCGGCAATCAGGACGATCGCTCCGCACGAGCGGTGAGAGGCCGCGATTTCTGCCTTCCCGCGCAAGCGCGGTCCCGGCCGCGTCGAGAACAGCGGATTGACGAACCTCCGAGAAGCTCCCAGAATCCGGAGCCCCAATCAGCGGGAGGCGATGCGATGACTTCTTTGGGCGCGCTGCTCGGTCCGATCGTGGTTTCGGCGGTGATCGTTTTCGTCGCGAGCTCGGTGATTCACATGGTGTTGCCGTGGCACAAGAGCGATTACCCGAAGGTACCGAACGAGGACCGCGTGCGCGACGCGCTGCGCCCGCTCGCGATACCGCCGGGCGACTACATGATCCCGCGCGCATCCGGCATGCAGGAGCTGAAATCGCCGGAATTCATGGCGAAGATGAGCGAAGGGCCGGTGATGATCGTCACGGTGTTGCCGACCGGCCCCTGGACGATGGGAAGGAACCTCGCGCAATGGTTCGTCTACAGCATCGTCGTCGGAGTGTTCGCCGCGTACGTCGCCGGCACCGCGCTTCCTCCCGGCGCATCGTATCCCCGCGTGTTCCAGGTCGTGGGAACGACCGCTTTCATCGGCTACGCGCTTGCGCTGTGGCAGCTCTCGATCTGGTATCGCCGCGACTGGATGACGACGATCAAATCGAACGTCGACGGGCTGATCTATGCCCTGCTCACCGCAGGTACGTTCGGGTGGCTGTGGCCCCACTGATGTCTCCGTCCACGAACCGCGCGCGGGCGTAGCCGGGCTGCACACGACGAAACATGGAGGACATGCTCGTCAGGCTCTATGCGATCCCGAGCGTCGAGGAAGCGCTCGCCGCCTGCTCGGCGCGGGGAGTGTCGATCCGCAGGGCGATCGTGCCCGAACGTCCCGCGGTCGTCGAGTGGGTGCGCGCGCGTTTCGCGAGCTCCGTAGTTGAGGTCGAGACCGCGTTCGCGCAGGTTCCGGTCACCTGCTTCATCGCACTGCGCAACGACGAGCTTCTGGGGTTTGCCTGCTACGACGTGACGTGTCTCAACTTCTTCGGGCCGGAAGGCGTCGCCGCTGCCGAGCGCGGCAACGGCATCGGCCGCGCACTTCTCCTTCGCGCGTTGCAAGCGCAGCGTGCACGCGGCTACGCCTACGCGATCATCGGCGGAGTCGGCCCGGCACAGTTCTACGAACGGGCGGCGGGTGCGATCCCGATTCCTGGGTCGACACCGGGCATCTACGCGGGATTCCTCAGGCGCTGATCTCCCAGCCGATCGCCTTCCGTGCGCCAAGGCGCGGATCACGCGACGTGCACGTCAACGCGACACGAGCGCTCCATGACGGTCCGACAACGCCCGCCCCTTTTTGTCGCCCGGCCGTTTCGCGCGGTCGAGCTCGGCTCCGAGGACGCCGCGGAGCTGCAGCGCTTCTTCGACGAGAACCCCGAGTATTTCGTCTCGGTGACCGGACAGCGCCCGCATCGGGCCGAGGCCCAGGACGAGATCGATCGCTTGCCCCCCGAGGACTTTACGTTCACGAGGAAATGGGCGATCGGCTTCGTCGACGAATCCGAATCCATGGTCGCAATGGCGGATGTCGTCTCCGACCTCATGGCAAAGGATGTCTGGCACATCGGCCTCTTCATCGTCGCGACGCGATTGCACGGTGCCGGCATCGCGGAGATTCTCTACGGCGCTCTCGAGCGCTGGGCGCGCGAGCACGGCGCGCGGTGGCTGCGGTTGGGCGTCGTCGACGGCAACACGCGAGCCGAGCGCTTCTGGCAGGGCCGCGGTTTCGTCGAGGTCCGCACGCGCGACGGCGTGCAAATGGGCGCGCGCACGCATACCATTCGCGTGATGGCGAAGCCGCTCGCCGGCGGCGGCCACGCGGAATACCTGGCTCTCGTCGCCCGCGACAGGCCGGGCGCCCCGTGATCCTGGGGGTCGAGAACGCAGGCATCGTCCCGACCGGCGACGCGTGACGCGAGGCTCCCGGAGGCCACACCCATGTGCAGAAACATCAGGCTGCTGTTCAATTTCGCGCCCCCGGTGACCGACGAGGAGATCCGCGCGGCGGCGCTTCAATTCGTGCGCAAGATCAGCGGCTTCAACAAGCCGTCGAAGGCGAACGAAGCCGCGTTCCTCGCAGCCGTCGACGGTGTCGCCGCGGTGTCGGCGACGCTCCTGCGCTCGCTCGAAACCAACGCTCCACCCAGAGACCGCGCAGCAGAGGCGGCCAAGGGACGGGCACGCGCAGTGGCGCGCTACGCTCCCGTGAACGGTTGATCCTGCGGCTTTCCCGCAACTACAATCGCGGCATGGCGCCTGCTTCGACCGATCCGAATCAAGCTCGCGCGCTGGTGGTGTCGCTGCGCGATTTCGTGGTGCGCGCGAAGAGCGCGCTCGACGACGAGATCCGGAGCTACCCGACGCCCATTCCGCGCTGCGATGCGCAGTTCAACCACGCTTACGAGCAGCGCTCGAGGCTCGCCGCGCTGCTGCACCGGATCGAGGCGGCGACCGCCGGCGAGGCCGCCGCGGACGGGATTTTGCGCGCGATGGCCGAGTTCGCGGCGCTACCACCGCTCGCCGAATCGGGCGAGGAGCGCACTCTGCGTGCGCGGATCGCGGACGCGCTCGAATGCGCGGGCGTCCAGGTGCTCGCGAGCACGGAGCGCGGCACAGTCGACGTCGCCGCCGGCGGCCACTAGGGTCTTAACGTCGCGATCGCGCGGGAACGCCGCTCGCGAACCCCGAAAGGGGCTCGGGCGGCAGCCTCGAGGCCAGTCGACGCGGCGCCGTACATACCCGCATACTGCGACGAAGATCTGCGTTGGGGACGACCGCAAGATGACGAAGCCGAACTTCGATATCACCGCCGCGCACAGGTATTTCGCCTCGCACTGCTTCAACGCCGCGTGGGATCTGATCGAGAAGAAGGAGCGCACGCCCGACGACGATCGGATGATGGTGGCGCTCAACCAGGCATCGCTCTACCACTGGCGGCAGCGCGACGACTGCAGCGACCAGCCGCTGTCGATCGGTTACTGGCAGGCGTCGCGGATCCAGGCGATTCTCGGCAACGCGCCAGAGGCGCTGCGCCACGCCGGGGTCTGCTTCGGTTACAGCGGCGCCCTGTCTCCGTTCTTCCTCGGTTATGCGCACGAGGCGCTCGCCCGCGCCCACCTGGTTGGGGGCGATGCGCGCGCGGCGCGCGAGCATCTCGACGCGGCGCTCGCGCTCGCGGCCGAGGTCGAAACGAAGGACGAGCGGGAATTGCTGCTCGCCGATCTCCGGGCGCTGTCGGGCGCACCCTAGGCGCTGCTCCGGATGCAGATCGACAGAATCGATCACCTCGTTCTGACGGTGCGCGACATCGACGCCACGTGCGCGTTCTATTCGCGCGTGCTCGGAATGAGCGTGGTCACCTTCGCCGGCGGCCGCAAAGCGCTCGAGTTCGGCGCACAGAAGTTCAACCTGCACCAATCGGGCGGGGAGTTCGACCCGAAGGCCGCGCACCCGACGCCGGGATCGATCGACGTCTGCCTGATCTCCGCCGTCCCGCTTTCCGACGTGATCGCGCATCTCGCTCGCTGCGACGTTGCCGTCGTCGAAGGCCCGGTCACGCGGACCGGTGCGAAGGGGCCGATTCGCTCGGTCTATTTCCGCGATCCAGACATGAACCTGATCGAAGTGTCGACCTATGAGCCTCGCTGACGGAACGTTCGGGCGCATGCGGAGCCACGGCGCCCGGGTTCTGCGACCGGGCGCGTACTCGCCGCTGCGACAAGCGCCGGGAAGGGTGCGCGCGCTCGCCGCGCTCGCGCTCGTCGCGGCCTCGACCGCGGCGCTCGGCTACAGCGAGGAGCGTGCGCGGGCGTACTTCGCACGGGAGCTCGCCGAGTGCAGCGCGTGGTACGAGCTGTTGGCCGAGGCGCCGGGGCTCGACGAGGTCACCCGGATACGCTTTCGCGCCGCGGGTATTTCGCTCCTCAGCGCGGCGGCGGACATTACCACGGAGCCCTGGGCGCTTACGCAGAAGAATCTCGCCGCAACTACGATCAGGCGCGAGATGCGTTACTCGTGGGCGAATTACGCAGTCGTCGACAAGGAATACGGAAAGCGCTGCCGCGAGACCGCGACCGATCCTGTCGCGCGGCGAAAATACTGGCTGGACAAGCACGATTGAGGTCTCGATGTCGACGATCGAAGCGAGACTGCAAGCCCTCGGGCTCGCTCTTCCCGCGCCGCTCCAGCTCCCGCCCGGGGTCGTGCTGCCCTTCCCGTGGGTGCGCGTCCGCGGCAAACGCGGCTACGTTTCGGGCCACGCAGCGCAGAACGCCGACGGCTCGCTCGCGGCGCCACTCGGCAAAGTCGGCCTCGGCGTCTCCCTCGAGCAGGCGCAATCGCTCGCGCGCCTCACGGCGCTTTCGATCCTCGGGAGCCTCAAGCGGGAGTTGGGCGATCTCGACCGCGTGTCGGCGTGGCTGCGCGTTTTCGGGATGGTCAACTCCGCGCCGGGCTTCAATCAACAGCCGCTTGTCATCAACGGATTCTCGAACCTGATTCTCGAGGTCTACGGCCCGGAGCGCGGCAGCCACGCGCGCTCCGCGGTCGGCATGGCCGAGTTGCCGCTCGGCATTCCCGTGGAGATCGAGGCCGAGGTCGAGATCGACGGCTGAGACGCCGGCGCGACGCCGTCGGCACCTTCAGCACCGTCCTGGCGGATCGCCGGTCCAATTCGTCAACATTATTGACAATCTTGCCGCAGAAGGGAGCTCCGAATGAGCGCATCGACGCAACCGCTACGCATCGGCATCCTCGGCGCGGCGAACATCGCCCGCTATCTGATCGACGGCGCCCGCGGCTCGCCGAAGATCCGCGTGGAGGCGATCGCGAGCCGGAACCTGGATCGCGGCAAGGCCTTCGCCGCGGAGATGGGCGTGCCGCGGGTTCTCGCGACGTACGAGGCCCTGCTGGCCGACCCCGCGATCGACGCGGTGTACAACCCCCTGCCCAACAACCTGCACGCCGAGTGGACGATCCGCGCGGCGGATGCCGGCAAGCACGTGCTGTGCGAGAAGCCGCTCTCGGCCACCGCCGCCGAGGCGAGAGCGATGTTCGACGCCGCTCGCCGGAACGGTGTCTACGTCGTCGAGGCCTACCCCTATCGGGCGCAGCCGCAGACGATCCGCCTGCGCGAGTTGCTGCGGGAAGGCGCAATCGGGCGCCCGCTGCTCGTGCATGCGTCGTTCGGATTCCCGATTGCGGATCCTTCGAACATCCGGTTGAAGCCCGAGCTTGCCGGAGGGTCGCTGATGGACGCGGGAAGCTATCCGGTCAGCCTCGTCCGGATGATCGCCGGCGAGCGACCGCTGCGCGTCCATGCGTTCGCGCACATGACGGAAACCGGCGTCGATCGCACCGTCGCCGGCTCGATCGAGTTCCCGAGCGGGCTGTTCGGGCAGATCTCGTCCAGCTTCGCGACCGCGCGGGAGCGCAAAGCGTACATCATCGGAGACGCAGGATTGATCGAGACCGGCTACTACAACGACACGTCCGCGATCATGCCGCCGACGATCGTCGTTCGGCGCGGCGCGACGTGGAATGCTCCCTACGAAACCATCGGATGCGCAGCGACCAGCGGCTTCCGCGCCGAAGCTGAAGCGTTCCACGACCTGGTGCGCGGGGGATGGGATCGGTGGCCGGGCGCGACGCCCGAAGAGTCGATCGACATCATGCTGACGATCGACGCGATTGCGGCCAGCATCCGCTCGGGGGCGCCCGTCGCCGTCGGCGGATAGCGGGCCTGCTAGCGCTTCAGCGCGCGGCACTCGAGCGGCAGCAATCCGTCCTTTACGGTCGTGAGGTTCGCACCGTTCACCGTCATCTGGTCCGGCGCTTCGGCGCTGCCGCAGACCCACGCGACCGGCACGATCGGCGCGTCGGCGACCACCGCGGGTCGTAGCGAAAGGACTTTGCCGGAAATCGCCCCGCTCGCGCGATTGCCGAAAGTGATGTCAATGGCGCCGCCGCGCACGGTCAGCGAGCTCACGTAGTTGGCGACGATCTTCTCGGGGACCGGCAACCCGGCGGCCGCGTTGTCGGTGGGAAAGCTCTGCGTCGACGCCCACGCCGCGGCGATCGGCTGCTTCGCGATGTCGGCGAGCGGCAGCGATTCCCTGATCTGATCGCGGACGATGCGCTCGAGGTACGAAGGGACGGCGAGGGTGGCGAGGATGGCGATCACGGCAATTACAGCCATCATTTCCACCATCGTGAAGCCGCGATGCCGCCTGCTCGTCGACTGCCGCGCCATGCTCTCTCGCCCCGACGACTCATCATAATTCACTGGGGCTCTCCGATGTCGGCTACCATGTAACCGCCCGCCCGGGGCATTGGCGAAGTCGAAGCCCCAAAGCACTTCCCGCGACAGGGAGATCTCAT
>Ga0335069_10011207_pt1 | contig 12669 bp, 8 predicted proteins | sample Lox_Sample_11_FD_206714 | JGI IMG/M metagenome (GOLD analysis project Ga0335069, IMG submission 206714) | Soil microbial communities from Loxahatchee National Wildlife Refuge, Florida, United States - Lox_Sample_1.1 | ecosystem: Environmental > Terrestrial > Soil > Wetlands | place: USA: Florida... | reverse complement strand
GCCTTTTCACGACCGCCGACGGATTTGCACCGACGATCGTGAGCCTTGCGTTGGGTCGCTGCTGACGAATCAGCGGCATCGTGCTCTTGCAGAATCGAATCATCGCTTCCTGGTTCGGGTAGTAATCCATCCGACCGATGAAACTGATCAGGTCCGGATCATACGGTTCCGCAGAGGGTGCGAAATAGGCGTGATCGACTCCGTTTGGAAACCAATCCGAGTCGACCCCGGTCGCGAACTCGCGCAGAGTCGCGAGCTCTTCCAGCGTCGTGCAAGTGTTCAAATCGAAGAGCGGGGACAGGCGCTTTTCCTCGGCCTCCAGTTTCGCGGCTTCCAACCGATATGCGAGCGACATCGGAAACGAACGCACTTGCCCATAGATCGACCATTTCTGCGAATCCATATCGCCGAAATCGAGGATCTTCGGAACACCGACTACGTCTGAAACGTATTGAGCAACCGACGAGCAATGTACGAACACGAGGTCGAAGCGTTCGCGCGCGATCGCCGCGTCGATGCGGGCCTTCAATGCCGCAGAGAAGAAGTAGCCCATCGAAAACGGCGTTCGCGTAGGCGCTCTGACGAGCATCCGCGCAGTAGCTCCGAGGAGCGTCACGCGTTCGCAGATCAATTCCTTGCAGTGTTTTCGCAGCCCCTGCGCATCGTCGAACTCTTCGCGGGAGCGCGCCAGGGACGCCACCGTCACTTCGTGGTTTCGTGCAAAATGGGAAATCATGTTGAACGGACGGATCTTGCCGCCGCGCTGCGGCGGATACGGGACACGATGGCACACGTACAGAATCTTCATGATGCGGCAATTTGCTTGAGTTCCGTCGTCACGTCGTCGACCGATCGGCCATCGATGAATACTCGGGAGAAGATCTCGAGATTGGTCAGCGCTTGCAGATGATCGGTATGGTCGTCCAGGTTGCGGCGGTGCGCGTCAACCAGCTCCGCCACGGCTTCGTGGCGAAACAACCCGCGTCGCTCGACGACATCCTTTGCTAGCAGCGCGTTTGTCATGCCCGCGAGCGATTGCTTCAGCCAAGCGCCCATTGGCGCGCCGAACCCGCGCTTGCTGCGATACAGAATCTCATCCGGCAAGACACCCGTCATCGCACGTTTCAAGACGTGCTTGAGATCTCGACCGTTGATCTTCATCGAGGTTGGCATGTCGAGCGAGAGATCGACGAGCGCTTGGTCGATCAGCGGTACCCGACACTCGATGGAGCTGGCCATCGTCATCCGATCGGTCAGCAGTAGCAGGTCGTCCGGCAGCTGCGTCTGCAAATCGACTTCCATCAACGTACCGAGCAAATCCGACGACGACGCCTCAGAGAATGCCTTTTGGAGCGCACTGATCCGATGCTGTGACGGTTCGACCAACAATGATTCGAGGCTCGGATCCGAGAAGACCCCGACGTAGTGCTTGTAGCGGGTCTCGGCATCCAAGCCCTGCGACAGGATGAACGACTTCGCGTAACGCATTGCATTGAGTACGGCCGAGTGGCGATCGCTCGGCAAGCGCTTCGCGATCGGGACGAGCACGCGCTGTCTGACGCTACGCGGTATCCACGACATCCAACGATCGTAGTAGCCGCCGAGATATCTTCGGTAACCTCCGAACAGCTCGTCGCCGCCGACGCCCGAGAGGATCACCTTGACGTCACGACTCGCAAGCTCGGCAACCAAATGCGTCGTAATGAATGCCGAATCGGCGACCGGTTCGTCCATGTGCCACAACAGTTTCGGCAACAGCGCTGCAACGTCCGGGCGAACGATGATCTCGTGGTGATCCGTCGCGAAAAGATCGGCGATGCGTCTCGCATAGTGCAGTTCGTTGTACAGAGCCCCGGCGCCTTCGGCCTCGAATCCGATCGAATACGTACGGACCGGCTGCGCACTGTGCTTGGCCATCATCGCGACTACAGAGCTGCTGTCGATGCCGCCGCTGAGGAACGCGCCGAGCGGCACGTCGCTGACCATTTGGGCCGCCACCGATTTTTCGAGTTGCGTCTTGACCGCTTCGACCCAATCGATTTCTTCGCGCTTGGGATGCGCCGACGGTCGCCAGAACCGTTCGACGACACTCTGCCCGGTGCAAGCGTCCACGCATAGCCGCGAACCGGCCTCCAGCTTTTCGATGCCAGCAAATATGCTGAGGGGCGCTGGGACGTATCCCAGCGACAGGTATTCTCTCAAAGCGACGCGATCAAAGCTCGGCGTCGAATCGAGCGCGTGAAGAATTGCCTTCAATTCCGACGCGAACAGTACACGTCCCGGCTCGCGTTTGAGGTACATCGGCTTGATGCCAAGCGGATCGCGGGCGATCAGCAGGCGGCGCTTGCGCGTGTCCCACAGCGCGAAACCGTACATACCGTCGAGATGCCGGACGAGATCGTCGCCGTACTCTTCGTATAGGTGAACGATCACCTCGGTATCGCTGCCCGTCTGAAAGCGATGACCCTTCGCCTGCAGACCGGCTCGCAGTTCACGAAAATTGTAGATCTCGCCGTTGCAGACGACCCATACCGAACCGTCCTCATTGGAGATCGGCTGGTGTCCGCTGCTCAAATCGATGATCGACAGCCGGCGCATTCCCACTAGAAACGGACCGTCCGCGTATGCGCCTTCGTCGTCCGGCCCGCGGTGAACCGTCACTCGAGCCATCCGCGCAAGCAACTCCTCACTCGGCCGCCGTTGCGCAAGATCGAGAATGCCGTATACGCCACACACGAGTCGCGTTACCCCTCAGTGCCGTTTGCGCGCGCCACTACGCCAAGCGTCGCGCAATTGGCGGACCTACGAGCCGCGTAACCCCTACGGGCAAGCGTTTCCACAGCTCGATCGGTAGTTGGAATTTTGGATTCGTCGGGCTCAGGTTGGGTAACTCCTTCGATTGCACCAGGTAGTACTGATAGGCGAGAGGCTCCGGTTCGAATCCCCAGTGTTTCTTGAAATGATAGGAGCCGGTCTCCACCTTGCTGCGCCCGTAGTCGAACGTCTTCAATCCGGAAGCGGCCGCCCGTTCCATCACGGCCCAATACATGTAGTCATTCGCGGCGTACTCGCGCGCTGCAGCGATGCTTCCTCCGTAGTACGGCAGCACTTCATCGCGAAAGATGAAACTAACAACGCTGCTGAGTGGGCGCCCATCCTTGGCGATCGTCGTCATCCAAACGTGATCGCGAAATGCCGCTACGATGCGCGCGAACAACGATTTTCCGAACACCGGCGTGCCGAGATTCCGGTAGCTCTCGGCAAACACGGAATAGAACGCGTCCAAATCCAGATCCCACCCGACGTGCGTTCCGGCCTTCATTCCTTTACGGACCATCGCACGCTGCTTGCGCGGGATCGCTTGGAGGTTCGCGTCGACATCTGATTCGATGCGCTTTCGAAACGTCACATACAGACTCTTCGACTCCCAATCGCCCTCCAACGGGCGTCGATTGCGCAACTCGAGGTAGTCGACTGCAAGCGTCGTGGCCAGGTTGCGCGCGGCAGCGACCAAGGCCTGCGTGGCCGCCTCGTCGCCGATCGGACCGCCGTACACGAGAAAGGGGGTCGAAATCAGTACGTCGCCCGCAATCACGTTGCGAACTCGACTCAGCGGCAGCACGCCCACGACGATACCGCCGCGCTCCGCATAGAGGTAATGATTCGAGCAGCCCATCTCCGCTTCGATGACGCCCGCCCACGCTGACAAGTGAAAGAAGGTGCCGTCGGGACAAGCGCACACAAATGCATCCCAACGCGGCCGGGCGGCCTCGTCCAATTTCCTGACAGTGACGTCGGTCACAATGCCTCGGCTCGGTTCGAAATAGTGGGCGGGACAGCGCGAAATTCTATCGGATGGACCTGAGCGGGGTATGTGGACTTGTAAACGTAGGGGCCTGACATCACATCAGGCTGCGCAGAAACCCATCGAACATCAACAACGACCACAACGTGGCGCTGTGATCGCGCTTGTGCGCCTGATGCTCGTCGACGAGTTTCGCAAGACGCGCCGGCTCGAACATTCCACAATCGCGCAAACGATCGCCATTGACGACGTCCGCGAGGCGTTGCGCCAGCGAACCGCGGAACCACACGTCGAGAGGTACGGCGAACCCCATTTTGCGGCGGTACAGCACTTCACGAGGCAGATAGGGTTCGAGCGCCTTCTTTAGTCCGTATTTCGCTTCGCCACCGCGCAACTTGAAGTTCGAAGGCAACGATGCAATCTGCTCGACGAACTGATAGTCGAGAAATGGAACGCGTACTTCGAGGCTGTGCGCCATGCTGGCGCGATCGACCTTCGTCAGAATGTCGCCGGGCAAATATGTCTTGAAGTCGAGGTATTGCACCATCCGCAGCGCGTCGGTGAACTCGCGCCCTTCCAAATGACGGGCGAAAACTTCACGGGCACCGTACCCCTGCAAATCATTCGCAAATGATCGTGAAAAAAGCGCGCGGCGAGTCGCGTCCGGCGCAATGCTCACGCCGTGGCGATATCCTTCCGACGCGCAGCGTGCCAACGACTCAAACGTTGTCTTTGCGCGAAGGACACGCGGTGCCCAATCGAGCTTTGGATACAGACGCCCCAACGCACCAAACAGCGGCCTGCGAATCGCGAGCGGCAACGGGGCCCGTAGGCGTTCTTCCATGCGAAACAGCTTGTAGCGCCGGTAGCCGATGAAATTCTCGTCACCCCCGTCACCGGACAACGCAACCGTCACATGTTTGCGCGCCAGTTGGCACACGCGATACGTGGGAATCGCCGAACTGTCCGCGAACGGCTCGTCATAGATCGACGCGAGTAGATCGAGCAAGCTGTAGTCGGACGCCTCGACCGTCTCGACCTTGTGATCGGTGTGCTTCTGCTCAGCGACCAGCCTCGCAAATCGGGATTCATCGTATTGCCGTTCATTGAAGCCGATCGAACACGTGAGTAGGTGATCGACGCCAATTTCGCGCATCATCGCGACAACCGCGCTGGAATCGATCCCTCCAGAGAGAAAGGCACCGAGTGGGACGTCCGCGACCAAACGCCGTTCAACCGCCTTTTTCAATGCAGCGGCAACCGCCTCGGCAGAATCGTTGGCAGACTTAGGCGGCGCCGCGCCGAACAACGGTATGTCCCAATAGCGCCGCGGGACCACGGCCTTCGAGCCCCGTCTTGCGACAATGAGGTGACCCGGTTCGAGCTTGTGTACGTCCGTGTAGATCGTCTTCGGGTCGGGCACGTAGCCGAATGCGAAATAGTCCTCCACCGCGGTCGGATCGATTCGCCGCGAAACGTCGGTGCAGGCGGTCAGCGCCTTCAACTCGGACGCGAATAGCAAACGCCCGTCGGGCAATCCAGTGTAGTAAAGAGGCTTGACGCCGAGCCGGTCGCGCGCAAGGAACAGCGTCTCCGTGTTCCGATCCCAAATCGCGAATGCGAACATGCCGTTGAATCGCTCGAGGCAGCGCTCACCCCATTCTTCCCACGCGTGCACGATCACTTCGGTGTCGCAGCGCGTCCGAAAGACGTGTCCGCGTGCACGCAACTCCAATTCGACGTCCTTGAAGTTGTAGATCTCGCCGTTGTACGTGACTACAACCGTGTGGTCCTCGTTGTAGAGGGGCTGCCTGCCGCCTTCGAGATCGATGATCGACAAGCGTCGATGGCCGAACCCCACGCCGGGCTCGATGTGAAATCCGTCGCCGTCCGGTCCGCGGTGGCTCAGTGACTCATTCATTCGAGCAAGCAGATTCGTATCGTTCCGTCAGATCAACGATGCCGGTGATTCCGCACATGCTTATGCGGCCCGACGACGTTGAGACGACCACGCGTAGAGCGCAGCGTATTGGCGGACCATCGCGTCGAGGGAGAACTCGCTGATCACGCGCGCGCGCCCCGCCGCGCCGTGACCCACTCTCAATGCATCATCAAGCACGTATGGTCGCATTGCGTCGGCAAGCGCATCGGCTGACTGAGGCGGTACCAATGCACCGGTTTTCCCGTCGTCGATGAGTTCGAGGTTGCCGCCGGTCCGTGTCGCAACGACCGCTAGGCCGGACGCCATCGCCTCCAAGATCGTATTCGATATGCCCTCGCGGCGTGACCCCATCACGAACAGGTCCATGCGCCTCAACCACGGGGTGACATCGAGTTGGCTGCCGGGCAGACAGACGTCATCGCCAACCCCGGCATCGAGCGCCTCACGTCTCACGGTCTCGAGCAGCGGACCATCGCCAACCATGATCAGGCGCAAGGCTCGCTTCGATCCAACGGACGTTCTGAGGCGCACAAACGCACGCAACGTATTGAGTGGGTCCTTGATATCGCTGAATCTCGTGACCGTACCGATCACGACGCTCGGTCCGCGCGCTACCTTCGGCGCGGGTACGAATCGCGTCGTATCGACGCCATTGCAAATTCTGCTGACCTTGCTGCGCGGAACGCCGAGATCTTCGACCAACCACGACTCGAGTTCGCGCGACAACGCGACGTGTCGGTCGACCAAGACCGACACGAGCCGCCGCAGTAGACGATATTTCCGGCTACGCCCCTCGTGATCGGTGGTATCCCAACCGTGTTCGCTGTGTACCGTGCGGCGCACGCCTGCCAAGCGAGCGACGACTTGGCAGTCGAGCGTGCCAATGTTACGCGTGTGAACGATGTCGGGCCGCAACCGGCGTAGCAACGTGAACAATCTGTAGTACGCCGACGGATCCTTCCCGGGTTTCTTGTGGACCGCGTAGATCTCGACGTCGTCGCGTTCGATTCGAGACGAGATTTCCGAGACTTCCGTGAGTCCGATGACTACATGTCGCGCACACGAAGGTGGCATGTGATTGATCAAATTGACCAGTCCATTCTCCAATCCGCCATAGTCGAATCGGAGCACGACATGGGCAACCAATGGCACCTCAACGATATTGCTCAACCCGCTGACCCCATCTGCGAAACGAACCATGCCCAAATGCGCGGAACATTCGTCCGCAGCGGCCCGGTCGCATCGAACGTCGGGTCGGCTTCCACGGCGACGGTGATGTTGGTCGTCGCGCGAGCGCGGAACCTAAGCGCATTGAGACCTTCGATCGCCTTCGTCCTCAACTCCGAAGACGACGGCTGCACACCGACCGCATACCAGTTCCAAATCGTCAGTTGCGGTGTTCCATCAACTCGGTATTCGGAGACCTCGAGATCGGTCGTAGCATTCCGCTGAGCCCGCGTGGTGATGTTCCACCAACTCCTCGGAATGATCGCGTTGAACTCTCCCACCGCCTCCTTGCCTTGACGTTGTTCCACGTACTGCACCACGCTGACGTGGAGTCGATACCCATCGCATTGATACGTGTCCGAGATCGCAAGGTCTGGACCGACGAATTGCGGTGACCAACCCGCGTTCCAACCGTGCATGGTCTCGCAGCCCGCGAGCAACGGTAGAGCGGGGAATTCGATGCGTGCCGCCGGATGTGAAGCGAACGATCTCGCCAACGGCCCCACTGCCAATACGGCCAGCGCCAAGCAGAAAAAACCGATTCGCCTAACCAACGCCCGGCTGCTCCTCGCGACGGTCGGAGTACTTTTCCGCAACCCAGTACATCAATGCCATCGCCGACAGAAACAGAGCCCACCCGAAGAACACGTGGTCTTTGCCGACGAAAACCTGCATGTGAGAGGTCGAGCCTACGAACATCACGATGAAAGCGCGTAAGCCGTTGACGAGGATGAACACGCCGACTACTGCAATGACGTAGGACATTTGCTTCCAGAGCTGCCGAAACATCAAGTGCGAAACCAGTACACCCAACGCAACACCGGCATTCAGATAGTTGAAACCGCTACACGCCTCGACAATTTCAAATGTCCCGCCCGGCAGCGAGATGGTCATTCCTTCTCGCAACGCTGGCACGTCGAACATTTGCAGGGCACTGACGGCGATGGTGGCCGTCGCATCCATCAGCTGCGGGATCAGCGAACCACCGATGGGCACAGCGAACAACAGGAAGGCCAGCGGAAACCAGACTCTGTGGTAACCCTCCAATCCAACCACCGTTAGGACGAAGGCGCTAACCATCAGAACCACGGACAGCTGTTCGACCTGTTGGACAGATGTCGCATCCGCAACAAGCCACAGTAGGACCAGCGCCCCCAAGAGACCCGCGCCCAACCAACTGCCGTGGATGCTCAACGACGAATAACGCGAACGATCACGCCATAGCAGAAGTAGCGAGATCACCGGAATCAGGTAGCCATGTCGATATGACTCGGTAGACCACAATCCCGCCATCCCGACCACGGTATCCCAGTACACCATGAGCGGTACGACCGCTAACGCAGCGACGAGGATGACGCTCCTACCGCCTCGAGACATTCGACCCGTCCATTGAAGATGCTCCGCGCATCCTTGTCACGAGCTTGGGTAGCGCGCAACGAGACCCTGGCGTGCAGCCCACCCCAAACAATTAAACAAGCGCGCGCAAAATTCTCGAACCCGGGCTCGCAAGCACGATCACGGCGCCCAGGCACATCAACAAAGCCACGGCTCCACTCGCAAGCAACACGTTCGCTCCGCGAGTCCGCACACGCAATTCGTTTGATCGATTGATGGTGATGGAACCCAACACCGGGTAACCATATTCGACTAGATCGCGCGATTGATGGAAGACCGGTCGCAAGAGGTTCATCAAAAAAGCAACGCCGACTCCAACGCCCAACGAAACCACGAAGGCGGCGACAAGGAACATCGCACGCGGCGGACCTGCGGGATCCAGCGGCGCAAAGGGCGGATTGATGATCCGAAACTGGCCTTGATCGGTGCCGCTCTTCACGCGTTTGCCCGTCTGCAGATCCTCCCAGCGCTGCAACATCTGGGCATAGCGCGCCTTGACGACGTCATAATCTCTATTGAGCCGATTCAGCTCAGCTTCGACCTGTGGAATGACGTCGACCATCTTTTTCAAACGATCGACCTTCGCTTGCTTGTCGGCGAGTTCCGCGCGCAGGCTGGCCAACTCGACTTCGACCCTGCTGCGCTGAATCTTCAGGCTCTGATAGACGGGATTGATGTCCAGAGGGTTCGTAACGACCGGCAGGTCGTCCGCAGACTTGGACGCCAATTCCGCCTGACGCTTGGCTCGAAGTTCTGCCAATTGCTGATCGATCCGAACCACGTCGGGATGCTTTTCGGTGAAGCCGATCAGCAACTCCGCCCGTCGCTGTTCGAGCGCGGAGATCTGGCCGTCGGTGGACGAGCCGCGACTGTTGCCTGTCGGAGAAGACATGATGCCGAACACCGGCTCCTCGCCCTCGAGTTGGCGCGCGAGCGAAGCGGCCTTCTCATTGGCGACTCGTATCGACTGCTGCACGGCTGCCAAGTCGACCGACGCGGCCTGCAATTGGGCGTAGTAGTCGCCGTGCTCATTCGGCATCACGCCGACATTTTGCCGCTTGAATTCTTTCAGGCGATCTTCCGACTCCGTGAGCCGACGCTCGTAATCATCCAATTCTTTCTTGAGTGTCTTCTCGGCCTGCTGCGAGTCTTCTTGTCCGGAACCCAACGTGTCTTCGACGAACGAATCGAGCAGCTTGTCGACGACTTGCACGGCAGCGTCGCGTTTTTTGTCTTCGAAGCTGATGGTGTAGATGTTCGCTCCAGACGCCGAGATCTTGATGCGGCGTTCGAGCGAACCCAGCACGGCATCGAATTCTCGCGGCGAGTTCGCGCCGAGATCCAAGTCTGCTTCGCGTGCCACTCGTTCCAAATGCGGGCGAGTCAGCAACGTTCGCGTCATCACGGCAACGTCATTCATCACGTCCGTTTCGACGGAAAGACCGCGCAGCAGCGGCCGCAATACGCTGTCCGTGTCCACGAACACCTGCGCTGAGGCTTCGTACCGATCGGGTAACATGTAAACGCCGATCCAACCCACTACCGACAAACCCCAAGCGATCGCGAGAGCGATCCATCGGAAGCGCCACATGCCCATCGCGTGGCGTTGCAGTAACTGCACGACGCGCTGTACGTCGATCGCGCCGTCATTCAATTCCGTCGCCTGACTCACGCCGCCAACTCCTCACGCAAATGCGCGACGATACGAACCGCCGCGCGCCCATCCCACAGGTCCGGAACGCCTTTCTTGGCCGCGCCGTGGCGCAGCGCCGCGTCGATGTGCTGCTTCACGATCGCCGGGCGCGTGCCGGCAAGCACGTTGGTGCCGACGTCGACCGTGATGGGTCGTTCGGTGTTCTCGCGCATCGTGACGCACGGAATCTTCAGATACGTCGTCTCTTCCTGGATTCCGCCGGAGTCGGTGACGACGGCGGCCGACTCGCTCACCAACGACAAGAATTCGAGGTAACCGAGCGGCTCCGTGAGGCGCAGCGCCGCGATGCGTTCCAGACTTTCGTTCAATCCGAAGCGCACCAACGCTTGGCGCGTGCGCGGATGGACGGGCAGCACCATCGGGCGCTGCGCGCAGGTGTGTTGAATGATGTCGACAACCGCCTCGAGCGCTTCAGGATCGTCGACGTTGCTAGGCCGATGGAACGTCGCTACGACGTAGCGACCCGGCTCGAGCCCGAAGCGTCGCGAGACCTGCATCGCGCGAGCGCGCTCGAGTTGCGCTACGAGCGTATCGATCATCACGTTGCCGACGAGAAGCGCCCGGCCGGTGAGGCCTTCGTCCGCGATGTTCCGCATGCCAGCGGGCTCGGTGACGAACAGGAAATCGGAGATCTGGTCAGTCTCGACGCGATTGAGTTCCTCGGGCATCGAGCGGTCGAAGCTGCGCAAGCCCGCTTCGACGTGCACGACCTTGGCGCCGTACTCGCGCGCGACGCGCGCGCAGGCGATGGTCGAATTGACGTCGCCGACGACGAGCACCGCGTCGGGCCGCTCGCTGCGCACGACCGGTTCGAAGCGCGCCATGATCTTGTCGATGACCGCGAGCCGTTCGCCGCCGCCGACTTCGAGATTGACGTCCGGCGGCGGAATGTCGAGCTCGTCGAAGAAGACTTTCGACATCATCACGTCGTAGTGCTGCCCGGTGTGGACGAGCTTGTGCACGACATCGGCGTGACGGTTCATCTCGTGGACGAGCGGTGCCACTTTCATGAAGTTCGGGCGCGCGCCGGCGACGTTGAGGATTTTGATCATGCGGTCAGGACCGACGCAGACGTGGCAAATGCCCGCCACTCTAGCGGATGCAGCGCATCGCGATGTATGGAACCTTGGTCCTTTTGTACTGCGGCGCGCGTCACAATCGGGCCTTCAGCGCCTGCGCGTCGTCGCGTTCGGTGAACGCACCCAGTTCCAGCGACCGATCGACCGCGCGGCGGGCCTCGGTTCGCCGGTTGAGGCGTTCGTAGGCGACGGCGACGTGATATTGGATCGACGGGTCGTTGGGGCGCGCGCCGGACGCTACCTCCAGGAACTTCACCGCTTCGTCGGCACCGGCGCCCTGTTGGATCAGGATCCAACCGAGCGTGTCCGCCACTTCGGGATTGCGCGGCGCCAGCGCGTTGGCGCGCCGTGCGGTCTCAAGCGCACGCGGGTCCTTCGTCTCGAAATACAGCCAGGCCAGGTTGTTGAGCACGACCGCGTTGTCGCCGTGACGGGCCATGAGCGCCTGATAGCGACTGATCGCACCGGATCGGTCGCCTTGCTTCAGTATCAATCCCGCCAGCGCGACGCCGGCGCCGAAATCGTCGGGATGCGCAGTCACGAACTGCTGCAGCACTTGCGTCGCTTCACCTGCTTTCCCGCTTCGATCGAGGACGCCCGCCAGTTTGATCACCGCGTCGCGATTGCCGGCCTTCGCGAGCGCGCGGTAGCCCTGCGCGGCGCCAGTCAAATCGCCGGTCGCAGCCGCCACGTCGGAGCGCAGCATCGACAGCTGCGTCGCATCGACGCCGAGTTCGCTCAACTTGGCGAGTTCCGCATTCGCGGCCGCCGCGTCGCCGCGCAGCGCATCGATCTGAATCAACGCCACCGACACGTCGACCGCGTTCGGCGCGGCCTGCGCCGCGCGGATCAGATTCGCGCGCGCTTGATCCAACTGACCGAGTTCTCGCTGCAGCGCGGCGACCATCAACGCAGCCCGCGCGGTCGGACGATTGGCGCCGTTCAACAGCGTCTGCAGTTTGTTCACGTCCGGCTCGGCGCTAACCGTGCTGCCGAGAGCGATCAACGCTTGCGCGTGCACCGCGAGTGCATCGAAGTTGTCGCCGTCGATCGCGAGCGCTTCCTTCGCCGTCGCTTGCGCCATCTCGAAATTGTTGGTGGCGAGCCCTACCCGCGCGAGCGCGATGCGCGGAGCGATGGCATTCGAATGCGCCGACGCCGCGCGCTCGAGATAGTCCTTGGCAGCTGCCCAATCGCGTTCGTTGACGGACATTTGCGCCAACATCGACAACGCCGCGACGTCGACCGGATCGTGCTCGAGGTAGGTCTTCAGACGCGCGCGGGCCGATGCGACGTCGCCTTTCGCTAGAGCGATTCGTGCGAGGTTCTGCGCGGCCGGTGCATAGCCCGGGTCGAGCGTCAACGCCTTCTCGAAGGCGGCGACGGCGGCCGCTTCGTCCTTCTTCGCGAGTTCGACGACGCCGACCAAATTGAAGCCGACCGGACTCTTCGGGTCGCGTTGAGTCAACGCGGTCGCGGTCGAGAACGCTCCGTCGATATCGCCGTC
>Ga0335069_10011206_pt1 | contig 12671 bp, 8 predicted proteins | sample Lox_Sample_11_FD_206714 | JGI IMG/M metagenome (GOLD analysis project Ga0335069, IMG submission 206714) | Soil microbial communities from Loxahatchee National Wildlife Refuge, Florida, United States - Lox_Sample_1.1 | ecosystem: Environmental > Terrestrial > Soil > Wetlands | place: USA: Florida... | reverse complement strand
GAAATTTGGCAAGCATTTCCTTAAAAACCTTATCACCCACATTCAGATCATTTATCCCATAGAAGAAGATCATGCTTGCCTTTGTGATCAGCAAGCCACTTTTGGTCGTTGTAGGATTAATAAAAGCCATATCCACGGCACCCTGTCTCAATTCCTCCGCAGCGTCCCTGCCGCCAATGATCGCCCCACCCCAGTATGGTTTGAATTTTAACTGTCCGTTCGTCTCTTTTTCCACCTTGGCCATCCACTTCTGATCAACAATACTGAATGGATTGTCCGGACCAAAGGGTGTTCCGTAGGTGATTTCGATGACCTTGCCCTGCTGTGCCATGGTGATACCCGACAGGCCCAACATCAGAAAACTCACAGCGATCAAAAGAACTAAACTGTTTCTCACTTTTTCCATGTTCATTTCCTCCCTCTTAAGTCTTTTGTCATGCATCATCTCAGCCCAAAATTCTCTTTTCAATAAAATCCGAGACCAGAGCCCGAATCTTTTCCTCATCCCATGCCCTCGCATCCACGTTGTCACAGGAGATCGACACCACAGGTATGCCGGCTCGCTCGAGCACCTTTGCCGTGAGAGGAGCGCGCATACTCAGCCTACAATTCTCTGTCACCATCTGGACCGCTCCCTGTACCTGATGATTCTTCGCTTCCTTCACATACCAGTCGTCATCCCCTAGGCCCAGGAAGACATGGCGCCCAGCAAGCGTCCTTAAGGGGTCATCGTGGAGAACAGCCCGGGCATAGCCGTCAGCTGCAATGGAGAGGTACATGGAGCAGACGAAGGTCGCCCCGTAATTCTCCTCAAAGTACTGGTAAAAGGAGGTGTTTGCCCAGAGACCCACACCTATCCACATGAGCCTGATCTTCTCGCCAGGACAGGCTACCTCGCCTTTCTCGACCTTCTCCCTAACTTCCTCGTAGAACATTCGGGTGAGCCGGACCCCATGCTCCGTGCCCCTATGCCACTGCGGCGGGTAATTGGCAAGCTGGTCCGCCAGCGTGACGGGACACGGCTTGCTTCGGGCTATGAGGTCTCTGGCCCTAGCGAAATAGTCTTCCTGCTGGTTCACGAGTTCCATAACCCGTCTCAGCCTTGCATGGCTCAGGGTTCTTCCAGTAGTCACCTCAAGGAACTTAATGAGTTCCTTCAACTCATCGACCCTCAGATCGATGCGGTGAGGCTCGATCACATCATCCCAGTGATCTCGAATCTTCTCCCACCAATGCGCATAGGGCATGCGCTGAGAAGTTTGTTCAATGGGAAAGAGAAAAGAACCGTACTGCCGAGCCCATACTTCACTGACCCTGAGTCCGGCATCACAGTCCGTGCTTCCTATAATGATTGATGGTCTCGGCAATCCGCCCCAGGGTGCCCGGCCGGGGTCGTTGTCCATGGTACAGCCAAGTCCAAGCACGCAGTAGCGGCACAGGTCGTAGCCCTCCCGTTCGAGCAGATCAAAATAGTATGAAGAGAGCCGTTTGGCAGATATCACAGCTGACCACCACTGTTTAGTAATCACAGGGATATCCATGGCCAGAAAAATCTCTTCCGCTTCATCGGCGTTGCAGATGGCAAAAGGCTCTCCCGCGTCGATGCGCGCCTTCACGTTTTGGAACCAGTCTTTCTGATATATCCCGACGGCTTCCGAGCTTTTCAATTTTTTTTTGCTTCTTTGTGTCTCCCAACTTCGGCTTTGGGCTCCCGCATCTTTGCCCGCATATTCGGCCATCTTTGTTATTCCTCTCGTAGCTTCTAAATGAAGAGCTTCGCCTGCTCCAGTTCGATGAATTCCTCATCTGACATGCCAAGGAGCTTTCTGCAGATAAACTCGTTGTGCTCTCCCATGCATGGTGACGTCGTTATCTGTGCCTTTGTACCGAGTAATTTGAACGGAGGGGTGGGGTGGCCAAACACACCGATTACCGGATGCTTAAGAGGGAGAAGGAATTCCCGTTCATTAAGTTGAGGATCGTGTTCCATAACGTCTTCCGCTGTTTGAACCACGCCAGCCGCTACACCAACGGCTTGCAGCATCTTCATCACGTCCTCTGCCGTGCGTTCCTTTGTCCACTCTCCGATGTGTGCTTCGAGCTCATCTTCATTCGTCTTTCTTGCTTCGAGGGTCGCGAATTTTCGTCCCACGGCCCAGGCTGGATTTCCTAGGACGCCGTATAACGCCTGCCATTCCTCATCGGTGAAGACGGCTACGGCGCACCATCTGTCATCGCCCTTGCACGGAAAAACCCCATGAGGGCTAGCGTGCGCGATCCGATTACCACTTCGGCTTCTTAGGTGGCCGTTTGCCTGAAAATCGAGGAGCTCGGGCGTGATCTGGTGCACGCTCACTTCGAGCATGTTCGCATCAATGTACTGCCCTTTTCCCGTGCGCCGCCGGTAATCGAGGGCGGCAACGATGGCCGAGACCGTAAAAAAAGGAACCACCGTATCGCTGTAGGGAGGATTGGGGCCCACGGGACTCTTATCCGGCCAGCCGGTGAGGTCGAGATAGCCGGAGAGGGATGAGCCCGTTCCATCGATACCCCACTCCTGTGCCATGGGTCCTGTCTGACCGTAAGCACTCGCCGAAAGCATTATAATATCGGGTTTGATCTGCCTGATGCGGTCATAACCGAAACCCAATTTTCCTATGGTCCCCGGTGTGAAGTTTTCATTCAGTACGTCGGCCCATCGTACAAGCCCCTCGACAATATCCCGAGCCCTAGGGTGCTTAAGATCAAGACTCAAACTTAACTTTGAGGTGTTATAGTGCGTGAACCAAGGTTTGTCATCTGGATTGGTTGCTGAGGAGCCGGACGTCAATCGATTGGCCCTAGTAAAATCAGGACGGTTGAGTGACTCGACACGGATCACCTGAGCGCCATGGTCAGCAAGGTACTTGCCCGTGAGGCTCCCGACCAGAGCCCATCCGAAATCCAGAACGTTTATTCCTGCCAGGGCCTGTTTTCCATTATCGGCACTGTGGGCCGGCGGTTTCTCGACGCCCGGCCTATTCGCCTGGCTTTTTCGATTTCGCGCCCCCGCGAGACTCGCCATAATCTTTTCGGTATGTTCACCCGTGATCGGAGCCGCCCGTCTCACGAAGTTCTCCGTCTCACTTGAGAGAAAATAGTGGCGAGGATACACGAGAGAACTTTCCACATCAGGTTCCTTGAGTGTCGTCCAATATCCACGTGCCTGTAATTGAACGACTTGGAGGACGTCGGCAGGGTTATGGACCACGCAGGCGTTGATTCCCCTTTTAAGACCTTCATCGGCAATCTCTTTCTTCGTGCGTCTCAGAAAAAACCTTGCTATAGCGCTCTGTTGGGCTTCGATGTCTTCTTTTGAGACGGCAGCCATGTCAAACGTCTCCCAGTCGGCGATTCGGTTCAAGGGATTCTCCATGCCATCTTCGTCTATCCATCTCGAGAGTGCCCGGTTAGCGTCGGCGTTGAACCGGCCGCCAAGAAAGTTCCAGAAAACGTAACCATCCTTGCATGCCCATATCCACTGGGTCGAGTGGACGCCGAATGTCCGGGCGGTGCCATTACGCGGTATCAGGCGTCTATCAAATTCCCATACTGCAAGGTTCGTCGATGTCCGTTTCGCTGGAACCTCCTGGAGGGAGACATCCACTTGTTGTCCTTCACCGCTTTGCTCCCTATGATAGTGCGCAATGATGGTTCCTGCTACTGCTGCGGCGCTGGATTCGAAACGGATGGAATCGGGTCCCTCCTTCAACGGGGGTCTGCCCGGATCCCCGTTTGTTACCATGACTCCACTCATGGCCGAGGCGATGAGTTCACCTCCCTTGTAATGAGCGTATGGACCGGCCTGCCCGAAGGGCGTAATAGAGGTCAGGATAACTCGTGGATTGACGCGCCTCAACGCTTTGTAGCCAAGTCCGAGGGTATCGAGATAGCCAGGAGTATAAGACTCAAGCACAAAATCCGATACAGCCACTAGTTCGAGGAAACGCTCCTGGTCTTCTTTGGTCGTTATATCAAGAATGATGCTTTGCTTGTCGGTATTGGACGCGAGCCACGCGAGGCCGAGCTGGGTTGCCCCTTCTCGATTAAAGAGAGGTGGCATCCTTCTTTCCGGGTCACCGCCAGGCGGCTCTATCTTAATCACCTCGACGCCGAAGGTCGCAAGAATTTTTCCGCATATCGCCCCTTTCTCGTCGGTTAGATCGAGGGCCCGTAATCCATTCAAAAGACTGTCGGTCATCTGCTTTTCTCCCCCTCTTTCAACGGGCTACAAATAGAAAGGCTACGCGCAACAGTCTCAACGAACCGTTCCATCCGCGCCTTGATTTCTTCCTTATCTGCCTCGGGGATCAAGTATTTTTGTTTCTTGAAGGTGATTGCGGGGATACCTTCCGCTTTGAACGCATTTTCCTCGTCCGGGTATTCCCAAGTCTGGGCGTAGTCCCACTCAAGAATGCTGAAGACCACGCCTTGAGCCCTGGCTTCTTTGGCGCTCCTTACGCAGTAATCAACACGCGCTTTCAAAGGGTACATGCGCGGACACGGCGATCTCTTTTGATATCGCGTAACAAGCCCCTCTAAAGGATCGAGTGATTCATCCACTAAGGTGTCAAAATTCCGGTTACCCCAACAGTTGTCCTCAGCCACGACAACACCTCCAGAGGCCTCCAAGATTTCATACAACTGCACGTTGTCAAGCGGGCTTGCTTCCACAAAAAGCCTCATTCCTTCTTTTGGAGGGAGATGGCCTGCCCCGTCAATAAACTGACCGAGTAGATTACTGTGTTCCTCTTTTAGCATAAACATTGAAGATCCGATAAGTTGAAGCGCTTCCACGCCAGAAACACGAGGAGGATCAGCGATTCTGAGAGCCTCGATCTGTTTGAGGATTCTCCTGTTTTCATTGCACGTTTTGATGGCTTCTGAGATCGATCTCTCGGTGATCTCTCTGCCTGACCAGTCGTCCAGTCGTACCTTGAATTCCTTGACCCTTTCATGCAAGTAGCGACTTGAGCGCCAGAATTTTGTATGGGGTGTATCAAACAAGAAGAGTTCCGGAATTTTCCCGGTGGGTTCTATATGTTTCACCGTCGAAAGTATCGAATGGAGTGCTTCAATAGCGTCTCTGGAATGAGGAATAACCAGAAAATCCAGAAAATCATATGCGCCGGTAAGAAGCATCTGAAATATGGAACGAATGAATCCCTCGTACACCGGTGCAGTATATTTGTCCGCCTGAGCTGTGCCGGCCCATGGTTCTCCGCTCAATCTGAGAGGAAAGAAACCAGCCGCCATTATCAGTTCCTCCGGCACGTCGACGCAGAGGTACCCGACTACCTTCCCTCCCGCTTTCTTCCATTTTCGGGCTGCAAGGTCTCGGTGCCGGTAGCAATCCTCCATGATATCGAGGGGCTTCATTTGTTTGCCAGCTTTCATAACGGCGTGCGCTCTCTTCTATCTTCCAAATGGGAACCTTACAATCGTGAAGCTTCCGGAGCGTTTGTACCCTTGAACGTTATTAGGAATGCTACAATAAATATATATTTTGGAGAATATGAAAAAACTTAGAGTATAGTATGAGGAAAATCATCATATCTGGGGAAGACCATCTTAAGGATAACGAGAGTGGCCGGGCATAACTTTCAAGTGACACTGCGCTATTCGAGGGTCAACAGATACGACCTGAGGCCGGTCTTTTTTCGGTTGAGGCTCAACTTTCTTCTGATCTGGTATCTGTGCTGACTGATTGCGTCCAGGGAGACGCCCAAAAGATCTGCGATATCTTTGCTGGTTTTGCCCTCTTTGATCAGGGAAATCACCTCCGTCTCTTTCGGGGTGAAATCGAAGGCACTTAACCTCTTCGAAAACGGAGAGATGATCTTGTTGAGGTTCGCCTCTATTATGTCGAGAAGACCGGTTTGCTTTGAATCCGGGCGCGTCTCTCTCAGCATGTGGGTGTAACGAAGGACCAAATCCTTCACATTGGAATAGACCTTTTCTTCAAGCTCACTCCTGTCATCCTCTCGCTGCCGGAGTAATACCTTGAGGGCGGTATTTACCTCTTCGAGACTTCGCGACTTGGCGTCAAGTGCGCTCTCGACCTCTTTTCTTCTCGCTATGTCCTGCTGAAGTTCTTCGTTTGCCTGATTCAGTTGCATGGTTCTTTCTTCGACCAGTTTTTCCAGATGGTCCTTATAGTTCTTCAATTCTTCTTCGATGCGTATCCGCTCCGTCACATCAATACCGGTGCCTATGACCGCGGGCCGTCCCTCGTAAGTCGTCACCGCAGCATATGTCTCGACATAAATAGTTTCGCCGGCCTTGGTTACACCTCGAAAGCTGAACTTTCCCTTGGGTCCAACCCCTCCTTTGAGTCGGTCCACAGAACGTCTCTCGGCCTTGTCCCAATCATCCGGATGGACGAGCGTCTTGAGCGTATTCCGATTTATCAGTTCGTCCGCCGTGTAGCCGTGCATATCAGCGAATGGCTGGTTCAGGTATTTAGCAACCCCATCCTCAAGGAGATAAATGCCGACGGGTGATTTATCGGCAAGGTCCCTAAACCTCTGTTCACTTTCGCGGAGCGCACGTTCGGTCTGTTTCTGGCCGCTTACGTCCCGCCCCACTGACTGGAATTCAACGAGCCTCCCTGCCTCATCCGTGATCGGATATACGTACCAATCGACCCACCTTACTTGTCCGTTCGACGTGATGACCTCATGCTCATAGTGCCCCGCCTGCATTTCATAAGCGATTGTCTCTACGGTCCGGATAATCTTTCCGCGCGCGTTTTCGGGCACAAACTCCTTCCACTTGCGTCCGATCAAATCCGAATGCTTTCGGCCGCAGATCTTGCAATAGCCCCTATTTACGAAGGTGAGCGTTGTGTCCGGGAGAAAGCAGCATATGGCCTCGAGGTCTGTTTCAAGGAGGGCACCATATCGTGTCTCGCGCATTGTTAATTCGTCTTCGGCCTGTCTCAAAAGACGCTCCTCAATCCCCAACTGGAGGATAAGCCATTATCCGATAGATTCTTTTTCTTTGCCCGGCGTCGTGTTCAAAACTTCGCCAGCCTGCGAAATCAGCGGCCCTCATCCCGAAAAGATGTAAATAACGACCCGTGCAAAACGTTTATTCCACGGCATGGCGTTTTACCTCTTCACGCCATCTTGCACAGAACTTGCGTTATTTATCACGAGCATTTTTCCCAAGTATACAATTTTCCTCGGTGCAAGTAAATCTGTTGTCTCTACGAGTTGGATACGGGTTCAGGATAATCGAGACCAATGTTTCCTGAGTTGAAAGGGTATAAAGAGCCCCGCCGCTTACAGTTGGGGGGGATGACTTGACCGGTACGGTCAGTGAAGCGGCGGGGTTTGGTAGCTACTTAATCAAGCACCTCTAGAATACCATATAAAACACTTTTTTTCAACTGGCCTTCCTGTCAACACCGATGATGCAGAGACGCCTTTTTGGGCTCAAGGGGTATAAGCATCCTTTTCCACCACAAAATCTTCGTTCGGGTACTGCTGCAGGGCTTTGGACATGAAATCCATCCAGATGGGCAGGGCTACAGACGCACCGGCTTCTCTGCTCAGGTTGATCTTCTTGTCATAACCGACCCAAACGGCGCATAAAAGATCGGGCGAAAATCCGATGAACCAGGCATCCCTGGATTCGTCCGTAGTGCCCGTCTTACCGGCCAGATAATAGGGCATTTTTGCCGCTGCCCTCGCGGTACCTCTCTGGATCACACCCTTCATCATATCAACAAGACCGTAGGCGACCTCCGGCGTCACTACCGGTTCCTCGGGAATCTCCTGATTGTACTTCTCCTCGCCTTCGATGGTGGTAATTGTCCTGAAAGCCATGGGCGGCATGTATGTGCCGCCTCTGGCAAACGTGGCGTAGGCCGCGGCTAGTTCTATGGGTGCTATCTCGGTCGTGCCCAGGGAAAGCGAGAGATTCGGTTCAAAATTACTCGTTATATGGAGCTGCTTTGCCATATCGATCACGTTCTCAACGCCAACCTTTTCAAGAAGTCTCACGGTCGCGGTATTTAAGGAAAGCTCGAGTGCTTTTCGCATGGTCACATCGCCGTGATACTCGTTATGATAGTTCTTGGGACTCCACACCGACCCGTTATGCGGGTTGTTAAACGAGATGGGCGCGTCACGCAGTATCATGTCCGGTTTGAAGCCCTGCTCCAGGGCGGTGAGATAGATAATCGGCTTAAAAGCGGAGCCCGGCTGTCGTCTGGCCTGGACCGCCCTGTTGTAAGGCGACGACGAGAAATCCCTGCCGCCGATCAAAGCCTTGATTTCCCCGGTTTTCACTTCCATGGCTACGAGCGCCACCTCGGGAGGTTCTGCCTGTGGATGGCGTTTCTGATAGGCCTGAATGCCTTTTTCAATGGCCTCGTAAGCAAAGTCCGTCATCTTCAGACTCAAGGTGGTCTTGATATTAAACCCGGTAGTATAGATCTCCTGCGGATCCTCCACCAGATCTTCCAGCGTTTGCCTTACGTACTCTGTGAAATACCCCGTCTTCTTCTCGTAGGTTTTGAACGGCGCTATGGCAAGGGCAGTATGCACGGCATTTGCATATTCTTCTTTGCTGATGAATCCCGCATCATACATTTTTCTTAACACGGTGTTTCTTCGTTCCACTGTTTTCGCAGGGTTCTTATAGGGAGAAAGCCGCGATGGAGACTTGGTCATGGCGGCGAGCATCGCCGACTCATCGAGTGAGAGCTCCCGTGCATGCTTGTGGAAATAGGTATACGACGCGGCCTCGACCCCGTGAGCGCCCTCCCCGAGATAAATCAGGTTGAGATACATGTTGAGGATTTCATCTTTCGAGTATGTCCGCTCGATCTGGATCGCGAGGATGGCTTCCTCGATCTTCCTCTTGAGCGTCTTTTGAGGGGTGAGATAGAGATTCCGCGCGAGCTGCTGCGTAATGGTTGACGCCCCCTCGGTAATACCTTTCCTCATGATGTTGCGATAAATGGCCCTCCCGATGCCCCGGATGTCCACGCCAAAATGCTTATAGAATCTCACATCCTCAATGGCAATGAACGCGAGCCTTAAGTGTCGCGGCATCTCAGTGATGGGAATGGGAACCCTCTTCTCCACGTATAACTCCGCGTAAAGCGTTCCATCGTCAGCAAAGAGACGGGTGGCTGATTTGGGACGATAGGTCTCGAGCTGCTTGACATCCGGGATCTCGAGGTAATTTACGAGTGCGTAGCCGAAACTCACCCCGAAGAGAGCGGGTACCAGCACAAAGAGAATGCTCAATTTGATAACTCTTGAATACATCCGGGCCTATAGTATACTTTATATCACTGATGTTATCAAACAAGAGGAAAATCGTTTCCATAAGCGGACCCACCTGCACCGGCAAATCATCCCTGGCGCTTCGTCTTGCGGACAAGTTTCGCGGCGAGATCATCAATTGTGATTCCATGCAGGTGTACCGGCACTTCGATATCGGCACGGCAAAACCCGATTCGACGATGCGCAAGACAATCCCCCATCACCTCGTCGATATCGTCGAACCCCACGAAGAATTCCACGCGGCCAGGTTCAAGGAGATGGCCGATCACGCTATCGAGGACGTGCTGTCCCGTGGCTTCTTGCCCATTCTTGTCGGTGGGACCGGCCTTTACCTCAGGGCGCTGATCTACGGACTCTTCAAAGCGGAAAAGGATAGTGAAATAAGGGAAAGACTTCAAAAAGAATATGCTCAGGACCCTCTCGCCTTTTATGAACGACTCAGGGAAATAGACCGGGACTATGCCATGAGGATAAGTTTTAAAGATAGAATTCGGGTGGTGAGGGCGATGGAGATCTTTCTTGTTACCGGCAAAAAGGTGACCGATCTTGAGAAAGATCACGGCTTTAAGCACCCTGTCTATGATATATTGAGAATCGGTTTAAGAAAAGACAGGGCAGAGCTCTATGCGAGCATCGATGCCCGTGTTGAAGAGATGCTCGCCGCAGGCTGGGTTGAAGAGGTGAAGGCTATTCTTTCAGGCGGGATCAGCGATGGGGTGAAACCTTTTTCCGGCATCGGATACCGAGAGATACTGCTCTACATTAAAGGTTCCATTCGCTATGAAGATATGGTAAAAGATATAAAGCAACAGACGAGACATTACGCCAAACGACAGTTTACGTGGTTTGCAAAAGAAAAGGATATGTACTGGTTCGAATATCCCGGTGATTCGGAAACAATAACAGATAAAGTGGACGCATTTTTGAACCTATGGAACTGAAAAGAATTATAGAAGCTATATTGTTCTCGTCATCAAAACCTGTGGCGGTCAAGCAGCTCAAGAAAAGGCTTGAAGAGTATCCGCCGGAAGAGGTCGAACGGTTTCTCCACGAACTTTGTGAGGAATACAACGGATCCGAGAGGGCCGTAGAGATTGCAGAAGTAGCGGGCGGCTACCAGATGAAGACCAGGGCTTTATACAGGGAATGGGCAAAACGATTTGTGCGCGAGAAAGATGTCGGTCTCACCAAATCGACGCTCGAGACCCTTTCGATTATCGCCTACAAGCAACCGTTGACTAAAAAAGAGATCGACTCCGTAAGGGGGGTAGATTCTTCGAGAGCCATCAAGCTCCTTCTGGAGAGACGGCTCATAGGAATCTCCGGCAAGAACGGCGCCGGCGATAAACGGATCGCCTTCGTGACCACGGAAAAGTTCCTTGAGGTATATGGTTTAAGAAGTATTGAAGACCTGCCGACATACAAGGATATAGAATCGTTGGGACTTAACCCATAGCAGCGGAAGACGGGTCTTCGGAGACGCGGGTTCGAAGTATGAAAGGTCTGGGATCGCACATGGTTTTCGCCCGAAGCCGAAACCTCAAGGGCCCATAGTAAAACCCAAAGCGACTTCAGTCGCGAGAGGGGAAGGCTCCGCGAGCTGTGCTCGTGGAGGGGGCAGATGATAGGCCCCGCACAGACAGCCGAACCAGCGACTTCAGTCGCGAGAGGGGAAGGCTCCGCGAGCTGTGCTCGTGGAGGGGGCGACGTGAGCCCCAGAAAATAGGAGGAACCATGGATATTTCTGAACTGCTCCGCTTTGTCATCGATAGTAAGGGATCGGACCTGCACATCAGTTCCGGGGAGCCACCGATCATACGTGTGCACGGCGAGATGACAAAGGTGGATCTGCCCGCCCTCGACAAAGAGGACGTGCATACCATGATCTATGATATTTTGAGTGACTTTCAGCGAAAGGTTTTTGAAGAGCTCATGGAGCTCGATTTTTCCTTCAGTCTCGGAGATCTGGCCCGGTTCAGGGTGAATGTGTTCAAACAGCAAAGGGGCGAATCAGCCGTCTTCAGAACCATTCCGAGCAAGATTCCTACTTTTGAGGAGCTCTATCTTCCCAAGGTCTTTAAAGACCTGGCCCTTCTGGAAAAAGGCCTGGTTCTCGTGACGGGGCCCACGGGAAGCGGTAAATCTACGACCCTCGCGGCTATCATCGACTTCATCAACGACAACAAGAAGGAACACATCCTTACCATTGAGGATCCTATAGAATTTCTTCATCTGTCCAAGAAATGTCTTCTCAATCAGAGAGAATTGGGACCCCATACAAAGAGTTTTTCCGCGGCTTTGAGGAGCGCCCTCAGGGAAGACCCCGACGTGATCCTGGTGGGCGAGATGAGGGACTTAGAGACCATATCGCTCGCTCTCACCGCAGCGGAAACCGGACATCTCGTGTTCGCCACATTGCACACGAGCAGCGCTCCCGATACGGTAGACAGAATCATCGACGTCTTTCCCGCGGGCCAGCAGAATCAGGTTCGCTCCATGCTTTCCGCTTCTCTACAAGCCGTCATATCGCAGAGCTTATTCAAGAGAAGAGACGGCAGAGGAAGGGTCGCCGCGTTCGAAGTCATGATCGCCACCCCTGCCATACGGAACCTTATCCGCGAGAACAAGATCGCCCAGATTCCTTCGATCATCCAGACGAGCAAAGGTCTCGGAATGCAGACAATGGAAGCGGCATGTCAGGACCTCATTGGCAAAAATATGGTGACAAGAGACGAGGTCTCCTTCTATCTCAGCAGTCAAAGGTGATGCCATGGAAATCATCGCGCAATATTTGAAGTATATGATCGAGACGGATGCTTCGGATATTTACTTCACGGTGGGAGTGCCGCCTTCTTTCCGCGTTGAAGGCATTGTCACCCCTTTTGCGGATGCCCAGCCGCTCACACCGCACGATACGGCTCGGATCGCCAATGCCATAATGAACGAGAGGCAAAAAAAGAAATTCGAAGAAGAGATGGAGATGAACCTTGCCCTCTACACCCCCCAGTACGGAAGATTCAGGGTGAACATTTTCAGGCAGAAAAGCTTTGTGGGGATCGTTGTTCGACAGATCAAGCTCAACATAAAGACTATAGACGATTGGGGCCTGCCGCCAATATTCAAAGAAATCGCCATGACAAAAAGGGGTCTTGTACTCGTCGTCGGTGCGACAGGTTGCGGTAAGTCTACGACCCTCGCGTCGATCATCGATTATAGAAACTCAAATCAGCCGGGGCACATCATCACCGTCGAGGACCCCGTAGAGTTCATCCATGAGCACAAAATGAGCATAGTAACCCAGAGGGAGATCGGCTTCGATACTCACACGAT
>Ga0335069_10011205_pt1 | contig 12672 bp, 8 predicted proteins | sample Lox_Sample_11_FD_206714 | JGI IMG/M metagenome (GOLD analysis project Ga0335069, IMG submission 206714) | Soil microbial communities from Loxahatchee National Wildlife Refuge, Florida, United States - Lox_Sample_1.1 | ecosystem: Environmental > Terrestrial > Soil > Wetlands | place: USA: Florida... | reverse complement strand
GGTTGACCGCCAGGAAGCGCCCGATGATCTGCTCGCTGCGGCCGTCCCCGTATACATCCGCGGTGTCCAGCAGGGAGATCCCGGCCGAGGCGGCGGCGTCCAGCACCGCCATCGCGTCCTGCTCCGTCACGTCGCCCCAGTCGGCGCCGAGCTGCCAGGTACCGAGGCCGATCACCGAGACCGCCATGTCCGTCCGGCCCAGAATGCGCTCTTCCATGACTAGCGATCCTAGGTCGTGCCAGGTTGGCCGCCCGGTGCGGGGACAGCCCGGCGGCCGGAGGGCTCAGCTGGCCGGGGTGTCATCCAGCGTGGACGGGCACTCCCCGTCGGCCGGCGTCCCGCTCGCGGCGGCCAGGATCGCGTCGCTGATCCCGGCGAGCTGGCGCAGCTGCTCGGCGCTGAGCGAGTCCAGCAGCACCCGGCGCACCTGCTCGACGTGCCCGGGGGCGGCCGCGCTGAGGGCGGCGAAACCAGCGTCGGTGAGCTGGGCGATCTGGCCACGGCGGTCGGTCGGGCAGTCGGTCCGGTGGACCCAGCCGCGTTCCTCGAGCCGGGCGACCGCGTGCGACACCCGGCTCTTGCTGGACGCCGAGGCCGCCGCGAGCTGCGTCATGCGGAGCGCCCGGCCCGGGGCCTCGGACAGCCGGACCAGGATCTCGTAGTAGGCGAGGGGTATCCCGGCATCGCGCTGCAGCTGGCCGTCGACGGAGGCGAAGAGCCACTGCCAGGCGGTGAGGAAGTTGCGCCAGGTGCACTGCTCGTCGGCGCTCAGCCAGCGCGGCTCCGTACTGCCGGCCGCGGCGGATGTGCTCATGGCCACAGTCTACACGGAATAGTTGAGCGCTTGACAACGTTACTGCAGCCGTGATACTCGTTGAGTATTCAAATATGAACGATGTCACTATGACCGATAGGAGTATTCCACATGAGCACTAGTACCGAGGCCATCACCATCCCTGGCTACGTGGCCGGGACCTGGGACATCGACCCGGTGCACTCCGAGGTGGGCTTCTCGGTGCGGCACATGATGGTCAGCAAGGTCCGCGGCAAGTTCAGGACGTTCTCCGGGCAGATCGTCACCGGGGCGGACCTGGAGCAGTCCTCGGTGACCGCCGAGATCGACCTCGCCTCCATCGACACCGGCCAGGAGCAGCGTGACGCGCACATCCGGTCGGCCGACTTCTTCGAGGTGGAGAAGTACCCCACGATGACCTACCGGTCCGCCGGCGTCCGCGCCGAGGGTGACCACTACGTCCTGGACGGTGAGCTGACCCTCAAGGGCGTGACCAGGCAGGTCCCGCTGACCCTCGAGCTGGGCGGCTTCGGGCCGGACCCGTACGGCGGCACCCGCGCCGGGTTCACCGCGACCGGTGAGATCAACCGGCGTGACTTCGGTGTGGACTTCAGCGCCACGATGGAGACCGGCGGGCTGGTCGTCGCGGACAAGATCAGCCTGCACCTGGAGATCGAGGCCGTGCTCAAGGCCTGAGCCACGCCGCCCAGCCAGGCTGGGCGATGCTGAGCGCTCGGCACGGGCGGGGGCCGCCGGCACGGCGGCCCCCGCCCGTGCCATTCTGGGTCAGAACCCGGCCAACCGGCTGAACCGGCACGAGGAGGCGACCCAGTGCGAGCGGCGGTCTATGAGCGCACCGGCCCGGCGGCCGAGGTGCTGCGGGTGACGGACGTGCCCCGGCCCGATCCAGGCCCGGGCGAGGTCCGGGTCCGGGTGCAGGCGTCCGGCATCAACCCCACCGACGTCAAGTCCCGCGGCGGGCTGACCCCGCGGCCCATCGACGGCTTCCAGATCCCGCACCAGGACGGGGCCGGCGTCATCGACGCGGTCGGCCCGGGCGTCCCGGCCGACCGCGTCGGCCAGCCGGTCTGGGTGTGGATGGCGGCGGCCGGGCGGCGCTGGGGGACCGCCGCGGAGTGGACGGTGGTGCCCGAGCGCCAGGCGGTCCCGCTGCCCGCCGGCGTGTCCCCGGAGCTGGGGGCCAGCCTGGGCGTCCCGGCCGTGACCGCGCATCACTGCGTGTTCGCCGATGGGCCGGTGCAGGGGGCCACGGTGCTGGTGGCGGGCGGGGCCGGCGCGGTCGGCCACTTCGCCGTAGAGTTCGCCAACTGGGGCGGCGCGGCACAGGTCATCGCGACGGTCAGCGGCCCGGCCAAGGCTCAGCTGGCCAAGGAGGCCGGCGCCAGCCACGTGGTCAACTACACCGAGCCGGACGCGGCCGAGCAGATCCTGTCGGCGGCGGGCGGGCCGGTGGACCGGGTGATCGAGGTGGCCCTGGGCGCCAACCTGGCGCTGGACCTGGCCGTGTCCCGGCCGGGCACGGTCGTGGTCAGCTATGCGGCCGAGGCCACCGACCCGGTGCTGCCGGTCCGGGCCTGCATGACGGCCAACATCGTGCTCCGGTTCATGCTGCTCTACCGGGTGCCGGCGGCCGCGCTGGAGCAGGCGGGCGCCGACATCGCGGCCGCGCTCACCGCGGGCGCGCTGACCGAACTGCCGGTGCACCGGTTCGCCCTGGACGAGATCGTGGCCGCGCAGGAGGCGGTCGAGCGCGGGACCGGCGGCAAGGTGCTGGTCATCCCCGGCTGACCCGGGGGCGCAGCAACGCAGTGGCCAGGCACGCCGGTGCGGCGTGCCTGGCCGTCCCGCCTTGGGTGTTACCCGCCGATCGACCGGAGGCCGGCCATGAACGCCGGCCCGGCCGGGGTGCCGATCCCGGACATGTTGTCGTAGCCCGGCAGCGTCACCTGGCCGGTGTAGCCGAACATGGCGGCGCTCTGGTCGTCGAACCTGGTCAGCACCGTGGCACCGCAGGTGGCCGTGGGGCACGCGGTGCCGCGGTAGGCGGCCGGGCTGCCGCTGGCCAGCGGCAGCGTGTCGTACAGCGCGCCGCTGTCTTGCGCGTAGATCCGGTACAGCGCCGGGTTGAGGAACCCGAACGGGGCCGGCTGGCCCTGCTGCGCCGCGGTCACCAGGCCGGCCACCAGCGGGGCGGCCAGGCTGGTCCCGCCGATGTCGGACTCGCCGTAGGTCGGCGGCCGGTGCTTGTGGAAGGCCAGCATGCCCACGGCGAACCCGGTGAACGGGTCGGCGTCGGCGCTGATGTCCGGGGCCGAGCGGACCAGGCCGCCCCGGTTACCCGGGGCCTGGGCCAGCGCGCCCGGCACGATGCCCTGCTGATAGCCGGGTTGCGCCCAGAGCAGGCTGGGCCCGCCACCCGCGGCGCCCTGCTCGCCCTGGAACACCCAGTGCCGGCCGATCAGCACCGACACGCCGGTGGACCAGCCGGTCTCGAACAGCCGGGTGCCGCCCTGGCCGATGCCGAGCGTGGTGCCGCCGACCGCGATCGCGTACGGGTCGCTGGACGGGGCCTCGACCCCGGACTGATCGCCGGAGGAGAAGTACATCCCGACGCCCTCGGCCGCGGCCAGCACCAGGATCGCGTGCTCGACGCTGGTCAGCGACGCGGGCTGGGCCTCATCCCCGCTCTCCCAGGAGTTGGAGGCCACCGAGGCGAGCGGCTGGCCGCCGGTCCCGCCGAGCACGGCCAGGTCGGCGTTGAACAGGCCCTGCAAGCCGAAGTCACCCTGGTTGCAGCTGTCCCCGCCGACCACGACCTGGCTGGCGCCGGGCGCCATCGCGTACGCCGCCTCCACGTCCAGCTGCTCCTCGCCGTCGAACGGGTCACCGCACTTGCTGCCCCGGCCCAGCGACAGTTCCGTGTAGCGCTGGCGGGCCGGGCCGGGCAGGCCGTTGGCCCGGGCGTAGTCCTTCAGCGTGCGGAACATGTCCGGGGTCAGGCCCAGCTCGACCAGCGCGATGGTCTGGCCCGCCCCGGTCGCGGCCGCGCTGGCCCCGTAGGCCGACCGGAGCTGGCTGGCCGAGTACCCGCACACCTCGGTCGGGAAGGAGGTGGTGCCGAACTCCTCGGGCAGGCCGCCGATCACATGCTGCCCGTAGTAGTGCGAGCAGGGCGCCTTGCTGTGCGCGGCGGACCCGGCCCGGGGCGCGGCCCTGCCCACCGCGCGGCCATCCGGCCGGTCCAGCGGGATGCTGGGTGCGGCGTTGTCCAGGCCGGTCACGCCCAGCACGCTGCCCGCCAGCGAGGCCGGCACGGACACCGGGCCGTTGTTGGCGCGCAGCTGGTACGGGCCCGCGTTGACCGTGGCCGTAGCCGGGTACCGCGCCAGCTTGGTGTGCAACGCGGCGTCGATGACCGAGGCCGTCCCGGTAGCCCGGACGTAGGCGCGCAGCGGGCCGGTGCTCAGCCCGCTGAAGCCGGCCGAGCGCAGCCAGGACGCGACCCGGGTCACCGTGGCGGGCGGCGCCCCGAACCGGGCCGCGTACGCGTCTGGGCTCAGGTAGCGCCGGAACGACGCGGTCCCTGGCGTGCTCGCCGCGCCGGCGAAGTTCTCCGCGGCGCCCAGCCGCGGCCGCAGCCACACCTGGATGGTGAGCCGCTGGCCGCCGGCCACGGCGCCGACCGCCCGGGTGTGGCTGGTGAACGGCGCGTTGCTGCCCGCCAGGACCGTCCCCGGCGTGGCTGAGGCGGCCGCGAGCCCGGTCCCGCCCGCGATGCTGAGGCCCGCCGTAGCCACGGCTACGCTGACGAGGCCGGCGAGTGTTCTGGTTCTGGCCATGGTCCCCTCTACCTGCATGTCTGGTTGCCACCTGCGGGGACGGCCGCCCCGTGGTTCATACGACGCCCGAACAGCCACGTTGGTTGGCCGGCTCAGCTCCCGCCGGCCCGGCCGGCGGGAACAACGGACCGCCATCCGGTATTGAATACTCGTGACCCTCACCGATCTCCTCCCTGCCGACCCGGCGCCGGACAGCGTTTTCGACGTGTTCGCGGGCTGGGCCAAGGAGCAGGGCCTGGCCCTCTACCCGCACCAGGAAGAGGCCCTGATCGAGGTGGTGTCCGGGGCCAACGTGATCCTGTCCACGCCCACCGGCTCGGGGAAGAGCCTGGTCGCCACCGGCGCCCACTTCGCCGCGCTCGCGGCCGGCCAGCGCAGCTTCTACACCGCGCCGATCAAGGCCCTGGTCTCGGAGAAGTTCTTCGCGCTGTGCGCCGCGTTCGGGCCGCATAACGTCGGCATGATGACCGGCGACGCCAGCGTCAACGCCACCGCGCCGATCATCTGCTGCACCGCCGAGGTGCTGGCCAGCATCGCGCTGCGGGATGGGGCGGACGCCGACGTCGGCCAGGTGGTGATGGACGAGTTCCACTACTACGCCGACCCGGACCGCGGCTGGGCCTGGCAGGTGCCGATCATCGAGCTACCGCATGCCCAGTTCATCCTGATGTCCGCGACCCTTGGCGACGTCACCCGGTTCGAGACCGACCTGACCCGGCGCACCGGCCGGCCGACCGCGGTGGTCAAGTCGGCCGAGCGGCCAGTGCCGCTGATCTACTCCTACCTGCTCACCCCGCTGCACGAGACGCTGGAGGAACTGCTCAGCACGCACCAGGCCCCGGTGTACGTGGTGCACTTCACCCAGGCCGCCGCGCTGGAGCAGGCCCAGGCGCTGATGAGCGTGAACGTCTGCTCCCGCGCCGAAAAGGACCAGATCGCCGACATGATCGGCGGCTTCCGGTTCACCGCGGGCTTCGGCAAGACGCTGTCCCGGCTGGTCCGGCACGGCATCGGGGTGCATCACGCGGGCATGCTGCCCAAGTACCGGCGGCTGGTGGAGACGCTGGCCCAGGCCGGGCTGCTCAAGGTCATCTGCGGCACGGACACCCTGGGGGTGGGCATCAACGTGCCGATCCGCACCGTGGTGTTCACCGCGCTGTCCAAGTACGACGGGTCCAAGACCCGGCTGCTGCAGGCCCGCGAGTTCCACCAGATCGCGGGCCGGGCCGGCCGGGCCGGGTTCGACACCACCGGCCGGGTCGTGGTGCAGGCCCCGGAGCACGTCATCGAGAACGAGAAGGCGCTGGCCAAGGCGGGCGACGACGCGAAGAAGCGGCGCAAGGTGGTGCGCAAGAAGCCGCCCGAGGGCTTCGTGTCCTGGGGCCAGCCCACCTTCGACCGGCTGGTCGCCGCCGACCCGGAGCCACTGACCTCCAGCTTCAAGGTCAGCCACGCCATGCTGCTGAACGTGATCGGCCGTCCCGGGGACGCGTTCACCGCCATGCGGCACCTGCTCACCGACAACCACGAGGACCGCGCCGCCCAGCGCCGGCACATCCACCAGGCCATCGCCATCTACCGGGCGCTGCTGGCCGGGGGAGTGGTGGAACGGCTGGCCGAGCCGGACGCCGAGGGCCGGCTGGTCCGGCTCACGGTGGACCTGCAGTTCGACTTCGCGCTGAACCAGCCGCTGTCCCCGCTGGCGCTGGCCGCCATCGACCTGCTCGACCCGCAGACCCCGGAGTACCCGCTGGACGTGGTGTCGGTCATCGAGGCCACCCTGGACAACCCGCGGATGGTGCTGTCCGCGCAGCAGTTCAAGGCGCGCGGCGAGGCGGTCGCCCAGATGAAGGCCGACGGGGTCGACTACGAGACCCGGATGGACCTGCTGGACTCGGTCAGCTACCCGAAGCCGCTGGCCGACCTGCTGGACGCGGCCTACGACATGTACCGGCGCGGGCACCCGTGGGTGGCCGACTACGCGCTGGCGCCCAAGTCGGTGGTCCGCGACATGTACGAGCGGGCCATGACGTTCACCGAGTACGTGTCGTTCTATGGGCTGTCCCGCTCCGAGGGCCTGGTGCTGCGCTACCTGGCCGACGCGTACAAGGCGCTCAAGCAGACCGTGCCGGACGAGGCCAAGACCGAGGAGCTCAGCGACCTGATCGAGTGGCTCGGTGAGCTGGTCCGCCAGGTCGACTCCAGCCTGCTGGACGAGTGGGAGCAGCTCCGCGACCCGTCCGGCGCGCTGGCCGAGGCGGCCCCGGTGCGGCCCCAGGCGGTCACCGGCAACGTCCGCGCGTTCCGCGTCCTGGTGCGCAACGCTCTCTTCCGGCGGGTCGAGCTGGCCGCACTCGGCCACTACGCCGAGCTCGGCGACCTGGACGCCGACGCGGGCTGGGACGCCGCGGCCTGGGAGGCGGCCATCGAGCCGTACTTCGACGTGCACGACGAGATCGGCACCGGCGCGGACGCCCGCGGCCCGGCGCTGCTCATCCTCGACGAGGGCGCCGACCGCTGGCGGGTCCGGCAGATCTTCGACGACCCGGCCGGCGACCACGACTGGGGCATCAGCGCCGAGGTCGACCTGGCCGCGTCCGCCGAGGCGGGTGAGGCGGTGCTCCGGGTCACCGAGGTGGGCCAGCTCTAGCGACACGCGGACGGGGCCCGGGATCACCGGGAAGGCCGTATCTGTCGGGCATCATCGTGCTGACAGCCCTCATGGGTCGCCTTCCCCTGGATCCCAGGCCCAAGAGCGGAGTACGCGCGCGGCGATGCGACTGATCCACACCTCGGACTGGCACCTGGGCCGCACTCTGCACGGCGAGAATCTGCTCGGCCACCAGGAGGCCTTCCTGGACTGGCTGCTTGCCGAGGCGACAGCGCACCAGGTGGACGCCGTGCTGGTGGCCGGGGACGTCTACGACCGGGCGGTGCCGCCCACCGACGCGGTGCGGATCCTCGACCGCTGCCTGCTCGGCTTCGCCCAGGCGGGCATCCCGATGGTGCTGACCAGCGGCAACCACGACTCGGCCATCCGGCTCGGCTTCGGCTCCGGGCTCAGCGAGGCGGCCGGCATCCACCTGCGCACCGCGCTGGCGGACGTGGACCGCCCGGTGCTGCTGTCCGACGCCGACGGCCCGGTGGCCATCTACGGCATCCCCTATCTGCTGCCCGACGCGGTCCTGGCCGAGCTGGGCTGCGCGCGCTCGCACGAGGCGGTGCTGACCGCGGTCACCGCGCGGATCCGCCAGGACGCCGCGGACCGCGGCATCGCCCGCGCCGTAGTCCTCGCCCACGCGTTCGTCACCGGCGCGCGGCCCACAGATTCCGAACGCGACATCCGGGTCGGTGGCGTCGCCGACGTCCCGGCCGGCATCTTCCGCGGGTTCAGCTACGCCGCCCTGGGGCATCTGCACGGCCAGCAGCAGGTCAGCGCGGGTGAATCAACCACAGTGGTGCGGTACTCCGGCTCACCGCTGGCCTTCTCGTTCGGCGAGCAGAACCACGCCAAGTCCGTCACGCTGGCTGACATCGACGGTGCCGGGCAGGTCACCGTGACCACGCTGGCCACGCCGGTGCCCCGGCCGCTGCGCGAGGTGCGCGGCCGTCTCGGCGACCTGCTGGCCCGCGCGGACAGCGACCTGGCCGGGCTGGCCGGCGCGTGGGTCAAGGCGGTGCTCACCGACCCGGTGCGGCCGGCCGCACCGATGGAGCGGCTGCGCGAGAAGTGGCCGCACACCCTGGTCCTGGACTTCGACCCGGAGGGCGGGGTGCCCGGCGTCAGCGCCGACCTGGAGCGGCTGGCCGCGGCCACTGACCCGGTCGAGATCTGCGGCCTGTTCGTGGAGTTCACCAGCGGCGGCCCGCCGGACGATGGGCAGCGCGCCGTGCTCCGCGCGGCCGTCGAGGCCGCACAGCACGCGGAGGCGGCGGTCTGATGCGGCTGCACAGCCTGGAAGTGACGGCGTTCGGCCCGTATGCGGCTACGCAGCGGATCGACTTTTCCCGGCTGTCCAGCAGCGGCCTGTTCCTGCTCGAAGGGCCGACCGGGGCGGGTAAGACGACGATCCTGGACGCGATCACGTTCGCCCTCTACGGGGGGCTGGCCGGCCCGGATGCGGCTGAAGACCGGCTCCGCTCGCACTTCGCCCCGCCCGACGCGGAGCCTTCGGTCGAGCTGGAGTTCTCCGTGGCCGGGGTGGCCTACCGGCTGCGCCGGGTGCCCGAGCACCAGCGGCCCAAGAAGCGCGGCGAGGGCTTCACCACCGAGGCCGCGCAGGTGCACCTGCAGCGCCGCGCGGGCGCGGACTGGGCCAGCTTGACCGCGAACAAGGCCGAGGCCGGTGAGCTGGTCACCGAGCTGATCGGACTGAACCGGGCCCAGTTCACCCAGGTCATGCTGCTGCCGCAGGGCGAGTTCGCCAAGTTCCTCCGGGGCGCGGATGACGAGCGGCGGGTGCTGCTGTCCAAGCTGTTCGGCACCCAGCTCTATGACCGGATCACCGGCTGGCTCGACCAGCAGCGGGCCGCCGCGCAGCGGGACCGGGCGCAGGCAGGCGCGGCCATCGACGCCGCGGTGTCGGCCGCCGCCGAGGCGGCCGGGCAGGACGGCGCGGCCCGCACCGAGCTGCTCAGGCTGCGGCCCGCCGAACGGGCCACCCGGCTCAAGGAACTCAGCACCGAGCTGGCCAGCCACGCCGCGGTCACCGCCGACGGGCTGGAGCTGGCCGCCGCCCGGGCCGCCGGGCTGCTGGCCGCCTGCGAGAAGGCCAGGCAGCAGTCGGCCGTGATGACCAGGCTGACCACGGCCCGGGACCGGCTGACCGCGCACGAGGCGGCCCGCGGTGAGCACGAAGACCGCGCCGGGCGGCTGGCCGCGGCCCAGCGCGCGGAACCGGTCCGGCCGCTGCTGGCCGCGCTGGCCGAGGCAGACCAGGCAGTGACCGCGGCCACCGCGGCGCTGCGCCAGCTCGGCCGGGAGCCGGACGCACCGGGGACTGCGGCGCAGGCGCTAGACCAGGCACAGGCCGCCGAGCAGGCTGCGGCGGCGCTGCAGCACCTGGCCACGGCTGAGGCCGGGCTGCCCGGGCGGCTCGCCACCCTGGACAGCCTGCGGCAGGCTGCGGCGGACGCGGCTGCCCTGGCCGGCTCGCTGGAAGCCGCGCAGCAGGAGCTGCCCGGCCGGATCGCCGCGCTGGACGAGCAGTTGGCCGCGGCCCGGCTGCTCGGCGCGGCCCTGGGCGCGCTGCGCGAGCAGCAGGCGGCGGTCGGCAGGCGTGCCGCGGCCGCGGCCCAGCTGGCCGACCTGGAGCAGGAACTGGCTGCGCGGGACGCCGCGCTGCGCGTGGCGGTGGACACGCATCAGGCCCTGGTCGATGACCATCAGCAGCTCATGGAGACCCGGCTGGCCGGGATGGCGGCCGAGCTGGCCAGCCAGCTGGCCGACGGGGTGCCCTGCCCGGTCTGTGGCTCGGCCGCGCATCCCGCCCCGGCCCTGGCCGGCGACGGGCAGGTGTCCGCGGCCGATGTGGACGACGCGGCCGGCCGGCGGGACGCCGCAGCGGCCGAGCGCAGCCGGCTGTCCGGCGAGCGGGAGTCGCTGGCCAGTGCGGCCGCCGCGTGCGCGGCGGTGGCCGACGGCGGGACCGGGCCCGGGCTGGCCGCCGAGGCCGCCGCGCTGGCCGGTCAGGTGGCCGAGGCGGAGCAGGCGGTGGCCGGCGCGGACCGGCTGGCCGCCGAGCTGGCCGGCCACCGGGCCGAGCAGGACCGTGTTGGCGCGGAACTGCGCGACGCCGCGGCCACCGCGGCCGCCGCGCAGGCTCAGCTGGCCGCGGCGGACGGCGAGGTGACCGCGCTGCGCCGGGACGTGACGGCCGCCGCGCAGGGCCATGCCACGGTGCTGGCGCGGCAGGTGGCGCTGCGCGCCGCGGCTGCGGCCGACCGGGAGCTGGCCGCCGCGCTGGACACGCTGGCCGCCGCCCGGGCCGAGCAGGCCAAGGCTCAGGCGCGGGCCGGCCAGGAATCGGCCGCCCGCGGGTTCGGCCAGCCGGGCCAGGCCAGCGCGGCACTGCTCACCCCGGCGCAGCAGGATGAGCTGGCCGCCCAGGTGACCAGGTGGGCCGAAACGCTGGCCGGGCTGCGGGCCGCGGCCGCCGCCGACGAACTCGCCGGCCTCGACCCGGCCCGGGCCGACGAGGTGCACGCGGCGGCGCACACCGCGGCGGCCGCGCTGGCCCAGGCCGAGCAGGCCGAACAGGAGGCGCGCGACGCGCACAACGGCTGGGCCGACCGGATGGCCCGGCTGGATCAGCGGCTGGCCGAGCTGGACTCGGCCCAGCAGGACGCGGACCGGCTGGACGAGCTGACGGCGCCCGTGATCAGCCTGGCCGGGCTGGCCAAGGGCATGGACGGGCACCGCCGGGTAGCGCTGACCACATATGTGCTGCGGCACTGGTTCGGCCAGGTGGTCGCCGCGGCCAACGTCCGGCTGTCGGCCATGTCGTCCGGCCGCTACGAGCTGCGCCGCACCGACGAGGGCGGGTCGAGGCGGGAACGCGCCGGGCTGACCCTGGCCGTGATCGACCGGCACACCGGCACGGAACGCAGTCCCCGGTCGCTGTCCGGCGGGGAGACGTTCTACACCTCGCTGGCGCTGGCCCTGGGCCTGGCCGACGTGGTCAAGGCGGAGGCCGGGGGAGTGGACCTGGACACGCTGTTCATCGACGAGGGCTTCGGCGCGCTGGACGCCGAGACGCTGGACCAGGTGATGGCCGTCATCGATGAGCTGCGCGACCGCGGCCGGGTGGTCGGCATCGTCAGCCACGTGGCGGACCTGAAGGACCGGGTGCCGGAGCGGCTGGAGATCCGGCGGCTCCCCGACGGCTCGTCCACCACCCGGGTCCTCGCCTGAGCACGGGTATCTGACTGTTTACCCGGCGGCGCCCGGGCGGGCGTGGGGCTGGGTTCTCACCAGGCACTATGCTGTTCGGGCACGGCTTGGGCAGCCGGGTGGATGGCAAGGGCACAGGGGGCGCAGGTTGAAGCTGGCGAAGTGGGGCCGTGCCGGGCTCAGGACCAAGATGGGCGTCGCGGTGGTGGCCGCGCTCGTGCTGGCGCTGACCGCGGCGGGCACCGCCGCCGCGCTGACCACCCACCCGTCCCGCGGCGCCCCCCGGCTGCCGGTCGCCTACAACGGCCTGGACGGCTGGGCGCACGGCCGGGTCCGGCTGCTGGTCATCTACGTCGGCGGGACCACAGCGTTCCTGCGCACCCCGCACTGGTCGCGCTGGTCCCGCGCGGCCGCGTCCACCCGGGGCACGCTGTGGGTGGACGACTGCCAGCCCAACTGCGCGTCCGGCCACTTCCATACCTACCCGGCCCAGGTCACCCTGTCCCGGGTGGCAGACCGGAAGGGCGTCAGGTTCTTCTCCCGGATGCGGTTGCGCTACGACCACGGGGGGCCGCGCGACTACCAGTTCCGCTGGGGCACCTACCCGGGGGCCACCGTCCCGCTGTGGATCGGCGGGCCGGGCTGACCGGCTAGCCACCGCCGTCCGGGCACCGGCTCCACTCCGGCGGCCGGACAGCCCAGATATTGAGCCAAGCCCTCCGGACTTGACATTACCGTATATCCGTGTGAGTATACGGATATACGGAGGTGAAGCCGTGTCGCCGCGTGACCATGACCATCCCGTCGACCAGCGCCGGGTGGCCGCCGCCCAGGCCGGCGCGCTCTCGGCCGACGACGCCGGGCGGCTGGCCGGCCTGCTCGGGCTGCTCGCCGACCCGGTGCGCTCGCGCATCCTGTTCGCGCTGGTCGCCGCCGGTGAGCTGTGTGTCGGGGACCTGGCCCTGGCGCTGGACGTGACCGAGGACCAGGTGTCCTACGCGGTGAAGATGCTCCGGCTGGCCGGGCTGGTCAGCTTCCGCAAGGACGGCCGGGTCGTGTTCTACCGGCTCAGCGACGGCTTCCCGCACCAGTTGCTCGAGCACTGCCTGCGCCAGTTGCTGACCATC
>Ga0335069_10011204_pt1 | contig 12672 bp, 10 predicted proteins | sample Lox_Sample_11_FD_206714 | JGI IMG/M metagenome (GOLD analysis project Ga0335069, IMG submission 206714) | Soil microbial communities from Loxahatchee National Wildlife Refuge, Florida, United States - Lox_Sample_1.1 | ecosystem: Environmental > Terrestrial > Soil > Wetlands | place: USA... | reverse complement strand
GCCCTGCAGGAGGTCCACCGGCGGCGCGCCGTGCTCGGCCGGCCACCAGCGGCGGACCAGCTCGTGGTTGCCGCCCATTCCACCGGTGGCCACCACCACGGCCTGCGCGCGGACGTGGAAATCGCCCACCGTGCGCCTCGAGCTTGCGGCTCCCCGCGCGGCATCGCTCGGCTCGAGGATGTCGCCGCTCACTCCCTCCACGCCGGCCGGTGAGGCAAGGAGTGACGTGACTCGGTGGCGGAACCGCGTCTCCAGCAGTCCCGCGCGCCGGGCCTCGCGGACCCGAGCCAGGAACGGTTCGAGCACTCCCGGCCCCGTGCCCCACGCGATGTGGAACCGCGGGACCGAGTTTCCGTGGCCGCCGGCGAGGTGGCCTCCGCGTTCCGCCCAGCCCACAACCGGGAAGATCCGCACGCCCAGCGAGCGAAGCCAGGCCCGCTTCTCCCCCGAGGCGAACTCCACGTACGCCTCGGCCCATCGCCGGGGCCACGCGTCCTCCGGCCGGTCGAAGCCCGCGCTTCCCAACCAGTCCCGCAGGGCAAGCTCCGCCGAATCCCGGACTCCCAGCCGGCGTTGCTCGGGGGAATCCACCAGGAACAGCCCGCCGAACGACCAGAACGCCTGCCCGCCCAGGGAGGCCTCCGGTTCCTGGTCCACGACGATGATCTTTCGCCGGGCCCGCGCCAGCTCCGCGGCCGCCGCCAGGCCTGCCAGGCCTGCGCCCACCACCACCACGTCTGCGTCCACGACGCTAATGTACACCTCCGGCGGGAGGCGCGCGGACCACGTGCTACATTGTCGTGGTATGAGCGAAGCGATGTCCCAGCTTTCTCCGCGGATGCGCGAGCACATCGAGGCGGTGACCCGGACCTCGGGACTGCCCGAGGGGCCGGAATCCCTTGCCCGCATGGCTGCCGCCTGGCTCGAGAAGAAGCAGATGTTCGAGCAGCAGGTGCGCGCCCTCGCCATGCGGCAGGTGCAGTCGCTGGCCGCCGACGACTCCTCCGGCGCGCTCGCGCTCACGTATTCGGGATCGCTGCTCAGCCTGGAACCTGCCTCGAGCGGAACCCGGCGCGTGGAATACGCGAGCATCCCCCTGCGCGTGGATGTTCCGGGGGTTGCCGTGGCGGAAGCGGCGCGCCTGGAGCGCGGGCTTCGCGTGGACGACGAGGCAGTGTTCGCGGACGGGCCGGTAAGGAGCACATCGCAGCTGCTGGTCATTGCCGTCTGCGGTCCCGAAGTCCCGCCGCGCGAACAGAGGGAGCGCATCCGCGAGGCCACGATCTACCTGACCAATGCGTTCGTGCGGATCAACCGCACGGTGGTCCCAGCGGCGGCCGGCGCCCCCGAGCAGTTCACGCAGCGTTCCATCGCGGCGTATCTCGCCCGGAAGAACGGGCTCACGCAGAGGCAGACGCTGAGCCTCCTCAAGGATTACCACGCGGTGGTGGAATCCGGTCTCCTGCTCGGCGCTCGTGTCCCGCTGGGTCGCATCGGGAGCCTCTTCCTGAGGTGCAGGCCCGCGCAGAAAGCACGCGTGGGCGTGAGCCCGGCTACCGGGCAGCCCATCACGATCGGGGCGCGGCCCGAGACCATGGTGGCCCGCATGCGGTTTGCCGCCGCCCTCAGGCGGCGGCTGCGCGGGCTGGACGCCAGTTGACGGTCCGCGCGGACAGCCCCCGCCCTCCGGTGTATGATGGCGCATGGACAACAACCGCGGGCGGCTATCCATCGACGAAGCGCTGAAGGCGCTGCGCGCAGGAGGTGACGCTGCCGAAGGCGTGGGGCAGGGCTGCCGTGCCCGCATCGCGAAGCTGGATCCCGAGCTGAAGGCGTTCATCACGGTGTGCCCGGCCGCGGACGAACCCCACCGCCGCGCGCAGCGGCGCGGGGCCTCGGCCGGCACTCTGGACGGCGTGCCCGTGGCCGTGAAGGACCTCGTGGACACCGCGGGCATCCGCACCACGGCCGGCTCGAGCTTCTTTTCCGGCCGGGTGCCGACCGAGGACGCGTTCGTGGTGCAGCGCCTGCGGCAGGCCGGGGCGTTCATCATTGGCAAGACCAACACGCACGAGATCGCGCTGGGCGTCACGGGGGACAACCCGCACTACGGCACGGCGCGCAACCCGTGGGACCGGAGCCGCATTCCCGGGGGCAGCTCCAGCGGCTCGGCCATTGCCGTGGCAACCGGCATGGCGGCCGCCGCGCTGGGCACCGACACCGGCGGCTCCATCCGCGTGCCTGCCGCGCTGTGCGGCGTGGTAGGACTGAAGCCCACGTTCGGCAGGGTCAGCACGCGGGGCGTGTTCCCGTTGTCCTGGAACCTGGACCACGTCGGCCCGATCACCTCCACCGTGAAGGATGCCGCGCTCGTGCTGCAGGTGATCTGCGCCCACGATCCGCTGGACCCCGCGTCGGCCCGCATGCCCGCGGACGACTACGTGCGGGCCCTGGCGCGCGGGGTCAAGGACCAGCGGGTAGCCCTCGGCGTGGGGGACCCGGTGCAGGCGGCGGACCCGCAGGTGCAGCGCGCGGTGCAGGACGCGGCGCGCACCTTCGAATCCCTGGGATGCGCCGTGCGGGAAGTGAACGTGGACTGGATGCGGGAGGCCGGGATCGCCAACCGGCTCATGACGCAGGCGGATGCCGCGGTGGTCCACGCCGAGCGTCTTGCCGCTCACCCCGATGGGTTCGGCGACGACGTGCGGCGCCGGCTCGAGGCCGGGGCGGCAACGACGCTCTCCGAGTACGTGCAGGCGCGCCGCCTCCAGGCGGAGGTGCGCCGGCGCTGCGAGGAGCTCTTCGAATCCCACGAGCTGCTGCTGGTGCCCACCACGCCCATGGCCGCTCCCGCCATCCAGGGCTACGACGGTGTGGCGCGCGCCGGGCAGTTGACGCCTTACACCGCCGCGTTCAATCTCGCGGGCGTGCCGGCGCTCTCCGTCCCGTGCGGCTTCACCGCGGACGGCCTGCCCATCGGCCTGCAGGTCGTGTCCGGCGCGTGGCGTGAAGCCGTGGTCCTGGCCGCGGGGCACGCCTTCGAGCGGGCCACCGAGTGGCACCGCCGGTCCGCGCCGGTGTAGACCTGCGGCCTAGTGCCCCTTGGATGCGCGGTTGGTGAACATGTCGGGGTAGGTCCTGGTGGGGTCCGCGTACTGGTTCACGCCATGGTCCTTTCCGCGCGCGTGGTAGACCTGGTGCTTGAACGGGTTGTCGCGGCCCAGCCGCGTGGTGGACGCGATGTAGCGCATGGTGTATCCCATGCGGCGCTTCTTGCTGGTGTTCTCCGGGCTGCCATGGATCAGCTTGGCATGGTGCAGGCTGGCCTCGCCCTCGGCAAGCACCATGGGCACCGCCGCGGACTCGTCGAACTGGCCTTTGCGGATCTCCGTCATGAAGAGATTCTTGTTCGGGTCCACGTTGTAATACTCCGAGAACCCCTTCTCGTGCGTGCGCGGGATCACGTACATGCACCCGTTCTCCTCGTCCGAGCGGTCCAGCGCGAGCCACACCGTGACCACCTCCATGGGGTCCAGCATGGTCCGCCAGTACGCGGAGTCCTCGTGCCACGGGACCCGCATGCTGCCGCCGGCCGGCTTGGCGATCAGGTGACTGGAAAACAGGTCGATATCCGGCCCCAGGATGTCTTCCACGAGGTCCAGCACCTCGTCCGCGAAGAGCCACTCGAACAGGCGCGTGTCCACGAAATGCGGCACGTCCATCTGCTCGGGGCGCTCGCCCGCCTTCAGCGAGGCGATCTTCTCTTCGAACAGGGTCCTGAGCGCCGCGAGCTTTTTCGGCGCGAATACCTGGTGATGATAGAGGAAGTATCCTTCCCTGCGGTAGTAGGCGACGTCGCCCTCGTTCAGCTTCTTCAACACAGCCTGCATTTGAGCCTCCGGTTCTCGAATGTACTGGCGGGGGAAGCCGAAAGGAAATGGTTTGCGGCGCGTCCCGCGTGGTATGCTGCCGCAGTCGACCGGGTGCAACGGAGGGTGCGATGTCGGTCCTGATCGAGGTGTGCTGCGGGTCGGTAGAGGACGCGTTGGAGGCCGAGGCCGGGGGCGCCGACCGCGTGGAGCTCAATTCCTCCCTGTTCTTCGGAGGCCTGACGCCAAGCATCGGGTCCGTGGCCGAGGCGCACCGGCGGCTTCGAATCCCAGTGATGGTGATGATCCGGCCGCGCGGGGGCGGTTTCTGCTACACGGAGCCCGAGTTGGCGGTCATGGAGCGCGACATCGAGGTGGCCCTGCAGCATGGCGCGGATGGGCTGGTGCTCGGAGTGCTGACCGCCGAGGGCGCACTGGACGCACGGGCCAACGCGCGACTGCTCGCCCGCGCGGGCCACGTCCCCGTGGTATTCCACCGGGCATTCGACGTGATGGCGGATCCCGAGCCGGGGCTGGAGCGCCTGGTCGACCTGGGCTTCCGGAGGATCCTCACGACCGGGAGGAGGGCGCAGATCGAGGACGGTGCGGACTACGTGAAAGGATTGATCGAGCGGGCACGGGGCCGCATCGAGATCCTTCCCGGCGGAATGACGCCCCGAAGCGCCCCGCGCCTCGTGCCGCAGATCGGCTGCACGCAAGTCCACGTGGCTTCCTGGACCCGGAGAGTGGACCCGTCTTCCCGCGGCAACCCCGAGGTGTACTTCGGGTCCGCCCTCTATCCCCCCGAGGACAGCTACGAGCTCACGGACCGCTCGTTCGTGCGCGGCGTGAGAGAAGCGCTGCGCGGAGTCTGACGACGAAGGGCAACCTGCTTGAGCCCGCTTGCCGAGCCCTTTCCGCCGAGCACGGCCGACTGAGCCCGGCCGACCGAGCCCGGCCTGCCGCGCGCGCCTGCACCTCCCCCTATGCGCTGAGCCCGGACTTCTCCTGCTGGCGATGGGCGAGATCCCCGAGCGTGCGCACCGCCCGTTCGACCTCCCCGGACCACCGCGCGGCGTTGATCCGCAGGGCGTTGCGATACCTGCCGGTCAGGGAGAAGATGGGGCCCGGCGCGATGCTGATGCCGTGCGACCGCGCGGCCTCGAACAGTTCCACCGAGTCGAACGGCGGGGGCGCTTCCACCCAGAGGACCATGCCGCCGGTGGGCCGGGTGACGCGCGTTCCCCCGGGAAACGCTTCCCCCAGGGCCTCCGCGGTGGCCCGCACGTTGGCGCCGAAGAGCTGGCGGATCCGGCGGATGTGGCGCACGTACGCGCCGGTGGACAGGTAGGCGGCCACGGCCATCTGCGCGGGCGTGGAGGTGGCCACCCCCAGGGTCATCTTGATGTGCTCGACCTTCTCCTGCCATCGGCCCGCGACGATCCAGCCCACCCGGTAGCCCGGGCACAGGCTCTTGGAGAACGAAGAGCAGAGGATGACATTCCCCGTGGCGTCGAACGATTTCACCGCGCGCGGGCGCTCCGGCGAGTGGGAAAGGTCGCCGTAGATGTCGTCCTCGATCAGCGGGACGTGGTGCCGTTCGAGGATGTCGAGCAGGCGCTTCTTGTTTTCCTCCGGCATCAGGCTGCCCAGCGGGTTGGAGAAGTTCGGCGTGAACAGGCACGCGGTCACCTGCTCCCGTCCCAGCGCGTAGTCCAGCGCCTCCAGGCTCACCCCGTCCGACGGGGTGGACGGGATCTCGATGCCCTTCAGCCTCAGGCGCTCCAACTGCTGGATGAAGGAGAAGTACGCGGGAGACTCGATGGCGACGGTGTCACCCGGGGTGCACAGCGCCAGGAGCGCCAGGGAGACGGCCTCCTGGCAGCCCGCCGTCACGACCACCTCGGCGGGCGAGACCAGGCAGCCGGCCTCCAGCATGCAGCGCGCGATCTGCTCCCGCAGCCGTGGCTCACCGGGCGGGATGCGGTAGCGCATGCTCTCCTCGGGGTGCGCCTGGATCTCGCGGGCCATCAGGCGCGCGAGCGGCGCGGACGGGAGCGCCTCCACCGGTGGGATGGCCGCTCCCAGCATGACGAGGTCCGGCCGGCCGATATCCTGGTGGACCAGAGCGGCCAGCCGTCCCGTGGCAGCCTCTGTGGGCACCAGGCTGTCCAGGTTGATGGGGGGAGTGGTGGGAACATCGGGGAGCCGGTTGCGCACGTAGTACCCCGACTGGGGACGGGGCGCTACCACTCGGCTCACCTCCAGGAGGTCGTAGGCGGACTTGACCGTGTTGATGCTCACCCGCATCTGCCGGCTCAGGGAGCGGATGGAAGGAAGCCTCTCTCCAGGCTTGTACGCCCCGGACTCGATCAGGCTCGAGATCCTCTCCGCCACGCTGCGGTACAAGGGGATTTCCTCCGTTTCCACGCGCGCTCCAGCCTCCACCTGCTCCAAGATACTGACCGCCATTGCAAGGGGAACAGTCACAGTCACGCGGCTTGTGGATGGACACAGTCGGGCCGCTGGCCGAAGTGTTTCCTGCAAAAAGCCGCCGGCTGGTCCTGTCCGCGGCCGCTCCTCCTGCAGACCTTGGGTGCATGCGTGAGAGCCCAGAGATCGACCGAACCATCCCGCTCGCCTCCCGGCAGGCCGTCACATTGCCCTGGTCTCGTGGAGGGGCGTGGTTGGTCTGCGTCCGAGGCTGCTTGTGGGTCACGGAGCCCGGTGACCCCTCGGACTACCTGCTTGGTGAGGGGGACCGGAGATTTGTCCCGCCGCGCCCGGGGATCGTGGTTTCTGCCATCGGCCCGGCAGCGGCGAGACTCCTGCCGGAGCGCCGCGGCCCCCTGGTCATCCCGTCCCGCGGCGATCGCGCGGTTTCCGGCGGCCGCGGCAACCCTGCTTCAAGCCATCCCCCACGTCAAACCAGTATCTTCATGCCGTGAAGAGGTCAGCATGACACGCTTCTCGCCGGTGACGGACCAGGTCGCAGCCGAGCTTGCGCGCATCTGCGGAGACGCCAACGTCACGCGGGAGCCGGCGCGGCTTGCGCGCTACTCGCGTGACCAGGTGCCCGAGAAGAGCTACCACCATCCGCCCGAGATCGTGGTGCTTCCCGCCAGCGCGGGGGAGGTCCAGGCGGTGGTGCGGCTGGCCGCCCGGGAGATGATCCCGGTGACGCCTCGCGGGGCGGGAAGCGGTCTCTCGGGCGGCGCGGTGCCGGCCCGCGGCGGTATCAGCCTGTCCCTGGAACGAATGAACCGCATCCTGGAGATCGACCGCGACAACCTGGTGGCGGTCGTGGAGCCCGGGGTCCTCACCAACGCGCTGGACGAGGCCCTGCGCCCGCACGGGCTTTTCTTCGCCGGCTACCCCTTGAGCGAGGAGATCTGCTTTGTCGGCGGAAACGCCGCGCACAACGCGGGGGGCGGACGCGCGGTCAAGTACGGCGTGACCAAGCGCTACATCACGGGGCTGGAGCTCGTGACCGCGGAGGGGGAGCTTCTCACCATTGGGGGCAAGCGGTTCAAGGACGTCACCGGCTACGACCTGGTGAGCCTCATGGTGGGATCCGAGGGAACGCTCGGCATCTTCACCCGCATCTACGTTCGTCTGCTGGCGCGCCCCGCTCACCGCGGGTCGCTGCTGGCCATCTTTGCGGACTGCGACCGGGCACTGGGCATCGTCCCCGAGATCCTCGTGCAACGGGGCCTCACGCCGTCCTCCATGGAGTTCATGGACGGGGAGAGCTTCGCGGCGGGCTGCGACGCGCTGAAGGAGACGCTGCCCTACCGGGGCGCCGGGGCGGCGCTGCTCCTCGAGTCGGACGGCCGGGACGCCGCGCGGGTAGACCAGGAGCTCTCCGAGTTGGACGGCGTCTGCCGGCAGGCCGGCGCCACCCACATCGAGCGCGCGCGCAGCGAGGCAGAGTCCGCGCGGTTCTGGAAGATCAGGAAGCAGCTGGTGTGGGCGCTTCGCGGCGCGAGCACGCGCACTTCTATTGAAGATATCGTGGTGCCCATCGCCTCGGTACGCCCGTTCGTGCGCAAGATCCGGGAGGTCGCACGGACGCACGGTCTTCGCATCCCCACCTTCGGCCACGCCGGTGACGGCAACCTGCACTGCCATCCGCTCAAGGACCCCGGCATGAGCGATGACGACTGGGACGTCCTCCTGCCGCGCGTGCTCGAAACGCTCTACGGGGAGGCCGCTTCCCTGGGCGGCACCATCAGCGGAGAGCACGGCATTGGAAACAAGCGCCGGGCGTACCTGCCGCTGGTCATGCCGGAGGCGCAGATCGCGATGCTTCGCGCCATCAAGACCGCGCTGGACCCGAAGGGGATCCTCAACCCCGGCAAGATCTTCGACCCCTGAGCGCTCGTTGCGCGGTGACGGGTCCGGCCTCCGGGCCGGAAGCCGGGGCCGCGTCCGCATCCGTGGTGACCAGGAGCGGGACGGCCTTCGCCGCGGACCGCGGCGCGGCTCACCGTGACCGCCCGAGCTCGAGCGCCATGCTGATGCGGCCTTCCGCCCGCCTCTCCAGCTCCTCCGCGCGGGCACGATCCACTCCAAGCAGCAGCATGAGGATGGCCGTCTTGGGCTTCCTGCCGGAGCCTTCGAACGCCTCCTGCGCCTGCTCGGGCGTGCATCCCGTGGCCTGCCGGATGATGCGCTTGGACCGGGCCACGAGCTTTCGGTTCACCGGCCGCACGTCTACCATCAGGTTGTGAAAGACCTTGCCCAGCCGGATCATGCTGGCCGTGGTGATCATGTTGAGCGCGAGCTTCTGCGCCGTGCCCGCTTTCATCCGCGTGGAGCCGGTGACCACCTCGGGTCCCACGTCCAGGTGGATGCGGTGGACCGCGAGCTCGAACGTCCGCGAATTGGCGTTGCACGAGAGCGCCGCCACTACCGCGCCTGCCTGCCGCGCCCACCGCATGGCGCCCAGCACGTACGGCGCCTGCCCCGACGCGGTGATGCCTACCAGCACGTCCTTCCTGGAGAACCCCAGGGCACGGAGGTCCTCCACACCTTGCTCGGGGTGGTCCTCCGCGCCCTCGATGGACCGGGTCAGCGCATCCCTGCCTCCGGCGATGAGGCCCTGGACCATCTCCGGCGGGGTGGAGTAGGTAGGCGGGCACTCGGAGGCATCCAGGACGCCCAGCCTTCCCGACGTGCCCGCCCCGATGTAGACCAGCCGGCCGCCCGCGCGCAGGGCGGCTACCACGTCGTCCACCAGCGCGGCAATCGCGGGGATGGCCCGTCGGACCGCGGCAGGAACCGCGTGGTCTTCATCGTTGATGATCGTGAGGATTTCCAGCGTGGACCGGGTGTCGATGTCCATGGAGCGCGCGTTGCGCTGCTCGGTGGTGTAGCTCTCCAGCGCCTCCTGCGTGACCTCGGGATCGCTCATGCCCGCCTCCCCGCGGCCGCGGGTGGGACGTAACGCCCGTCCGGACCGCGCGAGTCTTCCATCTGTCCCAGCCACCGCGAGCAGGCGAACTGGGTGCGGGGGACGTGGAAGAACCCCTTCCACGTGCCGCCCTTGAGGCTCAGGGCGGGTTCCCCGCGGCGGTCCAGGTACCCGAACCACTCCCCGTGCACCCACCACCGCTTCATCCCGGACTCCAGCTTCTCCGCGGGAAAGCCGCGCAAGTCGTGGTGCTCATTCTCTACCCGTAGTAGACGAACGGCGTCTGGCTGGCGAACGGCACCCCACGGGAAGCGCCTCAGGTTCATGGACCGGCTCCTTTCGTCCCGGGAGACAGGCTGGCAGGGAAATGTACGCGCGGCCGGTTTGAACTGTCAAGAAACGAAACGTCGGCGCCCGTTCCCGCCGCCCACGTCGCCAGGGATTCCTTCCCGGAGAGATTCACGTACCTGTCCTCAATCATGGAGGCCGAGTTGAGGGTGCCCGTCCTGCGGGCCCGACTTGTGGGGCTACTCCAGTGGATGAGAAGAGACTGCCAGCGGCTCGAGCATCCGGGCACGGTAGGGCGCGATGTCGCGCGGCTCTGGGACGTGCAGCCGGTTGGTGAGGAGCGCCGCTGCCACTCCCCGGTCCGGGAAGAGCGCGAGGCACGTACCCGTGAAGCCGGTGTGTCCGCAGGCGCCCGCGGGCCAGCCCGGCCCCACCTGGAACCCCAGGCTTCGGCCGGGAACCTGTTCGCGGATGGCCCGCTCGGCAAGCCCGGGATCCAGCCAGGGTTCGCCGCGTACGCGGCCGCCGTCCAGGTACAGCTTCGCCAGCCGGCAGAGATCCTCCGCGCTCGTGAAGATGCCGGCGTGTCCCGCGGAGCCATGAAAATAGTAGAAACAGTTCCCGTCGTCGGGTTCGCCGATGATGGGCCGTGTCGTGCTGCGCCAGCCGTCGAATGAAAGGCCGAGGTCCGCGACCATTCGCTGTTCGATGCGGTTGCCGCTCTCGGTGGCGGCCACCGGGCCCCTGGGGCGTGAATACGAGCTGTGCAGGAGCCCGAGGGGCAGGAGGACCAGCTCTTCGATTGCTGCCGGCAGAGCCTTGTCCAGGGCCCGCTCGATCATGATTCCGAGGATCATGAAGTTGAGGTCGGAGTACACTACCTCGCCCCTGCGGGGATGCGCGGGCACCACCTCCCGAAGGATGCCCAGGAACGGCTCCCGGCGTCGCGTGTAGAACGGGTACCACCACGGGATGCCCGAGGAGTGCGTCAGGAGATCCATGACGTCGATGCCGCGCACGGCGGCCGCCAGGGGAGGCGGCAGCTCGAGGAAATCGCTGATGCGGGTATCCAGCCCCAGGGCGCCCACGCTCACGAGCTTCAGGATGCCGGTAGTCGTGAAGAGCTTGGTGAGGGACGCCGCGTCAAAAAGCGTGCCCGGGGTCATCGGCTCCTGCCGCGTGTCCGTGGCGATCGCGTTCCCCCACGCGGCGTGCACCAGCGGACGGCCATCCATTTCCACGCGCAGGACGGCGCCGGCAAACCAGCCCTCGTCCAGGAAGCGGCGCGTGATCCGGTCGAACGGTTCGGTCACAGCGTGATGGAGCCGAGGACCACCGGCGACCGTGCGCCGGTGACCGCGGGAAGGTTTGACGGCCGGCCCATCAAGGATTCGTGGCCCAGGACCGCGAATGCCATGGCCTCGCGGGCCAGGTCGGGAACGCCGAGGGCGGAGGCCGTGGTCACCACGACTCCCTGCGGCATCCGCTGGCGCAGCATCCCGAGCAGCGTGGGGTTCCTGGCCCCGCCGCCGCATACCACGACCGTGCGGATCCCGGCCTTCGGGAATACGAAGTCGCGGTACGCGGCCGCCATGGATTCCGCGGTGAACGCGGCGGCCGTGGCTGCCTGGTCATCCGCCGAGAGCCCCCGCGCGGCGGTGCGCGCCAGGAACGCGCCGACGAAGGACTCGCCGTAGACCTCGCGGCCGGTGCTCTTGGGCGGCCGCCGCGCGAACCACGGATCCTTCATCAACTCTGCCACCTCGGCCGCGTCCACGGTTCCCGCTGCGGCGCGCCTCCCGTCGGCGTCGAAGCGTTCCGCACCCGCGCTGGACGCGGCGGCCACCGCGTCCATGACCATGGTGCCCGGGCCGGTGTCGAACGCGTACACCGCGTCCGCCGTGGCACCGGCGGGCACCACGGTGGCATTTCCAATCCCGCCGATGTTCTGCACGATGCGTCCCTCGGCGTTCGAGCCGAACAGCAGCGCGTCAATGTACGGCGCAAGCGGCGCGCCTTCCCCGCCGGCGGCCATGTCCCGGCTGCGCAGGTCCCAGATGACGGGGATTCCCGTGCGTTCCCGCAGCACCGCCGCGGAGCCCAGCTGGAGCGTGCCCTTCACGGGAGCCGTGCCGCCGGGCACCGGGAACGGGCGAGGCTGCGGCGCGTGCCACACGGTCTGGCCGTGCATCGAGATGACGTCGACGCCGGAGGGCTCGGCGCCCGCGGAGCGAAGCACGAGCTGCACCGCGCGCGCGTACCACTCGGACAGGCCGAACTGGACGTACGTGAGGTCGTCGATGCGCGCGGTCTCGGGGACGCACAACGCGGCCACGCTGCGCCGCAGCTCGTCGGAGTAGGGGAGCGCGGCCTGTGCCACCAGCTGGACGCGGGCTACCGCGCCCTTGCGATCCGTGACGATGCGGACGAGCGCGGCATCCACGCCGTCCAGGGAAGTGCCGGACATGAGGCCGATGACCGAGTGCTCCGCCCGGGACGCATACGCGGCACGAAATCCGGCTTCGCCGGCCAGCGCTGCTGCCATCGACCCAATATACCGCCGCGGGGCAGTGGCGGCGTGCGCGTTGCCCCGCCGGCGGGCCGATCGTATCTTCTGGGGCGGAGGCAGTGGCGATGGTGAAATCGACGGGACGGCTCATGACCCGCGAACAGATCGACTTCTTTCACCGCGAGGGGTACGTGGTGGTGGACGGCGTCCTCCCGCCGGAGGAGCTTCAACCCGTCATCGACGAGATCACCCGGGAGATCGACCAGCGGGCCAGGAGGCTCGTCGCCGAGGGCGTGCTCTCGCGCGCCTACGAGGAGGAGGGCTTCGAGACCCGCTTGGCGCGCATCAGCGGGGAGACCGATGCCATTGCCCTTGCCATCTGGAACGGCTTCCTGCACGGACCCGCGATCTTCCATCTCATCTGCAACCCCAACATCGTCAACATCGCCGAGCAACTGGTGGGGGAGGAGATCATCGCGAGCTCGGTGTACCGCCTCCGTCCCAAGATCCCGCATTACGGCTATGGCGAGGTCCCCTGGCACCAGGACTCCAGCTACTTCGAGCCGTACTGTGACAAGAACCTCGTGCTG
>Ga0335069_10011203_pt1 | contig 12672 bp, 11 predicted proteins | sample Lox_Sample_11_FD_206714 | JGI IMG/M metagenome (GOLD analysis project Ga0335069, IMG submission 206714) | Soil microbial communities from Loxahatchee National Wildlife Refuge, Florida, United States - Lox_Sample_1.1 | ecosystem: Environmental > Terrestrial > Soil > Wetlands | place: USA... | reverse complement strand
TGACGGCGATCTGATCGGCGAGATGGGCCTGCTGTCCCGCGAGCCCCGCAACGCGGACGTGATCGCGACCTCGCCGATGCGCGTGATCAAGCTCACGCACTGGGAGATCCGGCGGATGTCGCGCGACACGATCGAGCGGATCGAGCAGATCATCGCCGAGCGCCAGCAGGCCGGCGTCGCCGACCCGGCGCACTGACGCCGCGTCCGTCGTGCATCCCAGCAGCACGCCATCCGTCATTTCTGATAGCGTGCCGCCCGCCGAATCTCCGGACTGCCGCCCCGGAGAGCGGGGAACCCAATTCGTTGGGGCGAGTCTTGTGGTGATCCACGAGATGCGCTTCGAAACAGAGCGCTAGCCCGTCAGCTAACTCCGCAGGCGCGAGGCGTGAAGTGCAACACCGCACCCGCGGAACTCCTGCGTGTCCGTTTTCAGCAGCTTTCAGACCACGAGCGTGTGCAACGTCGGGTTGCGCGCCGCGACGCACGGCCCGGGGGTCGAACGTCATCGGGCGATGACACGAACGCGCCGACTCATCGCGCTTGTGATCGTGAGCCTGCTCGCGCCCGCATCCGTCGCCGGCGCCGCGTCGGGCGGGGCAGGCATCGCTGCACCCCAGAATCCGAAGGGATTCGACACGACTGCGGTCGTCTACTCAAACTTCACGCGCACGCTGCGCAAGGGCGAGCGCGGTCAGGACGTCAAGACGCTCCAGACGTGGCTGAGCGAGCTCGGCTACAGCGTGCCTGAGACCGGCTATTTCGGCTCGGCGACGAAGACGCAGGTAAGGCGCTTTCAGATCGCCAATCAGCTCGCCCCCCCGAGCGGCTCCGTCGGGACGCGCACGGCGGCCGCTCTGATCGCGGCGATGAAGAAGCTGACCGGCACCTCGCCGGTGCTCACCAGCGGCGTCAACTCCTCGGGCGGCTGGGTGTTCCCGCTGCAGCCGATCCGCCGCGTGCTGCCCCCGAGCGACTGGACGCTCGACCAGGGCGTGGACATCGGGACGGTCAACAACGCCTGCGGCGGGAACGTCGTCGAGGTCGCTGTGACCTCGGGCACGATCGTGCAGGAAGGGATCGACGGCTTCGGTCCCGCCGCGCCGATCATCAAGGTCGACAGCGGTACGTACAAGGGCCGCTACATCTACTACGGCCACGCGCTGCCGGCGCTCGTCCCGGTCGGGACGCACGTGGTTGCGGGCCAGCCGATCGCCGAGGTCGGCTGCGGCGACGTCGGCATCTCCTCGGCCCCGCACGTCGAGATCGGGATCAGCGACCCCGGCGGACCGCCGTGCTGTCCCGGCGGCGAGACCTCGCAGGAGATGTACGACATCATGCGCGGGCTCTACAAGAAGGCCGGCGGCAAGTAGTTCCAGAGGTCCGGCGCGGCGTGTGTCGTCGCGCGGCCGTGCGCCGCACCCCGCATAGAATGGCCCGATGAACGGCGACGCGCGCGACCTGGCGATCGTGGGGGGCGGCATCATTGGTCTGGCCGCCGCGCGCGAGCTGCTGATCAGGCGCCCGCAGCTGCGCGTCACCGTGCTCGAGCGCGAGGCCGACGTCGGACGCCACCAGACCGGCTCGAACTCCGGGGTCGTGCACGCCGGGATCTACTACAAGCCCGGCTCGCTCAAGGCCCGGCTGTGCGTCGAGGGCATGCGCAGCATGTACGCGTTCTGCGACGAGCACAACATCCACTACGAGCGCTGCGGGAAGGTGATCGTCGCCACCGATGCGAGCGAGCTCGGCCCGCTTGACGAGCTCGAGGCCCGCGGCCGGGCAAACCAGGTCCCCGGGCTTCGCCGGATCGGGCCGGAGGAGCTGCGCGAGCTCGAGCCCCACGTCACCGGGGTCGCGGGCCTGCACTCCCCGCAGACGGGGATCCTTGATTTCGGCGCCGTCGCACGGGCGCTGCGAGACGACATCCGCGGTCGCGGCGCGACCGTGATCACGAACTGCAACGTCGAGCGCCTCACCCGCGCCGGCCACGAGATCGTGCTCACGCACAGCGATGGCGAGGTGCGCGCAGGACGCGCGGCGGTGTGCGCCGGCGCCTGGAGCGACCGTCTCGCGGTGGCGTCCGGCGCGCCGGCCGATCCCCGGATCGTCCCGTTCCGCGGCGCGTACCTGAAGCTGCGTCCCGCCGCGCGCGGGCTCGTCCGCAGCCTCATTTACCCCGTCCCCGACCCGGAGCTCCCGTTCCTCGGGGTCCACCTGACCAAGCGGATCGACGGCGAGGTGTGGCTCGGCCCGACCGCCCTGATGGTCGGGGCGCGCGACGCCTACCGCCTCACGACGATCCGCCCGGCGGACGTGTGGGACACGATTCGCTGGCCCGGAACGTGGAAGATGGTCGCGAAGTTTCACCGCACCGCGATCGACGAGCTGCGGTTCGCGTTCAGCCGCAAGTCGTTCGTCGCCGCGTGCGCACGCTACGTTCCCGAGCTCCGCGTCGAGGATGTCGAAGCGGGTCCCGCGGGCGTCCGCGCCCAGGCGCTCGGCCGCGACGGCGCGCTCGTCGACGACTTCGTCGTCAACGAGCTCGACGGGATGCTGTTCGTGCGCAACGCGCCGTCGCCGGCGGCCACGTCGGCGCTGTCGATTGCATCGTTGATCGCCGACAGGGTCGAGCCCGCGCTTTCGTAACGTGCCGGCCACCACGCCGCAGTACCCTGCGCCCCGATGCTGACGCGCGAGCGTGCACTCGAGACCCTGGCCCGCGAGCCGTTCGACATCGTCGTGATCGGTGGCGGGATCACCGGCGCCGGCGTCGCGCTCGACGCCGCATCCCGCGGCTACAGCGTCGCGCTCGTCGAGAAGGCCGATTTCGCCTCGGGCACCAGCAGCCGCTCCTCGAAGCTCGTCCACGGCGGGCTGCGCTACCTGCAGAACTTTGATCTCGGGCTCGTGCGCGAGGCGCTGCTCGAGCGCCAGCTGATGGTCAGGCTCGCGCCGCATCTCGTCAAGCCGCTGAAGATGGTCGTGCCCGCATTTGACGGCGCCCGGCCGGATCGGCTCGTCGGGATCGGCCTCAACATGTACGACGTGATGGCGACGGCGCGCCTGCGCGGGCGCCGGGCGCGCAGAGCCGCGGCGCGGGCACAGCGCGGGATCGAGGAGGAGCCCGAGAGCGACTGGAGCCCGGAGCGCCACCGCGTCATCTCGGGTGAGGAGGTCGCGGAACTGCTGCCGGCGCTGGTGCCCAAGAACCCGACCGGCGGCTACCTGTTCTATGACTGCCAAACAGACGATTCGCGGCTCGTGCTGACGATCCTCGCCGAGGCCGAGCGGTTCGGCGCGATCTGCGCCAACCGCCTGGAGGTGCTCGAGCTGGCCCACGAGGATGGGGCGGCGGCCGGCGTCAAGGTCCTCGACCGCGAGAGCGGCGATGCCTTCGTCGTTCGCGCCGATACGGTGATCAACGCAACCGGGGTGTGGGCCGACCGGATCACGCCCGAGGAGCTGCACTCCGAGGCGGAGGTGCCGACGATCGCGCCCAGCCGCGGCACCCACGTGATCCTGGCTGACGCCGATCTCCCGCTGCGCGCCGCCGCGATCGTGCCGGCGGGGGAGGGACGGTCGATCTTCGCGCTGCCATGGCTCGGCTGCGCGCTCGTCGGGACGACCGATAACAACTACGAAGGCGAGATCGACCACGTGCAGCCCTCGCTCGAGGACATCGAGTACCTGCTCGACGCCACCAACGCGTTCTTCGGCACCGAGCTTGGGCCCGGCGATCTCCACGGAGCGTTTGCCGGCGTGCGCCCGCTGATCTCGAGCGGCGACACGCGCAAGTCCGTTGACATCTCCCGCAAGGCCGAGCTGTATGAGACCTCGAGCGGGATGATCACGATCACCGGCGGCAAGCTCACCACCTGGCGGCGGATGGCGAAGGCCACGGTCGACCGCGTCGTCGAGCGAGAGGGGCGCGAGGCGCCGTGCCGGACGCACGAGATCCCGCTCGGGCAGCAGGTCGACCCCGAGGGCCTGCCGCGCGTCGAGGGCGTGCCCGACGAGTCCTATCTCGCGCTCGCGCGGCGATACGGCCATGCGTCTGAGCGCGTGCTGAAGACGGCGGCCGAGCGCGGCGAGCTGGCCCAGCCGATCGTCCCGGGATTCCCCGACCTGCTCGCGGAGGCCGTGTACGCCGTGCGCCAGGAGCAGGCGCGGACCGTCGGCGACGTGCTGCTCCGTCGCACTCGGCTGGGGTTGCTGGCGGGCCGCCGCGTGACCGCGGAGCCGGACGGAGCGCCGCTGCGCGTCGCGCGCGCGATCGGGACCGAGCTCGGCTGGGACGCGGCGCGGGTCACGGCGGCCGTCGAGGACTTCCGGCGCGAGGCGGGCTTCGAGGGCATTTCCGGCGACGTCGGGTAAGGTCGTGGGCGATGGACGAGGTGCTCGAGCTCTGTCGTCGGGTGCTTGGCGCGTCGCCGCTCGCCGAGCAGGCTGCGGCGCAGGCGCAGTCAGAGCCCCACCGCGCGCGCGTGCCGAGGCTCGCCGCCGCGATCAAGGCGTGCCGGTCGGTCGCCGGGGGCGCCGGCGAGACCGAGGAGGCCGGCGACGTCTCACCGGACGCTCCGGGGGACGCCCCCGACCTTGCGGGCGCGGTCGCGGGCGAGCTGTCCGCCGCCAACGCCCGGCTGCCCGAGCCCGATCGCGAGGTGCTCGCCCTGCGCGAACTGCTGCACCTCTCGCACAAGGAGATCGCGCGGGCGGTGCACACGTCGCAGTCCGTGGTCCCGCTCCAGCTCGCGCAAGCCCGGCTGCGGTTGCAGGCGCAGCGTCGGGGGACCGACCCCGATGCGGCCTGCGACGAGCGCGAGCGCACCCTGCCGCTGCTCGCCTGCCGCCAGGACGGCGAGTCGCTTGACGCGGCGGATGAGGAGTGGCTGTTTCAGCATCTCGGGCAGTGCGAGCGATGTGCGACGGCGCATGCAGCGATGCTCGAGGCGTCGGTGTGCTACCAGGCATGGCGGCCGGCCCCGGCTCCCGGTCCGGTTGACGAACTGCAGTCCGAGCCGCCGCCGGAGCCGTGAGCGCCCCGGCGCGGACCTTGCTCGCGGCGGGACAGACGCTCGAGCTCGGCGGCCGCCCGTGGCTGATGGGGATCGTCAACGCGACGCCGGATTCGTTCTCCGACGCGGGCCAGCACCAGTCGCCGGCCGAGCGCGTCGAGCTCGCGCGCACGCTGCTGGCGGCGGGAGCGGATGTGATCGACATCGGCGGCGAGTCGGGGGTGACAAACCGGCCACCCGTGACGCCTGAGGAGGAGATCGAGCGGGTCGTGCCCGTCATCGAGCGCGTCAGCCGCGGACTCGGCGCGCTCGTGTCGGTCGACACGTACAAGCCGGCGGTCGCGCGCGCGGCGATCGCTGCCGGCGCGTCGATCGTCAACGACGTCAGCGGCCTGCGCGATCCCGGGCTCGCGGATGTGTGCGCCGAGACCGGCGCCGCGCTCGTGCTCATGCACACGCGCGCGGTGCCGAAGCAGAGGCTCGTCGATCGGAGCCTCGACGGGCGGGCCGCCGCCGACGTGAGGGCGTTCCTGCGCGAGCGGATCGAGCGTGCGACCGATCGGGGGGTCGCGTTCGAGCAGCTCATGCTCGACCCGGGGCCGGACTTCTCGAAAACGCCGGCGCAGACGGTCGAGGTGTTGCGCGCGCTGCCTGAGCTGCACGCGCTTGGTCGGCCGCTGCTGCTCGCGGCCTCGCGCAAGGACTTCATCGGCGCGATCACGCACCGACCACCGCGGGAGCGGCTCGCCGGAACCCTCGCGGCGATCGGGTACGGCGCGCACGCGGGCGTTCACATGATGCGGGTGCACGATGTCGTGCAGGCAGCCGACTTCCTCGCGGTGCGCGCCGTGCTCGCCGGGGACGCGGAGCTCGACGTGGATGCGCTGCTCTCGGACGAGCTGCGCTGGCAGCAGGGAACGGCCGGATAACCCCGGAGACGCTCGTTGAGCACGAGCGGCTCTGGGATCTCAGTGTCGCTATGCGTTACGGAGATCCCAGCGGCCTCCTCGAGCCGATCATCGCCGAGAACCGCGGGGATCGTCCGCGTGAGAGGGCCCTGACGCCGCCCTGTCCGCTACATTCGGACGCCGAATATCGCCGAGCGCTGGCTCAACGCGCCCGGAGCCCACCGATGTACCGCCCCAAGGAGGTCCTGATGATGTCCGTGCTCGATCGCGCTGCGCTTGACCAAAGCCCGCTCGCCGACCTGCATGCGATCGCGTCCGAGCTGTCGATCGACGGCTACCGCCGGCTCCGCCGGCCAGATCTGATCGACGCGATCCTCGCGCGCCAGTCCGGCGGCGAGCCCGCCGCCGGTGAGGCCGAGCTCGGCCACGAGCAGGAGGCCCAAGCGACGGCGGGTCGAGCGCAAGCCGAAGCCGAAGCCGAGGCCGAGGCGGCGGGCGAGTCCGAGACCGACGCCGGGACCGAGTCCGAGGCCGAGGCCGAGGCCGAGGCGCCCTCCGGTCGCAGGCGGCGCGGTCGCCGGGGCGGCCGGGGTCGAGGCGCCGCCGCTGCGCAGCCCGCGTCCGATGAAGCGGAGGCCGAGGCGGAGGAGACGCCGGGCCTGGAGGAGACGGCGCCGGCCGCCGAAGAGGAGGAGGCCCGCGAAGCAGAAGAGGGGCCGGCCCACGAAGAGGACGAGCTTGTCGAGGGCGTCGTCGAGCTGCTGCCGAATGGTTCCGGGTTCTTGCGGGTCAGCCCGCCTGAGCCCTCTGACGACGACATCTACATCTCCGCCGCGCAGGTGAAGCGCTGCGAGCTCGTGTCCGGCGACCGCGTCGCGGGGCCGCGGCGCGCCGCGCGCCGCTCCGAGCGGTTCGCCTCGCTCGTCAGGGTCGACACGATCAACGGCCGCCCGACGGCGGAGCTCGCCTCGGGCGCGCGCTTCGACGATCTGCCCGCCGCCTTCCCGAACGAGCGCTTCCGGCTCGGCTCGGAGGATCCGACGATCAAGGCGATCGAGTGGCTGACACCGTTCGGGAAAGGCTCGCGCGTGACGATCGTGGGCCAGGCGCGCGCCGGCAAGACCGAGGCGCTGCGGCGCCTCGCGGCGGTCCTGCGCGAGCAGGAGGGGCTCCAGCTGTCGGTGGCGCTCGCGGGCGTGCGGCCCGAGGAGATCCCCGAGTGGAGCAGCGGCGGGATCGAGCCGGCCGCGGCAGTGAGCCTGACCGGCTCATCCGACGCCCAGGACAACGCGGTCGAGTTGGTGATCGACCAGGCCCGCCGGATCGCCGCGCGCGGCGCCGACGCGGTCGTGCTGATCGACACGCTCGACGGACTGCACCCGCACGCCGCGCGCAAGGCCATGGGCGCGGCGCGGAACATCGTCGACGGCGGCTCGCTGACGGTGATCGCGACCGCGTCGGATCCGGTCGGCGGCGAGACGACCGTGATCGCGCTCGACGCGGCGCTGGCGAGCACCGGGCGGTTCCCGGCGCTCGACCTCGCGACGAGCGGCACGACCCGTCCGGACCTGCTCGTCGGCGAGGCGGGAGCCGAGGCGATCGCGCTCGCACGTCGCGAGGCGCTGGAGCGATAGTCGCGGCGGGAGCGCTCATCAGTAGGCGGTGCAGCGCGAGCGATGGCGCGGCTGCGACTTGTAGCGGCGATCCTGGCCGCGCTGCCATAGCACCTGATCGACCTGCGCGGCGCAGCTGTCCGGGCGGGCCGCCACGATCAGCTCGACGGCGTGCACGGCGCAGGCGCGGATCTCGATCTCCTCACGGCAGTTGTGCTCGATCAGCTGCCCGCGGTCGATCCGCTCCACGAGGGAGCGGTCGAACCCGAGGATCCCGTCGAGTCGGAGCACGTGCGGGACGAGGTTGTCGGCGAACATCGTCAGCCGGTCGAGATCGCGGAACTCCGCGACGCGGGCGCGCGCGAGATCGGCCGCCGCGATCTGGGCGCGCTTGAGAAACGGGATCACGAGCTCGTCGTAGCGCGAGGTGTCCGCGAATGACGTCCAGCTTCCGAGCTGCTCGGCAAGCGCGACCGCGGACGGGGCGGCGCGATCGACGACCTCGGCGAAACGCCCGTCGTATTCCGTCCAGACGTGGTGACCGAGATCGCGCAGGGAGTGCGCGAACAGCATCATCAGCTCGTGCCCGGGGCTCTGCCCGAGCACGCGCGCGAGCGCGGTCGCCTGGATCTCGGTCAGCTCGCGCGCGCTCCACGGTCCGTGCTCCCCGAAGCGCTCCCGGATCCCAGCCCAGATCGTGTAGTAGCCGGTGCGGGCCGCGCGCTTGCGCAGCGTGGGGAACCAGCCCGAGCCGAAGTTGATCGCGTCAAGCGTCAGGCAGAAGGCGGCGCTCTCCTCGCGCGTGGCGCCGGACAGCGGGGCATCTCTGTCGGCGGGATCGGCCGGCCAGGGCCGATCGAGCGGCAGGCTGACGGCGTACAGGCCGATCGCATCGCGATCGATCCGGACGTGCTGTGCGCGTTGTGCGACCTCGGCGCAGGCCGAGCGGAGCTGTTGCATCACCCGCAGGATGACGCGGCGCGGCCGGGAGAGCCTTCCGGTACGGCCGCTAACGTTGAGATCCGACCGATGACCGAGACAACAACTGAGCTCGAGGCCCTCCTCGCGGGCCTCAACGACCCTCAGCGCGAAGCGGTCACCCACGGCGAGGGTCCGCTTTTGATTCTCGCGGGCGCGGGGTCGGGCAAGACGCGTGTGCTGACGCACCGGATCGCCCATCTCGTCGCGACGGAGGCGGCCAAGCCGAACGAGATCCTCGCGATCACGTTCACGAACAAGGCCGCCGGCGAGATGCGCGAGCGCGCGGGCCTGCTCGTCGGCCGCCGTGTGCGGGCGATGTGGGTGATGACGTTCCACTCGGCGTGCGCCCGGATGCTGCGGGCGCACGCGGACCGCCTCGGATACACCCGCCAGTTCACGATCTACGACCAGGCCGACTCACGGCGCCTGGTCAAGCGCTGCCTCGACGATCTCGGGATCGACCCGAAGCGCTTCACGCCCGGCGCGATCCACAACCAGATCTCCGACGCGAAGAACAAGCTGCGCGATGCGGACGACTACGGCCGGATGGTCGGCTCGTTCTTCGAGCAGACGGTCGCGGACGTCTACCGCCAGTACGAGCGCGAGCTGCACCGGATGAACGCGATGGACTTCGACGACCTGCTCGTCCGCGCGGTCAACGTGCTCGAGCTGTTCCCGGAGGTCCGCGAGCAGTACGCCACCGGCTTTCGCCAGGTGCTCGTCGACGAGTACCAGGACACCAACCACGCGCAGTACCGCTGGCTGGCGCTGCTCGCCGGCGAGCACCGCAACCTGATGGTCGTCGGCGACGACGCCCAGTCGATCTACGGGTTCCGCGGCGCGGACATCCGCAACATCCTCGAGTTCGAGGACACGGTTCCGGACGCGCGTGTGATCAAGCTCGAGCAGAACTACCGCTCGACGCAGACGATTCTCGACGCGGCAAACGCGGTGATCCGCAACAACCGCGGGCAGAAGCCGAAGTCGTTGTGGACGGAGCTCGGGCAGGGCGACCCCGTGCAGGTGCGCGAGCTCGAGGACGAGCACGCCGAGGCACGGTTCGTCGCCGGCGAGGTCGAGCGGCTCGTCGACGAGGGGACCTCGCGCGCCGAGATCGCCGTGTTCTACCGGACCAATGCGCAATCCCGGGTCCTCGAGGACGTGCTCGTGCGAGCCGAGATTCCCTATCAGGTGATCGGCGGCACGAAGTTCTACGAACGTGCGGAGATCAAGGACGCGATCGCGTACCTGACCGTGCTGGTCAATCCGCAGGACGTGGGCGCGTTCACCCGGATCGTGAATTCCCCGAGGCGGGGGATCGGGTCGACCTCGATGTCTCGCGTGCTCGCGTTCTCGAACACGATGGGGATGTCGGTGTGGGACGCAGCGTCGGACCCCGAGCAGGTGCCGGGACTCGGGCCGGCAGCGATCAAGGCTCTGCGCAGGTTCATGGCGACGATGCACCTGTTGCGCGAGCGGGCGGAGTCGGGCCCCCCGGTCGCGGAGCTGCTCAAGGAACTGCTCGAGGAGACGGGCTACCGGCAGTCGCTCGTCGACGAGCGCACGATCGAGGCGCAGGGGCGGATCGAGAACCTCGACGAGCTCGTCAACGTCGCCGTCGAATACGACAGCACCGAGTCGGACGAACCGGGCCTGCCCGAGTTCCTCCAGCAGATCGCGCTGATCGCCGACGCGGACACCCGCACCGACGACGAGGGGCTCGTGACGCTGATGACGCTCCACAACGCAAAGGGGCTCGAGTACCCGATCGTGTTCATGATCGGTTGCGAGGAGGGCGTGTTCCCGCATTCGCGAGCGCTCGACGAGGGTGGGCTCGAGGAGGAGCGACGTTTGTGTTACGTCGGCATCACCCGAGCCGAGCGCGATCTGTACGTGACGTACGCGCGCACGCGGACGGTCTTCGGCGCGCGCAACTACGGGATTCCGAGCCGGTTCGTCGGCGAGATCCCGGCGTCGCTGACCGATCGTGCCGAGCAGGAGCCCGCCCGCCGCACTGGCGCCGGCAGCGCGTTCTCGAGCTTCCGGGCACGGGCGACGTCGTGGGCCGGCCAGCAGAGCGAGCCGGCGCCAATCGCCTATCGTCTCGGCGACGACGTCGAACATCCGGCGTTCGGCGAAGGCGTCGTCACCGGCGTCGAGCCGGGCGGGATCGTCGTGATCCGCTTCAGCAAGGATCGCTCCGAGCGCAAGCTGGTCGCCGATCTCGCGCCGATCTCGAAGCGCTGAAATACGGCGACAGATGGACGAGCACGCGCCGAGACCGCGGATTCGAACGGGCGAGCTGATCAGCGCCGCGTGTGCCCTGCTGCTCGCACCGATGATGTTCGTGCTCGAGTGGTACGGCGTCGTCGGCGTCCCCGGGACGAGACGCTCCGGGATCACGACTGCCGAGAACGCGTGGCAGACCCTCACCTACACACGGTGGGTGATGGTCGTGGCGATCGTCGTCGCGCTCGGCTCCGTCTGCCTCCACATCACGCAGCGCTCACATGGCGCGAAGACCGACACGAGCATCGTCGTTGCGACGATCGGCACGATCGCCGCGGTGCTGCTCGTCTACCGTGTGCTGATCGAGCCGCCGAACCCGAGCTCGGTCGTGGACGTCAAGATCGGGGCCTTCCTCGGGCTGCTGGCTGCCATCGGCATCGCCATCGGCGGCATCGAATCGATCCGCGAGGAGCGCGCCCGCCGCGACGCGGTCGTACAAAGGTCCAGACCGCGGCGTCGGATCGCATCACGGTCCCAGGCGCGCTAGGGTTGTACGTGTGTCTGCGGCCTCGCCGCAGGCAGGAGGACACCTGATAATCACGAAGATTACGTCCTCACCTCGTGAACTACTTCTGGAGGGGCCAGTGAACCTGGACAATGTCGCCCGCGAGGAAATGATCGTGGGTGGCCTCGCGATTCTGCTCGCGATCTGCTTGCTGTTCTTCCCATGGTTCGATGTCAGCGTCAGCGTCGGCGCATTCTCCGCGTCTGCGACCTTCACCGCGACCGGCGATCCGGATGGTTGGCTGGGGATCCTCGCCGTGATCGCCGCGGTTCTGATCGTCGCCGACCTCGCCGTCGAGAAGTTCTCGCCGCAGACGCAGATCCCGGAGATCGGCGGAAGCCGCGCCAACACGCGGTTCATCCTCGCGGTGATCGCCGCCGGGTTCGTCGCACTCAAGTTTCTGTTCCACATTCACTTCGACCTGTTCGGCTGGGGCTTCTACGTGACCGTCGTCGTGACCATCGCGCTCGTCTACTTCGCCGCGCAGCTGCGCTCGGCGGCGCCGAGCATGGCGTCGGCACCGATGTCCTCGCGCCCCGCGTCGCCACCGCCCAGCGCCGGGACGCGCGCACCGGAGCAGCCGGGCTCCAGGCCGAGCTCTGCGGGGACTGAGTCGGCGGGTCCTGAGACCGCCGGCTCGGGAACGAGCGGATCGACACCGCCGCCAGGGTCCTGAGACGGCAGAAGGCATCGGGGAGCGGCGTGGAGATCGATCCGACGAGGCTCCGCCGCGGCGAATGGATCGTGGGCGCCAGCGCGGTCGTGCTGCTGGCGTCCATGTTCGCGCTGGACTGGTTCGGGCGCAGCGGCGCGCCGAGCTCAGCCGCGTCGACGCCCGGGGTCCCGACGACCGTCAACGGCTGGGACGGGCTGACGAACCTGCGCTGGCTGATGCTGATCGCGATCGCGTGCAGCTTCCTGCTCGTCTTCTTCCAAGCGGTTCGCTCCTCGCCGGCAGTACCGGTTGCCTTCAGCGTGATCGTGAGCGTGCTGGCCGTCCTGACCGCGCTCGCGCTGATCTACCGCGTGCTCATCAACGAACCCGACGGGTACGTCGATCAGAAGGCCGGCGCATTCGTCGGGCTGCTCAGCTCGTTGGTGCTCGTCTACGGCGGCTATGAGTCGATGCGCCAGGAAGGGATCGCGCCGCGCGACGCGATCGCGCCGTCGGACATCGAGGCGATCCGGCTGCCGAGCACGAGCGGCTCATAGCCGCCGGCGGCACCTAGAATCAGCTCCATGCTGGACCGCGCTCAAGTCCTCCACGTCGCGCGCCTTGCCCGTCTGGAGCTGACCGACGAGGAGGTCGACCGGATGGCGGTCGAGCTGTCGAACGTGCTCGACCACATCGAGAAGATCCG
>Ga0335069_10011202_pt1 | contig 12672 bp, 8 predicted proteins | sample Lox_Sample_11_FD_206714 | JGI IMG/M metagenome (GOLD analysis project Ga0335069, IMG submission 206714) | Soil microbial communities from Loxahatchee National Wildlife Refuge, Florida, United States - Lox_Sample_1.1 | ecosystem: Environmental > Terrestrial > Soil > Wetlands | place: USA: Florida... | reverse complement strand
CATCACGCAGGTCACGCTGACGTCCTCGATGATGCGCGACAGCTCGAGCTGCGTCTCCTCGCGCAGCTTCTTGTCGAGCGCGCCGAGCGGCTCGTCGAGCAGCAGCAACTGGGGCTTCTTGGCGAGGCTGCGGGCGAGCGCCACCCGTTGCTGCTGGCCGCCGGAGAGCTGGTGCGGCTTGCGCCTGGCATAGGGCTCGAGCTGCACGAGACGCAGCATCGACTCGACGCGTTCCTTCAATTCGGGCGCCGGCACGCGCGCGCGGCGCAGGCCGAACGCGACGTTCTCCCAGACCGAAAGATGCGGAAAGAGCGCATAGCTCTGGAACATCATGTTCATCGGCCGCTCGTACGGCGGCAGGCCCGCGAGGTCGCGGCCCTCGAGGCGGATCTCGCCGGAAGTCGGCGTCTCGAACCCGGCCAGCATGCGCAGCAGCGTCGTCTTGCCGCAGCCCGAGGAGCCGAGCAACGCGAAGACTTCGCCCTTGGCGATGTCGATGCTGACGTGATCGACGGCACGGTGTCCGCCGAAATCCTTCACGACGTCGCGGATCTCGAGAAAGGCGGTGGCGTCAGGCATCGAGCGCGGAGGGGCGGGCAGGTCAAAGCCCGCCATTGTCCACGCTCGTCGATCCGACCCTCCGCGCGGCGAGCGCCGGTGCCACCCTCGCGGCACGGCGCGCGCGCTCAGGCGATGGTCTTCAGCACCTCGCCGATCACCGACACCATCTGCTCGATGTGCTTCGACTCCACGATCAGCGGCGGCGAAAGCGCGATCGTGTCTCCGGTGGTGCGGATGAGGACACCGCGGTCCCAGCAGCCGAGCAGCGCTTCGAAGCCGCGCCGCCCGGGCTCGCCGGTGCGCGGTGCGAGCTCGATGGCGCCCACGAGACCGAGGTTGCGCAGGTCGATCACGTGCGGCGCCTCACGCAGCGTCTGGAGCGCATCGGCCAGCACCGGCTCCATCTGCCGGGCCCGCGTGAGGAGGCCCTCCTCGGCGTACGTGTCGAGCGTGCCGAGCGACGCTGCGCAGGCGAGGGGGTGGGCCGAGTAGGTGTAGCCGTGGGGGAACTCGATCAGGTGCTCGGGGCCGTTCATGAAGACGTCGTGGATCGCCGACTTCGCGAAGACCGCGCCCATCGGCACGCAGCCGTTCGTGATGCCCTTGGCCACCGTCATGAGGTCGGGCGTCACACCGAAGTGCTCGGCCGCGAACGGCGAGCCCAGCCGCCCGAAGCCGGTGATGACCTCGTCGAAGATGAGCAGGATGCCGTAGCGGTCACAGATGGCGCGCAGGCGCTCGAGGTAGCCCCGGGGTGGCAGCAGCACACCCGTCGATCCGGCGACCGGCTCGACGATCACCGCGGCGATGGTCGAGGCGTCATGGAGCGCGACGATGCGCTCGAGGTCGTCCGCGAGCTCGGCGCCGTGCTGGGGCAGTCCGCGCGAGAAGGCGTTCTTGGACAGGTCGTGCGTGTGGCGCAGGTGGTCGACGCCGGCGAGCATGGGGCCGAAGGTGCGCCGGTTGCCCGCGATGCCCCCGACGGAGATGCCGCCGAAATTGACGCCGTGGTAGCCGCGCTCGCGCCCGATGAGGCGCGTGCGGGCGCCTTCGCCGCGCGCGCGGTGGTAGGCCACCGCCATCTTGAGCGCCGAATCGACCGCTTCAGAGCCGGAGTTCGTGAAGAACACCTTGTCGAGTCCGGCGGGGGTGAGTTGCACGAGGCGCTCGGCGAGCGCGAACGCCTTCGGGTGTGCCATGTTGAACGGCGGCGCGAAATCGAGCTCCTGCGCCTGCTCCGCGATCGCTCGCACGATGCGCGGGCGCGCGTGCCCGGCGTTCACGCACCAGAGACCTGCGCATGCGTCGAGGATCTCGCGGCCTTCGGGCGTCCAGTAGTGCATGCCCGACGCCTTGGCGAGCATCCTCGGCGCCTGCTTGAACTGCCGGCTCGCCGTGAATGGCATCCAGTAAGCGTCGAGGGAAGACGGAGCGGTGGCCGCGGCATCTCGTGCGGCAAGCGTGGAGGGGTCGAGGTCCTTGTACATGGCGGCTCCTGCGAGTGCGTCGACCTGCGAGGTTAATCCAAGCCTGTGGTCCGGGCGAGCGCTCCGTCAGCCCATGTCGGTCATGCAGCGGCGATTGGCGGGCTGAACCAAGCGCCGTTTGTTTCACGATCAGAAGTTCTAATGCCGCATTGTGGGATTCGCGCGTGGTGCGCTGCGTCATTCTTTCTCATGGTGAAAGATAGGCTTGCACATTGCAAAACATACCATCTAAGGTACTGTGGCATCACGCATTTTTATTTGTGACGGTGGCGCGACGGCCCTACGCGTCGATCGCAGGATTGCGTACCCTTCTCATCAATCGTGCCTTTGCCATCGTGCCCACTACCAGGAGTCATCCCATGACGCGTCCCTCCCGTGAAGAACAGATTGCCGACCTCGACCGCGATTGGGCTCGCAACCCCCGCTGGAAAGGCATCCGCCGCGGCTACAGCGCGGCGGACGTGGTGCGGCTGCGCGGCTCCGTCGCGATCGAGCACACGCTCGCACGGCGCGGTGCGGAGAAGCTCTGGAACCTGGTGAACACCGAGCCGTACGTGAGCACGCTGGGTGCGCTCACCGGCAACCAGGCCCTGCAGCAGGTGAAGGCCGGTTTGAAGGCCATCTACCTGTCCGGCTGGCAGGTGGCGGGCGACGCGAACCTCGCCGGCGAGATGTACCCGGACCAGTCGCTGTACCCGGCGAACTCGGTGCCGATGGTCGTCAAGCGAATCAACAACACGTTCATGCGCGCCGACCAGATCCAATGGTCGGAGGGCAAGGACGAGATCGACTACTACGCACCGATCGTCGCGGACGCGGAAGCCGGCTTCGGCGGCGTCCTGAACGCCTTCGAGCTCATGAAGTCGATGATCGAAGCAGGCGCGGCCGGCGTGCACTTCGAGGATCAGCTCGCTTCGGTGAAGAAGTGCGGCCACATGGGCGGCAAGGTGCTCGTGCCGACGCGAGAGGCGGTCGCAAAGCTCGTCGCGGCGCGGCTCGCAGCCGACGTCATGGGCACGCCCACGCTGGTGATCGCGCGCACCGATGCCGAGGCCGCCGATCTGGTCACGAACGACGTCGACGACACCGACAAGCCGTTTTGCACCGGCGAGCGCACCGTCGAGGGGTTCTTCCGCACGAAGGCGGGACTCGAGCAGGCGGTGTCCCGCGGGTTGGCCTACTCCGAAGTTGCCGACATGGTGTGGTGCGAGACCGGCAAGCCGGACCTCGCGTTTGCGAAGGCCTTCGCCGAAGCGATCCACAAGAAGTTCCCGGGCAAGCTGCTCGCGTACAACTGCTCGCCCAGCTTCAATTGGAAGAAGAACCTGGACGATGCGACCATCGCGAAGTTCCAGCGCGAGCTCGGTGCGATGGGCTACAAGTTCCAGTTCATCACCCTGGCGGGCTTCCACAGCCTCAACTACTCGATGTTCAATCTCGCGCACGGCTACGCACGCCATGGCATGAGCGCGTTCGTCGAGCTGCAGGAAGCGGAGTTCGCGGCGGCCGAGAAGGGCTTCACCGCCGTCAAGCACCAGCGAGAGGTCGGCACCGGCTACTTCGACGCGGTGACCACCACCATCGAGCGCGACGCGTCCACCGCGGCGCTCAAGGGCTCGACCGAGGACGAGCAGTTCTTCGACCGCAAGCACGCCTGATCCCCGGCGCGCCAGCCGCGTACAACTCGATACGTCCGCATCGAGGGCCGCCCTTCATGGGCGTGATGCCCGGCCGCACCGCGGCCGGGCATCGTTCTTGCCGTCGCTGCCCGGCGGCGACGCGCTCGTCTCCGTCTGGGGCAGCCAACACATGGGAGACGGGTCGAGGCAGCAAGGCGTGGCGCACGTGCAGGACGCGCCATCGACGTCTCTTGCGCTGCGCCGCGTGGCGCTGCGACTCGCGCATGGCGTGACGCTGGCCGCTGTGGCCGCGTTGTGGGCGGCAGGGCCGGCGTACGCCGCGTTCGGGCTCGACGACGTCGCGCAACGCGCGAAGAGCCTTGCCGCGCAGCCGTGGAAGCCGCCGACCGATCGCCTTCCCGCGGAACTGCGCGAGCTCGAGTACGACGCGCTGCGCGACATCCGCTTCAAGCCCGAAGCGGCGGTCTGGCGCAACGACCATCTGCCGTTCGAACTGCAGTTCATGCACCTCGGTCGCAGCGTGCGCACGCCGGTCGAGATCAACACCGTCGATCCGTCGGGCGTGCACGAGGTGCCGTTCGATCCCGCGCTGTTCGACTACGGCTCCAACCGCTTCGACCCGCGGAAGTTTCGCGGCCTCGGCTGGGCGGGCTTTCGCGTCCATTACGCGCTGAACAATCCCGGCTACAAGGACGAGGTGCTGGTGTTCCACGGGGCGAGCTACTTTCGCGCGCTCGGCAAGCACCAGGTCTACGGGCTCTCGGCGCGCGGGCTCGCCGTCGACACGGCTGCGGCCACCGGAGAGGAGTTTCCGCGCTTCTCGGCGTTCTGGATCGAACGCCCTCGCCGGGGCGCGACGAGCCTCGTCATCTATGCGCTGCTCGACTCGCGCCGCGTCACCGGCGCTTACCGCTTCGTGTTGACGCCTGCGGCCGACACGACGGTCCAGGTGACCGCGCGGCTCTATCTGCGCGACGCGATCGGCAAGCTGGGCATCGCACCGCTCACGAGCATGTTCCTCTCGGGCGAGAACCAGCCCGGTCATGACGACTATCGCCCGGAGGTGCACGACTCCGATGGGCTCTCGATCGCGTCGGCGGACGGCGAATGGATCTGGCGGCCGCTCGTGAACCCGCGCCGGCTGCTCGTGACCTCGTTCGCATTCACGCAGCCGCGGGGCTTCGGGCTGTTGCAGCGGGACCGCGCGGTCAGCAGCTACGAAGACCCTGAGTCGTTGTTCGAGCGACGCCCCAGCGCGTGGGTGGAGCCGCTCGGCGACTGGGGCGCCGGGCGCGTCGAACTCGTGCAGATCCCGACGCCCGACGAGACCAACGACAACATCGTCACCTACTGGGTGCCCGCCCGTTCCCCGGCCGTGGGCCAGCCGCTCGAGATCGCGTATCGCCTGCACTGGTTGCTGGAGGGTCCGCCGCCGGGAGGGCTCGCCTGGGTGACGCAGAGCCGACGCGGCCGCGGCTACGTCAAGCAGCCCGACGGCGACATTCAGTACGTCGTCGATTTCGACGGGCCGCCGCTGCGTTCGCTGCCGGCAGACGTCAAGGGCCTCGAGGCGGCCGTCACCGTCGATGCGAACGCGGAACTGCACGAGCGCAACCTGTATCGCAACGGGGAGACCGGCGCATGGCGCATGACGCTGCGCTTTCGCCGCCTCGATGCCTCGCGGCCGGTGGAACTGCGCGCGCACCTTGAGCGCGAAGGACGAGCGCTCAGCGAGACGTGGAGCTACATCCTGCCTCCCGAATCCGACAAGCCCTGAATGACGCACCCTGCACCCTGTCCACCGCTTGCCCGCGCCTCCATGCACGTCGAGGGCTGGGCCGGGCACCCGGTCGCGCGCATGTGGCGCCGGGCGACCGGGCGAGCGCCATCGTCAACTTCCCGGGCGCCGCATGATCGCCGGCCGCTCCACATCCGGCGGCTGGCGCTGCTGGGGTTCGTGCTGCTCGGTGCGTTCGTGGGCACCGGGGCGATGCGCCAGGTGCTGCCCGAGAACGGCGGCACGCTCGCCGAAGTTGCGCTGCTGGTGCTCTTCGGCGTGCTGTTCGGCTGGATCTCGGCCGGCTTCTGGACTGGCGTCGTCGGCGCCTGGGCGCTGTGGCACTCACGGGCGCCGCACCGTGCGCAAGGCGCCTCGCCATCGACGGCCCCTGGCGACGCGCCCCGCACCGCGGTGGTCATGCCGATCTGCAACGAGCATGTCCCGATCGTGTTCGCGGGTCTTCGTGCCACGCTCGAATCGCTCGCGGCGACGGGCCCGCTCGACGGCTACGACTTCTTCATCCTCAGTGACACCAACCGCCCCGACCTGCTCGCCGCCGAGCAGGCAGCGTGGAGCGACCTGGTGCGTGCGCTGGCGGTGGAAGGGATCGTCGCCGCCGCGCAGCCGCATGTCCACTATCGGTGGCGTGCGCGCCGCACGCGCCGCAAGGCCGGCAATGTCGCCGATTTCGCGCGCCGCTGGGGAAGGGCGTATCAGTTCATGGTCGTGCTCGACGCCGACAGCCTCATGACCGGCGATTGCCTGCGCGAACTCGTGCGCCGGATGCAGGCCGATCCGAGGGCCGGCATCCTGCAGACCGCGCCCCATGCCTGCGGTCACGAGACGCCGCACGCGCGGATCCTGCAGTTCGGCGCCCGCGCCTACGGGCCGCTGTTCACCGCCGGCATGTCCTTCTGGCAGCTCGGCGAATCGCACTACTGGGGGCACAACGCCATCGTGCGCATGCAGCCGTTCATCGCGCACTGCGCATTGCCGCCGCTCCCCGGCACCGGATCCTTGTCGGGCGAGGTGCTGTCCCACGACTTCGTCGAGGCGGCGCTCATGCGGCGCGCGGGGTGGCACGTGCGGGTGCTGCACGACCTGCCCGGCAGCTACGAGCAGGTGCCGCCCAACCTGCTGGCGGAGCTCCAGCGCGACCGCCGCTGGTGCCACGGCAATCTGCAGAACTCGCGCCTCGTGTTCGAGCCGGGGCTGCACGCGGTGCATCGCAGCGTGTTCGTCACCGGCGTGCTGGCCTATGCCTCGGCGCCCCTGTGGCTTGGCTTCCTGCTGCTGTCCACGTTCCTCTTCACCCAGCATGCGCACGACGTGCCCATCTACTTCATCGAGCCGTACCAGCTGTTTCCGATCTGGCCGGACGAGCATGTGCGCCTCGTGCTGACGTTGTTCGGGCTCACCGGAATCCTGCTGCTCGCGCCGAAGGCTCTGTCGCTGCTCGTGTGGATCGCGACACGGCGCAGCGCGTGCTTCGGCGGCACGGCCCGCATGCTGGCCAGCGCCTTCGTCGAGTTCGTGCATTCGCTGCTGCTCGCGCCCGTGCGCATGCTCTTCCACACCCAGTTCTTCGTCGCGGCGCTCACCGGGTGGAAGCTCGACTGGAAGTCGCCGCCGCGAAACGACGCGCGCACGTCTTGGGGCGAAGCGCTGCGCCGGCACGGCGTCCACACCGTGCTCGCGCTGGCCTGGCTGGCCGCCATCCGCGCGAGCGGGGCGCCGTTTCCGTGGTGGCTCACGCCGATCATCGGGGGCCTCCTCGCTGCGGTGCCGCTGTCGGTGCTCGGCAGCCGCACATCGCTCGGCCGTGCGTGGGAGCGCGCGGGCCTTCTGCTCATCCCCGAGGAAATCGATCCGCCTCCCGTACTCGTCGCGGCGCAGCGCCATGCCACCGCGCTGGCAGACCGCCAGGTCGGTTTCGAAGCGGCGCTTCTCGACCCGATCGTGCACGCGCGGGTGAGCGCGGCCGCGGTCGATCGCGCGACGCCCCGCGGCGCGAAAGGAGCAGCGCGAGCTCGCCTGCTTGCGAAGGCGCGCGAGTTCGGGCTCGGCGTCCTCGCCACTGAGGAGAAGTTGCGCCTGCTCGCCGATCGCACGGCCCTTGCCGAGATGCGACAGGCGCTCGAAGCCACGCGGGATACCGGTCGCGTGCCCGACACTGCGTCGTCGACGGCCGATCCCATGCCGGGTCGCCGCCTCCGCCAACCCGGTGCACCGCGTACACGGCCGGGGCCGGACGTCGCCGCCGGTCGCGCCGCCCACTGAGGAGCGCGTCGAATTGGGGTAAGGTAGTCGCGCCATGACGGACGACATGCCGACTCTGCGCCGCATCCTGCGCGAGGCGCGCGTGCTCGCGGTCGTCGGGCTGTCGGCCGAGTGGCATCGGCCGAGCTATTTCGCCGCCAAGTACATGCAGGAGCACGGATACCGCATCGTGCCGGTCAACCCGCGCTACGAGAGCATCCTCGGCGAGCGTTGCTGGCCGACTCTGTCGGCCATCCCCGAGCGCATCGACATCGTCGACGTGTTCCGCAGGACCGAGGACGTCCTCCCGATCGCGCGCGAGGCGATCGCGATCGGTGCCCGGTGCCTGTGGCAGCAGATCGGCGTGATGAATGTCGAGGCCGACCGCATCGCCGTCGAGGCAGGGCTCGACTCGGTCATGAACCGCTGCGTGAAGATCGAGCACGCACGCCTGTTCGGTGGCCTGCACTGGGCCGGCGTCAACACCGGCGTCGTCTCCGCGCGGCGTGCGGCGTGAGCGACCGGCGCTTTCATCCCGAGACGCTCGCCATCCACGCGGGGCAGATCCCCGATGCCGCGACGGGCGCCCGCGCGCTGCCGATCTACCAGACGACCAGCTTCGTCTTCGACAGCGCCGATCACGCCGCGAGCCTCTTCAACCTGCAGACGTTCGGCAACGTCTACACGCGGCTCTCGAATCCGACGGTGGCCGCCCTCGAGGAGCGTGTCGCCGCGCTCGAGGGCGGCCGCGCGGCGTTCGCATCGGCGAGCGGCATGGCCGCGGAAGCGCTCACGCTGCTCACGCTGCTGCAGCAGGGCGATCATGTGGTCGCGGCGGGCGCGCTGTACGGCGGCTCGGTCACGATGCTCGCCGTCAACCTGCGCAAGCTCGGCATCGAGACGACGTTCGTCGATGGCGCATCGCCCGATGCGTTCGCCGCCGCGATGCGGCCGAGCACGCGCGCCGTCTTTGCCGAGAGCATCGGCAACCCGAGCCTGCACGTGCTCGACATTGCCGCGGCGGCCGACGTGGCGCACGCCCACGGCGTACCGCTGATCGTCGATAACACGGTGCCGTCGCCGTTCCTCTGCAACCCAATCGCGCACGGGGCGGACATCGTCGTGCATTCCGCGACCAAGTACCTGGGCGGGCACGGCACCACGCTCGGCGGCGTGACCGTCGAGAGCGGACGCTTTCCCTGGGACAACGGCAAGTTCCCGGGGATGACGGAGCCGTCGCCCGGTTACCACGGCGTGAAGTTCTACGAGACGTTCGGCGACTTCGGCTTCACGATGCGGGCGCGCATGGAGGCACTGCGCGTGTACGGCGCCGCGCTGCAGCCGATGGCAGCGTGGCAGCTGCTGCAGGGCGTCGAGACGCTGCCTGTCCGGATGGAGCGGCACTGCCAGAACGCGCGCCGGGTGGCCGAATTCCTGCGCGGGGATCCGCGCGTGGGCTGGGTCGTCTACCCCGGGCTGGAGGACCATCCGCAGCAGGCGCTCGTGCGTCGCCAGATGCGCCTGGTCGACGGCCGACCGGGCGCTTCCGGCCTGCTCGCGTTCGGCGTTCGGGGCGGCGTCCCAGCGGGCGTGCGCTTCATCGAGGGGGCTCGGTTCATGAGCCACCTCGCGAACATCGGCGACACGCGCACGCTCGTCATCCATCCGGCCTCGACCACGCACCGGCAGCTCGACGAGGACCAGCAGCGCGCGGCAGGCGTGCTGCCCGATATGGTGCGCATCTCGGTCGGCCTCGAGCACATCGACGACATCCTGTGGGACATCGACCAGGCGCTGGCCGCGACCTCGGCCTGACGCATCGGAGGGCGCATGAGCATCTACGAACAGCACCTCGACCGCAACGCCGCGAACTTCGTGCCGCTCTCGCCGGTCAGCTTCGTCGAACGCAGCGCCGAGGTCTTCGGCGACCTCGAAGCGGTGGTCCATGGGCGGCGCCGGTACACCTGGCGCCAGACGCGCGACCGGGCAGCGCGCCTGGCGGCGGCGCTCCAGGCGCGCGGCGTCGGCCGCGGCTCGACCGTGAGCGCGATGCTGCACAACACCCCCGAGATGGTCGAGATGCACTACGCCGTGCCGGCGCTGAACGCGGTGCTGAACACGCTGAACACACGGCTCGATGCCGGGCTCATCGCGTGGCAGCTCAACCACTGCGAGTCATCGGTCGTCATCACCGATCGCGAGCTCTCGCCGACGATGGGCGCCGCGCTGCGCCTGCTGGCTGAGCAGCACGGCCGCAAGCCGATCGTCGTCGACGTGTGCGACAGCGAGTACGGCGGCAGCGGCGAGCGCCTCGGGGCGCTCGAGTACGAGACGCTGCTCGCCGCACACGATCCGCTGCCCAGGCTCGCGGGGCCGGTCGACGAATGGGACGCGATCGCGGTCTCGTACACGTCGGGCACCACCGGAGACCCCAAGGGCGTGGTGACGCACCATCGCGGCGCCTACCTGAACGCGGTCTGCAACGCGACGACGTGGACCATGCCGCACTTCCCCCGCTACCTGTGGACCTTGCCGATGTTCCATTGCAACGGCTGGTGCTTCCCGTGGACCGTGGCGCTGCTCGGCGGCACGCACGTGTGCCTGCGGCGTGTCGACGCGCCGTCCATCCTCGGCGCGATGCGCGAGCACCGCGTCGACCATTACTGCGCCGCACCGATCGTGCACAACCTGCTCATCGCGGCACCCGCCGAGACGCGGGCGGGCATCGGCCCGGGCATCCGGGCGATGGTCGCCGGCGCGGCACCTCCGGCCGCCATGATCGAGGGCATGGCCAAGATCGGGATCGACATCACGCATGTCTACGGGCTGACGGAGGTTTACGGTCCGGCGGCGGTCGCGGCCAGGCGCTCGAGCTGGGCACAGGCCGACCTCGCCGAGCAGACGCGGCTCAACGGGCGGCAGGGCGTGCGCTATCCGCTGCAGGAAGGCATGACCGTGATGGACCCGGAAACCATGACGGAGGTCCCGGCCGACGGGAGCACGATGGGCGAGATCATGTTCCGCGGCAACATCGTGATGAAGGGCTACCTGAAGAACCCGAAGTCCACCGACGACGCGCTCGCCGGGGGCTGGTTCCACACCGGCGACCTCGCCGTGCTCGAGCCCGACCGATACGCGAAGATCAAGGATCGCTCGAAGGACATCATCATCTCCGGTGGCGAGAACATCAGCTCCATCGAGGTGGAGGATGCGCTCTATCGGCATCCGGCGGTGCTGGCCTGCGCCGTCGTGGCGACCCCGGATCCGAAGTGGGGCGAGACGCCGCTCGCGTATGTCGAGTTGCGTCCGGGTGCGACGGCGAGCGCGGCGGAGCTCGTGGCGCATTGCCGTTCCATGCTCGCCGGCTACAAGGTGCCGCGCGAGGTCCGTTTCGAGGACATTCCGAAGACCTCGACCGGCAAGATCCAGAAGTTCGTGCTGCGCCAGCGGGCGCGCTCCGCGACGGCGATCGAATAGGAGAATGCGATGGCGGCCACCGATGCCTTGCTTCTTTCCGAGCGCGACGCGCGCGGCGTGCTGCGGCTCACGTTGAACCGGCCCGATGCGTTCAATGCGCTCTCCGAAGCGCTGCTGGAGGCGCTCGCGACGGCGTTCGAACGCGCGCGCACCGACGACGCGTTGCGCGCCGTGGTGCTCGCGGGGGCGGGCCGTGCCTTCTGCGCAGGCCATGACTTGAAGGAGATGCGCGCGGATCCTTCGCTCGCCTACTACCAGCGGCTCTTCGACCAGTGCAGCGCGGTCATGCTCGCCATCCAGCGCGTGCCGGTGCCCGTGATCGCCCGTGTGCACGGGGTCGCCACCGCGGCGGGCTGCCAGCTCGTGGCGATGTGCGACCTCGCGGTCGCGGTCGAGACCGCGCGCTTCGCCGTGAGCGGCGTCAACCTGGGGCTCTTCTGCTCGACGCCGAGCGTCGCGCTGGCGCGCAACGTCCCGCGCAAGACGGCGTTCGAGATGCTCGTGACCGGCGAGTTCATCGACGCTGCGACCGCGCGCGAGCGCGGGCTCGTGAACCGGGTCGTCGCCGCCGACCGTCTCGACGCCGAGATCGAGGCGCTGCTCGGCTCGATCCTCGGCAAGCCGCGCGTGGCGATCGCGCTCGGCAAGGCGCTCTTTTATCGGCAGGTCGAGGCGGGCATGGCCGCAGCCTATGCCGATGCCGGCCGCACGATGGCCTGCAACATGATGGAGCGCGACACCCTCGAAGGCGTGCAGGCGTTCCTCGACAAGCGGCCTCCCGACTGGCCGCGCTGACGGCGCGATCGGTCGCGCGCGCGGTTGTCGGACAACCGGCGGCGATCCCTGATTGAGCGGCGCGGGACGATCCGGTATGGTCAGCTGGCAACCACGGGCCCCGGCCCGCCCCAGCCACCGGGAGGAGACCCCATGAGAAAGACCATCGTCGGCGCCATCGTCGCCGGCTGCGCACTGGCGCTGACCGCACCGGCCTTTGCCCAGGAGAAGCTGACCGTCTGGTGGGTCAAGGGCTTCTACAAGGCCGAGGACGACGCGCTCTACGCGGCGATCAAGAAGTTCGAGGAGAAGCACAAGAACATCAAGGTCGAGCTGTCGCAGTACGCGATCCAGGACATGATCCCCAAGACGGTGTCGGCGCTCGACTCGGGCAGCCCGCCCGACGTCGCCTACGCCGACGTCTACGACTTCCAGGTGACGGCCAAGTGGGCGTACGACGGCAAGCTCGAAGACATCTCGAGCATCATCGACCCGATCCGCGCGCGCTTCGCGCCGAACACGATCGAGACGACCTTCCTCTGGAACGAAGCGGACAAGAAGCGCGCCTACTACGCGTTTCCGATCAAGCAGCAGACGATGCACATCCAGTACTGGAAGGACATGCTCGCCGATGCCGGCTTCAAGGAGGCCGACATCCCGAAGACGTGGAAGGAGTACTGGAGCTTCTGGTGCG
>Ga0335069_10011201_pt1 | contig 12672 bp, 11 predicted proteins | sample Lox_Sample_11_FD_206714 | JGI IMG/M metagenome (GOLD analysis project Ga0335069, IMG submission 206714) | Soil microbial communities from Loxahatchee National Wildlife Refuge, Florida, United States - Lox_Sample_1.1 | ecosystem: Environmental > Terrestrial > Soil > Wetlands | place: USA... | reverse complement strand
CCTGGCAGCTACCCCGCCCAGGAGCAGTCGGCCATCGTGCTCAAGGGAGCCAAGGAGGCCGCGCTCGCCCAGGCATTCGTGAGCTTCGTCACGGGTCCCAGGGGACGAGAGATCCTCCGCAGGTACGGGTACAGCCTGCCCTGACGCTGGATCGCGCCGGGCTGGATCTCGCGCGTCGCTTCCGCAGCTGTCTCTGCACCCTGATGGGACAGGGTCCGGGAAGTAGCCTCGATAAGGCCCTGGTAGCGCTTTACCCTTCCCCGGGTCTGGCCTGCCTGCTCAGGCAAAGGAAGGGTGCACACATGTCAACCACCACGCCGGAGCTGGAGGCCCTCCTCCTGTCGCGGTCGCTCACCGACCCCGAGCTGCTCAAGGCCACGGAGTCGGCCCCCGATCACCGCATCCTTCCTGACGCCACCGTGATCAAGATCGGCGGCCAGAGCGTGATCGACCGCGGCCGCGCGGCGGTCTACCCCCTCATCGACGAGATCGTGGCGGCTCGCAGGACCCACCAGCTGCTCATCGGGACGGGGGCCGGCACCCGGGCGCGTCACCTCTACTCCATCGCCGCCGATCTGGGCCTGCCCACCGGGCTCCTCACCGAGATCGGCTCCTCGGTCGCCGACCAGAACGCCTCCATGCTCGGTCAGCTGCTGGCCAGGTACGGCATCTCCAACGTCAGCGGCGCCGGGCTCTCCCAGGTCCCGCTGTACCTCTCCGAGGTCCACGCCGTCGTCTTCAGCGGCATGCCCCCCTTCAAGATGTGGATGGAGCCGCCCACCGAGGGCCTCATCCCCCCCTACCGCACCGACGCGGGGTGCTACCTGGTGGCGGAGTGCTTCGGTTGCAAGGCCATGATCTACGTGAAGGACGAGGACGGGCTCTACACGGCCAACCCCAAGACCAGCCCGGACGCGAAGCTCATCCCCGCCATCACCGTCGACGAGATGAAGGCCAAGGGGCTGAAGGACTCGGTGCTCGAGTTCCCGGTCCTCGACCTCCTCAAGTCGGCCCGACACGTTCGAAAGGTCCAGGTCATCAACGGGCTCAAGCCCGGCAACCTGACCCGAGCCCTGGCCGGCGAGCACGTCGGCACGATCATCTCGGCGGACTGAGGGACCCCCATGACCGAGAACAAGTCAGCCATCAAGCACGTCCCCTCCCCGCTTGCCCGCCAGACCCTGCTCGACAAGGACCTCACTCGACCGGTCACGAGCAAGTCGCCGCTCCGCATCCTCCCCTGGCTCCAGGTGGTGAAGATCGGGGGCCGATCGATCATGGACCGCGGGCGGGAGGCCATCCTCCCCCTGGTGGACGAGCTGCGGCGTGCCCTGCCCGAGCACCGCATGCTCATCCTGACCGGAGCGGGCATCCGGGCCCGGCATCTCTTCAGCGTGGGCCTTGACCTGGGCTTGCCCACCGGGTCGCTCGCGGCCTTGGCCGCCAGCGAGGCCGGCCAGTACGGCCACGTCCTGGCCGCCCTCCTGGCCAACGACGGCGTCTCCTACCTCGAGCACCCCACCATCGCCAACCAGCTGGCGGTCCACCTTGCCGCGAGCCGGGCGGTCGTCGGCAGCGCCTACCCGCCGTACCATCACCACGAGTTCCCGCCCCCGCTCGGCCGCCTCCCGCTTCACCGGGCCGACGCCGGCGCCCTGCTCATCGCGGACGCGCTGGGCGCCCGCCAGCTCACCCTGGTCGAGGACGTCGACGGGGTCTTCACCGCCGATCCCCACGGTCCCGACTCTTCGAGCGCCAGGCTCATCCCCGAGGCCTCCGCACCCCAGCTGGCGCAGGGACCGGCCACCTTGCCGTTCGAGCGGACGGTGCTGGACCTCCTGGCCAGGGCGAAGCACGTCCGCCAGTTCCAGGTCGTGAACGGCCTCGTGCCCGGCAACCTGCTCCGTGCCCTGCGCGGCGAGCAGGTGGGGACGATCGTGCGGGCCGGGTAGACGGGAACTCTGCGACCTTTGCAGGACCGGCACGGGTGTCGGAGGGACACGGAGGGGTCCTGCGCTTGCTCCCCGGCGCTCGATGCGCTCGGGGCGTTGACGCTGTCCCCCTGGTTCGGGCTCCGCTAGCGTTCGTGACCAGTACTGGTTACTATATGGTCATGAAGAGGGTCGGCATCGCGGATCTCAAGGCACATCTCAGCGGGCACCTCCGGACGGTCAAGAGGGGCGAGATGCTGGTCGTCGTGGAGCGCGGCACGCCCGTCGCTCGGCTCGTTCCGGTGACAGATCCGCGTGGTGGTATCGTGACCCGCCCGCCGGGCCGTCCGCTTTCGACCGTGAAGCAGCTGCTGAAGCGCCTGGCTCCCCTTGGCGCTCCGGTGGACAGCCTCGCGATCCTTCTCGAGGACCGGAAGAGGTGATCGCGTACCTGGATTCCTCGGTCATCCTTCGGTTGGTCTTGAAGGAGCCGAAACCGCTGCGTGAATGGCCGGAAGTCCATCAAGCCGTGACCAGCGCGCTCGCGGAAGTAGAGATCCTCCGCACGCTCGATCGCCTCAGGTTCTCGGTCCCCGCGATCGATCCTTTGGCGCTGGCCGCCCGGCGTGAAGCGGCGTTCCGAATCCTGGAGGGGCTCGAGACGATCGAGATCACGCGCGGCGTCCTAGCCCGAGCGGCGCAGCCTCTCCCGACACCGCTCGGCACCCTCGATGCCATCCACCTCGTGTCCGCCATGGGCTGGCGAGAGCAGTTCGAGGGCCTTTGCTTCGCGACCCACGACCTCGCGCTTGCAGCGGCCGCGCGTGCGAGCGGGTTCGAGGTCATCGGGACGAGCCTGGGGTGAATCGGATCGGCCCCGCGGCCAGCAGCGATTCGACCTCGCTCGCCGGCACCCGGATCGCGTTCGACACCCTCGTGTGCCCGAGCTTCCCCTCCGCGCACAGCTTGTAGACAGTCGAGGTCGCAATCCTGAGCGCCTTGGCCACTTCCCGCACGGTCAAGAACTGGACGGACGCACCGTCGAATCTTGATACCAAGGGGATACCAAGCGGCGAGCAAAAGCCTGCTGACCGCTGCGAAACGGCGCACCCAGCGGAGACGCCGACAGCAATGATCCCAATAGGTTGCGAAGGACGACCACCCCCTCCCAACGGCCATTCACCGACTGTCACGCCGAAGGACAAGGGTTCGAGTCCCTTACACCCCGCCATTCGTGAAGCCCCCGAAGCCAGAAGGTTTCGGGGGCTTCGGCGTCTCGAAGGCCTTCGCACTCGGCCAGCGTAACAGCGCGGCTTTCTCACCCGAGCGTCGTCGCGCTCCGTTCTTTGGTTGATTTTCAGCCACGCTACGGTCATTATTCTACCGTGTACGAGCGCTCCCTTCTGCCTTCGATCGAGGATGCGCTTGGCGATACACCCGTCGTCATGGTGGTGGGCCCTCGCCAGGCCGGGAAGACGACCCTGGTGAAGGCCGTGGCCGCCAAGCGGCCGGGCACCAGCTACGTCACCCTCGACGAGCTCCTCCCGCTGGAGGCGGCCCGTGCTGACCCTGTCGGCTTCGTCGCCGGCCTGGGAAGCAGGGCGGTCGTGATTGACGAGATCCAGAAGGCCCCGGATCTCCTTCCCGCCATCAAGGCGTCCGTCGACCGGGATCGCCGCCCCGGTCGCTTTCTACTCACCGGCTCGGCCAACGTGCTGACGCTTCCCAGGGTGGCCGAGTCGCTCGCCGGACGCATGGAGGTTGCCACCCTCTGGCCGCTGTCCCAGGGGGAGCTGGCCGGCCACCGTGAGTCCTTCGTCGACCGGTCGCTTCGCGGGGAGCCCCCCGGTCGCGCCCAGGGCGCCGCGGACGTGATGGAGCGGCTTGCGCGCGGAGGCTACCCCGAGGCGGTTGCCCGCCCGCGTCCCGAGCGGCGCCGCGCCTTCTTCGACGCGTACGTGGCCTCCCTGTTGACCCGGGACGTTCGCGACATCACCAACATCGAGGACCCCGGTGCGCTTCGCCGCCTGCTGCATCTCGCCGCGACTCGTAGCGGCGGCCTCCTCAACCACAGCGAGTTGGCCCGTACCCTCGGTCTCCCGGTGAGCACGCTCAAGCGCTACCTGGCGCTCCTGGAGGCGCTCTTCCTGGTACGCCTCATCCCCGCCTGGGCCACCCACCGCGGCAAGCGGCTGGTGCGTGCGCCCAAGTTCCATCTCGTCGATACGGGTCTTCTTCTGACCCTGGCCGGGCTCGCCGCCGGGGCACTCGAGCAGGAGCGGACGCTCCTGGGGTCGGTCCTCGAGACCTTCGTGGCGGGTGAGCTCACCAAGCAGCTTGGATGGAGTCAGGCGAAGCCCGTGCTTCACCACTTCCGCAGCCACGGTGGCCACGAGGTCGACCTGGTGCTGGAGGACGAGCGGGGACGGATCGTCGGTGTGGAGGTGAAGGCGAGCGCGACAGTGCACCCCAGCGATCTCAACGGGCTCCGGGCGCTGGCCGAGTTGGCCGGCCGCTCGTGGGTCCAGGGAGTCGTGCTCCACCTGGGCACGAGTTCGGTGGCTTTCGGCCCTGGCCTGACCGCCTGTCCGATCGACACGCTCTGGGCTTGAGCTCGACGAGACGGATCGCGCGTGTCGAAGCCCCGGTCCTGCTCACGGAGCCTCCTCGAGCGCGCGCAGGCCGTCCAGGAGCGCGAGCCGGGCCCTCCTGAACGTCCACCGAGCGAAGGTCGGCTCCCGAATGAGGAGCAGGGAAGATGTGTGGACTCCGCACGGTCTCGGTACGACCAAACGGGCAGGGTGGGCGCCCGGGAGCTCAGGGCCGGCCATCGCGCCCGTCCGTGACCACCAGATCACCTCCCGGGACACCGCGTGCCTTGCCGTTGCCCCCCCAGGGGCCCGACCCGAACATGGGCGAGCATCGCGCCACAAAAGGCACCCGCGCGCCGATGAATCGGGACGCGCGCGCGCCGTGTTATTCCACCGTGGACGTCTCCATTCGCCCATGTCGCGGGGCACCAACCGCTCGACAGCGACCTGGTGGACTCACTGGCACGGCACCCAGGCGAGGGACACGGCGCCGCTCCCATGCGCCGCGCGCCCCGGTGGGCGCCCGCCCGCAGTGGAGGCCGTATTCCCGCTACTCGGCCGGCCGGTCGACGGGTGTCCACCTTGGGCCCGGGTTGCTCCCATGCTCGAACTGAACGGCCGTAAGACGATCGCAGTGCCCCCGCCGGGCCCCGCAAGTGCCGTGAAGACGCTGGCCCAGGAAGCCGCCGGGAATTCGCAGTCGACCATCCTGGTGCTGGTCCTGATCATGATCTGGATCGGCTTTGGGATCGCCGCCCCGGGCTACGCCACCGCCAACAACATCCAGGACATCATCCCGCAGATGGCCATCGTCGGGATCATGGCCTGCGGCATGGTGCTGGTGATCGTCACCGGCGGCATCGACCTCTCGGTGGGCTACGGCGCCGGGTTCGTGTCGGTCGTGGCGTCGGCCCTCTTCCACTACGGCGTGGTGGACGGGCTTCTCTCGTCGATGTTTCCGAGAATGGGCGAGGTCGCTCTGGAGGCAAGCGCCGCCATCGTCGTCGTGATCCTGTCCCTGCTTCTCGGGCTGCTGATGGGCGCGTTCCATGGCTACTTGATCGCCAGGCTCTCACTCCCGCCGTTCATCGTCACGCTGGGTGGCTACTCGATCTACAAGTCCGCGATCCTGATCGTCACCCAAGGCAATTCGCTCTACATCTCCCACAACGACGCCTTCAAGTTCATCGCCCAGGGGCTCATTCCGCCCGTTGCCGGCTGGCTGCTGGCCATCCTCCTTGCGGTGGCCCTCTTCGTGCGGGTGTTCATCACTCGCGCCCGCAAGACCAAGTACGGGGCGAGGCCCGGCTCGCTCCCGCTCGAGTTGCTCCGGGCCAGCCTCCTCTCCGCCCTGGCGTTCGTGTACGTGCTCATCGTGAATCACGCCCTCGACCCGTCCGCTGATCCGGATGAGAAAGGTGTACCGCTCCTGGCGGCGATCCTGGGAGTGGTCGTCATCCTGCTGAGCTACATCGCCAAGAACACGCCCTTCGGCCGGTACACCTACGCCGTTGGCGGCAATCGCGAGGCCGCTCGCCTTTCTGGGATAAGCATCGCGAATGTTGTCTTGAAGGTCTACGTGACCATGGGCGTGCTGGTGGCGGTCTCGGGCATTGCGCTGGCGGCGTACGTCGGCTCGGGCACAACCAACGCGGGCGGCGGCTACGAGCTGGACGTGATCGCCAGCTGCATCCTGGGCGGCACCTCCACGCTGGGTGGCGAGGGCACTATCCCTGGTGCCGTGATCGGCGCGCTCCTCATGCAGTCGCTCTCCACCGGCCTGCAGCTGATGAACGTGAACTCGAACTTTCAGTACGGGATCAAGGGTCTGGTGCTGATCGCGGCCGTGTTTGCTGACATCACCTTGAAGAGAAGGCGGAAATGACACCACCGCGGGGATGCGTCCCTCGACGGCACCTTGGCGTTGTGCATCGGCCTGGCCTACCTGACGCTCCTTGCTCCGGAGAACGTGGCGACCGCTTCTAACGCGGTCGACCCTTTGACCCCGGCGCCAGCCAGGCCTGCTCCATCGTTGTCGCCGAGCTCCCCGACCGCCCCATCACGTGCGGCATGGCCGGGCCAGGCCCCGTCGTCGTTTCTCGGGGTGATCTTCTACCTCTGCTCCCTCGGCCTCACGGGGCTCCACACCTTCGACCCGCTCTCCCTGGGTCTCCGGGCGGGTGCACTGATCCTGGCGTCGCTGGGGGTGGGCTACTCGGCGTTCGGAGTGGCGCGAAGCGCTCCTGCGCCCGTGCCCGCCGGTACGTGGACGGGGAGCTCGCCACGGGGCCGAGGATCGTGGTGGTCGCCCTACTCACCGGCTTGTTCCCGGTACTCGTCCACGGACAAGACTCGCCAGCTGTCCCCGCCCTGAAGCTCCAGCACCCGATTGTGGTAGTCGAGGAGGCTGGGACGATGCCCCACGCTGATGTAGCGGATGTCCAGCTGGCGGAGCTTGTCGTAAAGCCTAGACTCGTCGCCAATCCCCAAGGCGCTCGAGGCCTCGTCCAGCACCGCGAACGGGCGGTGGTTTACGAATAGGCGCGCGAAGGCCAGCCGTTGTTGCTCCCCCAGCGAAAGGACGTCGGCCCAGTCCATCTCCACGTCGAGCCCACCCGCCCTATCCGGCAGCTCCTCGAGCCGAACGCTCCGGAGAACTTCCCGCAGGGCGTCGTCTGGCACCTCTCCCTGCAGTCGTGGGTAGAGGAGCTGATCCCTCAAGGAGCCCAGCAGCATGTACGGCTTCTGAGGCAGGAAGAACACCTCCTCCGCGGGCGGCCGCCTGATCAGGCCATCCCCTTGCGTCCACAGGCCCGCCACGGCCCGCAGCAGCGAGCTCTTGCCCACGCCGCTCTGGCCGACGATGAGCAGGTTGTCGCCCTCCCCCACATCCACCGTGAGCCCGCGTACCAGGGTGCGCATCCGGTTGGGCGTCATGAGGGTCACGTCCGCCAGCGCGAACCCCTTCGCCGCCTCCGACCGTATCTCCGAGGCGGCGGGCCTGCCCTTGTGCTCCAGAACGTCGGAGAAGGCCGAGAGGCGATCGATCCCGGCTGCGAAGTTGGTGATCTGATTGATCTGCGACACGATCAAGGACAGGGCCGCATAGACCTGGGTAAAGGCGAAGTTCGCCTGCACCATGTCGCCATACTCGAGCTTCCCGGCGAAGTATGGGGGGAAGAGGACGAGGAACGGCAGGACCACCGGCAGGTAGCTGTAGGCGGTGGTGAAGAAGGAGAGGTTCCGCTGCCAGCCGATGAGGAGGCCGAAGTTCCTCAGCACCTCGCCGAACCGGCGGGCGACCTGGCCGCTCTCGGGCCTCTCTCCCTGGTAGAAGGCGATGGACTCGGAGTTGTCGCGCACGCGCACGAGCGAATACCGGAAGTCGGCCTCGTAGCGGAGCTGGTTGAAGTTCAGGCGCACCAGGCGGCGGCCCAGGAGCACGGTCAATGCGGTTCCTACCAGCGAATACGACAGCACCACCACCACCAGCAGCGTCGACTTGGACCAGAGGATTCCCGTGAAGGAGATGAGGTCCATGAGCGAGCCCAGGACGATCAAGAGGAACGCCAGGGAGGTGCGGGTGAAGGTACGGATGTCCTCCATGATTCGCTGATCGGGGTTGTCGATTTGGGAGCTCGCCTCGATCTGGTAGTAGCTTCGGTTCTCGAAGTACCTCCCCACGAACTCCTTCGTCATCCACTCGCGCCAGCGCATGCTCATGTAGTCTTGGACGTAGCCGTAGAAGGCCACCAGTGGGATGCCCACCACGAAGGCGGCGAAGTAGACGGCGACGAAGGTGTAGGCGAGTCCCTGCTTCTTGGCGACGAGCGCATTTGTGAAGTAGTTGCCGATGTAGCTGAGGGCGACGTTGATGCCGGTCACCGAAAGCGATAGGCAGAGGAGGGCGGCCAATAGTGACCAGGCGAGCCATCGCGTCTTGAGGTGGCGGCGGACCGCGGCGAACACCACCAGCGGCAGGCCCAGGAGGGCCGAGATCACGAGCCAAGCGTGGGACCGATGGGCCCTGGCGATCTCCGCCGTGAGACCCGGCGCGATGGTGGCGGTGAGCGCAGGGGCCAGGCGGTCTCCCAGCTCGGTGATGGCAACGACCAGGAGAACGAGAACGCCAAACAGGAAGCCGAGCAGGAGCACCATGAGTACGATCGCCATCCAGCCTCCCCTCCGGGTCCGAGGGAAGAAGTACGGCTGGGCGATCGACGAGAAGCGGAGAGCGAGGGAGCTTCGAGGATTAGCCATCGGTCAGGTCCGCTCGTTGGGGTTTGGGAACGCCTGCGGGGCCGCTGGGCCGGTCCGCAACGGCGGGCGCGGCCACCGTGCGCGCGATCCGGCGTGTCCGCTCAGTCTTGGCCGGGCGGGCCACCCCGGCACCCTCCCGTCCGGGGTGGTCGGTCGGGGCACGAACGCTTCGCGCCAGTCAGGTCCGGCGCGATCGCTTCCTCTGACCGCTCCCGACCCCGGGCGGGGCGGCGAGCGTGCTCCCGGCGTTCCCTATGGATGGTGGCCGGATCCTGCGCGCCCTTCTCGTCGCCGGCCGCGGGGGCTGCTGCTGCGAGGCAGATCGCGGCCACGGTAGGAACGGTCTTCGCGGGGCTCCTTGCGCTGGCTCGGCACCGCATTCTGGTCGCGCTCGGCGCCGATGAAGACGAAGAACCCCATGATCACGAGCCGCGCGGCGCGAGGCCATCGCCCGCGAGCGCGGGGGCGCGGGTCGAACCCGGGAGCGCACCCGGCCGGGAGGCACCCGCGCTTAGCACCGCTCGATGAGATCCGTGGCGGGCCTCGCGGCCGGGTCGTCCCCTTTAGTGCCCTCATGCCAGGCGGTTCCCGCGGCATGACCGAGCCGTCGCGAGCTCGAGGAGGGACATCGGCGACCGCCTTCCATGCCGGCACCCGGTGCGCGCCGGGCCGGGGTGCCCGCGCGGGCGGAGCCAGCGGCTCCAGAAGGTCGCCGCGAGCCGGTCCCTCGGCGGGGGTGGCGACCAGCCTGCCGGGCTCGCGCTGCGGGCGGGCGGGCGTTGCCGCCCCGCGAACTCCGCCCCGCGCCGTGGTCTGCCGCGCAGGGTGGGGACGAGGGTCTGGCCGAGGGCGCCCGCTCGGACCCCACGAGGATGGCCCGCATCGCCCAGGCGTCCCTGCGTGGCACCCGAGACCTTCACCGACGGGCCGGCTCCCCGCTTCGCCGAAGCCGGCGCGATCGGCGGGCGAGCCTCGGCTGCGCTCGCTTGCCGCTTGCAGGCCCGGCTGCTCCCTGCCAGCATCCGGCACCCCGGGCGCCGCTTCCTGGTCGCGGCGTGCAGGACGCCATGTCGCCTCGCAGCCAGCGGACCGTCCTCCTCCTCCTCCTCGCGGCCCTGGCGGCCACGGCGCTCCTGGCGGCGGCGCTGCCCGGGCTGCGCCTCGGCCCGGGGATGCCGCTGCCGGCGGTCGAGGGCGGCGTGGTCCAGCTCGACGCGCACGCGCTGCCCGCCGCGGGACCCCTGGCGGCGCACAGGGCGATCCTGTGGGTCCTGGCCGCCGGCGGCGCCGTCGTGCTCCTCCACGCGCTCTGGCGCGTGCTCCGCGGCCTGCGCCCCTCGCGCGCCCTGGCGGTCGTGCTCCGGGGGCTCCTCCTCGTCGCCTTGGTGGGCCTGGCCGTCTCCGCGCTGCTCTTCCTCGGGCCGAGCAGTGGGCGCCCCGTCCCGGAGATCCCCAGCCCCCCGGTGGCCCCGGCAGCGCGATCGCCCCTCGGCACGCCGCCGCCGCTCCTCCTCTGGCTCACCGCGGTCGGCCTGCTCGTCGCGGCCGCCCTGGTCGCGGCCCGGATGCTGCGGCCGCCGGCGCGGCGGCAGCGGACCCTGGACCTCGTCGGCCTGGAGGCGGAGAGGGCGCGCGCGGCCCTGCTCGCCGGCGACGACGCCCGCGGCGTCATCGTGGCCTGCTACGCGCGGATGAGCGCGGCCCTGGCCGAGGGGCGCGGCATCGAGCGGCCCGGATCCATGACCGCCCGCGAGTTCGGCGAGCTGCTCGGCTCCCTGGGCGTTCCGAGCCCGCCGGTGCAGGAGCTGACCCGGCTCTTCGAGGTCGTGCGCTACGGCGGGAGCCAACCCGGCGCCGCGGAGGAGGCCCGCGCCCTCGCCTGCCTGGGCCCCATCGTCGCCTACTGCCGCGGCGGCCGGGAGGCGTGAGTGGGAGCGAGGGAACGCCGCCGCGCGATCGGGGTGCTCGCCGCCGGCGCGGTCCTCGCCGCCTCGGTCCTGGCCGGTCCCTGGCTGTGGAGCGCGGTCATCGAGCCGCTGGCCCTGGTGGTCTGGCTCCTGCTGCGGCTCTTCGTGCTGAGCGTGCACCAGGCCGCCTACTGGGTGGTGCTGATCCTCGCCGGGGCCGTGCTGCTCCTGGGCTTCCTGCTCCGTCGCGCCCGCCTGGATGAGCCCGTGCCGGTGGTTCCTCCCCCGCCTCGCCCGCATCCGGTGGAGAGCTGGCGCTGGGTCATCGAGCAGGCCGCCCTGGGCGCGCCGGCCTCGCCCGCCTTCGGCTGGGGCGGCTTCATCCAGCTGGCGGTGTCGTTCGGGGCGGTCGAGCACCGGGTCCCGGCGGACTACCTGCTCCACGACGCGCTGCGCGCCGGCCGGGTCCCGCTCCCCGCGGAGGTCCACGCCTTCCTGTTCCCGCCGTCCGAGCCGCGCCCGGCGACCTGGCCGGCGCGGGCGGCGCGGCTGGCGCGCCGGGCCGCCGGGGCGCCGCGCCGCCTCCTGCGCCGGCTCACCGGCCAGGACCGCGCCGAGCGCCTGGCCGCCGTCGAGCGGTTCCTCTCCTTCCTCGAGACCTCCCTGGAGATGCCGAGCCATGACCACCACCACCCTCTCCGCTGACGACGTCCGGACGCTCTGCGACCGCATCCTCGACGAGGTGGAGCGCGCCGTCATCGGCAAGCGCGAGGTGCTCCGGCTGGTCCTGGCGGCCTTCCTCTGCCCGGGCGGCCACGTCCTCGTCGAGGACAACCCGGGTCTCGCCAAGACCCTCGTCGCCAGCAGCTTCGCCGCCGTGCTCGGGCTCGACTTCAAGCGCATCCAGTTCACGCCCGACCTGCTGCCCGGCGACGTGACCGGCGGCTACGCCTACGACACCGCCCGGGGCCGGTTCGAGCTGCGCCGGGGGCCGATCTTCACCCACCTCCTGCTGGCCGACGAGATCAACCGCGCCTCCCCCAAGACGCAGTCGGCGCTGCTCGAGGCCATGCAGGAGCACCACGTCACGCTGGAGGGCACCACCCTGGACCTGCCGGAGCCCTTCATGGTGATCGCCACCCAGAATCCCATCGAGTACGAGGGAACCTTCCCGCTCCCGGAGGCCCAGCTCGATCGCTTCCTGGTGAAGCTCTCCGTCGGCTACCCCGCCGCCGAGGAGGAGGACGAGATCCTGCGGCGGAGGGCGGAGCGCCGCGAGGACCGGGTCGCGCTCCGCCCGGTGACGGACGCGGCCGCCCTCTTGGCCATGCGGGCGGCGGTCGAGGAGGTGCACGTCGAGCCGGTGGTGCGGCGCTACATGGTGGACCTCGCCGCCGCGACCCGGGGGCACAAGCAGGTGGTGGTGGGGGCGAGCCCCCGCGGCTCCCTGGCGCTGCTCAAGCTGGCCCGCGCCTGGGCCGCCCTGGAAGGGAGGGCCTACGCGCTCCCCGACGACGTGAAGCGGGTCGCCCCCTGGGCGCTGAGCCACCGCATCGTGCTCGACCCCGGCCTGTGGAGCATTCAGCGCTCCGACCGCGCCGTGGTCGAGGAGGCGGTGCGGACCGTCCCGGTCCCCGTCCTCGAGGACCGTCCGTGAACGGCAAGGCAGCCACCCTGCTGGCCCTGGCCATGGGCCTGCTCCTGGCCGCGCTGGTGACCCGGCGCGGTGAGGTGGCCGCGCTGGCCGCCCCGCTCCTCACCCTGCTCGCCGCCGGCGTGCTGCGCGCGCCCGCGCCCGGCGGCGCCCGGCTGCGGGCGCAGCGGTCGGTGCAGCGCGACGGGGCCGGGGGCGTGGCGGTGGAGGTGGTGGTGCGGAACGAGGGCGACGCGCCGGTCCACCTGCGGCTCGCCGACGGGCCCAGCTCGGCGGAGGGCGGCGCCCGCACGCGCGCGCTGCTCGCGGCCGGCGCCGAGACCACCCTC
>Ga0335069_10011200_pt1 | contig 12673 bp, 11 predicted proteins | sample Lox_Sample_11_FD_206714 | JGI IMG/M metagenome (GOLD analysis project Ga0335069, IMG submission 206714) | Soil microbial communities from Loxahatchee National Wildlife Refuge, Florida, United States - Lox_Sample_1.1 | ecosystem: Environmental > Terrestrial > Soil > Wetlands | place: USA... | reverse complement strand
CGCCGGGCTCGGCAACATCTATGTCAGCGAGGCGCTCTACCGTGCGCGCCTGAGCCCCCGCCGCCTCGCGCACACCGTGCCGGGCCTGCGCGCCGAGCGCCTCGTGCCCGCGATCCGCGAGACGCTCGCCGACGCCATCGCCGCCGGCGGCTCGTCCTTGCGCGACTACGTGCAGCCCGACGGGGAGCTGGGCTACTTCCAGCACGCCTGGCGGGTCTATGGTCGCGAGGGCGAGCGGTGCGCCGACTGCCCCGGCCCGCCCGGATGCGCCGGCATCCGCCGCCTTGTGCAGTCCGGGCGCAGCAGCTTCTATTGCCCCCGCCTGCAGCGATAGAACGCGTCACACACACCTTCATACGACTGGAGACGGACAATGGCAGCAGCGCCCGAGATGATCCTGGAGGAGACGCACGGCCCGGTCGGTCTGATCCGCCTCAACCGTCCGCACGCGCTGAACGCGCTGTGCGACCAGCTCATGGCGGAACTCGGCGCGCAGCTCCTGGCCTTCGACGCCGACGAGGCGATCGGCGCGATCGTGATCACCGGCAACGAGAAGGCCTTCGCCGCCGGCGCCGACATCAAGGAAATGAAGGACCGCACCTACCCCGAGGCGTTCCAGGAGAACTTCATCGCCAGGTGGGAGACCATCCTGCAGGTGCGCAAGCCGGTGATCGCGGCGGTGGCGGGCTTCGCGCTGGGCGGCGGCTGCGAGCTGGCGATGATGTGCGATTTCATCGTGGCGGCCGACACGGCGAAGTTCGGCCAGCCCGAGATCAACCTCGGCGTGCTGCCGGGCGCGGGCGGCACACAGCGGCTGACGCGCGCGGTGGGCAAGTCCAAGGCGATGGACATGATCCTGACCGCGCGGATGATGGACGCCGCCGAAGCCGAGCGCGCGAGCTTGGTGTCCCGCGTCTTTCCGGCCGATCAGATGCTGGCCGAGGCGATCAAGATCGGCGAGCGCATCGCCGCCCTTTCGCCGGTATCGGTGGCGATGGCGAAGGATGCCGTCAACCGCGCCTTCGAGACCACGCTCGCGGAAGGCGTGCGCTACGAGCGCGCGCTGTTCCTGTCCCTGTTCGGCACGCCGCACCAGCGCGAGGGCATGGCGGCGTTCGCCGAGAAGCGGAAGGCGGTATTCGCGCGCGGCCGCTCGTGACGCGCGCCGACGGCGCGTTTGACGCGGGTCTCCCACCCGTCCGGTTTCTTGACTCGGCCCGGTGCCGCGCCTAGAACCCGCCGCTCCGCCGTGCGGAGGCGGCCCCATTGCGGGCCGCATTGCGCACACCTGTGATCATCGACCGCAAGCAGACGTGACCGAATAGCCATGGCGAACACCGCTTCCGCGCGCAAGCGCATCCGGCAGACGAAGGTTCGTACCCTTCGCAACCACGCCCGCAAGTCGCGCATGCGGACCTTCGTCAAGAAGGTCGAGGCGGCGATCGCGTCGGGCGACAAGGCGGTGGCCGCCGAGGCGCTGCGCGCCGCGCAGCCCGAGATGCAGCGCGCCGCCACCAAGGGCGTCATTCATTCCAACACGGTCGCGCGCAAGCTTTCGCGCATGGCCGCGCGCGTGAACGCGCTGTCCGCCGGCTGATTTCGCCCCGGCCCGCCTCGCCCGGTTGACCTGCCGGGCCAGGGCGGGGATACTCGTCTCTCTCGTCGCCAAGCCGGTGGTTTCCAGTTGTGACAGGTCGCCCCTGGGCTGCGGTGAAGCGATACCGTCCCCATCGGAAGTCGTATTTGCGCCGTCCGCTTGAAGCGGATGCGTTAGTTATTGTCCAATATTGAGGCAATACCTGGGGCTCCGATTGTTTTCAGTCCCCATCTCAGATTTCGATTGCCTCCCCCGCCGCGTCTGACATATTCATTACCTTCTGTTTAGAACTGATCGGGATTGAACGGATCCGGGCGCGGCTCGTCGGGGGGCGTTCCGCCGAGGGTCCCGCCGGGGGATGACGGATGGCAGGGCCGGCATCTTGGCTTGCTCATTGAGCGGGGGCGGATTGGTGGCGATTGTCGAAAGCGACGTTGAGCGTCCGGCCAGGCAGCTGGCCTACCGCCACACCGACAGCAGCGCCACACAGGGGGAGTCCGGCATGGAGCAGCCGCAACTGGCCGCGCAATGGGCGCGCATCCGGGGACGGCTGCAATCCGAGGTCGGCGACGTCGAGTACCGCACATGGCTGCGCCAGATGACCCTCGCCGGGCTCGACGGCGACGAGGTCTTGGTGCACCTGCCGACCCGCTTCCTGCGCGACTGGGTGCGCGCCCATTACGGCGACCGGCTGAACCTGCTCTGGCAGCAGGAGAACGGCGCGGTGCGCCGCGTCGCGCTGCGCGTCGGCGGCGGATCGACCGGCATCGGCGGGCTGGCGGAAAGCCTTGCGCCCGATCCCGCGCGCCCGAACGGCGCCGATGGCGGGACGGCCGCGCCCGCGCGTCCGAACGGCGGCGCCAACGGGCGCGCCGACGACCGCGCCGAGGAGCCCGTTGGCCTCGATCCGCGCTTCACCTTCGACCGCTTCGTGGTCGGCAAGCCGAACGAATTCGCCTATGCCTGCGCCCGCCGCGTGGCCGAGCAGCCGGCGAGCCCGGGCTTCAATCCGCTGTTCCTGTACGGCGGCGTCGGGCTCGGCAAGACGCACCTGATGCACGCCATCGCCGGGGAGCTGAACAGCGCCCACCGCGCGGGACCGCGCGGCGCGCGGCCCGTGGCGGTGGCCTACATGTCCGCCGAGAAGTTCATGTACCGTTTCATCGCGGCGATCCGCAGCCAGTCCACCATGGAGTTCAAGGAACAGCTGCGCAGCGTCGACGTGCTGATGGTGGACGACCTGCAGTTCCTGATCGGCAAGGACAACACGCAGGAAGAGTTCTTCCATACGTTCAACGCGCTGGTCGATGCCGGCAAGCAGATCGTGGTGTCGGCCGACAAGTCGCCGTCGGACCTGTCGGGGCTGGAGGACCGGCTGCGCACCCGTCTCGGCTGCGGCATGGTCGCCGACCTGCATTCCACCACCTTCGAGCTGCGCATCTCCATCCTGGAGGCGAAGGCGTCGCTCGCCGGCGTCGCGGTGCCGCCGAAGGTGATGGAGTTCCTGGCGCACAAGATCACGTCGAACATCCGCGAACTTGAAGGCGCGCTGAACCGCCTCGTCGCGCACGCCAACCTGTTCGGCCGCCCGGTGACGCTGGAGACCGCGCAGGAAGTGCTGCACGACGTGCTGCGCGCGCACGACCGCAAGGTGACGATCGAGGAAATCCAGCGCCGCGTCGCCGAGCACTACAACATCCGCCTGACCGACATGTCCTCGCCGCGCCGCGCGCGGGCGGTGGCGCGTCCGCGTCAGGTGGCGATGTATCTCGCGAAACAGCTCACCAGCCGCAGCCTGCCGGAGATCGGCCGCAAGTTCGGCAACCGCGACCACACGACGGTGATGCACGCGGTCTCGCGCGTGACCGAGCTGATGGAGCGCGACGGCGCCTTCGCCGAGGACGTGGAACTGCTGCGGCGAATGCTGGAGTCCTGAACGGCCGCCCACCGCCCCCGCGGCGGCGCCGTCTTCAGCGGGATGGCGCGGTTTCGCCCGCCCCTTCGATCTCCGGGTGCATCATCAGCACGATCGCCTTGCGCAGCCGCAGGATGCCGCCGCGCGTCAGCCCGCGGTCGCACATGTCCTTGCCGGCGGACGACAGCCGGACCACCGAGGCGGGGATCAGCGCGGCGGTACCGGTCAGGCGCTCCAGCCGCGCGGCGAGTTCGCGGCAATACGCAAGCGTGTCGGTGGTGATCTGTTCTGGCGGCGCATCAGACGACCCGCTTTGCGCCCCCGACACCGCGATCAGGCAGGACATCAGGACGGCGGCGGCGGAGATGCGCGCGAGCAGCGTCATTCGGCCAATCTGTTCCGCGCAGCCTGACGCGCCGGTTAGTCTCGAATGACATTGCCGTAAGGAGAGGGCGCGAAAGCGGAGGCGCCGCCGGCCGGAATCCCATCGGCGGACGCCGTCTCGGCATGAGTCCCTGGCGCAGGCGGCCCCGCGGCGGGCGCCTCGGCGGCGGGCAGGCGCACCACCGCGCGCAGGCCGGGCGCCGCGTCCTCCAGCAGCAGCGCGCCGCCGTGCAGCTGCGCGACCGCCTGCACCAGCGCGAGGCCGAGCCCCGCGCCCGGCGTGTTGCGCGCCGCCTCGCCGCGGAAGAAGCGTTCCACCGCGCGCGGGCGATCGGCGGCGGGGATGCCGGGACCGCGGTCGGTCACCGCGATGTCGGTCCAGGGCGCGCCGGGCGCGGCGCGCGCGGCGTCGATCCGGACCACGGCGCCGGGCGGCGAGAACTTCACGGCGTTGTCGACGAGATTGGCGACCGCCTGCTGCAGCATGTCGCGGTCGCCATAGATCCAGAGCGCCGCGGGCGCGCTGGTGACGAGCGCCAGCCCGCGATCCTCGGCTACCGCGTCGTACAGGTCCGCCACCCCCGCGACGACGGGGGCGGCATCGAACACGCAGAAGGCGGCGCGGCGCGATCCCGCCTCGATCTCCGCGATGCGGAGCAGCGCCTGGAACACCGCGACGATGGCGTCGAGGTCGGCGGTCGCGCGCTCGATCGCGGCGCGCAGATCGTCCTCGGTGCCGGCATGGACCGCCGCCTCCTCCAGCCGCGCCCGCGCCCGCGCGATCGGCGTGCGCAGGTCGTGCGCGATCGCGTTGCTGACCTGCCGCACGCCGTCCATCAGGCGGGCGATGCGGTCCAGCATGACGTTGATGATTTCGGCGAGCTGATCGAATTCATCGCCGCGCCCGGTGACCTGCACGCGGCGGCTGAAATCCCCCGCCGAGATCGCGGCGGTGGTGGCCGAGACGCTGGCGAGCGTGCGATTGAACAGGCTGCGCACCGCCACCGCGCCGGCGCTGGCCATCGCCACCACCAGCACGAGGGCCCAGGCGAGCGCCGAGCTCAGGAGGCGCGTCAGCTGGGCGCGCAGCGTCACGTCGCGCCCGACCAGCAGGTGGAAGCCGCCGGGGAAGTCGAAGCGCTGCATGCTGGCGAGCGAGCGGATGCCGCCGCGCTCGACGCGGATCTCGTACTGGATCCCGGTCTGCGTCACCTCCGCAGGCCAGGAGGCGAGGTTGCCCGCCAGCCGCGCGAAGTCGGGCGTGGCCAGCATGTAGATCGCGTCGTCGTCGACATTCTGGCTCAGCCGGTCCTCGATGGCGTTCTGCACATCGAGCACGCCACCCACTTCCCAGTGATCGCCCAGCGCCTGCGCGTCGGTCAGGATCGCTTCCTCGATCTGCCGGTTGAGCCGCCCGGCGGTTTCCCACCAGACGAACCCCGCCGCCGCCGTGACGCTGAGCGAGAGCAGCACGGCGTAGATCGCGGCGAAGCGGAAGGCGGCGGAGCGCAGCAGGCCGAACCGCCGGCGCGGGCGGGCGCGGGGCGGACGGGGATCGGGGCGCGAGGCGGCGGCGGGCGCTGCGGGCAGGGCCACGGGCGCGCCGCCGCCGCTCAGGCCGCGTCGGCGCGCAGCATGTACCCGGCGTTGCGGACCGTGTGGATCAGGGCCGTCGGGAACGGCTTGTCCACCTTCTGGCGCAGCCGCGACACATGCACGTCGATCACGTTGGTCTGCGGGTCGAAGTGATAGTCCCACACGCCTTCCAGCAGCATCGTGCGGGTGACCACCTGCCCGGCGTGGCGCATCAGGTATTCGAGCAGGCGGAACTCGCGCGGCTGGAGGTCGATCTTGACGCCGGCGCGCTTCACCTGCCGCGACAGCAGGTCGAGTTCGAGGTCGTCGACAATCAGCTTGGTGACCGGGCCCTCGCCCTTGCCGCGCCGGTACAGCGCCTCGATCCGCGCGAGCATCTCCGAGAAGGCGAAGGGCTTGGTCAGGTAGTCGTCGCCGCCCGCCTTCAGGCCGCGCACCCGCTCGTCCACGTCGGCGAGCGCCGAGAGGATCAGCACCGGCACCGCGTTCTTCTGCCCGCGCAGCACTTCCAGGATGTTCAGCCCGTCGATGCCGCCCGGCAGCATCCGGTCGAGCACGATCACGTCGAACGCCTCGCTCGTCGCCATGAACAGGCCGTCGCGGCCGGTGGCGGCGTGTTCGACGACGTGTCCCGCCTCCTTCAGCCCGCGCAGGATGAAGCCCGCGACGTCCTTGTCGTCTTCCACCACCAAGATGCGCATGGCCTCAGCCGCCCCCCAGTCGGACCGCGTTCAGCCGTCCGACTCGGCCGGACGGCGTCCCACCGTAACCGGAATGTCCATTTGCTGTCCGCCCCGGCGCACGGTCACCTTGACGCTGCTGCCGGGCGCCTGCGCGGCGATCGCCTTGATGAGCGCGCGCGCGCTTTCCACCGACTCGCCGTTCACCGCCACCAGCGCGTCGCCCGCCTTCAGCCCGGCGCGCGCGGCCGGGCCGCCACGCTCGACGGAGGCAACCACGACGCCGTTGCTGCGCCCGCTGGCGGCGGCGGTTTCCTCGACCGACACGCCGAGCCAGCCGCGGTCGATGCGGCCCTTGTCGCGCAGGTCGGCGACGATGCGCTGCACCATGGCGCTCGGCACCGCGAAGCCGATGCCGACCGAGCCGCCGGACGGCGAAACGATGGCGGTGTTCACCCCCACCACCTCGCCCGCCATGTTGAAGGTCGGGCCGCCCGAGTTGCCGGGGTTGATCGGCGCGTCGAGCTGCAGGAAATCGTCGAACGGGCCCGAGCCGATGTCGCGCCCGCGCGCCGAGACGATGCCCACGGTGACCGATCCGCCGAGCCCGAACGGATTGCCGGCGGCGAGGATCCAGTCGCCCACCTCGACGCGGTCGGAATCGCCCCAGCTGACATAGGGCAGCGGTCCCGGCGCCTTCACCTTGATGACGGCGATGTCGGTGAGGTCGTCGATGCCGACGACGGTGGCGGGCAGTTCCGTGCCGTCGGCGAGCGAGACGACGATCTGATCGGCGTGGCCGACCACGTGGTTGTTGGTCACGATCACGCCCGATGGGTCGATGATGAAGCCGGACCCGGCGCCCTGAAGCTGCTCGCGGCGCTTGCCCAGGCGGTTGCGGAATTCGCGCTCGAAGGGCGTGCCGCGCAGCGCGGGGGGCAGGGCGTTGGCCAGCTCGTTGCCGCCCACCGTCTCGGTCACGGCGATGTTCACCACCGCCGGCAGCACCTTCTTGACCAGCGGCGCGAAGCTGTCGGGCGCGGCGCGGGCCGAGGCGCCGCTGGGCGCCGTCGCGCAGGCCGAGGCGAGCAGCGCCGCCGTCAGCAGCAGTCCGCGCAGCGCCGCCGCGACATGGCCGCGCGCCGCCCGGACGGGCGGGCGCCGGGGAAGGCGTCCCGGAGGGATGGACGGCGGCACGGCCAAGGCTCGGCATCTCCTGGGCAGGGCGCGGAACCGCGCGCGGATCGGCCCGCTCGACATGGCACGTGGCCGGTGCCCGCACAAGAATTGCGCGGCTATCCGCGCGCGGGGCGCTGGTCGCCGCCCCCCGCCGGGCCATATAACAGGCCCTGTTGTTCGGCGACGCCGCCCTGGCTTCCAAGGGACGATGCTCCGCAGCCTGACCCGTCTGTTGCTCGCGCTGGCCGCGCTTGCCTGCGCCGCCGCCCCTTCGGGCGCGCTGGAAAGCGCGCCGGTCTCGAGCCCGCGCGCCACCGCGACGCTGGTGACCGACCTCGACGGCGTTGGCGCGGACGGCTCGGTGCGGGTCGCGCTGCGGCTGCGGATGGCGCCCGGCTGGCACACCTACTGGCGCAATCCCGGCGAGGCGGGGGCGCCGCCCGAGCTTTCGCTGACGCTGCCCGAAGGCGCCCGCGCCGGCGAGATCGCTTGGCCGACGCCGCGCCGCGTGACCGAGGCGGGGCTGACCACCTACGCCTATTCCGATCAGGTGCTGCTGCCGGTCGCTGTCACCTTCGGCGCGGCCGGCGGCCCCGCCGAGATCAAGGCGCACGCGACCTGGCTCGTCTGCAAGGACATCTGCGTGCCCGAGGAGGGCGATTTCGCCGTCTCGCTCGGCCCCAGCGCCGGTCCAGGGCCCGGCGCGCCGTCGGAGCAGGCGGCGCTGTTCGCCGCCTTCGACCGGATGATGCCGCGCCCCTCGCCGTGGGAGGCGCGGATCGCCGCCGACGGCACGCTGTGGGTGGGCGGCGCGGAGCTGACGCCGGGCACGGTGACGGATGCATGGTTCATCCCCGACCGGCCCGGCATGATCCAGGACGACGCGGCGCAGCCGCTGTCGGTGCGGCAGGGCGGCTTCACACTGGCGCTGCACCCGGCGAAGGGCTTCGCGGCGGAGGGCGGTCTTTCTGGCGTGCTGTCGGTGCGCGACCGGGCCGGGTTGCAGACCGACGTCGCGCTGCTCGCCGCGCCGGGACAGCCGCCGTCGATGTCGGCCTTGCCGGTATGGCGGATGCTGGCCCTGGCCTTCCTGGGCGGGATGATCCTGAACCTGATGCCCTGCGTCTTCCCGATCTTGGCGATGAAGGCGGTGGCGCTGGCGCGCGGCGCGGCTCACGGCGCGGCGCGGGCACACGCCGTCAGCTATGCCGCCGGGGTGCTGGCCGCCTTCGCCGCGCTGGGCGGCGCGCTGCTGGCCGCCCGCGCCGCGGGATACGCCGCGGGATGGGGTTTCCAGTTCCAGTCGCCGGTCTTCGTCGCGGCGATGGTGTGGCTGCTGTTCGGCGTCGGCCTCAACCTGTCCGGGGTGTTCGGCGTCGGCTGGCGGATGGCGGGGGTGGGCCAGAACCTGACCGGCCGCGGCGGGCACGAAGGCAGCTTCCTGACCGGGCTGCTGGCGGTGCTGGTCGCCACGCCCTGCACGGCGCCGTTCATGGCCACCGCCATCGCGGGCGCGCTGGCGGCGCCGCCGGCGGTGACGATCCTGGTGTTCCTGGCAATGGGCGCCGGGCTCGCCGCGCCGTACGCCGCGCTCGCCGCGCTGCCGGGCCTGTCGCGCGTGATGCCGCGCCCCGGGCCCTGGATGGAGACGCTGCGGCAGGTGCTGGCCTTCCCGATGTATGCGGCGGCGGTCTGGCTGCTCTGGGTGGTGAGCCAGGAAGCCGGCGCCGACGGCGTGCTGGCGACCGGCGCGGGCCTCGTGCTGGTCGGCTTCGCCGCCTGGGCACTGGGGCGGGCGCAGCGCCACGCGGTGCAGGGCCGGCGTTTCTTCCAGGCGGCAGCGCTGGCCGCCGTGCTGGCGGCGGCCGGGGTGCTGGGCGCCATCGCGATCGCGCCGGCGGGCGTCGCCGCGACGGTGCCGGAAGCGGGCGGCGCCCATGCCGCCAAGGCCGAGGCGTTCACGCCCGAGCGGCTTGCCGCGCTGCGCGCCTCCGGCCGTCCGGTCTTCGTCAACATGACCGCCGCGTGGTGCGTGACGTGCCTCGTGAACGAGCGGGTGGCGATCCGCACCGCCCCGGTGGAGGCCGCCTTCGCGGCGCGCGGCATCGCCTATCTGAAGGGCGACTGGACGCGCCAGGACGCGGCGATCACCGCCTTCCTGCAGGAGCACGGGCGCGACGGCGTGCCGCTCTATCTGTTCTACCCGCCAGGCGGCGCGCCCGCGGTCGTGCTGCCGCAGATCCTGACCGAGGGCATCGTTCTGGACCGCATCGGCGCCGGCTGAGGCAGCTGGCGCGGCACTCTCCCGGCGGATTTCCAAGGGCGCCCGTTTCCGGCTACAGTTGCAGGATGACTGATCACCCGCGAATCCTCGGCCGCGCCGCCGCGCTGGCCGTTCTAGCGACCGCGCTGACGGCTGCCCTGGGCGCCGCGCCGGTCTGGGCGCAGGGCCCTCCGACCGGCTCGCCGCTCGGCGGCGGAGGACCGATCGGCCCGATCCAGGACCTCAACGAGGGTCGCTCGTCCGGCGCCGCCAACCGCGCGCCGGCCGCCGCGCTGCCCGGCGCCCGGTCCGACCCGAGCCGCGTCGCGCCCGCCACCAAGCTGCCGTCCGAAATGAACCCCACGGACGCGCTGTTCGACGCGATCAACCGCGGCGACATCGCCACCGCGCGCGACGCGGTCGATCGCGGCGCCGATCTCGGCGGGCACAACGTGCTCGGCATGACGCCGCTCGAACTGTCCATCGATCTCGGCCGCAACGACATCTCCTTCCTGCTGCTGGCGCAGCGCGGCGCCGACCGCGGCGCGGCGCAGCCGCAGGCGGTTGCGGCGCAGCAGGCCAAGGCGGGGGCCAGGCCGAAACCCGAGCGCGAGGTGCGCGCCAAGGTCACGGCCGCGCAGAAGGTCGCGGCCCCGCAGGCCCCGCGCACCGCGCAGCTGTTCAGCGGCGATGGCGGCACGCCGGTGCCGTCGGCTGGCTTCCTTGGTTTCGGCGGCGGCCCCGAACGGAACTGACCCGCCGGAACCGAGCCCCGCGTCCGACCCGCCTTCCCGCCGGAGTTCCGCCCGACCATGCCGATCATCAACCGCATCGCCGAGTTCGCGCCCGATCTGACCGAGTGGCGGCGCGACATCCATGCCCATCCCGAACTCGGGCTGCAGGAACACCGCACCGCCGAGCTGGTGGCGAGGAAGCTCGAATCCTGGGGCATCGAGGTCACGCGCGGCATTGCGCGCACGGGCGTGGTGGGCACGCTGCGCAACGGCGACGGCGGACGCGCGATCGGGCTGCGCGCCGACATGGACGCGCTGGAGATGACCGAGGCGAACGACTTCGCCCACCGCTCCACCGCCCCCGGCGCGATGCACGCCTGCGGGCATGACGGTCACACCACGATGCTGCTGGGCGCGGCGCGCTATCTGGCCGAGACGCGCAACTTCGACGGCACCGTCCACTTCATCTTCCAGCCGGCCGAGGAAGGGCTCGGCGGCGGGCGGATGATGGTGGAGGAAGGGCTGTTCGACCGCTTCCCCTGCGACGCGGTCTATGGCGCACACAACGACACCTATCTGCCGGTCGGCACGATGGTGGTGGTGCCCGGCCCGGTCACCGCGGCATCCGACCGGTTCTGGATCCGTATCCGCGGCAAGGGCGGCCACGCCGCGCGCCCGCACCGCACGATCGACCCGGTTGTCGTGGGCTCCCACGTCGTGCTGGCGCTGCAATCCATCGTTGCCCGCCGCGTCGATCCGCAGGAGGCGGCGGTGCTGTCGATCACGCAGTTCCACGCCGGCAGCACCGGCAACGTGATCGCCGAGGAAGCGGTGCTGAACGGCACCGTCCGCACCCTGCAGCCGCACGTGCAGGACGAGATCGAGGCGCTGATGACCTCGATCGTTTCGGCCACCGCGGCCGCGCACGGCGCCGAGGCCGAGGTGACCTATTCGCGCGGCTACCCGCCGACGATCAACGCCGACGGCCCGACCGAGCGCGCCGCGATGGCGGCCGCGCGCGTGCTGGGCGAGGGCAAGGTGATCCGAGACCGCCGCCCCGGCATGGGCGGCGAGGATTTCAGCTTCATGGCGCTGCGCGTGCCGGGCTGCTTCGTGCGCATCGGCCAGGCCGAGGGCGCGGTGGGATCGGTTCCGGTCCACAACCCGCGCTACGACTTCAACGACGCGATCCTGCCGGTCGGCGCCTCGTTCTGGTCCACGCTGGTGGAGCAGGAACTGCCGCGCCGCTAGGCGGAGCGGTGTCCGCCCGGATTTCGTCCCGCATGCCGAACATCCCCTCTCCGCCCCTGGGGGCCGAGAGGCCGGGTGAGGCGGGGGATTCCAGAGGCGCGGGTCGCGGGACGGCGTCGCCCACCTCACCCTCCCATCGCTGCGCGATGGGCCCCTCCCTCTCCCCCCGCAAGCGGGCGGAGAGGGGCGCGCTTTCCGCCTGCTAGCCGCCCGATGGAAGAAGGGGTCAACGCCTTCCTGCTGGGCTTTCCTGCGCTGTTCTCGATCGTCAATCCGCTGAGCGGCGGGTTCATCTTCTACACCGTGGTCGGCTCGCGCGACGATGCGACCTACGCGCGTCTCGCGCTGCTGGTGGCGTGCTACTCGTTCCTCGTGCTGATGGTCTCGCTGTGGGCGGGCTCGTACGTGCTTGCGTTCTTCGGCGTCAGCCTGCCCGCGCTCCGGGTGGCGGGCGGCCTCGTGGTGGCGCTGAGCGCCTGGGGCCTGCTGAGCGCGCCGGAGCAGCGCGAGGAGCGCAAGCAGGAGCAGGCCGCGCAGGTCGGCGCGTTCCGCAGCGCCGACATCGCGTTCTATCCGCTGACCATGCCGTTCACGACCGGGCCGGGCACGATTTCGGTCGCGATCACGCTGGGCGCCGGGCGGCCCAAGTTCGGCACCGGACCGTTCTATTTCTTCTGCGGCATGACCGTGGCGGCGCTCGCCGTCGCCGCCTCGGTCTGGGTGATCTATCGCTATGCCGAACGCCTGTCGCACCCGCTGGGCGAGGCCGGCAACCGTGCGCTGACAAGGCTGTTCGCGTTCCTGCTGCTGTGCGTCGGCGTGCAGATCCTGATCAGCGGCGTCACCGACGTGCTGCGCCCGCTGCTGCCCGCGCGCTGGTAGGCGCGGGCGCGGGACCTGCCGCGACAGGAGGCGGCTGCCCTGTAAGTAGTCCTACGTAGGATTTTATGCTTGTGACCGGCCGGCCACCCGCGGCATAACCCGCCCATGTCCGCCGCCGCTTCCTCCTCCGCTCACGCCGCCGCCGCCGGATCCGCCCGGCGGTGGTCGGCGCGGCGGTTGCTCGGGCTCCTG
>Ga0335069_10011199_pt1 | contig 12673 bp, 10 predicted proteins | sample Lox_Sample_11_FD_206714 | JGI IMG/M metagenome (GOLD analysis project Ga0335069, IMG submission 206714) | Soil microbial communities from Loxahatchee National Wildlife Refuge, Florida, United States - Lox_Sample_1.1 | ecosystem: Environmental > Terrestrial > Soil > Wetlands | place: USA... | reverse complement strand
GACGACGGGCGAGGTCGCGGCGATCTGGCCGCGCGCGCAGGACTTCGGCTTCCCCGACGAGGAGGCGGCGTTCGCGCTCCAGTTCGGCCACGGCGTCGGCCTCTCGATCTGGGAAAAGCCGGTCTTCAGCCGCCTCGTCTCGCTCGACCATCCCGAGGAGATCAAGGCGGGCATGGTGTTCGCGCTCGAGACGTTCTGGCCCTCGAGCGACGGGTGGTCGGCCGCGCGCATCGAGGAGCAGCTCGTCGTCACGGCGGACGGCTGCGAGGTGATCACGCGCTTCCCTGCCGAGGACCTCATCATCGCCGGCAAGCCGTACTTCACCCCCGGCGGCTATCTCCCGCTCGAGCGCGACCCGCAGTCCAACCGCAACACCGAGCTCGACGCCGAGACCCACGAGGCGACGCCGCGGCCGTCGACCAACTCCAACCAGCCGTCGGCCGGCTCCGAGATCGTCCACGGCTGACGGTTGGCAGCGGAGTGCGATATGGCGGGTGTGAATTGGTATTCACATCCCGCGGCGGCCGTTTGTCGGTCGCCGCCCACATGCGCGCGTTCGGTGCCGGCGTCACGACGCGGTGACGCGTCGGCGCCCGCGGACCGGCTGTGATGCCGCGCCGGCGCCGGCCCTCGGCACCGCCGTCGAGCCGCGCACGACGAGCGTCGGCTCGAGCAGAATCTCGCGGGGCGCCCCGGACCCGTCGGCGAGCAGCTCGAGCAGCATGTCCGCGGCCACGGTCCCGATCTCGCGCTGCGGGACGCGCACCGAGGTCAGCGGCGGCCGCAGCCGAGCGACGAACGGCATGTCGTTGAAGCCGACGATCGAGAGGTCCTCGGGGCAGCGCAGGCCGCGTGACTCGAGCGCGTCGTAGCAGCCGATCGCGAGCAGGTCGTTGCCTGCCACGATCGCGGTCAGATCCGGCGCCGCCTCGAGCAGCGCGGCACACACGCGCGCGCCCTCCTCCTCGGTGAACCAGTCACTGACGCGGATGTGCGCCTTCGGCGCGCGCAGCCCCGCCGCGCGCATTCCCTCGACGAACCCGAGGTTGCGGCGGTGCCCGGTCGAGGTGTTCTGCGGCCCGGCGACGTGGCCGATGCGCGTGTGCCCCAGGCCGGCCACATGCTCGACCGCGAGCCGGATGCCCTCTCGATCGTTGACTGTGACCGCCGGAACCGATCCGTCCTCCATGCTGCGGTTGACGAGGACGAGCGGCGTCCCGCCCGCCGCGACGTCGGCCAGCAGCTCGCGATCGAGTCGGGCGGTGGCGGAGATGAAGCCGTCGACCTGGCGGGCGCGCATTGCCTCGAGGTGGCTGCGCTCGCGCTCGCCGTCGTTGTCGGTGTTGACGATCAGCGAGGTGTAGCCGGCTTCGTCGAGACGATCCTCGATGCCCCGCAGGATCGGCGGGAACAGCGGGTTCGTGATGTCCGGAATCAGGACCCCGACGGTGTAGGAGCGGTTCGTCTTCAGCCCACGCGCGATCCGGTTGGGGCGGTAGCCGAGCTGCTCGGCCGCACGCAGCACCCGCTCGGCGGTCTCTTCGTTGACGAGCACCCGGGTCTCCTCGTTCAGCGCGCGCGAGACCGTGCCCGGGTGGACTCTCGCGACCCGCGCGACGTCCCTGATCGTCACCGCGCTGCGCACGCCGGCCATTATCCGACCGCGCTCGGCGCACCGCCGGTCGAGACAGTGCCGCCGAGGTACAGCGCTCCGATCTCCGGATGCTCGAGCACCTCGCGGCCGGTGCCGAGCAGGCGCACGATGCCGTTTTCGAGCACGACCCCCCGCGAGCTGAGCCGCAGGCCGGCACGGGCGTTCTGCTCGACGAGCAGAATCGTCTTTCCCTGCCGGTTCATCAGCTCGATCATGTCGAACACGATCCGCCGTGTCTGCGGATCGAGCCCCATCGATGGCTCGTCGAGCACGATCATCGTGGGGTCGAGCATCAGCGACCGCGCGAACTCGACGAGGCGCTGCTGGCCGCCGGACAGGCTGCCGGCCTTCTCGTCGGCGCGCTCGCGGACGATCGGATATAGCTCCCCGACGGTCCCCAGCCGCTGCGCGACGAGCGCCCGGTCGTCGACGGTGAACGCGCCCATCTCGACGTTCTCGCGTACCGTCATCTCGTTGAACAGGCTGTGCACTTGCGGCACGTGGGCGATGCCGCGCGCGAGGATCTCCCGGGGCGCGAGTCCGGAGATGACTCGACCGCCGAACCGGATCTCGCCCTGGCGGGGTCGCAGCAGCCCGCTGATCGTCGCCAGCAGCGTCGACTTGCCGGCGCCGTTCGGTCCGACGATGCACGTGATCTCGCCCTCCGGCACGTCGAACGTGACCTCCTTGAGGATGTCACCGCCGCCGTAGCCGGCGCTCACGCCGCGCACGCTCAATAGCGGCTCGGGACCGCCCAGCTTCGCGCGCGGTTGGATCAACGAGACGGTCCGGCTCGGGGCGACAGGCGCCCGCGGACGGCGCGCCGGGTCCTCGCTGACGAGCTCGAGTTGGGTGGCCGCGTCGTCCTCGCCGCCGAGATAGGCGTCGAGGACCGCCGGATTCGCGCGGACCTCATCGGGGGCGCCGGAGACGAGCGGCCTGCCCTGGCTGAGCACCGTGACCTCATGACAGAGGCTCATCACGAACTCCATGTTGTGCTCCACCACCAGAAACGTCTTGCCGGCCTTGTTGAGCTCGTTGATGCGATCGGCGAGGTGCGTGATCAGGGTCGGGTTGACGCCGCCGGCGGGTTCGTCGAGCAGCAGCACGTCGGGATCGGCGACCAGCAGCGAGGCGAGCTCGAGCAGCTTGCGCTGCCCGAACGACAGGTTGCCGGCGGGCTCGTTCGCCAGGCGCGCGATCCCGACGAACTCGAGCAGTTCGGTCGCGCGGTGCTTCTCGGACGAGGAGCCGGCCCGGTGCAGCAGGCCGCGCAGCCAGCCCTCCCGGCGCTGGGTGGCCACGAGCATGTTCTCGAGCACGGTCAACCGCGAGAAGATCCGCGTGAGCTGGAACGTGCGGCCGATCCCCAGCCCGAACACCTGGTCCGGCGGCGCGTTCGTGATCTCGATCCCGTCGAAGCGGACCTCGCCCTGCTGGATGCGCTCATACCCGGTGATCACGTTGAACAGGGTTGTCTTGCCGGAGCCGTTCGGCCCGATCAGCCCGTGGATCGAGCCCTTCGCCACGTCGATGTGGCAGGCCGTCAGCGCCCGGACGCCGCCGAACGACTTCGACACCTCGGTGACTTCCAGCAGCCCGCTCATCGGATCGCTCCGGCGACGCTGCGAACGGCCTGGTCGCGCGGCTCCTCGATTGTGCTGCTGTCCGCAGCACGCGCCCGCCGGCTTTTCACGAGCTCCGTGAGCGTGGGGACGACCCCGCGCGGAAGCAGCAGGATCACGGCGAGGAACAGCACCCCATAGACGATCAGGTACGTCCCCGAGCCCGACACCGACTGCGTGAGGTATTGCTGGAGTGCCTCCAGCACCGCGGCGCCGAGCACCGGACCGACGAGCGTGCCGATCCCGCCGAGGAACGCCATCAGCGCGAGCGAGATGTCGAACAGCGGGTCGTAGGCGAACTGGGGAAAGATCTGCCCGAGGAAGTAGAAGTACAGACCGCCGACCATCCCGATCGGAAACGCCGACAGCACGAACGCGGCGAGCTTGATCCGGCCGGTCTTGACTCCGAGGCCGCGGGCGCGGGCCTCGTCGTCGCGGATCGCGAGCAGCTGCAAGCCGAATCGCGAGCGGCGGACCGCCCACGACATCGCGATCGTCATCACGAGGATCACGAGCCCGACGTAATAGAACGGGTTGTTGTAGGTAGCGACCGGGAACGGCGCGATCGGCAACTCGATGCCCGACGTGCCGCCCGTGAAGCTCAGGTTGAACGCGGCGAGCTGGAAGATGAAGAAGATTGCGATCGTCACGACAACGAACGTGTGCCGGCGGGTTCGCAGCGCGATCACGCCGATCGGGACCGCGATCGCTGCCGCGACGAGCCCGCCGAACGGCAGCAACGCGAACACGTCCCAGCCGCCCTTGAAGTGCCAGTCGCGCGCGGCGAGCGCCACCGCGTAGCCGCCGCTGCCGAAGAACACCGCGTGGCCGAGCGCGAGGTAGCCGGAGTAGCCGCTGAAGATGTTCCAGGCCGCGGTCGAGACCATGAACACGAGCGTGAACACCGCGATCGAGGTCGCGGCCGGGTCGGTGACGGCGAGCGGGAACGCCGCCAGCACTGCGAGTGCGCCCGCGACGCCGGCGAGGATCAACCAGCGCCGAGCGCGCCCGGATTCGGCGGTGCTCATTGCGCCCGCGCCGCCGCGGACCCGAACAGCCCCTGCGGGCGGAACGACAGCACGATCACGAGCGCCGCGAAGAACACGAGCGGCGCCCATGTGGGCGACCACGCGACGGCAACGACGTCGTTGATCACGAGCATGAAGACCGCTGCCGCCATCGCGCCGCCGATGCTGCCCATGCCGCCCAGAATCACGATCGCGAGCAGCCGGGAGATCAGGTCGTAACCGCTGCCCGGATTGAACGCGTTGGTCGCACCGAACACCATCCCGCCGACGGCGGTGACCGCGACGCCGATCCCGACCGAGATCGTGCGGGTGCGGTCGACGTTGATCCCGATCAAGTCGGCGGCGGTGCGGTTCTGCAGCGATGCGCGCACCGCGCGGCCAAACTTCGTGCGGTACAGCAGCCAATAGAGGGCGATCAGCAGCACGACCGCGAGCCCGAACCCGATCAGGTAGATGTACGGGAGGTAGAAGCCGAACACGTAGACCGACTTGTCGACGTAGGCGGCGTGCAGCTGCACGTAGTCCACGCCGAAGATCTCGGTGAGGATGCCCTCGATCACGATCGCCACCGCGAACGTCACGAGGATCGACATTCCAGTCCGATCCGATTCCCGCAGCCGGCGCATGAACACGAACTCGATCGCGACGCCGAGCACGAACATCGCCGGCACGGTGAGCAGCAGGCCCGGCAGCAGGCCGATCCCGAGGTGGACCGACAGCGCGTAGCTGAGGTATGCACCGAGGACGACCATCACTCCCTGCGCGATGTTGATGATGTTCATGACCCCGAAGATCAGGGTCAGACCGGCGGCCATGAGCGCGTACACGCCGCCGGTGAGGATTCCGTCAATGACCGCCTGAAGGAGCGAGGTGAACGACAACCGCGCTCAGCCCTTCCAGTTGGGCTTCGGGTTCACCGGCGGCTTGGACCCCGCCGTCGTCGTCGGCAGCGACTGCACGAGCGCCGCCTGCTGCCACTGGAACGTGAGCGTCGTGGCGGCCGTGTTCTGACCCGTCGCATCGAACTTGACCGGGCCCTGAACGCTGTCGAGCGTCACGCCGCTGTGCAGGTAGTTGATGATCTTCGAGTTATCGGTGCCGTTCGTCGCGGCGACGGCCTGAGTCATCACCTGGCCGACCGAGTACGCCTCGGCGACGTCGGCGTTGACGTCCGAGGGAGTGCCGCCGTACTTGGCGATGTACTCCTGAACCATCGCCTGGCTGTCGGCCTTATGGAAGCCGCCGTACCAGCCGTTGGGGACGAAGATCCCATCCTCGTTGCCGGCGCCGACGGCCTTGACGAACGCGGCGCCCTGATCGGGTCCCGCCGTGGCGATGAACTGCTTGGGGTTGTAGTGCTGCTGGATGAAGGTGTGCACGAACGCCGAGACGGTCGGGACGTCGACCGAGCCGAGCACGAACGCGTCGGCCTTCGTCGATGCGACCTGGGTCGCGATCGGCGTGAAGTCCGTCACCTCGGCCGGGAACACCTTCGAGGACACGGTCTTGACGCCGGCGCCCTGCAGGATGTTCTGCGCGACCGGGATCTGCGGCTGGGTGAACGGGTCGTTCGTGGTTGCGTACGCCGCCGTCTTCGGGCGTTCGCTCGTCGGTAGCGCGGCGACCCACTGCGCCCATGTGACGAGGTTGTCCTTGACCGGCACCGACACGTCGAACACATTGTGCAAGCCGGCGCCAAACACCGCCGGCCCGCCACCGGCACCCTCGACGAAGGCGTACCCGTACCGGGCCGCCACGCGCGCCGACGGCAGCGTCAGCAGCGTCGAGAACGGTCCGAACACGAGCGGCACCTTGTCCGAGCCGATCAGCTTCTGGTAGTTGCTGACCGCCTGCGCGGGATTCGAGGCGTCGTTGAGGATCTCCAGCTTGATCGGGTGACCCATCAGCCCGCCCTTCTTGTTCTGGTCCTCGGCCCACAGCTGGTAGCCGCGCTGGAACGCCTGCCCGTCCGATGCAAAGTCGCCCGAGAGCGACAGCGACGCGCCGATCGTGATCGGGCTGGCGTTGCTGCTGGCGCCGCCGCTCGTGCTGCGGGCGCTGCCGCTTGTGCTGCTCGCGCTGCCGGCACTGACACTGCTGCTGCTACCGCCGCACGCTGCGAGCGCGACCGCTGCGAGCACGACCGCTGCGACGAGGGCGAGCCCGCCCCACGCGCCATTGCGCATGATCCTCATCTCCGTCTCTCCCTCCGGTCCGACGTCCGGTACCGGCGCGGCGGCCGAGCGGCCGAGCCACGGCGGTTGCAATCGTTTGCAGGACCATAGTGCGGCGGGCTGGAGCTGTCAACAGCAAACGTGTGCAGCAACATTCTGCTAACGCGCGACGCAGACCTTGGCGCGGTCCTTGACAACCCCGTCGTTGTCGTCGACGGTGCTTCTCGCATCGCGGGGGATCGACGAGACCGGTGGCATCGCCGAGGGGGGATCGGCGCACTTCTGGTATCGCGGGGAGATCGGGACACCTCGGCTCCGCGCACAGCTGAGGATTGCCCGCCAGCTCCCCGACGTCCACAACGCCACACTCACGACGTTCCGAGGCTCGAGTGTCGGATTGGGGCCCCCACGGGGCCTGGATCCGACATTCACCGTCTCACCCGGCGCGAGTGTGGGGTTACGTGCGCTCGCTGACCCGGTACGAGTGCGGAGTGATGCGCGCTCGCTCACCCGCCCAGGCGGTGTCGTCGGTCCGGCGACCGGCGGCCACGCAGCACCCCGTCCTGTGATTTCTCTTACCAACTGGAGGTGCTCACGGTTAGGATCGGCCGCATGTCAACAGATGCACCGACTGACGCACACTCGATCCTCGCCGCCCCAATCGACGAGCCTCCTGGGCTCGCGCCGGAGCGAGGCCGCTAGGATCCTGCCCACCCGGGCCTACGATCACGCCGACCCCGATACGTACCGACTCCCGCTCGACACGCCCGAGATCCCGTTCCGCTTCCGCACCCGATGACGTCGGGGGCGAGTTCGGCGTCCGGATCGTCGTCCGCCACGTGGTCCTCGGGGAGCAACTCGACAGCTTGCTCGTCGATGTCGACGGGGTTGACGGTGGCGGTCGAGCGAACCAGCGCGCGGGACGGGGCGATCATGCTGACCGGGTGGCTGGGACGGGCAGCGGCCGGCCAGACGGTGGAGGTGGGTCTGACGACAACGACGGTCCGGCCGCACGAGCGCGACCCCAGCTCGCCCGACCAGCGCCCGCTCGGGGTCGCCGTCAGCGAGATCGAGTTGCTGTCTCGAGGTTGAGGGCAAGATCGCCGATTCCACGGCGCGGGTCGACCCGCGCCGAGCGTGGACGGTCGGCCCCGTGGCGGTGCTTATTTGCAGAAACGTTGACCCGACGCCCTATTCGTGGAACACCCGGCAAACGCTGCCGGTTACCCCGCTAGATGCTGAGGCCACCGTCGACGGCGATCGTGGCGCCGGTGATGAACCGGCTCTCGTCGCTGCCGAGGAACACGACGGTCTGCGCGATCTCATCGGGCGCCGCGTGGCGGGCGAGCGGGATCATCTGGTCGAACACCTGCGCCGACTCCTCGCGCGAGGCGCCGATCGCTTCGACCTCGATCGCGTGCTGGAAGTCGTTGTCGGTCGGCCCGGGATGGAGCGAGTTGACGCGGATCCCCTTAGGAGCCATCTCCTTCGCCGCGGTTCGCATCAGGCCGATGACGGCGTGCTTGGAGGTCGCGTACGCGGCGATGCCGCGGTCCGAGGTGAGGCCAACGACGCTCGAGTTGATGATCAGGCTGCCGCCCTGCTCCATCACCGCGAGGGCGTGCTGGGCGACGAGGAAGCACCCGACCACGTTGACCGCCATCACGCGCTCGAACACCTCGACCGGGTAGTCGGTGACGGGCGCGACGACGCCGAAGATGCCGGCGTTCGCGAACGCGATGTCGAGCTTGCCGAACTTCTCGACCGTCGCGGCGACGGTCCCGCGGACCTGTTCAGAATCCGTCACGTCCGCAGCGGCCCACGCGATCGCGTCGCCGGGCACACTGGCCGCTGCGCGCTCGAGCGCACGCTCGTCGAGGTCGACGATCAGCACGCGTGCGCCCTCGGCCACGTATGCCCGGGCGGTCGCGAGGCCGATGCTGCCAGCGCCGCCGGTGATCAGCGCAACCTTGCCGTCGAGGCGGGCTATCGCTGGACCTCCGTGCGTGGCGAGCGCGCGTCACCCATGTCGCTCGATCCTCTCCGATGCCGGTGTGATCGTCAAACGACCATGTTCGACAGCGCGCGGATCGATGGACGGGAGCGCAGGTTCGTGCGCGCGCCGGAACGTCCGAGCGCGCTCAGTCCAGGCGGCGGGCGCTCGGCGATGCCCGCGATCACCTGCACTTGCACCGGCGCGGACCGCAGCTGCCTGGATCGCGGCCGCCCGCAGCGTCGGCTCGGGCTCGACTGCGATCACCTCGGTGACGGCGCTCGGGGTAGTGCGGGAAGTTGAGGCCGTTGCCGGCGCCGAGCTCGAGGGCAGTGCCGCTCAACCCGGCGAGCAGCCTACGGCGGTGCTCGGTCGCGCCGCGCTGCTCGGCCCGACCGGCGACCCGGATGTAGGCCCTAGGCCCTGGCGAACCGAGGGCGTTCGAGATCGGTCGGGCTCGTCATCGGCTCCAGCGGCCGCGCCGCTAGCGCGCGGCCGGCGTCCCCTCGACGAGCACGAGCCCGCGGGCGAGTCCGTCGACGTCGATGACGTAGCGGCCGGGCGCGACCCCGCGCAGCACCAGCGTGGCGCGGTGATGGCCGGCGACGGTCAGAACGCGGGGGCCGGCCGTCATCCGTAGGAGCACGTGGTGCGTGCGCCCGTCGCGGGAGACGATCGAGAACTTCACCGCCCGCACCGCCGGGAGAGACACCGCCGTCGGATCGAGACCGCCCCCGGCCGTGATCGTGAACGTCGCCGGAAGCTGCGCGTAGGAGCCAGAACCGCCGAAGCCTGAGCCGCCGCGACCGCCCGACTTCCCGGCCGCCGACCCGTTATGCCCCACGGTTCCGAATCGATGCGACTTGGCCGAGGAGCGGCCAGCCGTGTGGGAGGAGGTCGAGCTCGCGCTCGTCGCCGAGGCCGGCGGCGTCGACCTGGTCGCCGACGACGTCGACACCGACCCCCCTGTCGACACCGACCCCCCTGTCGACACCGACCCCGACTCCGACACCGACCCCGCTGCAGACCCCGACCCGCCTGCCGACCCCGACCCCGCGGTCGACACCGACCCCACCGAGCTCGTTCCGCCGTGCCCCCCACTGCCGCAGCCGCCGATGACCACCGCAGTGGCAGCGACAGCAAGGAGGGACGCGAGACGAGACACGGTGAGGGGGCTGGGGTCGACGACGGGCTACGAGTTCCCAGAGTATGTGTAGCGGAAGCTCGTCCCGAGAGGTCTACCGCACGCCCGCTGCGCCTCGCGCCTGCGCCCGGTACAGCGCGTACACCTCGGCCGGACTGAGCGCCCGCGCGTACGTCCGCAACTCGTCGATCGCGCCGACGAAGTTGTCCGTCGGCGCGTAGTCGGACACTCCCGTCCCGACCGTCAACGGACCGCTCGCCGGCGGCAAGCCGAACACGTGCTCGACGTCCTCGGGGATCCCATCGACGTAGATCGTTGCCGTCGCGTTCGGAGCGTCGTACACGCCGGCGACGTAGTGCCAGGTGCCTGCAACCGGGCTGTAGCGCCCGTCGTCGTAGTGCATGCTCGCGTGGATGCCGCAGCTCGATGCCGGGCAGTCGGTGCCCGAGGGCACCGTCAGCGTCCACCATGTGCGCAACGGCCGGGGCGGCCTGCCGAGCGCCACCGAGCCGGCCCGTTCACCCGGGCTCGGGCCGTTTGTCGCGATCCCCAGCGAGAACACCGAGCCAGCCGTTCCCGGCTCGCTCACGGCAGTCCCGGACTGGTGCGCGCGGCCGGAGCTCAGCCATGTCGAGATCGTGAAGGAGCGCCGTGTGTCGACGACCGGCCCGGTCGTGGCGGCCTGCTCGCCGGCGGCGGTGATCGCAAGCGCGGTCCCGTGCACCCCGTGCGTCCAGCCGGCGCCACCGGTGAGCGTCAGCGGTTGACCGCCACCGCTCGCGTCGGCGGCGCTGACGCCGTGCCTCTCGTCGAAATGCCACAGTCCCGTCGTGCCCGGCGGTACGACCGCCGCCGGTGGGCGCATCGCGGCCACCCGGGCGGAGGCCCGAATCAGCGAGTCGTTCAGCGAACGCAGCAGCGACGGCGGCACGGTGAACACGCGGCGGTCGTAGGACACGATTCCGAGCTCCTGCTCGTTGGCTCCGAGCTCGGTGAACACGGCGCCGGACAGCCCACCGACCCGCATCTCGAGCGCGAGCTCGGCGTACTGGGCGCGGAGCAACGAGACAACGCCGGCGAGCGGCCAGTCGCCGGCCGGCGCGCCGATGCTGGTCGGCAGACCCGGCCACCGGTCCGCGACCGGCGGATACGGCAGCACGCCGCCGTACTCGCCGATCACCGTCGCCCGGCGATCCGGCGCGACCGCGAACGGCCCGAAGTACAGATGCGAGTCCCTCACGTCGCTGCGCGAGGACTCGACCGCGTCGCAGCAGTTGGCGCTGCCGCTCTGCGTGTCCACGAGGCGGGTCGGGTCGAGCTGCTTGACCAGCCGGGTGATGCCATCGAGATCGAACTGACCCCATCCCTCGTTGAACGGCACCCACACGACGATCGACGGATGCGAGACGTGCTGCAGCACGATCGCGCTCAGCTCGCGCCGGAACTCCGCTCGCGCGCCGGCCGTCGGAGCCGTCGTCACGCCCGCGATCGGCATGTTCGGCATGTCCTGCCAGACGAGCATCCCGAGCTTGTCCGCCCAGTAGTACCAGCGATCGGCCTCGACCTTCGCGTGCATCCGCACCATGTCGTAGCCGAGGGCGTGTGCGGACGTGAGGTCGAACCGGAGCGCGGCGTCGGTCGGGGGTGTGTAGAGCCCGTCGGGCCAGTACCCCTGGTCAAGCGCGCCGCTCTCAAACAGGAAGTGACCGTTGAGCAGGATGCGGACGGCTCCGGCGACCCGGCCCAGCGAGATCGAGCGCATGCCGAAGTAACTCTGGACGCGGTCCTCGACCGTGCTCCCGCTCGCGAGGCGGATCCGGAGGCCGTACAGGAACGGATCGGCCGGCGACCACAACCGGGCGTGCGGGATCGGGAGAGCGAACGCCCGCCCGGGCGTTCCCGTGGCGCGGGCGACGGGCCGCCTCCCGTCGAGCGCCTCGGCGATGACCGTCGCGCCGGCGGGAGCCGCGACTGTATTGGCGGTCACGAGCAGGCGGCCTCGCGTCACGTCCGGCTGCAGATCGACGCCGGTCACGTGCGCGCGCGCGACCGGCTCGAGCCACACCGTCTGCCAGATCCCGCTCGAGGCGCTGTGGTAGAACGCGAACGGCAGTCCCGGGACCTGCTTGCCGACCGGCTCGCCCGCGCTCCCGACCGGGTCGTCGTAGGCGACGAGGAGTTCGTTCGATCCCGGGCGAAGCAGGCGCGTGATGTCACACGAGAACGCGTCGTAGTCGCCGCGGTGCGTGCCTGCGAGGCGCCGGTTGACATAGACGCGCGCGATCCAGCTGACCGCGCCGAAGTTGAGCAGGACATGCTGCTTGGACCACTGCGCCGGAACGCGGAACGTGCGGCGGTACCACCCGGCCTGGTCGCTGCGCTCGATGCCCGACAGCGGCGACTCCACGGGGAACGGGACGAGCACCGTCTCCGCCAGCCGGTGTCCGAACGGCGGCGGCTGCCCGCGGGCCGCGCTCTGATACTGCCAGCGGCCGTTGAGGTTGAGCCAGTCCGCACGCTCGAGTTGCGGGCGCGGGTACTCCGGCAGCGGCAGCGTCGTCGAGACCGACTCCGTCCACGGCGTCAGCAGCGGCGGGCGCTTGGGAAGGTACGGAGCGGTTGCGCCGGCGCCCGGAGCACAGACGAGCACCGCCAGCGCCCCCAGCACGGCCGCCCCGCCGCGGCGGCGGGTCATGGTCGCGGCATGCTACTGCTGTGAGGTCTATCGAGATCGATCCAGGCGCGCTAGGGTGACAGTCGATGGACGCGGCCCGGCAGGCATCGCTGACCCGCTTGCTCCTCGACGTCGATGCAGAGCTCGGCATCGGGATTGCCGACAGCGAGATCGCACGCGCGCGCGCGGGATGCCGGGTCACGATCGTCCGCGTCCGTCCGGGCCGCTGGGAACTGCATGAAGATCGGGCGCACGGAAACGGCGTCGTCGGCTATCTGATCGTCAGCGGACTGCTGAGTCGCGAGGCCGTGCTCCGCGAGAACCATGTCCTCGAGCTGCTCGGCCAAGGCGACATCGTGCAGCCGCCGGCTGAGATCGAGT
>Ga0335069_10011198_pt1 | contig 12674 bp, 11 predicted proteins | sample Lox_Sample_11_FD_206714 | JGI IMG/M metagenome (GOLD analysis project Ga0335069, IMG submission 206714) | Soil microbial communities from Loxahatchee National Wildlife Refuge, Florida, United States - Lox_Sample_1.1 | ecosystem: Environmental > Terrestrial > Soil > Wetlands | place: USA... | reverse complement strand
GCACGACCGCCGCGCGCAGGTCGGCCTGCGACCAGCTCGGATGCGCCTGCTTGGTGAGGGCCGCGATGCCGGCGACGTTCGGCGTCGCCATCGACGTGCCGGACAGGATCTGGAAGCCGTTGCCCGTACCCGAGGCGACGGAGACCACCGACACGCCCGGCGCCGTGATGCCGGGTCGCAGCACGCTGTCGCCGATGCGCGGGCCTGCCGACGAGAAGCTCGCGATGCGCTCGAAGCCGGGGTTCGCGGCGACACCTGTGTTGTTGGCGAGCGCGCTGGCCGGCGAAGGTCCGCCGGTCGGCCCGGTGAGCGCCGCCCCGTCGGCCTGCGCGACACCGAAGAACGGGATCGTCACCGGCTCGTAGATGTTGCCTGCGTTGGGGTCGCTGGCACCGCCGGGAATCGGGCCTTCGTAGGGTGGCAGGCCGGCCGATGAGTTGATCATCGCCGCCGCCGCGGCGCCGAAGTGCTGCGCCGCACCGGCGCGGAACACGCGCGCGCAGCTGCCGCGCACCGTCACCACGACTTTGCCGGCGAGGCTGACGCCCGTGATGGCAGGGTCGTACTCGCTCGGGTTGCAGCCGAGCGAGACCGTGCCGTCGGGATTGCGCAGCACGCGGATCGGATAGACGGTGCCGTTGGCGAACACCGCGCTGTTGGAGTTCTGGACCGTCAGCGTCGGGCCGCTCGACAGCCCGAGGGATGCGGTCGGGATGCCGGTCAGAGCGTCGGTGGCGGCGACCGAGATCGCACCCTCGTAGACGGCGGGCGCGCTGGTGATGTACGGCGTCGGCCCGGCGTTACCGGACGCGGCGATGACCATGATGCCAGCCGCCGTGGCGTTGGCGACGGCGGTGGCTTCCGCGAGGCTGCCGGCGTCGGCGTTGCCGACGTTGCCCCAGTCGGAGCCCAGCGACATGCTGATCACGTCCATGCCGTGGGCCACCGCCCAATCGATGGCCTCCGCGACCACGTTGGTGGTTCCGGAACAGCCGAACACGCGCACCGAGTACAGGTCGGCCAATGGGGCGACGCCGGGCCCGATGGAGAACGTGTTCGATGTATAGGCGGCCGCGTTGTACGGCCCGTGGTACGTCTGGCCGTTGGCGAGCACGCCGAGCCCCGTCGCCGTGCCGGCGACGTGACTGCCGTGCCCGACGCTGCCCGAAGTGAACTCGCAGTCCAGCGGATTCGGGTCCGGCACCGGCGTGTTGGTGCCGTTGTAGGCGTCGCCGACGAGGTCGATGCCGCCTTTCACCTTGGGGGCGGAAGGACCGAACAACGCCGGGTCGGCCGGCGCGGTGTCAGTGGCCTTCGCGGCCTGGTAGGCGGCCACCGTGCCTGGACCGCCGAAGTCCGCGTGCGTGTAATCGATGCCGGTGTCGAGGATGGCGATCTTCACCCCCTGACCCTGGAACGCGCCCGCTGCGGACTGCCACGCCTGCGGCGCGCCGACCAGCTTCACCTCGTTCACGTTCACGCGGTTGTAGGTGCCGACCGCCTTCACGTCGACGACGCCTGGCAGACGGCGCAGCAGTGCGAGGCGGTTCGCGGGGATCTGCACCTTGATCCCGTTGATCGCGCTCTGCAGGCGCGCGAGCACGGTGCCGCCGAGGCGTTCGATCCCCGGTTGCACAGTGTCCTGTTCGCCATGGCGCGCACTGATGATCGAATCGCGCTCGCCCCGCTCGAGCTTGCGGCCGAGCTTGCGCTGCACGGCGGCCACGGGCTCGCCCGACAGCATCACCATGACCGTCACCTTGTGCGTCGGGTTGCCGTGCGACACGAACTGCCTGTCGAGCGTGGCCGCACCGTCGACCGGCTCGAACAATTCCTGGCCCCAAGCGGGCGCCGCGATGGACGACGCCAAGGCGGCGATGGCGGCGACGACGGCCGAGGCGAGAGCGGAGCGAGATGTCATCGAACCCTCCTGTTGGGATCGTGCTTTCACGAATTCTTTTTCAAGCAGCAGGTGCTGCGCGAACGGTGCGTGAGGGGGACGGCCGTGGGCCGCGCGGCTCGCGACGGATCGCTCGCCGGCGGAACACGGCCGTCGGTCAGCTGGCGAGACGAACCGTCTCGGGCTTCTTCGAAGGGCGGCGCTTCACGACCGCGAGGATGCCCAGGGCGCCGAGCGCGAGCGCGAGGCTCGTCGGCTCGGGAACGTTGACGCTGACGGAGTCGAAGTCCGTGAACGCGGGCGTGTTGCTGAAGGAGAACGCAAGATCGGTCGACGCCGAGCTCGCGTCCAGCACGTACTGGAACTCGGTATACCCGAAAGCCGGGCTGTCGACGATGGCCGGTGCAACGGGCGTACCGCCCCAGCTGGCCGAGAAGAAGTTCGGGATCGAGTTGCCGTTGGGATCGGCTTCGATCTGGAGCCAGAACTGCAGGACGTAGTGCATGCCAGCCTGCGTCGCGAGCGTCTGGCTGATCGTCACGCCGCCGAGGCTCCCGGAGAACGCTGCGTATGCGCCGTCATGCGGCGCAAAAGTGTCCACGCCCGTGAAGGACGTGTCGCCGCTAAGGGTCCAGCCGGTGAAGTCTCCGGTCTCGAAGCCTCCGTTGGTGACGAGGTCGGCATGCGCTGCCACGCTGGCGGACAGGGCCGCCGCTGCCACAGCGCAAGACGCTGCCTTCTTCAACAATGACTCCACCGTTCGCCCCCTCCAGGTTGCCCTTCGTTGCTGTCGTGCGTCCCGAGACCGGGCGCGGCTGGCCGGCCTGCCGGGGCAGTGACGCGAAGTTGTGAAGCGAAATTCACGCCACGTTCACATTTGCCTTTCAACTCAATGACCTGCGCATGAGGGTGTGCGCGATCGGCTGCTGACGTAAAGCCGGTCGACATCGGGTTTTCCAGCGAAGTCCGCGCGGTCCTGCGGGCGCCGTGTGTATGCATGAGCCCGCAGCGGCGAACCGGCATCGAACGCCCTACCATCGGCCGCGGACCGGGACGATGGAATGAAACAATCCTCTTTGCGATGTCGTGCGTCGCGCAACGCCGCGGCGCTGGTCTGGCTTCTCGGGTTCGCCGCGCTCGGCCCGAGTTGCGCGGCCGAGTTTGGCCAGACACCGGCGCGGGCACCGGCATCGGCTGCGTCGCCCGTGTCGCCTGCATCGCCGGTGTCGAGCGTCGATGAATCGTGGCGGGCCATCGAACGGGAAGTCGGCGACGCGCGATGCAACGTCGATTCGCAGTGTCGAACGGTCGCTGTCGGCAACAAGCCTTGCGGCGGCCCCGAAAGGTGGCTGGCATGGTCGGCCATGGTGACCGACGAATCCGCCCTGCAGCGGACGATCGACCAGTACACGTTCGCACAAGCCCGCGCGCAGCGACCGGGCCTCGTGTCGAACTGCGTGATCGTGCCCGACCCGGGCGCAACGTGCCGTTCGGGTCGCTGCGTGCTGCAGGCGCCGTCCTCGCTGCGTTGACTCGAAGGGCGCGGCCCCTGTCGGCCCGCGCGGCTGCGCCGGATCAGCGCCCGGCAACGATCGCGCGAGCGCGTGCCCGCGCGGCGTCCGAGACCGTCGCCTTCACGGCATCGAACCCGGGCTTGCGTGTGGCATCGAGACCCATCCGGGACGTGGTGCCGGCAGCCGACGACGATGGATCGAGCGCACTGCCGGGGAGTCCGTCGATCACCATCACGTCCCGATGCGGCTGGAAGTGCGTGGCCAGGGCCCACAGCACCTGCGCGTCCTGCGTCACGTCGACGTCGGGATCGACCGCGATCACGGTCTTGAGGTACGGATCCCACCCGAGCAGGCCGAGCATCACTTGGCGCGCCTCGCCGGGCCGGTTCTGCTTCAGCGCGACGTAGGCGTGGAAGTGCGTGCCGGAGGTCGGATAGTGGAGGGCGGCGACGCCCGGAAATCGCTCGCGCAGCTTCTCCGCCATCTCCGACTCGCGCGGGATGCGTGCGAGGTTGAGGTGCTCGGCCGAGTGCCCGCCGACCACGTCGACGAGGATCGCGTCCTGTCGCCGCATCACCGTCTCGACCTCGAACAGGTTGTTGGTCGAACGGTCCGACGAGTAGCCGGTGAATTCGCCGAACGGTCCCTCTTCGGCCTTCTGCGCCGGGTCGATGGTGCCCTCGAGCACGATCTCGGCAAACGCCGGCACGCGCAGGCCGTGGTTCGGCGTCCTCACGACCTCGAGCGGGGCGCCGAGCAGGCCGCCGGCGATGTCGCGCTCGTCGGTGCCGAAGGGGACGCGCGCCGACGCGGCCAGCATGAAGAGCGGGTGCATGCCGATCACCATCGCGACCGGCAGCTTCTGCTTGCGCTCGGCCGCGAGGTTCAGCAGCCGCCACAGGTCGCCGCGCGAATGCAGGCTCGTCGCGAGCGCCGTCTTCGAGTGCGGCATCGAGCGGTGGTAGCTCAGGTTGCCGGCGCCGGTGTCGGGGTGCTCGCCGACGATCACCGCGTTGGTGACGTATCGCTCGCGGTCGGTCTCGAAGTGCTTGAGCAGCGGCAGCGTCGTCACGTCGACCTGCGCGCCCGTCTCAACGATGTCGAGCACCGGCCCCTTCTCGACCACGCGCGGCGGCACCTTCGCGCGCGCGCGCGCCTGGTAGGTCGCGTGGATCTCGCGCGGCGTGCAGCCGAGCAGGCGCGCCACGCGCGTGCGCGACGCGAACACGTTCGTGACCACGCGCGCGCCGACGCCCTTCACGCGCTCGAACACCACCACCGGATCGCGGCCCTGCGCGGCGAGCTCGTCGACGACGGCGGTGACCTCCTGGTCGCCGTTCACCTCGTCGGCGATCACGAGCACGTCGTCGGGATGCTCGCGGCGGTAGCGGTCGAGGAAGCGGTGGAAGTCCTGGCCGTCGGCGGCGCTGGGGTTGGCGACGTCGGCGGCCATGGCGAGCGTGCGAGCGTTCGGTCAGGCGGCTCGCGCGACGAGCCTCAGGCCGCCGCGGGCACTCGGCCGTACGAGTCCTTGAGGCGCCGCTCGGCCTCTTCCAGGTCCTTGGGCGGCTTCGTGGGCTCGATCCCGACCAGGCGCGCGATGTTGTTGCCCATGTAGTCCTCGAGCCCGTCCTCGTCGAGGCCCATGCCCTGCGGGGGCGGCGAGCACAGCACCTCGAGCTCGCGCAGCCACATGCCGGGCTCGTTCGGCGGCGAGTCGGTGCCGAACACGATCTTGTGGCGCGGGAGTTCCTTCGCGAACTCGACGATCCGCGACTGGAAGCACCAGCCGCTTTCGCAGTACACGTTGGGCGTGTCCATCGCCATCCAGAACGCCTCGAACGAGTAGTTGCCGCCAGTCTGAATGCCGAAGTGGCCGATGATGAAGTTCACCATCGGGAACTCGCGGATCACCGGGTAGAACATGGTCGGGATCGTGTACGGCCCGTCGCCGGTGTGGATGAGGACGACGGTGTTGTACTTCGCGCAGACCTTCATCGCGGGGCGCAGCCAGTCGAGCGCGCGGTCCGGCCGGTAGCCGTGCATGTTGGCGTGCAGCTTCACCATCTTGAAGCCGTACTCCTTGATGTGGAACTCGAGCTCCGCCGCGCCGTTCTCCGGGCCCCAGCGCGGGTTGTAGGTGAAGTTGCCGATGAAGCGGTCGGGGTACTTCTGCGTGAGCTCCGTGATGTAGGCCATGTAGTCGCGGATGCCCTCGCGGCCCATGCGGTTGCCGTCGCGGTAGCCGGTGTTGCCCGGCGGCGGCTGGATGAAGCCCATGTCGATGCGGCGCGGCTTGCCGTTGATCATGTACGGCCCGTCCATCATCTTCAGCATGCGCTCGCCGGTGAACGGCGTGCCGGTGTGACGCCAGGCCTCGTCGACGAGGTTGGTCGGGTGCAGGTGGGTGTCGATGATCATGCGGCGACCTTGCGGAGAGTCGTGTTCGTCTGCGCGGCGGCGAGGCGTTGCTTCGCTTCTTCCACCGTCTTCGGGCGCGCCGTCGGCTCGATGCCGACCAGGCGCGCGAGGTTGTTGCCGAGGTAGTCCTCGAGCGTGTCCTCGTCGAGGTTGAGGCCCTGCGGCGGCTCGTGCGTCAGCACCTCGAGCAGGCGCAGCCACATGCCGGGCTCGTTCGGCGGCGTGTCGGAGCCGTACAGCACCTTGTGCCTCGGCAGCTCCTTCGTGAACTCGACGATGCGCGACTGCAGGCACCACGCCGTCTCCACGTAGACGTTCGGCGCGTCCATCGCCATCTGGAACGGCTCGAACACGTACACACCGCCCGTCTGCACGCCGAAGTGGGCGAGGATGAAGTTCACCGATGGGAACTCGCGGATCATCGGATACCACTCGGTCGGAATGCTGTACGGGCCATCGCCCGTGTGCAGCTTGACGAGCACGCCCAGGTCGGCACACTTCTTCAGCGCCGGGCGCAGCCAGTCGAGCGCGCGATCGGGCCGGTAAGCGTGCATGTTCGCCTGGAACTGGACCATCCTGAAGCCCAGCTCCTCCACGTGCCGCTCGATCTCCGCGACGCCGTTGGCGACGCCATAGCGCGGGTTGTAGACGAAGCAGCCGAGGAATCGATCCGGGTACTTCTGCACCATCTCGACCGTGTACTGCATGTAGTGCTGGATGCCTTCCCGGCCGGCGAGCTCCATCACGCCATCGGTATAGATGGTGTTGCCCTGCGGCGGCTGGATGAACGCCTTGTCGATGCGCCGCGGCTTGCCGCACACCGTATAAGGGCCGTCCATCATCCTCAGCAGGCGCTCGCCGGTGAACGGGTCGCCGTCGTGTCGCCAGGCGAGGTCGACGAGGTTCGTGGGGTAGCAGCTCGTGTCGATGATCATGTGGATCTCGTCGTGCAGGACATGGCGGGGGCCGTCGCCGATTCGGTCGATGCTGTCACCAACCGGTTCATCGGTAAACAGCGTGAGTCTTATATATCCATCTAGCGCGGTGATGAATCGTCTTCGCGCAGCGTGATCCGGAGGCGGTTGCGGCCGTCCTCGCGCGCATAGCGCGCATCGGCCAGGAAGCCGCGCACGAGGCGCAAGCCGAGGCCGCCCACCGGACGCGATTCGAGGGCAGCGTCGATCGGTTCGGGGTCGATCTTCGCCGCGAACGGATCGAAGGGCGGGGCGCCGTCTTCGTACAGCAGGGTCAGCTCGCGCCCCTCGGCGCACAGCGAGATGCCGATGGCATCGTCGCATTCACCGCCAAAGCCGTGCTCGATCGCGTTGCAGAGCAACTCCTCGACGATCAGCGCGACCTTCAATGCGGTGTCGCGAGCGAACCCGCGGCGTTCGCAGAACGTCTCCGCGAACGCGGCCGTGCCTTCCAGCGAGGCATAGCGAGCGGCGAAGTCGCGCCGCTCGTCATTCGGATCCGTGAGGCGACGCGGCATGCTGGGCGGCGTCCGGCCGCGCGTGGAGGGGGCGAGCTGCCATGGCGCGAACCGATCGGCGCGCGTATTCTAGGGAGCGGGATGGGAGTCCTCCGGGACGGAGTACCGATGAAGAAGAACAACGCGCGATGCGCAGCCGTGCTCGCTTCATGCCTCCTGGCCGCGACGCTCGCGCGTGCCGAAGACATCGGCCGCGTCAAGGTCGCGAAGGGCGACGTGTCGATCGAGCGCGCGGGCGCTCGGGTGCCGGCCATCGTCGGTGCCGGCGTGCAGACGGCCGACGTGGTCGTGACCGGCAGCGACGGCTCGGTGGGCATCACGATGAACGACGACTCGCTGCTGTCGGCCGGCGCGAACAGCCGCCTCTCGCTCGACGAATACGCGCACGATCCCTCGACGAACCAGGGCCGGTTCCGCGTCTCGCTCGATCGCGGGACGCTCGCGGTGGTCTCCGGCCGCATCGCGAAGCAGTCTCCCGACGCGATGAAGGTGCGCACGCCCTCCGCCGTCCTCGGGGTGAGGGGCACGGAGTTCGCCGTTGCGGTCGGACGCTGACGTGATCCGCGCGCTGCACGACCGCCCGGTCCTGACCTTCCTCATGTCGCTGGTCCTCGGCGCTCTCGCGGGCTGCGCGGCGCCGACGTCGGTGGTCCTGCTTCCGGCCGCGGACGGGCACGCGAGCGCGCTCGCGGTGGAGCACCGAGGCGACACCGTCGTCCTCGATCGACCTTATGCGGCGGTGCGCGAAGGAACGTTCGGCGCACGCGCGTATCAGGCCGACCCGCAGGAGGTCGAATCGCAGTTCGCCACGGCGCTCGCCGCGCAGCCGGCCCGCCCCGCGCGCTACACGCTGTACTTCATCGAGGGCCGGGACACCCTCACCGACGAGTCGAGGCAGCTGGTCGCGACGTCGCTCGCCGAGATCGCGAAGCGGCCGGTGCCCGACGTGCTCGTGATCGGTCACACCGATCTGGTCGGCAGCCACGCGTCGAACGACATGCTGTCGCGCCAGCGCGCCGAATTGATCCGCAACGAGCTCATCCGGCTCGGCGTTCCGGCGGCGAACATCCAGCTCGTGGCGCGCGGCAAGCGCGAGCCGGTGGTGCCGACCGCCGATGGCGTCGCCGAGCCGCGCAACCGTCGCGTCGAGGTCGTCGTGCGCTGATCAGCTGGCGCTCGACGTGCGGTCAAAGGGCGCGGGACCCATCCAGCGCAGGACCATCACGGTCACGTCGTCGGCGGGCTCCGCACCGGCGACGAATGTCGCGACGTCGTCGCGCAGCGCATCGACGAATGCGTGCGCGTTTGGCCCACCCGCGGCCGTGCGTCGGATGGCGTCGTTCCAGCGCGCCGAGCCGTAGAGCTCGCCGACGGCGTTGCGCGCCTCGACGAGACCGTCCGTGGCGAGCACGACGAGTTCGCCGATCTCGAGCTGGTGCGTCGCGCCGACGTAGCGGAAGTCGTCGACGGCGCAGAGCGGAGGCCCGTCGCCGCCGGCAAGGCGCAGCGGCTCGGAGCGCGACGGGTGCAGTGCCACCGGATCGTCGTGTCCGGCATTGCAGTAGGCGAGCTCGCCCGTGCGCAGGTCGAGCACGCCGATGAACGCCGTGACGAACAGGCCGCCCGCGTTCTCGCGTGCGATCTCGATGTTCGCCCGCGTCATCACGTCGCCGATCGAGGCGTCCCTGGCGCGCAGCGCGACGCTCTTGCACAGCGCCTTGCTGACCGCCATGAAGAGGCTGGCCGACAGGCCCTTGCCGGCCACGTCGCCGATCAGAAGGAAGATCCGATCGCCGTCGATCCTGAAGAAGTCGTACAGGTCGCCGCCGACCTCGCGCGCCGGCATCATCGCGGCGTGCAGGTCGATCCGCCCGTCGGCACCGAGCACGTCGGCGGTCGGCAGCATCGCGGTCTGGATGCGCTGTGCGGCGTCGAGCTCGCCCTGCACGAACGCGGCACGCTCGCGCTGCGCGCGCACGACCTGCTCGAGCTGGCGCCGCCGGCGTGTCGCCGCCGTGAGCGTCATGGTGAGGAGCACGCTGAGCAGCAGCACGAGGCTCGCCGCCGGCGTCGCATCGAAGAGCAGCCGTGCGGTGCGAAACGCGAGGAAGGCCGCGGCGGCGCTGCCGAGCACGCAGGCGAGCGCGAGCCCTGCCACGTGCTGGGGACGCCAGCGTGGCGTGGCCCGCACGAGCAGCAGCCCGAGCGCGACGAACAGCGAGAGCTCCAGCCATCGCGCCCAGGACGGGCGCTGCAGGTAGCTGCCGTCGAACAGGTTCTCGAGCAGTTGCGCATGCAGTTCGCTGCCCGGCATCGGCTCGCCCAGCGGTGTGGAGCGGAAGTCGTCGCGGAGCCCTTCGCCGGTGGCGCCGATGATCACGAGCTTGCGGGAGAGCGCCTCGGGATCGATGCGGCCGGCGAGCACGTCGACGGCCGACACGTAGCGGCGCGGATCGCCGCGCGAGTAGTGCAGCGCGATCGCGCCGTCCGCCTCCGTGCGCACGCCGAACGCCCCGACGGAGACGCCTCGCACGCCGCCGGCATCGCGCCACATGCGCACCGATGCCTGCTTCGCCGCGACGCGCAGCATCTCGGTCGCGAACGCGGGAGCGAGCGTACCGTCGATGTCGACGACGAGCGGAAAGCGCCGGAACACCGCATTGGAAGGCTCGACCGAGATCACGCCGTGGCCGGCACCCGCCGCATCGACCGACTCGACGTTGGAGACGACGCCGGCGTAGCGCACGGGGCCGACCGGCCCGGCAGGTCCCGAGACGACCACCGGCACCGCACGCAAGGTGCCCGCGCCCCGTTCCCGCGTCCCGGCGACGACGAGCACGACGCGTGCGGCCGCGACCGCGCTCGCGAGCAGGGCGTCGTTCGACGGCAGCGTCGCGAGGCGCTCGGCGAGCGCCGCATCGTGAGGGCGCACGGTGGCCATCAGCTGCTCGGGCGACAGGCGATCGGCCTCCGGGAGGAGCACGTCGAGGCCGATCGCGGCGGGGTGGTGGCGGTCGATGGCGCCGATCAGCTCGGCGAGCACGGTGCGCGGCCATGGCCACTGGCCGAGCGCGGCCAGGCTCTTGTCGTCGATCGCGACGATCGTGACCGGCAGCGACCGGATCGGCCGTGGGGCGACGGCCTGCATCGAGTCGAACCAGGCCGCCTGCATGCGGCTCAGCCACGGCGGCTGCATCCAGACGAGTGCGCCGAGGAGCGCAAGCGCGAGGAACGCGCTCAGCCGGAACAGGCGGGTCGGCGGCTCCGGTGCCGCCGCACCGCTCACCAATCGATTTCCATCCCGTCGTACGCGGCGCTGACCTGCAGCGGCGCGCCGGTGCGGGAAATCTCCTCGTAGCGCCGTGTTTCCGCGAGCACGCGGTCGATGGTCGCGTCGTCGTAGACGGGCTCGTGGTGGAAGAGGCACAGGTGGCGCACATGCGCGAGGTGGCAGAGGTCCACGGCGACGATGTTGCTCGAGTGGCCCCAGTCGGCCTTGACCGAGATCGCATCCGCGAGCGAATACATCGCGTCGAAGATGACGAGGTCGGCGTCGCGGAACAGCTCCACGAAGCGCGCCGTCTCCTGCGGGTCGTCGAGACGATGCTCCGAATCCGTCGTGTAGACGACGGTGCGCCCGCCGCTGCTGAAGCGGTAGCCGTAAGAATCGCCGGCGTGGCGCTGCAGCAGCAGGCGCACTGTCATGCCGGCCACCTGATGGTCGACGTCGGTCTCGAGGCGCGTGAACGACAGGGCCGCTCCCATGATCGACATCTCGACCGGAAACGACGGCTTCTCTTGCTGGCGGCGCAGCGCGGCCTCGAGGTTCGGATGGCCGCCGTAGATGCGCACGGTGTTGCCCTTGAAGTAGGCCGGCATGAAGAACGGCAGGCCCATGATGTGGTCCCAGTGCAGGTGCGACAGGAACACGTGGTAGGTCTGCGGCGACCCGATGCCGTGGCGCGCGAGAGCGGCTTGCCCGAACGGACGCACGCCGCTGCCCAGGTCGCAGAGCACGTATTCGCCGCTCCCCGTCTCCAGCTCGACGCAGGAGGTGTGGCCCCCGTAGGTCGCGGCGGCGTGGAACTCGAGGCCGTCGAGATATCGGTTCACCTCGTCGTCGGATGCGAACGTGCGCCCCGAAGCGCCGCGCACGGCGTTGGCGACCTTCGCGCGCACGTCGGTCGCCGTGAGCGCGACCGGAAGCGAGCCGCGCGTGCCCCAGAAGCGGACGCGCTTCATGCGGCGCCCGTCCCGGCGGTGGCGTCGAACGCCGCGAGTGCCGGCGCCGAAAGCGCCTGCAAGGCCTCGCGCATCGTCGGGAACAGCTCCACGACGTGGTTGAAGCGCGCGATCTCGAAAATCTCGCGCACGAGCGGCTGCAACCCCGCCGCGGCGATGCGCGCCTGGCGCGAACGCAGCTGCTTGGCCGCGGTCATCACGACCCGCAGGCCGACGCTGCTGATGTAGTCGACTCGCGACAAGTCGAGCAGCAGCGCCCCGGGGCTCACGCTCGGCGCGAGCGAAGGCTCGAGGGCGCGTTCGAAAGGGCCGGCCGTGGCATGGTCGACGCGGCCGACGGGGGCGACGACCATCACGTCGGCAAGGCGCAGGCTCGACATTTCCACGCGGCACTCCCCAACCGCGGCTGCCGGCATCGCGCTCGAAGGCGCGGCAGCACCGCGAACCATCCCGTTGCTGAGGCGCGTAGGCTAGCTGCCGTACCCGCGCCGGGCAAGGGGCGGTGCAGCAGGAGCGGGCCCCGCAGACCCGGGGCTCGATTCCCACCATCGGTCGCCGAGCGCCCGCTGCAGGAACGCGATGAAGGCGGCGACCTTCGACGGCACGAGCTTGGGCGACGGATACACGGCGTGCAACTCCTGCACCGGCAGCGCATGCCGTTCGAGGACCGGAACGATGGTCCCGTCGGCGAGCGACTCCCGGGCAACGTACCACGGCAGCGCGGCCAGGCCATGGCCGCCGCGCGCCGCGGCGAGCACCGCCGAGAGGTTGTTGCTGCGCAGCGGCCCGCGCACCGGCACCACGTGTTGTTGTCCCTGCGGGTCGGTGAAGTGCCAGCGATCGTCGCCTTGCACGCTGCTGTAGATGAGGCAGGCGTGAGCGGCGAGATCCGTCGGTGACTGCGGCATGCCCGCGCGTGCGAGGTAGGCGGGCGATGCGGCGATCAGCCACGGGTTGATGCCGAGGTAGTGCGCGCCCAGCGACGAGTCGGCGAGGCGGCCCATGCGGAGCGCGACGTCGATGCCCTGCTCGACGAGGTTGACGTAGCGGTCGTCGAAGCTCAGGTCGATGCCGACCTCCGGGTGCTCGCGCATGAAGGCGAGCG
>Ga0335069_10011197_pt1 | contig 12674 bp, 13 predicted proteins | sample Lox_Sample_11_FD_206714 | JGI IMG/M metagenome (GOLD analysis project Ga0335069, IMG submission 206714) | Soil microbial communities from Loxahatchee National Wildlife Refuge, Florida, United States - Lox_Sample_1.1 | ecosystem: Environmental > Terrestrial > Soil > Wetlands | place: USA... | reverse complement strand
GTATAGCGGCGGGTCAGATGCGTTCCGCACCCCGCAGGCTCGGGGGCAGTGCCATCATCGCGCGATGGAAGACACCCGCTCGCGCACTCCGTGCTACGACGCTCTCGTCGAGAGCTTCGGGCGACGGCATCGCCTCGACCACCTGCTGCAGATCGCGCTGTGGGATCGCGCGGCGCTGATGCCGCGCAAGGGGGGCGACGCGCGGGCGGCAGCGGTGGCCGAGATGGAAGCCTTGCTTCATCGGTTGGCCACGGATCCGCAGCTGCGCGACTGGCTCGAGCGCGCGCAGGACGAGCCGCTCGACGATGCCGCGCGCGCGAACCTGCGCGAGATGCAGCGCGCGTGGCGACGCTCGAACGCGTTGCCCGAGACGCTCGTCGAGGCCGTGTCGCTGGCCGCGTCACGGTGCCAGCAAGGCTGGGAGCGCCAACGTCCGGCCAACGACTGGGCGGGCTTTCTGGAGAGTTTCCGCGAGGTCGTGCGGCTCGGCCGCGAAGTGGCGCGCCACCTCGCGGACGACGGCGGCGTGGAGCCGTACGACGCCTTGCTCGATCTGTACGAACCGGGTATGCGCACCGCCGAGTTGGACCGACTGTTCGGTGACCTGCAGGGCTGGCTCCCGGAACTCGTGCGCAAGGTGCGGCAGCGCCAGGAGCGATTCCCCGTGGAGGTACCGAAAGGTCCGTTTCCGAAGGAGCGCCAGCGCGCGCTCGGCCTCGAGGTGATGGCGCTGCTCGGTTTCGACTTCGAGGCCGGCCGGCTCGACGAAAGCGCGCATCCGTTCAGTGGCGGCGTGCCCGAGGACACGCGCCTCACGACGCGCTACCGCGAGGACGATGTCCTGCAATCACTGATGGCGACGATCCACGAGACCGGGCACGCGCGCTACGAGCAGAACCTGCCACGCGACTGGCTCGGTCAGCCCATCGGCGCGCCGCGCTCGATGGCCGTCCACGAAAGCCAGAGCCTGTCCTTCGAGATGCAGCTCGCGCGCAGCCCCGGCTTCGCGGCGCTGATGGCGCCGCGCCTGAGCGCCGCATTTGGCGCGCAGGCGGCGTTCGAGCCCGACAACCTCCGCCGCCTCCTGACCCGCGTGGCACCGGGCCTCATCCGCGTCGACGCCGACGAGCTGACGTACCCCGCGCACGTCGTGCTGCGTTACGGCATCGAACGTCCGCTGATCGAGGGCACGATCGAGGCCGAGGACATCCCGGCCTTGTGGGACGAAGGCATGTCCCGGCTGCTCGGCGTCGACACGCGCGGCAACTTTCGCGACGGGTGCCTGCAGGACGTGCACTGGAGCGAAGGCCTGTTCGGCTACTTCCCGTGCTACACGCTCGGCGCCATGTACGCGGCACAGTGGTTCGCGACCATCCGCGCTCTTCATCCGCAGCTCGACCGCGATGTCGCCGCCGGTCGTCCGGGGGTCGTGTTCGAATGGCTGCACGCGAACGTCTGGTCGCAAGCGAGCCGTCTTTCGACCGCCGATCTCGCCCTGCGCGCCACCGGCAGCGTGCTCGACCCGACGCACTTCCGGCGCCATCTCGAAGCGCGCTACCTCGGGTGAGCGGCGCGGGCCGCGTCAGCGAGTCCGCGGTCGCGCGGTCTTCTTCGCGGCCACGTGGTGTGGGGTCGGGCCACGCGCGGCGCGCTTCGTGCCGGCGCGTGTCTTCGCCGCGCCTCCCGCGGGCGCCAGCGCGTCGATCTTCGCGGCGAGCGCATCGAGCCGCGCGGCGAGCGCCTCGATGTCGCGAGCCGAGGGCACACCGAGGCGCTTCAACGCCTTCGCGGTGCGCTCCTCGAAGATGCTCTCGAGCTTGTCCCACTGCTGGCCGGCCCTCGAGCCGGCGTCGGCCGCCATGCTCTGCATGCGGCTCGCCATCTCGGCGAAGCGGTCGCCCGCCTCCTGATGCGTTCTGTTCTGCAGCGTTGCGCCCTCCTTCACGAGCGCTTCGAACACCTGCTTTCCTTCGGCCTGCGCTTTCGCAAACGCGCCCATCCCGGCGAGCCAAATCTGCTGCGCGGATTCACGCACCTGCGCGGCGAGCGCGCTGTCGAAGAGCCCCGCGGCCTTGCGTTCCTTGTCGTGCTGGTCTGCCATGTCGTTCTCCACTGCGGCCTCGCGGCGGCCGCTTACGGTCACTGTAGGCCGTTGCGCTAGGGGGCGCACCCTAGGGCGACCGCCGAACGCGGGGTGCGGGAAAGCGCGCTGGCGATGCGGCCGCCGATGCGAACAATGCGCTCGGGGCGAACGGATCGTACGGAAGATGGGCTGGCGGGGAGTGCGGGCGGGGTGCGAACAACGTCGTCGTGCGAGCAAGCGGGCGCCGCCTTCCGCCCTGATGGTTGCCGCGGCGATCCAGGCGATCCTCGGCACGATGCCCGCGCACGCCGTGGCGCCGGCGCCCAGCTACGCCGACCTGTCGCTGGAGGAGCTCGCGAACGTCGTGATCACGTCGGTCGCGCGCCGCCCGCAGGCGCTCGCCAGCGCGCCGGCATCGGTGTTCGTCATCACGGGCGATGACCTGCGCCGGGCCGGCGTGGCGACGTTGCCCGAGGCGCTGAGACTCGCGCCGAACCTGCACGTCGCGGCCATCGACGCGCGCGAATACGCGATCTCGGCACGCGGCTTTACGTCGATCATCGCCAACAAGCTGCTCGTGCTCGTCGACGGCCGCACCGTCTACTCGCCGCTCTTTTCCGGCGTCTTCTGGGACGCACAGGACGTGGTTCTCGCCGACGTCGAACGCATCGAGGTCATCAGCGGGCCCGGTGGCGTCACGTGGGGCACCAACGCCGTCAACGGCGTCATCAACGTCATCACGAAGTCGGCCGGAGAGACGCAGGGCGCGCTCGGCATCGCGCTCGCGGGTGACCGCGAACGCGGGCTCGTCGCGCGCTACGGGTTCGCGGGCGGGTCCGACGCCCACGTGCGCGTCTACGCAAAGGGATTTCAGCGCGATGGCTCCCGACCCGTCGACGGCTCGCCGGCGACCGATCGCTGGGACCGCGGGCAGGCGGGCTTTCGCGCCGACGGCGCCGCGGGCCGCGACGCGTGGACGCTCCAGGGCGACGCGTACCGGGGCCGCAGCGAGACGCGGCCCGTGTACGGTGCGGTCGACGTGAGCGGCGGCAATCTGCTGGGTCGCTGGTCGCGCCGCGTCAACGATCGCGTCGATTTCGACGTGCAGGGCTACGTCGACCGCGCCGACCGCACCGACCGCTTCCTGCTCCAGGACAGGGTCACGCTCGTCGACCTCGAGGCCAAGCTTCGCTGGCTCGCCGGCGAACATCGGTGGTTGTTCGGCGCCGACGCTCGGCGCGGCGACGACCGCTCCGACCCCGGCGTGTTCTTCGCGTTCGTGCCGCCGAGCCGCACGCAGCGGTGGCTCAGCATGTATGCACAAGACGAGATCGCGCTCTCGTCGCGCACGCAGCTCACCCTCGGTGTGCGCTTCGAGCGCAATCCGTACACCGGTTGGGAAAGCCTGCCGAATGCACGGCTCGCGTTCAATCTGACGCCGCGCGATCTGCTGTGGACGAGCGTGTCGCGGGCCGTACGCTCCCCGGCGCGGCTCGATCGCGAGATCGTGTTCCCGCCTGCGCCGCCGTACGCCCTCGCGGGGGGACCGGACTTCGTCTCGGAGCTCGCGACGACCGTGGAAGCAGGCGTGCGCGCGCAGCCCCTCGCCGCGCTCGGGCTCTCGGCGACGCTCTTCCAGACCGAATACCGCCGGCTGCGCAGCGCACAGCTGGATGCGCAGGGCGTGGTCACCATCGCCAACGGCATCGAGGGGCGCGTGCGGGGGCTCGAGGCCACCGCCCAGTGGCAGGCGATGCGCGGCTGGCGGCTCACGGCCGGCGGCGTGTGGCTCGACAAGCAGCTGCACCTCACCGCGGGCAGCAACGATCCGAACGGCCCGGCTCCGCTCGGCAACGACCCGCGCCAACAGTGGAGCGTGCGCTCGATCCACTCGATGCCAGGCAGCCTCGAGTTCGAGGCAGCGGTGCGGCACGTCGGCGCGCTGCCGGAGCCGGCGGTCCCGGCGTACACGGCGGTCGACCTGCGCCTCGCGTGGCAGGCACGGCCCTCGCTCGAGCTCTCGGCCGTCGTTCGCAACGCGTTCGATCCGTGGCACCTCGAGTTCCGCAACGACCCGTTCACCAGCGAGATCCCGCGTTCGTTCGCGCTCAACCTGCGCTGGGAGCCGCGCTGAGGTGCGCCCCGCACGCACGGTGCCTCGGCCAGCGCAGCGCGCGATGCAACGCGTGGTGGCGGCGTGGTTCGCGCTCGTCGCGGCGCTGTGGTCGACCGGCGTGCTCGCGCAGCCGCTGACCGGCGGTGCCGACGAGGTGAAGGCCGCTTACCTCTACCGGTTCCTCGCGTACGTGGACTGGCCCGATGCCGCCTTCGCCAGCCCGAATGCGCCGATCGTGATCGGTGTCGTCGGCAGCGACGCCGTCGCGGCCGAGCTCGCTCGCGTGCTCGTCGGCCGTACCGCGCACGGTCGGCCGGTCGCCGCACGCCGGCTGGCCAGCGGCGATGCGTTCGACGATGTGCACGTCCTGTACGCCGGCGATGCGGCGCTGCTGCGCAGCGCATGGCTGCAGCGCGCACGCGAACGTCCGCTGCTGCTGGTGGCCGACGGGTTCCAGGCGCTCGACGCGGGCGCGTGCATCGCGTTCGTGCTCGTCGACGATCGGCTGCGCTTCGACGCTTCGCTGCGCGCGATCGATCGCACCGGCCTGCGCGTGAGCTCGCGGCTGCTCGCGCTCGCCCAGCGTGTGGTGGGGGCCCCGTGACCGGCCGCAGCCTGCGCCAGCGCTACACGATCGTCGTCCTCACGACGACCGCGGCGGCGCTGCTGCTCAGCGCGCTCGCCCTGCTCATCTACGAGCTGCGCAGCTATCGGAGCGCGTGGATCGCGGACCTGACGACGCAGGCCGACCTGGTCGCGAAGTCGAGTGCGGCAGCGCTGGCGTTCGACGACGTGCGCGCAGCCAACGAGAACCTCGCGCTGCTCAAGCTGCGTCCGCAGATCACGGCCGCGGCCGTGTACAACTCCGCGGGCCGCCTGTTCGCGAGCTACGTGGCGTCCGACAGCGACGCGCTCGGCTTGCCGGCGCGCCCGGCGGCGGACGGCCATCGCTTCGAGGGCGACAACCTCCAGATCTCACAGCCGGTCGAGCAGAACGGCGAGCGCGTCGGCACCCTCTATCTCACTGCGCACTACGACGTGGGCGGCCGCCTGCTCGACTACCTCGCGATCCTCGTCGCGGTGACGGCGGCGAGCCTCGCGCTCGCGGCCGTGATCTTTGGCAGTCTCCAGAACTCGCTGACCGGCCCGATCCTCGCGCTCGCGCAAGCGGCGCGCGACGTCACGCGCCGGCGGGACTACGGCGTCACGGTCCGCAAGGTCAGCGATGACGAGGTCGGCGAGCTGGTCGATTCGTTCAACGACATGGTGCGAGAGCTCGGGGCGGAGATCGATCAGCGCCAGAAAGCGGAGGCTGCACTGCGTGCCGCCGACCGGCGCAAGGACGAGTTCCTCGCGACGCTCGCACACGAACTGCGCAACCCGCTGTCGCCGATCGTCACGGGGCTCGAGGTACTGAACAATCCGGCGGCCTCGTCCGACGCGCAGACGCGTGCCCGCGAACGCATGATTCGCCAGCTGCGGCAGATGGTGCGGCTCATCGACGACCTGCTCGACGTGTCGCGCATCACGACCGGCAAGGTCGAGCTGCGCCGGGCACCCGTCGATCTCGTCGCGGTGGTGCGAGAGGCGCTCGATGCGGTCGAGTCGATCGTCAAGGAGCGCGGTCATCGGCTCGACACGAGATGGCCCGACGCGCCGGTCCCGATCGACGGCGACGCGACGCGGCTCGTCCAGGTCGTGGTGAACCTGCTGAACAACGCCGCGAAGTACACCGATCGCGGCGGCCACATCGCCGTGTGGGTGGGGGTCGAGGACGCTCGCGCGGTGGTGCGCGTGACCGACGACGGCATCGGCATCGAGCCGCCGTTGCAGGACGAGGTCTTCGAGCTTTTCATGCAGGCCGACCGCTCTCTCGAGCGGCAGCGCTCGGGACTCGGCGTCGGGCTCTCTCTCGCCCGTCGCTTCGTCGAGCTGCACGGCGGCACCATCGAGCTGCACAGCGAAGGTCTGGGACGCGGCGCGACGTTCACCGTCCGTCTTCCGCTGGCGGCGACCGCGGAGCAGGCCGTTGCCAGTTCGCCTTCGCCGCCGCCGGGACATGCGAAAGCGCTCGACGTGCTCGTGGCCGACGACAACGTCGACCTGGCGACCAGTCTGGGCGACGTGCTGACCTCCGTCGGCCATCGGGTGCGACTCGCGCACGACGGGCGTGCAGCGTACGACGCGGCCCTCGAGGCCGCGCCCGACGTGGCGCTCCTCGACATCGGGATGCCGGGCCTCAACGGCTACGACCTCGCGCGTCGCCTGCGCATGGAGCCGCGCACGCGCAACGTCGTGCTGGTGGCCATCACCGGATGGGGGCAGGAGGCCGACAAGCTGCGTGCGCGCGAGGCGGGATTCGACCACCACCTCGTGAAGCCGGTGGAGCCCGAGGCGCTGTTCGCGCTGCTGCAGACGAGCCTGGATCGCGACTCGCTGCGCGCGGCCTCGAGCTGAAATCGCAGGCCGCCGTCCTAGAGCGCCGCTTCGCGTGCGAAGACGGCGTCGCGCCCGTCGCCGCTGAGGCGGCTGCAATAGAGCAGCATCGCGTCGAGCTCGTTGGACTTGTCGAATACCTCGTCGGCGCCGAGCTCGCGGCATTTGACGCGGATGTCGGGCGTCGCATGGTTGCTCAGCACGACGCGCTTGGTGTGCGGGTCGAGGGCCGAGAGGCCCTTGAGCACGCCGAGCCCCGTGCCACGGCGGAGGAAGATGTCGACGATGACGAGGTCGCAGTCGTGCTCGCGGCCGAGCAGCCACTGCAGCGCGCCGGATTCGTCCTCGGCGCAGCCGACGACCTCGACCGGGGCGTTCTCCTCGAGCGCGGCGATCAGGTTCTCGCGCACGACGGAGCTGTCTTCGACGATGAAGGTCCGGACCTTGTCCATGGTGTGCGAGCCGTTGGTGGTCGCGTCATTGTCCCGGGGCGCGGTCGGTAGCGCCGTAGGCTGGCTCGGGCCGGAGGCGTCGGACGTCTCCGACAGCGCTTGCCGGCGGGGAACGGCCACGTCCTCGACCTAGAATGCGCGCGCCGCGAAACCCTGCCACGCCATGAGCCACGATCCTTCCGCGCCTGCCGCGACCGGCAACGGCCTCGGCCACATCGCGCCGCGCGACAAGGCGGAGATCCTCGCCCAGGCGCTGCCGTACATCCGCAAGTTCCACGGCAAGACGATCGTCGTCAAGTACGGCGGCAACGCGATGACGGACCCGGAGCTGCAGCAGGACTTCGCCGAGGACGTCGTGCTTTTGAAGCTGGTCGGCATGAACCCGGTGGTGGTACACGGCGGCGGGCCCCAGATCGAGGAAGCCCTCGCCAAGATCGGCAAGAAGGGCACCTTCATCCAGGGCATGCGGGTGACCGACGCCGAGACCATGGAAGTGGTCGAATGGGTGCTCGCGGGTCAGGTGCAGCAGGACATCGTCGGGCTCGTGAACGTGGCCGGCGGCAAGGCCGTGGGGCTCACCGGCCGTGACGGCGGGCTCATCCGCGCCCGCAAGCTGCGCATGGTCGACCTGCACGACCCGACGGTCGAGCACGACGTGGGGCAGGTGGGCGAGATCGAGTCGATCGATCCGAGCGTGGTGCGCGCGCTCCAGGAGGATCAGTTCATCCCGGTCATCTCCCCGCTCGGCTTCGGTGCTGACAACGAGAACTACAACATCAACGCCGACGTCGTGGCCGGCAAGCTCGCCGAGGTGCTGAAGGCGGAGAAGCTCATCCTGCTCACGAACACGCCCGGGGTGCTGGACAAGTCGGGCAGGCTCCTCACGGACCTGTCGGCACGCGAGATCGACGAGCTGTTCGCCGACGGCACCATCTCGGGCGGCATGCTGCCGAAGATCTCGTCCGCGCTCGACGCCGCCCGCAACGGCGTGAACGCAGTGCACATCATCGACGGGCGCGTGCCGCACTCGATGCTGCTCGAAGTGCTGACCGAGCAGGCGTACGGGACGATGATCCGTTCGCGTTGAGCGCTCCCCACGGCCCCCGCGCGCCGCGCAGCACGGCGCGTCGCGTCTGGCTGATCGACCTCGACGACACCCTGCACGACGCGAGTCGCGCCGCGTTCGGCCCGCTCGCGGAGGCGATGACCGGCTACATCGCCGACCATCTCGGCGTCGACGCGCACACGGCAGCGGCCCTGCGTCGGCACTACTGGCGCCGCTACGGCGCGACGCTCCTCGGCCTCGTGCGGCACCACGGCGTCGACGCGGCCCACTTCCTCGAGCACACGCACCGGCTGCCGGGGCTCGAGCAGCGGCTGCACACGAGCGCACACGACCGGATCGCACTCGCGCGCCTGCGAGGGACGAAGGTCGTGCTGACGAACGCGCCGCGGGCCTATGCGCTTCGCGTCCTCGGCGCGTTGCGTCTGCTGCGGCACGTGGACGCCGTGATTGCCGTCGAGGACATGGTGATGTTCGGCGAGCTGCGCCCCAAGCCGGACGCGCGCATGCTGCGCCGCCTCCTCGCGCGGTTGCGCGTCCCGGCGACGCGCTGCGTGCTGGTCGAGGACACGCTCGCGCACCAGAAGGCGGCGCATGCGCTCGGCATGCGCACGGCCTGGATGCAGCGCTACATCGGCGGGCGCGGCGGCGGCCACGCCGGTGCTTCTTCGGCCATGGGGTCGACGGCGCCGAAAGAGGGCGATGAGCGCGTCGCTGCGAGCGTCCGGCGGTGCCCGAGACCCGCATACGTGTGTGCCAGAATCCCTTCGCTCCTCGCCCTGACGCGCCTCGCATGACCTTGCCCGCGGACCCTGCTCCCAATGACGACGTGCCCGGCGCGTCGCCCCGCGAGCGGGCTGCGCCGACGGCCCCGGGTGCTCCGGCGGCGGATAACACGGGGACCCGGGACGGTGAAGGATCGCGCTCCCTCGCCGGTGCAGACGCTGGCGTGCACGACGGCGTGGAGGCACGCGACGCCGACGAGGCCCCCGTCACGCGAGAAGGCACCGAGACGCGCACCGCCCGCAAGCGTCCGAAGCCCGGCGAGCGACGCGTGCAGATCCTGCACACGCTGGCCGGCATGCTCGAGCAGCCCGGTTCCGAGCGCGTCACCACCGCGGCGCTCGCCGCGCGCCTCTCGGTCTCCGAAGCCGCGCTCTACCGGCACTTCGCGAGCAAGGCGCAGATGTTCGAGGGCCTGATCGAGTTCATCGAGCACAGCGTGTTCACGCTCGTGAACCAGATCGGCGAGCGCGAGCCCGATCCGCGCACGCAGGTGCAGAAGGTGCTGGGCGTCGTGCTGCAGTTCGGCGAGAAGAATCCCGGCATGACGCGCGTGATGGTCGGCGATGCACTGGTCTACGAGAACGAACGCCTCGTCGCGCGCATGAACCAGTTCTTCGACCGCATCGAGTCGCACCTGCGCCAGAGCCTTCGCGCACTGGCCGACGCGTCGTCGTCGACCACGCCCACCGTCGACGCGCAGGCGCAGGCGTCGGTCCTCACCGCCTTCCTGCTCGGCCGCCTGCAACGCTACGCACGCTCGGGTTTCCGCCGCAGTCCCACCGAGCACCTCGACGCCGCGCTGCGACTGCTGGTGCGCTAGCCCGCGCCTGCCATGGCATCGCCGAACGCCACCGCCGCGCTCGTGCACCTCATCGAGCGCGCCGAAGCCTTGTTGGGCCGGCTCGAAGCGGTGCTGCCCCATGCCCCGGCTCCTCCGGACTGGAGCGCGTCAATCGCGTTTCGCTACCGCAAGCGCGGGGCGGCGGGCTCCATCGAACCGGTGCGGCACGTCGCGGCGATCCGGCTGTCGGACCTGGTCGAGGTGGACCCCCAGAAGGAACGGCTCGTGCGCAACACCGAGCAGTTCGTCGCCGGGCGCGGTGCGAACAACGCCTTGCTGACGGGCGCGCGCGGCACGGGCAAGAGCTCGCTGATCAAGGCGTGCCTCAACGAGTACGCGCCGCGCGGCCTGCGGCTGATCGAGGTCGACAAGACGGATCTCGTCGACCTGCCCGACCTCGTGGACCTGCTCGCCGGGCGTCCCGAGCGCTTCATCCTGTATTGCGACGACCTCAGCTTCGACGAGGGCGAGCCGGGCTACAAGGCGCTCAAGTCGGCGCTCGACGGGTCGGTGGCGCAATCCTCGGAGAACGTGCTCATCTACGCGACCAGCAACCGGCGCCACCTGCTGCCCGAGTACATGCGCGAGAACCTCACGTACACGCACACGGAGGACGGTGAGGTGCATCCGGGCGAGGGCGTGGAGGAGAAGATCTCGCTCTCCGAACGGTTCGGCCTGTGGGTGAGCTTCTATCCGTTCACGCAGGACGAATACCTCGCGATCGTCGGCCAGTGGCTGCGTTCGTTCGGCATCGCCGACGACGCGATCGCGGCCGCGCGCCAGGAGTCGCTCGTGTGGGCGCTCGAGCGCGGCTCGCGCTCCGGCCGCGTCGCGCACCAGTTCGCGCGCGACTACGCCGGACGCCGCGGAGCGTGAGCGGCCCGGGCGAACGCACCCCCGTCGACGTCGCGGTGGGCGTGCTGGTCGACGCCGACGGACGGTTCCTGCTCACGTCGCGCCCGGCGGGCAAGGTGTACGCCGGCTACTGGGAGTTCCCGGGCGGCAAGCTGGAGGCGGGCGAGAGCGTGGAGCAGGCACTGCGCCGCGAGCTGCACGAGGAGCTCGGCATCGAGATCGGCGACGTGCAGCGCTGGAAGGTCGAGATCGTGGACTATCCGCATGCGCGGGTGCGCCTTCACTTCTGCAAGGTGCGGTCGTGGCGCGGCGCGTTCGAGATGCGGGAGGGCCAGCGCATGTCGTGGCAGACCTTGCCCGTCGACGTCGTCCCGGTGCTGCCCGGAACGGTGCCGGTGCTGCGCTGGTTCGCGACCGAGCGCGGCCACGCCGGCCCCACCCACGTCGAAGGCTGAACGCGCCGCCTGTCGGCCGCGCGCCTTGACATCGTCCGCTCGAGCCGCATCTGCGGGGCGTCGTCACGCCCGCCGCTACACTCGTCTCATGGACTGGCTCGATCAGGTGCGCTGGAACGCCGATGGTCTCGTACCGGCGATCGCGCAGCAGGTCGGCACCAACGACGTGCTGATGCTCGCCTGGATGAACCGCGACGCGCTCGCGGCCACCGCGGCGCGCGGCGAGGCGGTGTACTGGAGCCGCTCGCGAGGGCGCCTCTGGCACAAGGGCGAGGAGAGCGGCCACGTGCAGAAGGTGCACGAGCTGCGCCTCGACTGCGACGGCGATGTGGTCCTGCTCAAGGTGGAGCAGCTCGGCGGCGAGCCCGGTGAGCGCGCGATCGCCTGCCACACCGGTCGTCATTCGTGCTTCTTCGAGCGGTACGAGGACGGTGCGTGGCGCGCCGTGGAACCGGTCCTGAAGGACCCTGAGCTGATCTACCGATGACCGTGCCCGCCGCCACCCGCGGAGCCGACGTGCTCGCCCGCCTCGCGGCCGTGATCGATGCGCGGCGCACGGCCGACCCGTCGACGAGCTACGTGGCGCGCCTGCTCGCGAAGGGCGAGGACGCCGTGCTGAAGAAGATCGGCGAGGAAGCCACCGAGGTGGTCATGGCCTGCAAGGACGGCCAGCCCGGGCGCATCGTCGCCGAGGTCGCCGACCTGTGGTTCCACTCGATGCTCGCGCTCGCCAGGCATGGGCTCACGCCCGCCGACGTGCTCGCGGAGCTCGAGCGGCGAGAAGGCATCTCCGGACTGGACGAAGCCGCGGCGCGGCGTCACGCCGCGCGCAAGTCGGAGGAAGCATGAACGACCTCATCGAGGTGCCGGGCACGGAGCGCGAGCGCACCCTGCGCACCATCGGCCACGTGAGCTACCTGCTGCACGCGATCGTCGCGGTCGGCGCGGTGCTGCCTGGGGTGCAGGCGAGCATCGTGCTGCTGCTGGTCGCGTTCGGCATCGACCTCTTCAAGAAGGACGAGGCCGCCGGGACGTGGCAGGAGTCGCACTTCCGCTGGCGCATCCGCAGCGTGCTCTGGGCGGGCGGGCTCTACCTGCTGACCGCGCCGCTCTGGCTGCTGTTTCTGATCCCCGGCTGGATCGCGTGGGGATTGATCTCGCTCTGGTTCCTGTATCGCGTGGTGCGCGGGTGGCTCGCGCTGTCCAACCACGAGCCGATGCCCGTCGCCGTCGGAGGTGCCGCATGACATCCGATCCGGATTGCATCTTCTGCAAGATCGTCGCCGGCAAGATCCCGAGCCGCAAGGTTCACGAGGACGACGAGCTGTTGGTGTTCCACGACATCGCGCCGTGGGCCCCGGTACACGTCCTCATGATCCCGAAGGAGCATCTGACGTCGCTCTATGACGTGGAGGACCGCCATTCGCCGATGCTCGGCCGCATGCTCCGCATGGCGCCGGAGCTGATGCGGGAACTCGGCGTGACGAACGGGTTTCGAACGCTCGTGAACACGGGCCGTGACGGACTCCAGGAAGTGCAGCACCTCCATGTGCACGTCATGGGCGGGCCGCGCCCGTGGGCCAAGGG
>Ga0335069_10011196_pt1 | contig 12675 bp, 13 predicted proteins | sample Lox_Sample_11_FD_206714 | JGI IMG/M metagenome (GOLD analysis project Ga0335069, IMG submission 206714) | Soil microbial communities from Loxahatchee National Wildlife Refuge, Florida, United States - Lox_Sample_1.1 | ecosystem: Environmental > Terrestrial > Soil > Wetlands | place: USA... | reverse complement strand
TTTGTGGCGGTTACGGGTGTGTCCGGGTCTGGGAAAAGCACGTTGGTGATGGAAACGCTCTATCCCGCATTGCTGCACAAACTCTACCGGCTTCGAATTAAACCGGAAGGATATGAATCTATCGACGGGGTTGAAAATATTGACAAGGTTATTGAGATTGACCAATCACCCATTGGACGAACCCCGAGGTCTAATCCAGCCACTTATACGGGTATTTTCACCCATGTCAGGGATCTTTTCGCCCAGCTGCCCGAATCCAGGGTGCGGGGTTACAAGGAGGGGCGCTTCAGCTTCAATGTCAAAGGAGGGCGTTGCGAGGCTTGTGAGGGTGATGGGGTGATCAAGATTGAGATGCATTTTTTGCCCGATGTCTATGTTCCCTGCGAGCTTTGCAAGGGTAAACGCTACAACCGTGAAACTCTCGAAATACAATACAAGGAGAAGAACATCGCTGAAATCCTGGAACTCAGCGTTGAGGAGGCCTTTTCCTTTTTTTCCGCGATTCCTAAGATTAGAAGGGTTTTGGAGACGCTGCGCGACGTGGGGCTGGGTTACGTCAAATTGGGTCAACCCGCGACGACCCTCTCGGGTGGAGAGGCCCAACGGGTGAAACTTTCCACCGAATTAGCCCGACGGAGCACGGGAAAAACCCTTTATATCTTGGACGAGCCGACCACGGGCCTCCATTTCGCGGATGTTCATCACCTAATCAATGTATTGAAAAGACTAGTCGAAGCCGGGAACACGGTTTTGGTTATTGAACATAATTTGGATGTCATCAAAACCGCGGATTACATCGTGGACTTGGGGCCCGACGGGGGTGAGGATGGAGGAAAGATCGTCGTTCAAGGCAACGTTCAACAAATTATGGATTGCACTCAATCTTTTACTGGAAGATTTTTGTCGGAAAAAATCCAAAAGGACCAAAATAGGTTGAAAAATCAGCCGAAATTAGTTTTGGGAAGCCGAAATGCACGTTGACGGCTATTTTAGCCAAGGATATAATTTTTTAAACGTTCAATATTTTTAAGGAGATTGATTCAAATTGAAACCTTCTTTTGCCCGCACTCTTATGCGTTCCACGCAGTTCATTATCGCCATAATCTTTTTCACATCGATAAGCCAAGTAGCGCAAGCGGTCAGTACCGGTGGAACAGGTGCTGTTGAACTAAAAATTCCAGTTGGACCCAGGGCAATCGCTATGGGACAAGCTTTTGTGGCTGTTGCGGATGACGCCAACGCAATCTATTGGAATCCGGCCGGTTTACGCCAATTAGGCGGCGTCCACATAACCGCCCAATATGATGTCTTCATTGATACGGTTCGTTACCAGTACTTCGCTGCCGCAACCAAACTTGGGAACGATGCTGGAATTGGGATAGGGGCAAAATTTTTAACTACGGGGACAGAACCTGCGACTGATGCGGGTGGTAATCAAACAGGAGGTACCATCGGATTAAATTATATGGATATTGATCTGGCGGGTGCCTACAAGTTGAGTTATTTTTTTGATGTCGGTTTGACGGCGAAATATATTTCGGAAGATCTTGCCGGTTCTTCGGCCTCTTCTTTTGCGGCCGATTTGGGATTGCTTTATAAAACCCCCATTCCTCACCTCATGGCGGGCATGGATATCCAAAACTTGGGGCCTGGAATGAAGTTCGTCAGCACGGCAGATCCATTGCCCCTGAACCTGAAAGTGGGCCTGGCCTATAAAATGTTCGATGACAATTTCACGGCTGCTTATGACATGAATTTCCCCATCGACAATGCGGTTTCGGCCAATCTTGGGGGTGAATATTGGTATAAAGACACTCTCGTAGGGAGGTTCGGTTATAGTTTCCAGGGCTCCATCGATCAAAATGCTTATGGAATCGGGGGAAAGGCCGGGCTTTACTTGGGAGCGGGTGTTAAAATCGCGGCCTTTAAGAATTATGTTGGGCTAGATTATGCCTGGACGGATGCGGGATTCTTCGGTTCCAACCACCATTTTGCCCTGGATGTTTATTTCTAAAGCTTATTGCCTTCCATCAGTTTATCCTTATACTCCTCTCCGACACTTGGGTTGAATCGTTGACTTTGTTGGCGGCTTTGTTAAAATCCTTTGAATTTCGGGCTTTTCATTAAATCCGGCAGGACTTCATGAGCACAGAACAAGAAATCTTTGATAAATGCGGAAGATCCTATAATCCGGGGGACACCATTTTCCGCGAAGGAGACATGGGTAATGAAATGTACATTATCCAGTCTGGGAAGGTCAAAATTACCAAGCAATTGAAGGACGGCGTTGAGAAGACTTTAGTTATTCTGGGACCTGGCGATTTTTTTGGTGAAATGGCTGTTATCGACAAGGATGTGCGCTCGGCTAATGCAGTGGCGATGGATGCTTCCCGTTTGATCGCATTGGACGAGGAAGTCTTTGAGATGCACATGCAGACCAACCCCAAGATCGTTAAGAAAATCCTCAAAAACCTGACTTCCCGCCTTCGGGACGCCAACCAACAAATCGCCAATCTCATGATCAAGGACGCAAACCGCTTGGTGGCCAACACCATCCTTTTGGTGGTGCATAAGCACGGACAAGAGGGCCCGAATGGCATCACGATGGACATCAACTTCACGGTTCAAGAACTCAGCAAGATGTGCGGTTTGGACCTTCCAAAAACCCAGGAAATTGTCGATCGTCTTCTCAAGGCAAAGGTGATCAGCCTCTCGGGAGACGTGATCATCGTCACCAGCCTGGGTAACCTCGAAAAATTCATAAAGTTTTTAGAGATGAAGGAACAATTCGGGGAATAAGGCCGAATTTATTCGAGCCCCGCAATATTGTGGGGCTTTTTTTTTAAGTCCTCCCGGTTAGGAAATTAGCGTGATACTTACCGAAATTACCTCGTCCATCCAAAATGACCTCAAAAGGGTCGACCAAGCTATCGCGCAATCCCTCAAAACCGAAAATTTATTCATCCAGCAGATGGTGGATTACCTCGCTCGTTCCACGGGAAAAAGGGTTCGTCCAGCCTTGGCCATCCTCTCCGCCAAATACTGTGGTCACCTACCAGCGGAAACTATCACCTTGGGGGCAGCCCTGGAAATGATCCATGTGGCCACCCTTATCCATGATGACATCATTGATAATTCCGCCATCCGGCGGAAGCAAAAGACCCTCAATTTCAAGTGGGGCAACGAGATTTCGGTTCTGATGGGGGACTACGTATTCGCGTCCTCCTTTTACCTCATGGCTAAGACACTTCCCAAAGATGTTCTTGGCACTTTAGCCGACACTACGAATATCATATGCCGCGGCGAAATCTCGGAAACTTTCAACCGCTTCAACGTCGGGTTGACCGAAGACCAGTACCTTGAAGTTATCAAGGAGAAGACTGCCAGTTTGTTTGCGGCTAGCTGCCAGACGGGCGCCATGTTGGCTGGAGGGGATGAGTTGACCGTGGACCGGCTCTATCGTTTCGGGATGGGCATTGGAATGGCTTTTCAAGTCATCGACGACACGTTGGATTTCACGGGGAAACAGTCGAAGATAGGCAAGCCAGTTTTGAGCGACCTGAAGGAAGGGAAGCTGACGCTTCCAGTCATTCACGCGTTAAATCACTCCTCCGCGGCCCAAAAGAAAAAGGTTAAAACGATCGTCTTGAAAAAACTTAAGAATACCTCGGACCTTAAATGGCTGATGGATCTATTGAAAAAACTTCAATCCGTCGAGTATTCCATAACGAAGGCCCGTGGCTTCGTGGCTGATGCGAAAAGCGCTCTTTTCTCTTTGAACGGTCAAAGGGACAAGAACGATCTTCTGCAATTTGCCGATTTTTTAATTGGACGGGATTTCTAGTCCGCTTCAATCCCGGAAATAGCTTCAGGGATTCCGCTTCTTCCACGCTTTCACCTCGCAAACGATTAAGTTGAACTGAACGGAATGTCAAGCGGAGCTTTTGTTTGCAGCAGGTTCCGCTTGAATTTTTTTAAGTGTCTGTGTATAGAATAGTCTGCTTTTAGCCGCCATCTTGGTTCCTAGAGAGCGCGAATGCTTGAACAGTACGCATATGTTCTGGTTTTCTTGACCGCCGGCGTCTTTTTCATACTGGGCGCTTTCATCACCGGATGGGCCCTCAGTCCCAATGGCCTTCTTGGCTTAAAATACAGGTATAAAAGAGAAATCCTCGTCGATACTTATGAATGTGGCGTGGAAACCTATGGAACGTCCTGGTTCCGCTTCAACGTCAGTTTCTACCTCTATGCCCTTCTTTTTGTCATCTTCGACATAGAGACTGTGTTTCTTTACCCCTGGGCGGTTTGTTTTAAACCCCTGGGAATGTTTGGATTCTTGGAAATGATCGTCTTTATCCTTATCCTGCTAGTGGGCTTGGCTTACGCCTGGAAGAAGGAGGCCTTGAAATGGGAATAGGATTGACGGGGGTTTCGGGCCCCGAAATCGAGCAGATGGAAAGCGAGAGCCAGATTCCCGGTTTATGGACCTTGGAGAAGGCGGTCGGGTTCATCTTCAAGTGGGCCCGTAAAAACTCCCTTTGGCCCCTCCAGTTCGGGACCGCTTGTTGTGCCATAGAAATGATGGCCACCGCGGCCGGACGTTATGATATCGCCCGTTTTGGCGCGGAGGTTTTTCGCCCCTCGCCCCGCCAAGCCGACCTCCTTATCGCCGCAGGGACCGTCACTGAAAAAATGGGTTACGCCCTAAAGAAGCTTTATGAGCAAATGCCCAAGCCTAGCTGGGTTATCGCCATGGGGAGCTGCACGATTGCTGGCGGCCCCTACTATTACGATTCCTATACGGTGGTAAAGGGGATCGATTCCTTCGTGCCCGTGGATGTTTACGTCCCGGGTTGTCCTCCGCGCCCGGAGTCCCTGATTCACGGCTTGATGGCCATCCAGAAGAAAATCGAGGATGAACCCATTTTTCGCCGTCGGAAAAACGCTTAGCCGTTTTAATGTACCCACCCCTACGACACTGCCGCGAGAAGCTCGGTTGATGTTGGCGAAAATCACCTGCTAAAAGGCCCGCTTGAAATGACGAATGACGAGTTGAAATCCAAAATCGAGGCCGATTTTAAGGACAAGATCACGTCGGCGGTCATTTCCGCACAAAAGGAATTGATCGTTACCGTCAAGCCGGAAAATTATCTCCAACTCTGTCAGGCTTTGCGGGACAAAGGGGACTACCTTTTCCAGCATCTTTCCTGCCTGACGGCCGTGGATTACCCTAAAGAAAACAAGATCACTGTTGTCGCCCACCTGTGGTCCTATAAGTACGCCCATCAAGTAACGATAAAACTGGATGTTGACCGGGCCAACCCGAAAGCTCCCAGTCTCGAAAAAATCTGGCAAAGCACCAATTGGTTCGAGCGGGAAGTGTTCGACCTTTATGGGGTTGTGTTTGAAGGCCACTCGGACCTTCGGCGCATCATGATGCCCGAGGACTATACCAAGTTTCCTTTACGGAAGGATTTCACGGATGACGGATTTATTATTAAGCCAAATTAAGGGCGGCAACGAGTCCCAGTTTGGCACGGATGAGTACGTCGTCAACCTGGGACCCCAGCATCCCGCGACCCACGGCGTTTTGCGCCTGGTGGTGAAGATGGACGGGGAAACCGTGAAGGAAACCATTCCGGTCCTTGGTTATTTGCACCGCTCCATCGAAAAAATCTGCGAGAACCGAACCTATCCCCAATGTATTACCTATACCGACCGGGTGGATTATGTCTCGGCAATGAGTGTCAACTTGGCTTTTGCCTTAGCCACCGAACGGTTGATGGGCCTGGAGCCGCCTCCGCGTGCCCAGTGGCTTCGGATGGTTTTCGTGGAATTGCAGCGGATCGCCAGCCACCTCTTGTGGATGGGGGCCTTCGCCGGCGACATCGGGGCCCTGACCCCTTTCCTTTACGGCTTGCGTGAGCGGGAACGAATCCTCGATCTCTTCGAAATGACCTGCGGCCAACGTCTGACCTACAACTACATCCGCATCGGCGGTGTCATGATTGACATCCTCCCTGAGTTCGTCCCGAAGTGCCGGGCTTTCCTGGATTACTTCGAACCGAAGATCGCCGAGTATGAGGAGTTGTTGACCTACAACCCGATCTTCCTGGAAAGAACAAGGGGAGTTGGTTTGATCAGCCCTGAGATGGGCATCAACAACGGCGTGTGCGGCCCTTCTTTGAGAGGATCAGGTGTTGCCTGCGATGTGCGTAAACAACAACCCTATCTGTACTATGATCAGGTCAAGTTCACCGAATGCCTGGAACCGGGTGGGGATTGCTGGAGCCGCTACCGTGTCCGGATGCGGGAGATACGCGAGAGCGTATCACTCGTCCGGCAGTGCCTGGATCGCTTGGAACCGGGGCCTATTGAGACAAAACTGCCCCCGATCTTGAAGGCCCCTCCCGCCAGCGAAATTTATTCCCGTATCGAGTCTTCCCGCGGGGAGATGGGCATTTACCTCGTGGGCGATGGGACCGCCAAACCTTATAAGGCGAAGTTTCGTTGTGCTTCTTTCAGCAACACTTATGTGTTGGACCAACTGACGCGTGGATGGAAATTGGCGGATATCATGGCCGTGTTGGGAAGCTTGGATATGATCGTGCCGGAAGTTGACCGGTAATTTCATAAAGGAAAAATCCTTGTCATGACGGGTGAAAAAATAATTCAAACCATCGCGGCCTTCATCCACCAGATTCTGGGAGCGGCGGGATTGTCGGGGATTATCTTCATCATCGACCCGGTCCTTTGCGCCGTGGCCATGTTCGGTTTCATCTCGCTGTTCGTTATGTTCCTGGTTTGGATGGAGCGCAAGGTCTCGGCCCATATGCAAAGCCGCATCGGGCCCAACCGAGTAGGCATCTTCGGGCTTTTGCAAACGGTGGCGGACGCCGTGAAATTGACAATCAAGGAAGACGTCAAGCCGATCCATCGGGATGTGATACCTTATACGATTGCCCCGATCCTAGCTTTTGTCGCCACTTTCGCCGGAATGGTGGTTATTCCTTTTGACAAGGGAATCGTGGTTCAGGACCTCAATATCGGTCTCCTGTATATCATCGCCATTACGAGCTTCACGGTCATCGCTATTCTCTCGGCGGGCTGGAGTTCCAATAACAAGTTCGCCCTCCTGGGAGGCTTCCGGTCGGCGGCCCAGATCGTCAGCTATGAGGTGCCCTTGGTGCTCTCGTTGGTCCCCATCATCATGACCACGGGCACCCTACGCCTGGGTGGGATTGTGGATTATCAGGCTGGCCACCGCTGGTTCATTTTTTCCCAGCAAGCCATCGCCTTTTTTATCTTTATCACGGCCGCTACCGCCGAAGCCAACCGGGCGCCCTTTGATATTCCCGAGGCCGAGTCGGAACTTATCGGGGGATTCCATACCGAATACTCGGGCGTGAAATTCGCCATGTTCTTCCTGGGCGAATACATCGCGGTCATTGTTTCCTCGGCTGTGGCGGTCACAGTGTTCCTGGGCGGCTGGCTTCCTTTGCCTTTCTTGGGTTTCCTCCATCTGCCCGGGTTTGTCTGGTTCATGGCTAAACTGATTTTCGTCATTTATCTCATCATGGCTTTCCGCTGGACTTTCCCGCGTCTGAGGGTGGATCAGCTGATGGATTTTGGTTGGAAAGTCCTGATTCCCATCGCCATCCTCAACGTCTTGGCTACGGGTTTCGTGATTCTGCTGTTGGAAGGGGGAGTGTAACGATGGGCGCGATCTTCCAGTACTTTAAGAACATCCTGGTGGGGTTCTGGAATCTCATTTTGGGACTTTCCGTGACCACGAAATATTTCCTCTCCATGAAGACCAATACCCAGCAATACCCCGAGGAAAAGCTTCCCCTGCCGGCCCGCAGCCGCAGCATGATCAAACTCATTTACGATGGTGACAAGGACCAATTCAACTGTGTGGCTTGCATGATGTGCGCCAAGGCCTGCCCTAACAGCTGCATCAAGTTGGAGGGCGTGCGCGACGCTGGTGGCAAGCGCCGAATGACCACCTTTAAGTTGGATTTCTCGACTTGCATCTTCTGCGGCTATTGCGTGGAAGCCTGTGGTTTTGACGCCCTCACCTTCGTTTCCGAGGAATACGAAAACTCTGTTTATAAGAGGGGAAGTCTTTTGCAGGACGAGCAGGCCATGAAGTGGGTCCGCCCCGCCCATCTGGCCCCCAAACCCGAGGAACCCGCCAAGGTTGAAACATCCGCCCCTGCGGCCGCAGGAGCCTGATCCATGGCCAACACCCTCTTTTATGTGGTCGCCGGAATCATTGTGGCTTCGGCCCTCATGGCCATGACGCTCCGGAACCTTTTCCACTGCGCATTATTCCTGGCGCTGACCATGTTCGGCATTTCCGGGATTTTCCTTTACTTGAACTCGGAATTCATCGCCGCCGTCCAGGTCCTTATTTACGTCGGCGCGGTTACGGTTCTGCTGATCTTCGGCATCATGCTGACCCGCAATGTCATGGACGAAAAAACAAGAGTCATGAATAACCAGGTTTTCCTGGCGCTGGTGACCGCCGGGGTTATCACGGTCATCGTTTTCGCGGCCGTTCACCAGTCCACCTTTCAACTGAACGACCATCCGTTGGCGGCGGCGGCTTCCATCGCTCCCGATCACACGGATGTTTACTCCCTGGGTATTGAGTTGATCCGGCCGGAAAAGGGCTTTGCCTTCGCCTTCGAGTTTGTGTCGGTCCTCTTACTTTCGGCCCTGGTGGGCGCAATTGTGGTCGCCCGGAAGGATCCGTCATGAACACTGTTCCTATCGTCCATTTCCTCTACCTTTCCATCATGCTTTTTGGCATTGGCCTCTTCGGGGTCCTTGTCCGCAAGAATGCCATTTCAGTCCTGATGGGCGTGGAGCTGATGCTAAACGCGGTTAATATCAACTTCCTGACCTTCGCCAAATATTGGAACTGGAGCAGCCTGACGGGGACGGTCTTCGTGGTTTTCGTCATCACCATTGCCGCGGCGGAAGCCGCCGTGGCCCTGGCTATCGTTATCTCGATTTACCGGTCGTTGAGGAGCGCAAACGTGGATGAGGCCCACTACTTGAAGGGTTGAGCCTCCAATACCGGGCTTGGGGCCCGGATAAAACAAGGTGAGGGAAGAATGATAGCAAATTCCTGGTTGATCCCAGTGCTCCCGGCCCTGGCTTTCGCGGTGATCGCCATATTCACCCATCGCTTTCGGGCCCTCTCTGCCCTCCTATCCATTGGGACCATGCTGGTGTGTTTCCTCATTTCCTGTGGAATCCTCCTGGAAACCCTGGCCAAGGCGCCTGCGGACCGCACGGTCTCGATCCCCTTCACCTGGCTTCAAATCCCCCCCTGGACCGCCAACGTGGGGGTCCTGATCGATCCCTTGAGCGTCAACATGCTCCTTGTTGTTACGCTGGTCTCCCTTTTGGTCCAGATCTATTCCTGGGGCTACATGCACGACGATGAACGCTTCGCGACCTATTATTCCTACCTTTCCCTTTTCACCTCCTCGATGCTTATTTTGGTGGTCTCCACCAACTATCTGCAAATATTCGTGGGTTGGGAACTGGTGGGGCTTTGCTCCTACCTGTTGATCGGTTTCTGGTATTTCAAACCGGAAGCCGCCGAGGCCTGCAAGAAGGCTTTCATCGTGAACCGGGTGGGGGACATGGGATTCCTGATGGGGGTCATCACGATCGGGATGTATTTCCAAACCTTCGATTTCGCGCAGGTACAGGATCTTGTGACCAAGGGTATCGCCAGCGGGGCGTTCGACAAATCCAGCCATTACATTGCGGGCATCGCCATCCTTCTTTTCTGCGGCGCGGTAGGGAAGAGCGCCCAGTTCCCCTTGCACGTTTGGCTTCCCGACGCTATGGAGGGACCCACGCCGGTTTCCGCCCTGATCCACGCCGCCACGATGGTGGCGGCCGGTGTCTACATGGTGGCCCGAACCTTCACCCTCTTCTCAGCGGATCCCCTGTCCATGACCGTGGTGGCTTATTGCGGTGGCTTCACGGCCTTCTTCGCGGCCAGCATCGCCATCACCCAGGACGATATCAAACGCATCTTGGCTTATTCCACCCTTTCCCAACTTGGTTACATGATCATGGCGCTTGGGGTCGGCGGTTACACTTCCGGAATGTTCCACCTGACGACCCACGCCTGCTTCAAGGCCCTCTTGTTCCTGGGCGCTGGCAGCGTGATCCACGGCGTCCATGGACAGGACATTTGGAAGATGGGAGGGCTGTGGAACAAAATGAAGATTACGGCCGCGACCTTTCTCGTCGCCAACCTGGCCATCTCGGGCATCCCTCCCTTCGCGGGGTTCTTCTCCAAGGACGCCATCCTCGACGCGGTCAAGGAATCCGCCATCCCGGGGCATGAGATCCTTTATTACACCGCCCTCTTCACGGCCTTCCTCACGGCCTTCTACATGTTCAGGCTCTTTTTCGTGGTCTTCACCGGCAAACCCCGCGACCACCACGCTTACGAACACGCCCACGAGTCCCCCGTCACCATGTGGGGACCCCTGGTTCTTTTGGCCGGACTTTCCATTTGTGTAGGTTGGCTCAACTGGCCGGGCCTGGATTATTACTCTAAATTCGTCTATTTCGGGGAGCCTCACCTGGAAGGAGGTGCGTCCAGCTTCGGCCAATTGCTGACTCAAGCCTGGTCGTCTCTTTTGGTGGCGATTCTTGGAATTACCCTCTCGGCCCTTTTCTATTGGAAGCCGGTTTTCTCCGCCGACAAGGTCGCTACGACCTTCCGCCCCATTTTTCTCTTGTTGAAGAATAAATACTACGTGGATGAATTCTATGGCTGGATGGTTAAAAAGTTCGTTTTTGGTTTCGCGACGGTTTGCACCTGGTTCGACGACAACATCGTGGACGACGGTATGGTGGATGGATCGGGATGGGTCACCCAAAAAATGGGGAACCTTTTACGCCTGACCCAGACAGGTTATGTCCAGAATTACGCCCTGGTCATTTTTGGGGCCGTGGCCGTGATTTACCTGATGGTGAGCTTCTAAAAGAACCGATTTTCAGGGAGAACTAACGAATGTTCCAGATTATCGCCGCCATCCTGATTCCCTTCGCGGCTAGTTTCCTATTTTTCCATAACCCCGCGACAGGGGGGGCGAATCTCCTGCCGCCCCTGACCAGTTTCATCGTCATCCCGGCGCTGGGCGCCTTGGCCGTCATGGCCCTCTCGGAAAAAGCCGCCAGGTGGGCGACCCTCCTGATGGCTTCCCTGGAATTGGGCCTGGCCGCGCGGGTTTTCTTCATCTATCAGGAAATCTTCCACCAAAACGCCGCCGCGGGGTTCCAACTGGTGGAGGAAGTGCCTTGGCTTAAAAACTTCGGGATTAATTACATCTTGGCCGTCGACGGGATGAGCACCCTCATGGTGCTCCTAGTGGCCTGCGTTTATTTCGCCGGGTCACTTATTTCCTGGAGCATCTCCCTGCGCATCAAGGAATATTTCGTTCTTTTCAACCTGTTGGTTTGCGGGGTGGCGGGCGCCTACGAGAGCGTCGATCTGTTTTTCTTTTTCCTCTTTTATGAGTTCGCGGTTCTTCCCATGTACCTTCTGGTCGGCATTTGGGGTTCGGGCCGCAAGGAATACGCCGCCATGAAGCTGACCCTGATGCTCTTGGCGGGTTCCGCCTTCATGCTGGTGGGCTTTATCGCCATGTATTACACCTCCCAAGTCCATACTTTCGACCTGCGGGTGTTGGGTGACCTGTCCAAGACGGGCTTCAGCGCCGGGTTCCAGCGCGCTTGGTTTCCCCTTCTTTTCCTCGGCTTTGGGGTGATCTCAGCTATTTTCCCCTTCCACACCTGGTCGCCCGACGGATACGGGTCGGCCCCCACCGCGGCTTCCATGCTCCACGCGGGGGTCCTCAAGAGCCTGGGAGGGTATAGCATCATCCGGGTCGCCCTTCCTGCCATGCCGGACGGCGCCAAGTATTGGCTGCCCCTTCTTGTATTCATGTCCCTGATCAACATCCTTTACGCGGCCATCGTGGCTTTGAAACAGAAGGACTTCAAGTATGTCATCGCCTACTCCTCCGTCTCCCACTGCGGCGCGATTCTCTTCGGTATTTGCACCCTGCAGACAAGTGGCTTGAACGGGGCCATCATCCAGACCCTTTCCCACGGAATTGTGGCGGCCATGACCTTCGCCCTGGTGGGTACAGTTTACGGCAAGGCCCACACAAGGGAATTGGCCAAGTTAGGCGGCTTGGCCGCTTGTATGCCCGTTCTGGGCGGGCTTTTCACGGCGGCGGCCATGGCGAACGTCGGCCTCCCGGGTTTGAGCGGATTCGTGGGGGAATTTCTGATCTTCATGGGGGCCTACCGAAGCGGCTATCACGGAGGTTTCTCAATTTTCCAATATCTTTTCCCAATCGCCATCCTGGCCATCGTGATGACGGCGGTTTATTACCTGCGGCTGGTTCAAATGGTCTTCTTCGGCCCCTTGAAAGATCCGCACTTCAAGGACGAGGTCAAGGACGGGACCTTCGTCGAAATCCTGCCCATCGCCTTCCTTTTATGCGTCTCCTTGCTGGTGGGCTTATATCCCAAACCCTTCGTGGACATGTCCAACGCCGCCATTGCGCCGCTGGTTGAGCATATCGGAGGCTTCAAGTGATCAATTACTCGGCCTTTTCCACT
>Ga0335069_10011193_pt1 | contig 12676 bp, 14 predicted proteins | sample Lox_Sample_11_FD_206714 | JGI IMG/M metagenome (GOLD analysis project Ga0335069, IMG submission 206714) | Soil microbial communities from Loxahatchee National Wildlife Refuge, Florida, United States - Lox_Sample_1.1 | ecosystem: Environmental > Terrestrial > Soil > Wetlands | place: USA... | reverse complement strand
CCCGGCCGCCGGACCACCGGCTACGCCGGAGCAGGAAGCGCCTCTGCCAAGTACAACGCTGGTAACCGGATCGAGGGGCCGCGCGAGCGGCCCCTCGTCTTTTCGGTACAACGAGAGGCGTGCTCGCGCTCGCCCTCGCACTCGCGGCGCTCGTCCCCGCGGCGTGCAGGCCCGCGCCGCCGTTCCATCCGGGGCCGCTCGGCGCGGTCGCGTACCTCCGCGGCGAGTCGCTGCACGTGCTCGACGTCTCGTCGCGGCGTGACCGCGTCGTCGCGCGCGTCTGGGTCCCGAGCTGGGAGGGCATCGCCTGGAGCGGCGACGGACGCTGGCTCAGCGTCGGCCCGGATCTCGTCCCGGCGGCGGGCGGGCCGATCTGCCGGCCGTTCGCGGCGAAGACGGGGCTGTACGGCGGCGACCCGGACCTCCGCTGGTCGCCGAAGGGCGAGCTGCTCGCCGTCACCACCGCGAAAGGCGTCTTCCTCTACCGGCCGGGCGGCGTCCCACGGCGGATCCTCCCGGCGGGCTGGAGCGCCGGCGGCTTCTCGCCGGGCGGTTCGCGGATCGCCGCCGATGGGCCGGTGCGGACCCGGGCGCTTTGGGCGGTGAACCTCGCAGGAGGACGGCGGACGCTGCTCTTCCGCTCGCCGAACGACGCCGTCGGGCAGCCGCGGCTCTCGCTCTGGACGCCCGACGGCCGGTCGATCTTGTTCTGGACGGACACCTACGACTCGGTCTCCGGCGCCGCGGACGGAGTACCGCTCTTCGGCGTACCGGCGAGCGGCGGGCGCGCGACGCAGATCGCCCCGCTCATCCTGCCGGCGCGGCAATTCGTCGCCGCCTGCGGCCCAGGCGTCCTTGCAAGCACCGGCGAGGACCGCTACGTCAGCGCGCACAAGTCGCTCGAGCTCGTCACCCCGCCGTCGTGGGCGCCACGCGACCTCAGCGCCGACCCGTCACGGAGCTGGTACGACCCGAGCTGCTCGCCCGACGGCCGCTCGATCGCCGCGACCGTCACACGGATGCCCGGAGACGAGGACGGGGCGATCGACTCGGCGCAGCGGACGATCTGGCTGCTGACGGCGAACGGGGCGCGGCGGCCGCTCGTGGCGCCGTCGAACCGCGCCGTCTCCGCCGAGGGGGCACGGTTCTCCGAGGACGGCCGCCACGTGCTCTACGTCGAGCACGCGACGCGCTTCGGCGCGCCCGAGCGCCTGCTGCTGCTCGACCTCGCCACCGGCAGGACGATCTTCGAGGCGGATCTCGGCGGCAAGCCCGACTACTACGGGCTTCACGACTGGGCCGGGACCGCAGCCTGGTATCAGCGCTAGACGGCGACGGGCGACGCCTCGGCCGCGAACGTCTCGAGGAGCTCGCGCAACTGCCCCTCGAGGTCGTCTCCGAGCGTCTCGTGCGCGCGCGGGACGGCGAGCTCGACCGGCGCGACCCGGGCGCCGGCGATGCCGAGGATCTTGCGCAGGTCGGCCTGGGCCCACATGGCGCCGAACTGCCCGGTGCTCGCGCCGATGACGGCGACGTCCTTGTTCGTCAGCGCGGCGTCGCCCTTCGGCCGCGACGCCCAGTCGATGGCGTTCTTCAGCCCGCCCGGGACCGAGCCGTTGTACTCCGGCGTCGCGAAGAGGATCGCGTCGGCCGCAGCCCAGTCCCTCCGGAGCCGGCGGACCGGCTCCGGAGGATCGTCACCGTCGACGTCCTGGTCGTACAGCGGCAGGTCCCGAATGCCGTCCCAGAGCTCGACCTCGATCCCCTCGGGCGCGGCCTCGGCGGCCGCCTGCAGGAGCTGCAGGTTGTGCGAGCCCCGGCGCAGGCTTCCGGAGACGGCGAGGATCTGCATCGTCGTCAGCCCTCCTGCCGGATCAGGGCGAGCTCGGCGATGAGCTTCACGTCGTTCGCGACGTAGTCGCCGCCGCCGGTCTGGTTCGGCGCGTTCCAGCTGACGCCGTAGCCGGTGCGGTCGATCGACGTCTCGAGCCGGAGGCCGAGGCGCTCGCGACCCATCGGGTCGGTGACCGGCGCGGACGCGATCGTCCCCGTGACCTCGATCGGCTGCGTCACGCCCTTGATCGTCAGCTCGCCGGTGCCCTCGACACGGCCGCCGTCGAGGCGGCGCAGCCCGGTCGCGCGGAAGGAGATCTCGGGGTGGCGCGCGGCGTCGAAGAAGTCGGGAGTCTGGAGATGGGCGTTGAGGTTCTCGTCCTTCACGTCGACGCTCGCGACCCGGGCCGTGCCCTCGAGGGACGGCTCCTCGCCGCCGGTGAGGGTGACGGTGAAGTCGGTGAAGCCGCCGCGGAACGTGTTCACGCCGGCGTAGGCGACCTCGAACGAGACGTGCGAGTGCACCCGATCGGCGCTCCAGACGCCGGCCGGGGCGAACTCCTTGGTGACTGCGGTGACGGACATGGTTGCCATTGCCTCCTGGGACTCGGCGCTATATACTTGCGATGTCAAAGATCCTACCGGAGATATCTTGTCCAGTCAAGTATTGAGCGCACAAGTGGTCACGGAGCCCGAGCTCGGCGCCTGGATCCGCTTCCTCCGGGCCCACGCGGCCGTGACGCGGGAGCTGTCCGGGCGCCTCGAGACGCAGCACGGGCTGACGCTCAGCGACTTCGACGTCCTCGTCCAGCTCTACTACGCGCCCGACCACCGCCTGCGCCGGGTCGACCTGGCTCGGACGGTGCTGCTGACGGCGTCCGGGATCACGCGGCTGCTCGACGGCCTCGAGCGGTCCGGCTGGGTGACGAAGGCCCGCTGCGACTCCGACGCGCGGGTCACGTACGCCGTCCTCACCGACGCGGGCGTCACGAAGTTCGAGGCGGCGCAGGCGACGCACCGCGCCGACATCGAGCAGGTGTTCGGCTCGCGGTTCACCGACGCGGAGCGGAGCACGCTCGCCGAGCTGCTCGGACGGCTGCCGCTCGCCGAGACGTCGCCGGCCTGCACCGGCGAGGGCGAGACCGCGTGACGCACAGCTTCGCGTCGATCGACGAGCTCGGCGACGGAGCGGGCTTCCGAAAGGTCCGGACGGCGCTCGGCGTGACCGCGTTCGGCGTCAACGCCGTCGTCTACCCGCCGCACTTCGACGGGTTTCTCCACTACCACGACCGTCAGGACGAGCTCTACTTCGTCCACCGCGGCCGTGTCCGCGTCGAGTGCGAGGGCGAGACGCGCGACCTCGGCGAGGGCGGGCTGTTCCACTGCGAGTCGACGACGCCGCGCAAGGTCTCGAACCCGTTCGACGAGGAAGCCGTGCTCTTCATCGTCGGCGGCAAGGACGGCTACGTCGAGCGCGACGGCCACATGGTCGACCCGGCGGACGTCGAGCGCCGCGCCGCGTTCGGCAAGAGCTAGAGCCGCACCACCGTCCGGATCCCCTGCGGGTCGTGAAGCTCCTCGAGCGCCCGCGGCACCTCGTCGAGGCCGATCTCGGCGGTGACGAGGCGGCCGAGGTCGAGCCGGCCCGCGAGCGCCTCGCGTGCGAGGAAGGGGAAGTCCTCCTGCGGGATCGTGTCGCCGCCGTGCGTGACCGCGATCGCCACCTTCGGCTGGAACAGGTCGGCGTCGACGTCGAGGTCGAGCGTCCGCCCCGGCGGCGGGATCCCGACGAGTGTCGCCGTGCCCGCGTACGCGCACATGCGAACGGCGTCGACGAGGCCGGCGGGAGCGCCGATTGCGGAGAACGCGAACTCGACGCCGGCGCCGCCGGTCAGCTCACGCACCTGCGCGACGGCGTCACCGCCCGACGCGTCGACCGCGTCGGTCGCGCCGAGCTCGAGCGCCCACGCGAGCTTCTGCGGGAGCACGTCGACGGCGACGATCCGCTCCGCGCCGGCGAGCCGCGCGCCCTGGACGACGGCGAGGCCGACGCCGCCGCAGCCGATCACCGCGACCGCGGATCCCGGCCGCACGGGGCTCGTCCAGAGCGCTGCGCCGGCGCCGGTCGAGAAGCCGCATGCGAGCAGGCACGCCTGCTCGACCGGTAGCTCCTCCGGCACCTTCACGGCGCAGGCCTCGTGGACGATCGCGCGGTCGGCGAAGCAGCCGCAGCGGAGCACCGGCGCGAGCAGCGCGCCGTCGGAGGCGCGGTGCACCCGCCGTCTGGCGCGGAGGTTGTTCGAGCAGCGCCGCCGGTCGCCGCGGCGGCACGCCGGACACGCGTCGCCGCACGGCGCGCGCCAGGCGATCACGACGCGGTCGCCCGGCGCGACCGACGTCACGCCCTCGCCGACCTCCTCCACCACTCCCGCGCCCTCGTGGCCGAGCAGGATCGGGAACCGCATCCCCCAGCCACCGGTCTCGACGACGTGCAGGTCGCTGTGGCAGACGCCGCAGGCCTCGACCCGCACCTGCACCTCGTTCGGACCCGGCGGATCGAGCACGACCTCCTCGACGGCCGGCAGCGCGTCGGGATCCGCGTAGACGACGCCGCGACTCGTCACGCAGGCAATCTTCGCACGTGCACGTCGACACGCCGGTCGGGACGCTCGGGCTCGTCGCGTCGGAGCGCGGGCTGCAGCGGGTGCTCTGGCCCGGTGAGCCGGGCGCGGGCGGCGACGAGGCGGTTCTCGCGGCCGCGGCGGCGCAGCTGCGGGAGTACTTCGACGGCACGAGGCGCGCGTTCGCCCTGCCCCTCGACCTCGAGGGAACGCCGTTCCAGCGCCGCGCATGGCTCGCGCTCGCGGAGATCCCGTACGGCGAGACGCGGAGCTACGGCGGGCAGGCGCGGCGGCTCGGCGTCCCTCGCGCGGCCCGTGCCGTCGGCGCCGCGAACGGCGCGAACCCGGTCCCGATCGTTCTCCCGTGCCACCGCCTCGTCGGGGCGGACGGCTCGTTGACGGGCTTCGGCGGCGGGCTCGAGACGAAGCGGCTGCTCCTCGACTTCGAGGCTAGATCACAACCTCGAGGAAGCGCTCGATCATCGCGTTGACCTGATCGGGCACCTCGAGCTGGTGGAAATGGCCGGCGCCGACGGTCGCGCCGACATGGAGGTCGGGCTTGAGCTTCCTGAGCCGCTCCGGCTCGTTGCTTCCCCTGCCGACCCACGACAGCAGCAGCAGCACCGGCACCTCGCACAGCGCGAGTGCGGCGACGCCGTTCCAGAGCCGGAGGTCGCGGATCACGGCCGCCGCGGTCTCCAGCGGAACCGAGCACATCGTCTCGACGATCGTGCGGCGGAGCTCGTCGTCCGCCGTCGGCCCCGCGCCGGCCTCGACCCAGGCGCGGCGTACCGCCTCGCCGGACGGGCCGGCCATCTCCTCGGCGAAGCCGTCGTAGATCCTCGCGGTCTGCGGGAGCGGGTCGATCGGCCCGGGGTCGTCGGCGACGACCGCCAGCGGAAGCTGCGGATGCCTCGCGGCGAGCTCGATCGCGACCATCGCGCCGAGGCTGTGACCGACGACGACGGGCTTCGAGATGCCGACCTCGCCGCAGAGCCAGGCGATGTCGTCCGCGAGGGTCGAGATGTCGTATCCGTTCGCGGGGACGCTGCTTCGCCCGCACCCGCGCGGATCGAGCGCCGCCACCGCGTGCGACGCCGCGAAGTGGTCGAGCTGCGGCTGGAAGAACGTCGTGTCGCAGCACCAGCCCGGGACGAACAGCAGCTCCGGCTCGCCGGCCCCCGCCCGCTCGTAGTAGAGCTCCAGCCCGTCGCGTCGCGCGTGCGGCATCGCCTGCCTCCTACTGAGCGAGGCGCGATTATGACATTCGCCAGTGCCGCGTGATCGCGGGCCGGAAGCGGGCTGGTATTGCCTGAAGGGGCACTACGACACGGCGCGGCGCAGCTGCTCGTCGAGCGGGACGAGGACGACGCCGAACGCCGCCGCCGGCGCCGGGTCGGTCACGACGTTGTCGCCGAGCTCGAGCATCGTCAGCTGGTCGCGCGTCAGCGGCGGGCTCGGGAGCCGCTCGAGCACCATCGCCTGGACGCGCATCAGGCCGACGGGGACGTGCACGGACGGTCGCCGCCTGCCCGTCACGCGCTTCAGCCGCTCCCAGAAGTCGTTCCAGGTGACCGCGTCCGGGCCGCCGAGCTCGACGACGCCGCTGCCGGTGTCGAGCGACCGGGCGAAGAACTCGGCGACGTCCTCGACCCAGATCGGCTGGAGCCGTTGCGTGCCGTCACCGACGATCGGCGTCACCGGCGCGAGCCGCGCGAGCCGCTTGAACGTCAGGAGCGCGCCGCCGTCCTTCCCGAACACGAAGCTCGGCCGGAAGATCACGTGCTCGAGGCCGGACTCCCGCACCGCCGTCTCCATCTCCCACTTCGCCGCGAAGTACGGCACCGCGTCGCGCGAGCGCTCGTCGAGCCCGAGCGCGCTCGTCAGCACGAACCGTCGCACGCCGGCCCCCTTCGCGGCGGCGACGAGGTCGCGCGTCCCCTGCGCCATCACCCGCTCGAAGTCGTCGCGCTTGCCGGTGATGATCGAGACGAGGTGGATCACCGTGTCGACGTCCTCGCAGGCCGCGGCGAGAGACGCCGTGTCCGTCACGTCGCCGCGGACGAGCTCGACGCCCCACGCGCCGAGGCGCGACGCGCGCGACGGCTCGCGCACGAGCGCGCGCACCGGCACGCCGCGCGCCCGCAGCGCGTGCGCGACGTGACCGCCGACGAATCCGGTTGCACCCGTGACGAGGACCGTCATTCGCCCGCTTCGAAGTTCTTGAAGTAGCGGCTCGGCGTCGGCCCCTGCTGGCCCTTGTACTTCGACCCGATCTCGGACGCGCCGTACGGCGTGGCCGCCGGCTCGGTCATCTGCATGAAGGAGATCTGCCCGATCTTCATCCCCGGGTAGATCGTGATCGGCAGGTTCGCGACGTTCGACAGCTCGAGCGTCACGTGCCCGTCCCAGCCCGGGTCGATGAAGCCCGCAGTCGAGTGGATGAGCAGCCCGAGCCGGCCGAGCGAGCTCTTCCCCTCGAGCCGTGCGACGAGGTCGTCGGGAAGCCGGATCCGCTCGAGCGTCGACCCGAGCACGAACTCGCCGGGATGGAGGACGAACGGATGGTCGTCGTCGACCCGGACGAGCTCCGTCAGCTCCTCCTGCTCCACCTTCACGTCGATGAAGGGGTAGCGGTTGTTGTGGAAGACGCGGAACAGCCGGTCGACGCGCACATCGACGCTCGACGGCTGCAGCAACGACGCGTCGTACGGCTCGATCTCGATCCGCCCCTCGGCGAGACAGCGCGCGATCGTGGCGTCGGACAGGACCACGGGGCGATTCTACGGCGGGTCCCGCATCGTGCCTTCCGGCAACTACCATCTGGGGTCCGCCATGGCGACCGTCAGCGACCTGGATCGGGCAGCGCTGCGTGCGCAGCGCCTCCAGCTGCGCCGCCGCCAGGTGCGGCGGCGGCGGCTCACCGCGCTCGCGATCGTCGCCGGGATCGTCCTCGTCTCGGTCTTCGCCGGCCGCCTCGTCGCCGGCTCCGGCTCGGTGAGCCTCCGGCCCGACCGCTCCGCCGCGCTCGTCAGCCCGTTCCACTCGACGCTGCCCCAGGAGATCCGCGGCGTGCACGTCTCGATGGACCTCGCCGGCATCCCCGGGAAGCTCTCGTCGTACCTCGCGCTGCGCAAGGACGGGCTGAACACGATCGAGCTCGACGTGAAGGACGAGTACGGCGAGGTCGGCTTCGTGCGCGGCGCCCCGGCGCTCGCCGCCGGCGACGGGGCGGCGCACCCGTACTACGACGCCCGCGCCGTCGCGGCGCGTGTGCACAAGGCCGGGCTCTACCTGATCGGCCGCGTCGTCACCTTCGAGGACCCGGTGACGGCGACGGCGCATCCGGCGATGGCGGTGCGCACGCGCAGCGGAAGCATCTGGCGCACGAACGGCGGGCTCGCCTGGCTCAACCCGTACTCGCGGGCCGCGTGGCGCTACGACGTCGACGTCGCGGTCGCCGCGGCGAAGGCCGGCTTCGACGAGATCCAGTTCGACTACGTGCGCTTCCCGAGCGACGGCGACCTCGCCGACATCCGCTACCCGGGCCCGCATCCGCAGCCGATGGGAGAGACGATCGCGGCGTTCCTCTCGTACGCGGCGTCGCGGCTGCACCCGCTCGGCGTGCGCGTCTCCGCCGACGTGTTCGGCCTCTCCGGCAACCACGACCTCGGCGTCGGCCAGTACCCGGGGCAGATCGGCGAGGTCGTGGACACGATCTACCCGATGACGTATCCGTCGCACTACGGGTCGGGTGAGTACAACCTCCGCGACCCGAGCGCCGAGCCGGGCAAGACCGTCGCGTACTCGCTCCGCGACTTCCGCACGAAGCTCGTCGGGACGAAGGCCCAGCTCGTGCCGTGGCTCCAGGACTTCTCGCTCGGGCGGAGGTACCGGCCGGCCGACGTCCTCGCCCAGGTGCAGGCGGCGCGCGACTACGACGCAGGCGGCTTCATGCTCTGGAACGCGTCCGGGATCTACACGGCGAAGGCGCTCGCCCCGGGGCCGCCGCCGCCGCTCCCGCCGCTGTACGCGCCGCACCTCTAGACCGCCTGCCTGCATGCCGATTATGCGTCCATGCAGTCGGATATCCTGAGCCCATGGCCGTGACCCGCTCCATCCACCTCGAGACGGCGATCCCGGGCCCCCGCTCGCTCGAGATCGTCGCCCGCAAGGAGGCGGTCGTCGCGTCGCCGCTGTCGCTCTACCTGCCGATCGTCGCCGCGGAAGGGCGCGGGGCGACGCTCACCGACGTCGACGGCAACACGTTCATCGACTTCTCCGGCGGCGTCGGCTGCCTCGCCGTCGGGCACGCGCACCCGCGCGTCGTCGAGGCGGCGCAGGAGCAGGCGGCGAAGTTCTTCCACACGGACTTCACGATCGTCCCGTACGAGGTGTACGTCACCCTCGCCGAGCGGCTGCTCGCGCTCGCCCCGTTCCGCGGGCCTGCGAAGGCGGCGTTCTTCAACGCCGGCACCGAGGCGGTCGAGAACGGCGTCAAGTTCGCCCGCGCGTACACGCGCCGGCCCGCGGTGATCGGGTTCGAGGGCGCCTTCCACGGGCGGACGCTGCTCTCGCTGACGCTGACCTCGAAGACGCACCCGTACAAGGCGGGGCTCGGGCCGTTCTCGCCCGAGGTCTACCGCGTGCCGTTCCCCAACGAGTACCGCGGGATCTCGGCGCTCGACGCGCTCGCCGCGCTCGAACGCGCCCTCGTGACGCAGGTCGCCGCGGAGACGGTCGCGGCGATCGTGCTCGAGCCCGTGCAGGGCGAGGGCGGGTTCGTCGTCGCGCCGCAGGAGTTCGTCGAGGGCGTGCGCGGGATCTGCGACCGCCACGGCATCGTCATGATCGTCGACGAGGTGCAGACCGGGTTCGGCCGCACCGGGAAGATGTTCGCGATCGAGCACTACGGGGTGGAGCCGGACCTGCTGCTCGTGGCGAAGTCGATCGCCGCGGGGCTCCCGCTCTCCGGCGTGCTCGGCAAGGCGGAGATCATGGACGCGCCCGGCGAGTCGGCGGTCGGCGGCACGTACGTCGGCAATCCCGTCGCGCAGGCGGCCGCGCTCGCCGTCCTCGACGTGTTCGAGGACGAGCGGCTCGTGGAGCGTGCGGACCGCATCGGAGAGGTCATTCGCGGCAGGATGCTGGAGTGGCAGGAGCGCCATCCGCAGATCGGCGACGTCCGCGGCCTCGGCGCGATGCTCGCCGTGGAGTACGTCACCGACCCGGAGACGAAGGCGCCCGCACCCGAGCTGGCCTCGCGCGTCGCCGAGGAGGCGGCGGAGCGCGGGCTGTTGCTCCTGAAGGCCGGGATCCACTCGAACTGCAACCGGGTCCTGTGCCCGCTCGTGATCACGGACGCCGAGCTCGACGAGGCGCTTGATGTCTGGGAGGAGGCGCTCGCAGCCGCCCTCGGGTAGAGCCTCGGCCCCCGAGGTGATCGCCGGGCGGTACGAGCTCGAGGAGCTCGTCGGCTCCGGCGGCATGTCCAGGGTCTACCGTGCGCGCGACCGCCAGCTCGAGCGGGACGTCGCGCTGAAGATCCTGCACGAGCGGCTCGGCGCCGACGACGAGCACGTCAGCCGCTTCCGCCACGAGGCGCGCGCGGTCGCGCAGCTCTCGCATCCGAACGTCGTCACCGTGATCGACCGGGGCAGCGACGGCGGCCGGCAGTTCATCGTCTTCGAGTACGTGGACGGGGAGAACCTGCGGCAGCTGCTCGACCGCACCGGGCGGCTGCCCGCACGCCGCGCGCTCGAGATCGGGATCTGCGTCGCGGACGGCCTCGCGTACGCGCACGAGCGCGGCGTCGTGCACCGCGACGTCAAGCCGCAGAACGTCCTCCTCGGCCGCGACGGCGAGGTGAAGGTGACCGACTTCGGGATCGCGCGCTCGCTCGACGCCGAGAGCGGCCTGACGCTGACCGGGACCGTGCTCGGCACGAGCAACTACCTGTCGCCGGAGCAGGCGAGCGGGAAGCACGTGACGAAGTCGGCGGACGTCTACTCGCTCGGCGTCCTGCTCTTCGAGCTGCTGAGCGGCGAGGTGCCGTTTCCCGGCGGGAATCAGGTCGTCGTCGCGCTCAAGCACGTGAACGAGGAGGCGCCGCCGCTGCGGAACGTGCCGCCGCGCGTCGCCGCCGCGGTCGCGCGCGCGCTCGAGAAGGAGCCCGGGCGGCGGTTCCCGTCGATGGCGGACTTCGCGGAGGAGCTGCGCGCGTGTCTCGCCGGGCTCGACGCGCCCGAGGCGGAGCGAACCGTCGTCGCGCCGGCGGCGCCCGCCGCCGCGCAGGCGACACGCGTGCTGCCGCGGGAGCGCCCGCGGCGTTCGTCGCGGGTCGCCGTCGTGGCCGTGTTCGCCGCGGTCGCGGTCGCGGCCGCCGCCGTCGTGCTCGTGCTCACCGCCGGGCACGGAGGATCGCCCGCCGGCTCCGGCGGGGGCGGCGCCGGCGCCGTCACGCTCCGAGGCATCACCGGCTACGACCCGCAGGGGACGGGCGCGCCCGGCGAGCACGACGCGGCCGCGCCGCTCGCGACCGACGGGAACGAGGCGACGTTCTGGGCGACCGAGACGTACGACTCGCCGGCGTTCGGCGGCCTCAAGTCCGGCGTCGGCCTCGTCCTCGACGCGGGCAGCGCGGTGAAGCTCGGCGCCGTCACCGTCACGACCGACACGCCCGGGTTCAGCGCGCGCATCCTCGCCGGCGACTCGCCGTCGGGCGGGTTCGCCGACGACTCGGCGTCGCAGACCGCCGGCTCCTCGACGACGTTCCGCCTGGACGGCGCGACCGCGCGCTACTACGTCGTCTGGATCACCCGGCTCCCGCCGGGCGACGTCGCGCACCTCAACGAGGTCACCGCCGGCTAGTACTCGAGCGTCGCGCGCCGCTCGTGGCGTTCCAGTGCGAGCGCGATCAGGCGGTCGAGCAGCTCCTCGTACGGGATGCCCGACGCCTCGAACAGCTTCGCGTAGACGCTCGTCGCGGTGAAGCCCGGGATCGTGTTCAGCTCGTTGAGCACGACCTCGCCGTCGTCGCGGACGAAGAAGTCGACGCGCGCCATCCCCTCGCACTCGCCGGCGACGAACGACTCGACCGCGCGGCGCTGGACGAGCTCGATCGTCTCCTGCGGCAGCTCCGGCGGGATCACGAGCTCCATCCCGCCCTCGTCGTACTTCGACGCGAAGTCGTACCACTCGTGGTCGAGCGTGTCGATGCGGCCGGGGAGCGACGCGACCGGTGGCGGCACGCGGTTGCCGAGGACGCCGCACTCGACCTCCATCCCCGCGACGAACTCCTCGACGAGCACCTTCTCGTCGTGCCGCCGCGCGAGCTCGACCGCCGGGCCGAGCTCCGACTCGGAGTGCACCTTCGAGATGCCGACGGACGAGCCGAGCCGCGCCGGCTTGACGAACACCGGGTAGCCGAGCGGGTTCTCCACCGGGTCGCCGAGGCGGATCGTGTGGTGGCGCGCGACCGGGATGCCGCTGTCGCGCATGACCTTCTTGAACAGGTCCTTGTCCATCGCGAGCGCGGACGCGGCGACGCCCGCGCCGACGTACGGGATGCCGGCGAGGTCGAGCAGGCCCTGCACCGTCCCGTCCTCGCCGAACGGGCCGTGCAGGATCGGGAGCACGACGTCGACGGAGGCGAGCGCCGCGAGCGTCCCGCCCTCGGCCGGAACGGGCAGCGTCTCCGCGGGCCTGTCCCTGCTGGTGACACGTTGTAACTTGGACGGGTCGAGCGCCCAGCGGCCGTCGCGGCCGATGGCGACGCCGACGACGTCGTACCGCGCCGGATCGAGCGCGGCGAGCACCGAGCGGGCCGAGGCGAGCGAGATGTCGTGCTCGCTCGAGCGCCCGCCGGCGAGGATCGCGACCCGCGTGCGCCCGGTCATGTCGGCGCCGTCACGGCGTCGGCGCCGGCGTCGTCGCCGTCGTGGTGGCCGTGAAGCGGCCGACGTTGATCGTCACCGTGGAGTTCAGCGGCGCCTGCTGGCCCGCCTGCGGGTTCTGGCTCTGGACGATCCCGTCCTGGCTCGGGTCGGTGACGGTGACGTTGACGATGCGCACCCTGAGATTCGCCGCCTGGATGTCGTTCGTCGCCGTCGAGACGTCGAGGTTCGTCACGTCCGGGACCGACGTCGTCTTCGGGCCCCGCGAGACCGACAGCGACACGGTCGAGCCCTTCCCCGCCGACGTGCCGGCGGCCGGGCTCTGGT
>Ga0335069_10011191_pt1 | contig 12677 bp, 6 predicted proteins | sample Lox_Sample_11_FD_206714 | JGI IMG/M metagenome (GOLD analysis project Ga0335069, IMG submission 206714) | Soil microbial communities from Loxahatchee National Wildlife Refuge, Florida, United States - Lox_Sample_1.1 | ecosystem: Environmental > Terrestrial > Soil > Wetlands | place: USA: Florida... | reverse complement strand
ATGATGATGCAACGTTGAACACGTTTGTCAACAGTCAGTATATTGCATATGTAAAGGGACTTGAGGTAGATCTTCAAACGAGACTCTGGTATCTTCCCGCTCCTTTTAACGGAATAGTGCTCGGGATTAATTACACGCACGTTTGGTCAAGAGCCATTTATCCATACTACGACGAAAATGCTCTTCGAGGCGTGATTACGAAGTTCACCGACAGTACAAGAGTTGGCCGGTTGATTGATCAGCCAAATGATATTTTGAACAGTTACGTTGGCTATGATTACAAAGGATTTTCAGCCAAAGTTACCTTTACGTTCCAAGGAAATTCTGTCACCTATGTCGGAGCATATCCCGAGACGGATGGTTTTTCCAAAGATTATTTTAGTGTCGGTTTTTCCGCGAGACAGATGTTGCCATGGACAGGGCTTTCAATATTCTTCGATGCGAACAATCTTAACAGCGAATCGAATATTTCTACTCAGCCGTCGATTGGCGGATTCACTTCTGAAAACTTCTACGGCATGACATTAAATTTAGGTATTCGATACGAACTTTAACGAAAATGAAAAGTGAAGGTATTCCGATTTGTTGCATTTGATCGTAGAAAAAAATATATTTTCACATTGCTGTTTAGTATGAATTATTTATTAACCATAAATTAAAGGAGAAGTAACATGAAAAAAATTGTTATTGCGCTGCTTTTTATTGCGGCAGCATTTTCAGTATCACTTTATGCCCAAACAGTTGTGCCGGTTACGAGCGATGCTGTTACTGGTACCGAAGGAAATCTTAACAATCAAATTAACGCTGTGATCACCGCAGATCCCACGGGAGCACAGCTATCCAACACGGTGTTCCAATTAGCCGCTGGTGGTTATTACGTTCTCACCAGCACAATTACAACGCCGGCACATTCGCATCTTACCCTTGTAGGGCCAGATCCGGGTACGACGTTTGAAACATCGTTGCCGCAAATAGTATGGACCAACAGCGGCGGCGTGACGACAACATTTAATTTTGATTGCGGCGGCGATCTCACGATGAAGAACATCTGGATTCTCTGCGCAAAAACAAGCGGCGCTCAAGTTGGAACGAGCATCGTGTTAGAGGATGATTCCCTTGCCAATCTGAGCGGCAAAGGCGAACACTTAGTGATGGATGGCTGCAATATCGATTACCAGAGCATCGGTAATGGCGGCGGAGCGATTGAGCCGTCTTGCAGACACCTTCGCGCACAAATTACCAATACCTATTTCCGAAATTGCACCGACCCGCACTACCGTTATTACGGCAGGCCATTATCATTCACCTATCAAAGTACCACATGGCACATCGATACAGTGAACTTTGAAAATTGCACCTTCGCAAACTGCGGATACGATTATATGCAGGAATCTCCTGAATATGGTGATCATGTTTCATTCAACCATTGCACGTTTGTGAACACCATGATGTTCACATTAGAATCATCCTATTGGTGGTGGTTGTCGGTGACGAATTGCCTCTTTGTGAACTCGTATATGTTTGGCGACATTCCTTCCGGAGACGGTGCTAACCATTTTGGCGCCGGTGGATTGGTGAACATCGACAGCGTGAAGTCGTTTGGCTTTACAGTACCTTTTTCAGATTCTACGACAGTTTCGTCAGCGCTTCAGCGCCATATCCTGATCTCTAACAACAGTTATGGCCATGAAAAATGGTACACAGATTATCTTACGAACAATCCATATTTACCATCCGGCGATACAGACAAAATACACCGTATGCCTGCGATGAGCAGTAAGACACTGAAGTTCTTCACCGGGACTACAAACAATCAAAAGAACTTTCCCTATATGACCCTGGCAAATCTTTATCCGTCTGTTGATACTATTGCTGATTGGCCATGTACCTATAATGCTGCAACAGATCCAGGATTTATTCAAAATCCATGTAACGAAGATAGCATTAAAGCATTTTTATTAGGCAGATGGTATAACGGAACAGATCATAGCTGGGCATACAATCCCTCTGCGGATGTGGCACAGAGCTGGCCATTGGCCGAAGACCTATCGTACACAAATCCCACGTTGAAAGCTGCTGCCATGGGTGGTTTCCCGTTAGGCGACCTCTTCCATTGGTGGGGACCAACAAGTACGGTTGATAAATATACATCATGGCTTGCTCAAGCGCCTGCGGAACGCGCCAGCATCTTGAACCAGTTGACTAATGGTCCTACGTCCGTCAATGGGCGGGGATCAAATGTTCCTTCAAAATATGAACTGAATCAGAACTACCCGAATCCGTTCAACCCATCAACCGTCATCAAATTTTCACTGCCCGTTCAGAGCAATGTCCGGTTGGAGTTGTTGAATATCTTAGGACAGGTTGTAAAAGTGGTGGCTGCGGGAACATACAGTGCAGGTTCTCATGAAGTGACCTTGAATGCTTCTTCACTTGCAAGCGGCGTGTATTTCTACAAACTTCAAACAGAGAATTTCTCTTCTGTGAAGAAAATGCTTCTGTTGAAGTAATGATTCTTTTTAATATCTATTATTCGCATCGGAGATCCTTTCTTGGGATCTCCGATGAAAATTTTTCATAAAAATGTAATAGAAATAAAAAAATAAGGAGGTGGTTTAAATCAGCTTGGGATGTAAGGCGTAGCGCTGTTTGTTTTAGCTTTAATCACGTAAAAGTGATTGGTTGTATGTAAAAAAAATATTTTCCTTTTTTGCGGAGAATATTTTGGAGTTACAAATTGTATGAAACACTTTTTAATTAACAACTATCCAACAACAAAAACCTTGGAGGAATTATGAAAAGGTTTACGATACTAATACCAGCCCTAGTACTCGTCCTCGTATTGGGAATGAGTCTGGCAACTGGTCAGGTGGCGGACCCAGTTTTTTCTGGCGGCCCGGGTTTGACTATACCATCAGGCGCCGCAAACGGCGGCTTTGCATGGGGCGATGTGAACGGAGACGGTTTTCTCGATGTCTTTATTCCGTCGAATAACATAATGCTCAATAGTAGCGGCACGACGTTCACTGCATCGACAACAATGACGGCGAATGTAACGGTTAGCACGAACTCTGTCGGATGTTTACTTGCCGATTTCAACGGCGACGGAGTTCTCGATCTGTTCACAACGAATGGCGGAACACCCAGTTCTGGCCTCTACTATAACACCGCTGGTGTATTTACCGCGGCAACCGGAACAGGCGATCTTGCCAATGCAGGAGTTACGGGCGAAGTTTTCCAAGGTGCTGCGGTAGCAGATATTAATCACAGCAATTACCTTAGTATTACTTGGCCAGGAAACTTCACAAATATTTCAGCTAGTGCCGGCCCATATCCCAGCGGCGGCGGTATTTGGCTGCTGAAAGGCAATGCAGGCGGAACGTTTACCAATCTTGGAAACGGAGCATATGCGGATATCACTGCAAATATTGTAGATGTTTTTTCAGGTAGCGCCATTGGTACAGCAATCACCGGTATCGGCTGGAGTGCTTCGGATGCTAACGCAACAGTCGCCGCTGATCCGGTTGTCAGTTCAAACAAAGTTATGAAAGTTAAAATTGGCAACTATAATGCAGCGCCTGTACTTTCATTTTCCATACCTGCCGGCAGAACACTGGCAAACTATAACAAATTCATCTTCAAGGGCTATTGGGCACAGGGAGATGTTGGTTACAAGAGTATTGTTGTTGAAGCGTCCCAATCGTCTCCGACGGGACAGGCGTTTAACAACACAGGCGGAAAAGTTCAAATTGGTTCAGTGAGTCGCTCTAAAGGCGCTTCCACTGCATGGGAATATGATACAGTGGTCATTGCCAATAGTTCCAGTCTTAGCGGAACGGTCTATCTTGATTTTGGAATAAATTGTGCAGGTAAAGGAGCGCTTGGCACTGTTACTACCGCTGATAGTTCAACGCAATGGTATGCGGATAGTGTCACGCTTATAGGAGCGCCAGCTCCAGCTCAAGCCATCGATACGACACTTTCGCATGAAGCATGGCAGCTTTCTTTCCTTGATGCAAACAATGATGGATATCCTGATTTATTAATGCCGAGTTTCCGAAATGGACTCTCCTTAATCGACACCGGTACAGCAGGTGGTCGTAAAGGATGCGTCTTATATATGAACGATGGAACAGGTAAATTTATTGTTCCTAACGCAACTACGCTTGGACGCCCAATTTATTCGGTCGGTGCAAGTGGAGCCAGCACAACAGTTGATACCGGAATCATTGTTGACGATACAGTTCGTCACTTTGGCGCCATCGGCGAACAATGGGGCGACCTCAACAACGATGGTAACATGGATCTGATATTGAGCTGTAATAGTGCGGTAAATAATAATAGCACTGGAGCTCTGGTGAACATTATTATTCTGTATGGAAAAGGCGATGGCACGTTCACGTACAAGTGGAATGGAACAAGCATTGTTACCGCCAATGGAATTGTACAGAATGGAAACCAACGCTCGATAGGCATTGGCGACTACAACAATGACGGGCTGCAAGATATCGTGACACACGAGACATACAGCGGTCCTGTCCATTTGTACAAGAATAACGGCGATGGCACGTTCACTGACGTAGCGACCAATCTTGGCCTGACGCCGGTGAGCGGTACCATACGATCTGTGCAGTTTGTTGATTACAATAACGATGGGTTCCTGGATGTTTTTGCATGGTCTGGCGGCGCTGGCGGCAATCTTTTGCAGAAAAGCGGCGGCAACACCAACCATTGGATTGGTTTCAAACCTATCGGCTCAGGTCACAATATGTCGGCTATTGGTGCGCGCTTTACCGTGTACACCGGAACGACAAAGCAAGTTCGCGATATTAAAGCTGAAGCCGGCGAAGGAGCTCAAGGTGGAGAATTAAGAGCGCTCTTCGGAATTGGAGCAAACACAAAAGTTGACAGCGTGAATGTTCGATGGCCGGATGGAACAAGCACAATGTACAATTTCGGTAGTGCAAGCAATACTCTTGCGGTAAATAAGTATTATACCGTGCAAGAAGGATCGATCATTCCGTCAACACCTGCAACGGGAAGACCGTCATGGGCATCGGCAGATACTTCTTTGCCTTCTGTGAACACGATGACGTGGCATAAAGTGGCAAGTGGAGCACAACCGTTGACGTATCAAATACAAATTGGTACCAACAAGGCAATGTCCACGATCCTTCAAAGTTTCACAGGATTAACAGATACCACGAAATCTGTGAAGCTTCCTCTGGCAACGAAACTCTACTGGCGTGTATCTTCATGGAATAACGATTTCCAGAGTGCATGGTCGGTGGTAGATAGTTTCCGTACCAATATGACGCCTGTGGCGCCAACAGCGATACCTCCAATTCTTTCACCGGCAGTGAACAGCACAACCGTGCCGAAGATTCCTGTGATTACATTGGGAAGTATTTCGACGGCATATACATATCATATTCAAATTGATACGTTGAATACGTTTGCACACAGAGATTCAGTAAAATCGTATTCAGGCCTCATTCTTAATGATTCAACATCATTCTTAGATACAGTTGAAACAATTAAGTCTGTGACATTTACGAACAGCAAGAAATATTTCTATCGCGTTCGTGGATGGAATGCTGCCGGTGCATCGAATTTCTCTGCAGTGGATTCGTTCACCATCATGTTTATTCCAGCACCGCCAAGCATGATCTATCCGGCGCATAACCAAGCAAACGTGCCAGTCAATCCTCTTACGTTCAAATGGCATACAGTTGCTGGCGACAGTAACTATGTCGTTAAATACTGGACATCTACACCTTTAGGATTGGCTACCGTTGTCGATACGACCACTCCGGGTCATGATACAGTGCTGACGGTCAACGGAATGGAAAACCGTGCGAAATATTACTGGCAGATCCAGACCGTGAACCAAGGTGGAGCAAGTGCTTTCACGGCAGTGGATTCCTTTACCACCGTCATTGAATTGCCGGGTGTACCACTTACAATCTCTCCGAAGAGTGTTGTAGCATCATCAGGAAAGCCGACGTTTGTATGGAACAGCTCGGCAAACGCCGTTTGGTATCATCTGCAAGTTGCTACAACGAATTTCGCCAGCGCTTCTGATGTTGTATTAAATGATACACTCCGTGATACAACATTGACAGTAATAGATACGCTGCAACCAAGCTTTACCTATTACTGGCATGTGAGTGCTATTAATTTGGGCGGCGAAAGTGCATTCTCTACGTCTGCACACTTCACGACACCATTAACCAGCGTGCAAACAGGATCGGCTGTGCCGAAAGAATTTGCACTCAATCAAAACTATCCGAATCCATTCAACCCGTCGACGATGATCTCGTATGATCTGCCAAAGAGCTCGTATGTAAAGCTCCAGATCTATGATGTCCTTGGACGACTTGTTACGACTTTGGTTGATGGTGTACAACCGGTAGGCCGTCAGAATATTCAATGGAATGCCGGCAGATTAAGCAGTGGTGTGTACATCTATCGTCTCCATGCTCGTAGCCAGGATGGAGCGAGCGACTTTACTTCCTCAAAGAAACTTTTGTTGATGAAGTAATATCTGTCTATGTGTGTGTATGGCTTCTTGGAAAAAGGAGCCATACACTATCGTTAGATAGTTGTACAGTACGTTGTTCATATTACAATCCCGGTTTGTGTAACAGGCCGGGATTTTTTTTTGATTCTCTCTTGAATATTAAAATTCTTCGCAATCATGGATTTCAAATGAAAAGACAATCGATCAAATTTATTTTCGTTTTTATTTTTTTCTTTTCGTTTTTAGCATTTGGCCAAGTACGACTGCCGCGCCTCATTGCCGATGGCATGGTATTACAGCGAGAAACGAACGTAAAAGTATGGGGGTGGGCATCGCCCAACGAAGCAATAACACTTCATTTTGTAGATTCTCTGTATACGACAACGGCATCTGCGACTGGCGAATGGAATATTTTGCTGGATAAATTAAAAGCCGGCGGACCGTACTCCATGGAAATCCATGCCAGCAATGTTGTGACGATTCAAAATATTCTCATCGGCGATGTGTGGGTGTGTGCAGGGCAATCGAATATGGAATTGCCGATGCAACGCGTCAGTCCGCTGTATGAACAAGAAATTGCACACTCTGAAAACAACTATATCCGATTATTTACCGTTCCGCAGAAATATAATTTCATCCAATCGCAAAAAGATTTTGATTCCGGCAGGTGGATGGCTGCCAATCCTCAAACCATCCTGAATTTTTCTGCGGCGGCATATTTTTTTGGGAAAGCATTGTACGAAAAGTACCATGTTCCCATCGGTTTAATCAATACAAGCTTGGGCGGCTCGCCGGCAGAAGCTTGGATGAGCGACAGCGCCTTAAAAGAGTTTCCCCATTACGCGCAAGAAGCATTACGATTCAAAGATAGCACCCTGATCCATCAAATTGATGAACAGGATAGTAAAAGAATGAATGCGTGGTACTCGCTTCTCTTTCAAAAAGATCTTGGTTCAAAACCATCAAAACAAAAATGGTCTCATCCTGCGATTAAATTATCGATGTGGGATACGATGTCGATTCCCGGTTATTGGGCAGACACAAAACTCGGGCCCGTGAACGGCGTTGTCTGGTTCCGAAAAGATTTTTCCGCTTCTGCATCGATGGCAGGAAAAGAAGCGAAGCTGAATCTCGGAAGAATTGTCGATGCAGATTCGGTGTTTGTCAATGGAAAATTTGTCGGTACGACAAGTTATCAATATCCACCGCGATGGTACACCATTCCTGCGGGAATTTTGCAACAAGGGAAGAATACCATTGTCGTACGGGTGATCAGTACCAGCGGAAGCGGTGGATTTGTTTTGGATAAGCCCTATCACATTATTGCCGACCACGATACGATAGATTTAACAGGCACTTGGAACGTTCGCCTTGGCGCAGCTATGGAACCCTTAGCAAGCCAGACGTTCATACGCTGGAAACCAGAAGGGCTTTTCAATGCCATGCTGGCGCCATTGTTTAACTTTCGCATTGCTGGCATTATTTGGTATCAAGGCGAGTCCAACGCAACACGCGCTGTTGAGTACAGAAAACTTTTTCCTGCCATGATTCGTGATTGGCGCAATCACTGGCAGCAGGGAAATGTTCCGTTCTTGTTTGTACAACTTCCGAATTTTATGGAGCCCAACGAACAGCCGTCGGAAGGAGATTGGGTGTTGCTGCGGGAAGCACAACTGCAAACATTATCGCTGCCTCAAACCGGAATGGCTGTCACGATCGATATCGGTGAATGGAATGATATTCATCCGTTAGATAAAAAAGATGTCGGCCAGCGGCTTGCCCGGGCAGCGCAGAACATTGCCTATCACGATAGTACTGTTCTTGCCTCCGGACCTCTCTACAAATCCATGCGCAGAGCAGACAATAAAATTATCGTCACCTTCACAAACTGCGGACAGTATCTCATGGCGTATGGCGATACGGCGCTACATTATTTTTCAATTGCTGGCGCCGATAAAAAATTTGTTTGGGCAAAAGCAAAAATTGAAAACAACACCGTTATTGTATGGAACGATGCCATTGCTCATCCGGTTGCAGTTCGTTACGCATGGGCGGATAATCCGCTAGGCGCGAATTTGTACAATAGCGAGGGATTGCCTGCTTCACCATTCAGAACGGATGCAGAATAAAAATTGACGGGCTTGTGCCGCTGTTTGAAAACATTGTACGATCGTCTTGAATGATGAAATGATATTTCATGCAATCATTCAATGATCCAAGATGGTAATGAACAGTTCAACAGGATGTATAGCGTTTCAATATTAGTAATTGTCGATAAAATATCATACATTCTTTACCAACAGTTTCAAAACATTTTAACGACAAAAGGAAAACGACCGACGGGGATCTTACGATGTAAAAATAGGGAGGATGGCTTTCAGAAAGGGATCGGCAAGTGAAGAAAATAACTATTGAAGACGTTGCAAAGAGATCGGGTGTGTCAAAGGGCACGGTTTCTGCGGTGATCAATGCAAAAAACACGGTGAAACCCGCAACGCGCAATCACATTCTTGAAGTAATGAAAGAATTGAATTTCCGCCCAAAAGGTGTTGCACGAAATTTAAAAAACGGCAATCAAGATAAAACCATTGGTATCATCATCAAAGATTTGACGTATCCTTTTTATACCGCTATTGTTTCCGGAGCAAGGGATTATGCGACGAACAAAGGATATTCCGTCATTGTTTCGAGCTCAGACGATAACCATGAACGTGAAAAATATTTTTCTCACCTCTTTTCGACAAAAGATATCAAAGGAGTGATCATCGCGCCGGTCGTTGAAGGCGCGGCAGAGATTGAACATCTCTTTCGATTGAAAATGATCAACTATCCATTTGTGCTGTTAGAAGATGTAAAAGGTATTCAAGCGAATGTTGTGACGATTGATAATATCAAAGCAATCAAACGTGCGGTCAAATATTTAATTAGTACGGGACACACGAAGATTGTTCATTTTGCCGGCCCTTCGAGCTCCTCGCACACGCAAGAACGCATTGAAGGATTTCGATATGCATTTAGCGAAAGTCCGCTAGTATTTCATAACGACATGATTGTCTCGATCGGTTCACATTTTGACGAAAGCTATGTAAAGACGATCGAGTATTTCAAAGAGAAACAGCGAAGCGATTACCCGACAGCCATTGTGTGCTTTAACGATCTTCAAGCGCTGGCGGTGATGATGGCGCTGAAAGAATTACAAATTTGTGTTCCTGAAGATATTTCCGTCGTTGGGAATGATGATATCTTCTATGCGAAGATTTATCCAATCCCGCTAACGACCATCAATGCACCACAACATGAAATCGGCAGACGAGCAGCAGAAATATTAATTACGAATATTGAATCTCCTTCCTTATTACCCAACGAACATGTAATTCTGGAAACGGAGTTTGTCGTTCGTGAATCATCCCGGGTTCTGATTGGAAAAAAATAAGTTGCACAAATAAACTTCCACGGTTTTCGTTGTGGGTGGAAAAACAGACCTGTTTTGATTCATGATCATTGAATCGTCAAGCCACGAACGAATGCTGCCACGCGGGAGTTTTTCCTTTCTCATTTTTCATAATTGCACAACGGCAATCAAAAAATAATTCTGTTTTTCCAGAAAGTTTTTACATACTTTATAAGTGGAAAAAATTTATTCTTGATGTCCATTGTTTGATGAGGTACCATGTTTCCAATCATCCAAAAAGAAGTCCTTGCTGAAACGATTTCTCGTTTTGTCATTCACGCGCCGTTTATTGCCCCCAAGCGCAAACCGGGCATGTTTGTGATGCTTCGTATCAATGAACATGGCGAGCGCATTCCTATTACACTCGTAGATAGTGATCCGAAAGCGGGAACCATTACGCTCATTGTGCAGGGGATCGGAAGAACAACGAAAGAGTTGCTTACCATGAATGCTGGAGAATCGTTATCGGATGTCGTTGGTCCGTTGGGTAATCCGACACCGATCGTGAAAGAAAAAACTGTTGCCTGTGTCGGCGGTGGTGTTGGCACAGCCGAGTTGCTGCCCATTACGCGCGCGTTGAGAGAAGCCGGCAACATTGTTCACTCAATCGTTGGCGCACGCAATAAAGAACTGGTCATTCTTGAAAAAGAAATGGGCGCGTGTTCGGATTTTCTGTACATCACGACTGACGATGGTTCATATTCAAAAAAAGGATTTGTCACCGATCAATTAAAAGAATTGCTTGACGTTGAAAAAGGCATCGAAGTTGTGTATGCGATTGGCCCTCTGCCGATGATGAAAGCCGTCTCGAACTTAACTCGCCCGTATGGTGTTAAGACATATGTAAGTTTGAATGCTATTATGGTCGATGGAACTGGAATGTGCGGCGGCTGCCGCGTCTCGGTCGGTGGAAAAATGAAATTTGCATGCGTCGATGGCCCGGAATTTGACGGACATGAGGTGGACTTTGATGAAATGCTTATGCGCAACCGTTCCTACCTTGAAAGCGAACGAACTTCCTTTCAGCAATATGAAGAACGAGGTCATATTTGTCGTTTGGAGGCAACGCTATGAGTGCGAATCAGCTAAAGCCGTCGGAACGAATGAAGATTCAGCGCCAGCATTCCATCGAACAAAATGCGGAAGAGCGCAGCCATAATTTTAAAGAAGTTTCTTTGGGATTGGATGAAGTGCTCGCGCTGATGGAGGCGTCGCGATGCCTCGAATGCAAAGATCCGATTTGCATACAAGGATGTCCGGTGAATGTCGATATAAAGTCGTTCATACAGCTTGTGAATGAAAAAAAATATGTCGATGCAGTAAAAAAAATACGCGAGTCGAATTTTCTTCCAGCAATCTGCGGCCGTGTTTGCCCGCAGGAAGAACAATGCGAAAACGTTTGCACGCTGGGAAGAAAACATGATCCGGTGGCAATTGGAAAATTAGAGCGATTCGTTGCCGATTATGAGTTGAAGTCCGGGCAATTTGAAGTCCCCACTCTTGAAACGAAGCGGAAAGAAAAAGTTGCCGTCGTTGGTTCCGGTCCTTCCGGTTTAACATGTTCTGCTGAATTAGCAAAATATGGATATGATGTCACGCTCTTCGAAGCGCTGCATGAAGTCGGAGGCGTACTGCGGTACGGCATTCCGGAATTTCGATTGCCGCGTGAAATCCTCAACGTGGAAATCGATCGCATTAAAGCATTGGGCGTGAAAATTTATAAGAACTTTGTGATCGGAAGAACGGCAACGGTCGATGAGTTGTTTAACGAATGGAAATTTAGCGCTGTGTTTTTAGGAACGGGCGCCGGCACGCCGCACTTTATGGGAATTCCCGGCGAGAGTTTGAATGGTGTCTATTCTTCCAATGAATTTCTTACGCGTGTTAATTTGATGAAGGCATACAAATTCCCCGAATATGATACGCCGATCCGTCTCGGCAACCACGTGGCGGTTATCGGCGGCGGCAACACGGCCATGGATGCCGTTCGTACATCGAAACGACTCGGGGCAGAAAAAGCATATTTGGTGTATCGTCGTTCGCGGAATGAGATGCCCGCACGTCTGGAAGAAATTCATCATGCGGAAGAAGAAGGAATTGAATTCTTGATGCTCACCAATCCCACAAAAATTCTTTCCGATGGAAAAAACAATGTTCTCGGCATGGAGTGCCAGAAGATGGAACTCGGCGAACCTGATGCATCCGGCAGAAGGAAACCGGTTCCGATTCCCGGATCGGAATTTGTTTTGAATGTTGAAACCGTTATCGAAGCGGTCGGCCAGGCGCCGAATCCCATTATTCAAGCGACCACGCCGGGACTTGAAACGACCAAACGCAGTACGGTCGTTGTGAACGATACGCAGCAAACGAATCGTAGAGGAATTTTTGCCGGCGGCGATTTGACACGCGGTGGTGCCACCGTTATTCTTGCGATGCGCGATGGAAAAACTGCCGCGGCGGCAATTCATCAATTTTTACAAAACCCCACAAACGAATCTTAAAAGCGTTAGTATGATTAAACACATCGTTGTCTGGAAATTAAAAAATTTTGCAGAAGGCGGCAGCAAACAAAAGAACGCGTTAAAAGTAAAAGAGTTGCTTGAATCGATGCACGGAAAAATTCCAGGCCTGCATCATATCGAAGTCGGCATCAACTTTACCAACGAAGAAAATGCGGGCGATCTAGTTCTCTATTCCGAATTA
>Ga0335069_10011190_pt1 | contig 12677 bp, 16 predicted proteins | sample Lox_Sample_11_FD_206714 | JGI IMG/M metagenome (GOLD analysis project Ga0335069, IMG submission 206714) | Soil microbial communities from Loxahatchee National Wildlife Refuge, Florida, United States - Lox_Sample_1.1 | ecosystem: Environmental > Terrestrial > Soil > Wetlands | place: USA... | reverse complement strand
CTCACCCACTCAATGCGTGAAGAGCCGGAAGTCGATGGGCCCCATGTTTATTGCTCTAAATTTATCGATGCTCAACCAGCACACTTCGGAGATTTCCGACTGACGCTGGAAGATGCGCGGTGGATAAAATTGCATATGGGAACGGCGCTCCAGTTCGTGAACCAGCCCAAATTCCAAAATGCGATGCAGGCTCTTACGTCTTTTCATTGCATTCCTTATGCGAGCACGTGCCTTTTGGTTGCGTGGAGCGGTCTAGAAGCATTGTTCGAAGTAGACCAGGAAATCTCGTTCAGGCTGAGCTTATATATCGCGAATTTCTTGAGGTCTGGTGACGGTAGGTATGCAGAGTTTGAAAAGTTGAGGCGAAGCTACGATGATCGATCGCGAGTGGCTCACGGTGCTTCAAGCAAGGCTAAGTCAGTTCAAGAACACGCGCTGTATACGCGAGATGTCCTCAGGGCGTGCCTAGAAAAGAGTATTGAGGCAAAAGCGCTTCCAGATCCGAAGCGCCTGATTTTCTAAAGCCAATTCTGGCGGCTGAGGTTCAAACATAAGTCAACGATCGGAGTGGCAATCTTTAGCGCTAGTGCCGCCCAAGCTTTGGATCTCCGAACTCATCTGCTAGGCGCGCGCGCTCACGGATCGGTGTTCGACGTCTACCAGGGACAAAGCGTGCCCGAGGGCAAGAAGTCGCTCGCCATTTCGGTCAAGCTGCAGCCGACCGAGCGCACCTTGACGGACGCGGAGATCGACGCGGTCGGGCAGCGCATCGTGGCATCCGTCGCCAAGGCGACCGGGGCGAGCTTGCGGGCATAACGTGTGGCGTCAATCGCCATAACTTGATCATGCGTCTTGCGGCGAGGAGCGACGTTATGAGTCGCGCATGTCGCCACGTGAGTTACGCAAAAAGGCCATGAAGCTGCGCACCCGCGCGATCAACGAGCCTTACCTGCAGATGCAGGCGAGCTACCGGGCGATGGCCAACGTGTACGACGCACTGGCGAAGGCGTTCGAAGACCTCGAGCGCCGTCGCGCGGCTCTACGGCTCGCAGGCCGTCACCAGTTCTAGCTTACTCGGCTGCGGCGAAGCGGCCGCGGATTTCGGCGGAAAAGCGCAGGCCAAGGCCCGGCCCTTTCGGCGCGGTGATCTCGCCGCGCACCGGCACCGGCGGATCCTCGAACAGCCGCATGGTCCACGGCATATACTCGACCACCCGCCCGTTCGGGACGGCGGCGATCAGGTGCACGTGGATCTCCGGGATCAGGTGGCTCACCACCGGCACGTTGAATGCCTCGGCCATGCCGGCGACCTTCATCCACTGGGTGATGCCGCCGACGCGGAACAGGTCGATCATCGCGATGTCGACCGAGCGCGCTTCCAGCATGTGGCGGAACGGGGCGATGCCGTAGACGTATTCGCCGCCCGCGACCGGCGTGTCGAGCTGCTGGGCGACGCGCGCGAGGCCGGCGTAGTCGTCGGCAGTCGTGACATCCTCGAGCCACGCCAGGTGAAACTCTTCAAAACGCCGGCCGATGCCGATCGCCTGGTCGACGGTCCAGCGCTGGTTGATGTCGCACATGAGGGCCACGTCGGGTCCGATCGCCTCGCGGACCACGCGGATGCGCTCGACCTCCTGCTCGGGCGTCGTATCGCCGAGAAGGCCGGCCTGCGTCTTCATCTGCGTATAGCCGTTCTTGACCAAGGTCTCGGCGGCCTTGGCCAGGTGGTTGAGCGGGAACGTGCGCATGAGAGCGCCGCTCGCATACGCCGGCACCTTGCTGCGCCGCCCGCCAAGGAGGCTCGCGAGCGATAGGTTCGCGGCCTTTCCTTTGATATCCCACAGTGCCGTGTCGATCGCGGACAGCGCGAGGGTGAAGATGCCGCCGGGGCCCGACGTGCCCGCGGCATTACGGAGCTTGTCGGCGATCGCCTCGGTATGCCGCGGATCGTCGCCCACGATCAGGGCGCCAAGCGCGTCGACCGCCTGCTTGAGGGCGCGGGTGAGTGCTGCGCCGAAGAACGTGACGCCGATCCCTTCCACGCCGTCATTCGTGGTGACCGACAGGCATACGAAGTCGCGCGGCGGCCCATGGCCGGCCGGGCCGCCGGCGAGCGGCTCGTCAGGCGGCAGGGACACGATCCGCGACTGCACGCGTTCGATCTTCATTGCGGGACCTCAGTGAAGAACGGCGCGGGCAGTCCGCCCGCGCCCTTGGAACGTCAGACCGCCGCCTGGAAGGGCTGGCCCTTGGTCGAGGCGACGAAGCCGTTGAACACCTCGTACACCTTGGCGTAGCTCGGCAGCTTCTTCATGTTGCCGAGCCAGCGGCAGATGTTCGGGTAGGTGCCGAGCTCGCAATGGATGAGCTCGCCCGCGGTGACCAGGCCGGCGCCGAAATAGTCGGCGATGGTGATCGTGTTGCCGCAGACATACGAGTTCGAGCCGATCCAGTGGTCGTTGAGGACCTTCAGCCACGCCTTCGACTTCTCCTGGCCCCAGGCGACGACGGCCGCCTGCACCGCCGGGTTCTCGCGCTTCAGGTGCGGGAAGACCTGCGGATAGACGAGGCCGTAGCCCCAGTCGCGATAGAAGTTGGAGTTGAACCAGTCGATCAGCTCGTCGACATGGGCGCGCTGGCGCAGGTCCTTGGGATAGGCGGGCGAGCCGATCTTCTCGGCGAGGTAGCGCAGGATCGTTGCGCTTTCGGTCAGGCGGAAATCGCCGTCCTCGAGCACCGGGATCAAGTGGTTCGGGTTGACCTTGCTGTACGCCTCGCCGTACTGCTCGCCCTTGAGCACGTCGACCGTCTCCATCTGGACGTCGATCTTGTTGTCGGCGATGAACTGCAGGACTGGCCGGCTCGTCGTGGAAATCGGATGCATGTAGAGCTTCATGAGATCCTCCCGTGGAACGCGGGTGCTGCGCGTGTTCGTTGTTCGTTTGTCCGCCCGCAGCGCTCGCCGGACAGACCGTAGTCCATCGCGCGGCGGCTGCCAAATGTCGGTTGCGTGAAGGGGTAGTTACTCGCGGGTTACGACGGGACGGTCTCGACCGCCGGAACGCGCGTCACGCGGTGCCGCTGCACCCGGGGCAGCACGTCGCGGGCGAAGCGGCGGATCTGCTCGAGGAACATTTCCTGCGGCATGGCGCCGCGATTGAGGCTGATGAGCACCGTGTTGGCACCGGCGTGATCGGCAAGGGCGATGATCCGCTCGGCCACCTCGTCGGGGCTGCCCCAGGGCTGGTTCTCGGCCTGACGTGCCACGTCCTCCAAGGTCATGTTGCGGAAGTCCTCGCGCGCGTTCTCGGCCGAACGCAGATTCTCCTGCCGTACGTAGTCGGTCGAGGACGACGTGGCATAGCCGCTCGCGCGCTGCAGGCTGGTCTCGGTGAAATTGCCGTGGCTGAACAGCGTGCGGTTGAAGTAGAGCGTATAGGGGCCGTTTTCCTTGACGGCCTGCGCTTTGCTGTCGGCCACGTAGACCGTGAGTCCGATCGACAGATGATCTGGCGTGATCGTGTGGCCGTGCTGCGCCAGGCACTTCGCGTAGTAGCGGACGATGTCGTCCTGCAGGCCGCCGGGCCGCAATCCCGGTGTGATGGCGATGTTGTGTTTGGCCGCGAACTCGATGGATTCGCGGCTGCCGGTGACCGGGATCCAGACCGGCGGATGCGGCGTCTGCACCGGCCGCGGCCATAAGGCGACGTCCTTGTAGGACCAGAATTTTCCCTGGTACTGGAACACCTCCTCGGTCCAGGCGCCGGTGATGATCTCATACGCTTCCTCGAAGCGCGCCCGCGAATCCGCGAGCTTCACGTTGTGGACCTGGTACTCGCGCGGGATGCCGCGTGCGAATCCCGAGATCAGCCGGCCCTGTGACAGGCAGTCGAGCATCGCGAGCTCTTCCGCCAGCCGCAGCGGCTCGTGCAGCGGCAACAGATTGCCGTAGATCAGCAGCTTCACGTTCTTGGTACGCTGCGCCGCGGCCGCGGCGAGCAGGTTCGGCGAATTCATGAGCCCATAGGGCGAGCAGTGGTGCTCGTTGAAGCCGAGCCCGTCGTAGCCGAGCCGGTCGATCTCCTCCCACGCCGCGAGATGCTCGGCATAAGTGCGCACCGCGACCTCAGGCTTGAAGTAGCGTTTGGGCAGCGGATAGGGCAGACCGTCGGCCGTGCGCAGCTGATCCATCTGCTCGCCATAAGCGTGCAAGTCGAACACGAAGACTTTCATCGCGGTACCTCCCGGAGTGCGGGAGTCTGCCAGTGGGATGGGGAAATCGCCAGCCGTGGGACAGGCGGCATGGACTTGTGGGCGACCGCAAGGCACAGTCGAGCCAACGCGCCGGGAGCGCGAGAGATGAGGGAGGTCCGCATGTCCAGCTGGAGCCGTGCCGCGCGCGGGGCAATCGTCGCCGCGTTGTCCTTGGTCGCATTTGCCGCGGCCGCCGCCGGCTACCCCGAGCCCAAGGAGGGCGACTGGACGGCACCCGACTTCAAGTTCCACACCGGCGAGGTGATGGCGGTCCGCCTGCACTACACGACCGTCGGTGATCCGTCGGGTATCCCGGTGCTCGTCCTGCACGGCACGACCGGTTCGGCCAGGAGCATGCTGACGCCGGACTATGCCGGCGTGCTGTTCGGCCCCGGCCAGCCGCTCGACGCGCACAAGTACTACATCATCCTGCCCGACGCGCTCGGCCACGGAAAATCGGCCAAGCCGTCCGACGGGCTGCGGGCGAAGTTCCCGCGCTACAACTATGACGACATGGTCGCCGCACAGTACCGGCTGGTCGCCGAGGGCCTGCACGTCCGTCATCTGCGCCTGGTGACCGGCAACTCGATGGGCGGCATGAACACCTGGATGTGGGGCGAAGCCTACCCCGAGTTCATGGACGCGCTGGTTCCCATGGCCTCGATGCCGACCGAGATGTCCAGCCGCAACTGGATGATGCGGCGGCTGATCATCGATGCCATCCGCAGCGATCCGGACTGGCACGACGGCAACTACACGACGCAGCCGCGCTCGGCGAAATTCGCCAGCGTGTTCTTCGGCATCGCCACCAGCGGCGGCACGCTCGGGTATCAGAGCCTGGCGCCGACGCGTGAGGCGGCGGACAAGCTGCTCGATGGACGCCTCGCCGCACCGTTCACCCTCGATGCCAACGACGTCCTCTATCAGTGGGATTCCTCGCGCGACTACAACCCCGCACCGGGCCTCGAGCGCATCAAGGCCGCACTGCTGGCGATCAACTCGGCCGATGACGAGCGCAATCCGCCGGAGACCGGCCTGATGGCGGCCTCGCTCAAGCGGGTCAAGAACGGCAAGCTCTACCTGATCCCGGCGAGTGCGGAGACGCGCGGCCACGGAACCACCGCCATGGCCAGGTTCTACGCCAAGCGGCTACAGGCGTTCCTTGCGTCCGTGCCGCGCGGCACCATGGCGGCCGCAACCCACTGAGCGCGCGGGGACGGCCTTCAGGTGCCGGGTGCTGCGACGACGCGCAAGGGGTCGCGCTCGGCCGGCCGGTAATAAAGGGCGAGCTTCAAGCTCTCGGCGATGCGGCGCGCCTTGGCGTCGAACTCGACGGCGAGTTCGGGCGCGCACAGCTCGCGCGCGGTTTCGGAGAACAAGCTGATCCACCTGTCGAACAGGGCGGGCGGGAAGGGCGGCAGGCGCATATGTGTCGCCACCGGGTTGCCCTTGTAGCGGCCGGTCGTGTTCATCACCGACGACCAGAAATCGTACATCTTGGGCAGATGCGCATCCCATTGCCCGTGGAGTGCCGTCTCGAAAATCGGGCCGAGTTGCGCATCCCGCCGCACCTTCGCGTAGAACGCATCGACGAGATCGCGGATCGCGCCGTCCGTAGCCGTGTGGTGCCGCATGGTTGCCCGCGCCTATAAGATGCATTATATATACATCTTATATGAGCCCGGATCAAGAGGGACGGCGATGCGCCTGACCCAATTCACCGATTACAGCCTTCGCGTCCTGATCTATCTCGGCCTCAACGACGAGGGGCCGTTGTGCACCATCCGGGACATCGCGCGGCACTACAAGATCTCCGAAAACCATCTGATGAAGGTCGTGCACGGGCTGTCGCAGCTGGGCTACGTGGACGCGGTGCGAGGCCGCGGAGGCGGGTTGAAGCTCGCACGGTCCCCCGATCTGATCAGGGTGGGCGACGTGGTGCGGGACATCGAGAAGGATACGGTCCTTGTCGAGTGCTTCGATGCTGACAGGAATGCGTGCTGTATTACCGAAGCCTGCGCGCTGCGGCACGCGCTCGCGGAGGCGCAGCGCGCGTTTTTTGCCGTGCTCGACCGATATCGGTTGAGCGACCTGCTGCGTCCCAGGACGACGCTCCAGCGGCTGCTGCGCATGCCGGCTTGAAGCGGCCTCGGAACGAAGGCTGGCGCACACCGTTGTCCCTCCGGAAGGAGGCCGAAATGGCGCAGGCAGAGACCGATCATGGTCAGGATTTCGACATCGATCTGAACACGGCGCGGGAAGACGAGCTCGCGCGCGTGCCGATGATCGGGCCGCAACGCGCCGAGGCGCTCGTGGCCCGCCGGCCGTTCAAGACTTGGGGCGATGTGATTGCGGTGCCCGGGATCGACGGCGGCCTCGTGACCGCGTTGCGCGATGGCGGTGCCCGGCTCGGCTTTACGATCGAGCCGCATGGGCACAAGTCCTCTCCCAAAGAAGGCAGAAAGCCCGACTGGCACGGCGTCGACGCCGAGCCCGAGACGGGCTGACAGAGGGCCCTCAGCCGATCTGCCGGAACAGCGGCGCGAACGTATCCTCGGGCGTGCGACCGAGCTTCTGCGTGAACAACGCCTTGTCGGCGGCACTCATGTCCCGCACCGGCCGGAACAGGTGGCGGAACATCTGCGTGAACTCCTCCGGGCCGAAGCTCCAGGTCTTGGCCTTCGGATTGGGCACGTAGACGTTGCTCGCCACGCCGATCGTCGCGGGTGCGTACTGCATCAGCCCGATGAACCATTCCTTGCGCGCATCGAAGCGCTTGAACGCATCGGCGACGCGCGCCAGCACCTCGTAGAGCACCAGCTTGGCGCGGTCGTCCGCGTAGAGCATGTCCCAGGTGAAGCTGTCGCCGGCCTTGGCCTTGATCTCGTCATGCGCCGCCACGCAGCGCTCCTGCAGCGCGTCGACCTCGTCGCCGAGGACGAGGCGCAGGAAATTGAAAAAATTCGGTAGCGCGTCGCGGGCGATCACCTCGTTGTCGAGCAGCTCGTCCAGCGGATGCGTGACCACGCGGTGGAACATCTCGACGCGCTGGGTGTCGCGCTCGATGGCCAGCGCATGCGCCAGCGCGTGGCCCTGAAGCTCCTGATAGGCGCGATCGTAGAGCGCGTCGAAATCGGGCGAGGCCTTGAGCGCCTCGGCGACGCGGCGCAGCTCGGCGGCACCGATCGGCTTGTCGGCATGGGTCTGCTCGACGGCACGGATGAAGGCGTCGAGCAGCTCGTTGGCCGTGTCGCGGATCTGGCGGGGGCCGTTGGTCATCGACGCCGTTGTTCCCTGGGTCGCGGCGGTGAGGTCCCGCTCGCGGGAAGACTGTCGCACTATAGCTCTAAGGGCTTGCAAGCGAACCACGCTCATGAGGCATCCTGCCGGTGAAATTGGTTAAGATGCGTTGCCGGACAGGGCCTAGGATTGGCAAAATTCGTTTAAAATTTATTTAATTCTTTATTTACCCGGCAGCGGTACGATCCTCCCCAATGACATACCAATTCCCCGCCGCTGCCTGGCGCCCGGCCAGCAAGCCGACCGCCGGCTCCACCCCCTCCGCCACCGACCAAGCCGATTTCGCGGCGACCATCGCCGAGGCGCTGATCGCTACCCCCGGCGGCGTCAAGCGCCGGCCGAACCCGCGCACCGCGACCGAGATGCTGGCCCAGCTCGAGGCGCAGGCGCGCGAGATCGTCGGCCTTGCCGGCGAGGCGCGCTCGATCGCGAGCTTCCGCACCTTCACAGCCTATCGCCGCTTCCGCGAGAAGCTGGCCGATTTCCAGACCTTCTGCGGCGTCATCGAGACCTATCTCGGCCGCCTCGCCTCCGACCGTCGCGACGAGCTCGAGGCGGGCTTCTACGCGCTCTGGGGCGCCATCTACCGTCCGGCGCTCAAGGCGCTCGACGGCTTCTTCACCACCCTCGAGCACGACGGCGTGATGCCCCTGGGCGCACGCGAGATTCTCGAGGCGGAGATGCTGGCCCTCGAGTCCATGTGTGCGCTGATGGCCGATCCGCGCTTCAGCGAACAGCACTCCGAGCTGATCGCCCAGACGCAAGCGATGGTCCAGCGCGTGGGCGCTCTCGCCGACCGCGCCTCCTCGCTGCCCGAGCTGGTGGACACCCGCGCCGCCTGAGCTCCCGCCAGTTCCGAGCCTTCAGCCATGCGTCCTGCATTCACGCAACTCCTTTCGCGCGCCCATACGTGGGCAGCCATCACGGTGACCGAGTCCTACCTCCGGACGCCGCACGCGCTTAAAAAGCTTCTCGACCGCCGCAACCTCCACGCCCCGCACGAGAACGTGTCCACGGTGCTGTGGCTCTCCGGCCTGCAAACGTATCTGGAAAGGCTGGATGACGAGCTCTCGCTCGCCGCGGGACTTCTGTTCCTGGCCGCAGGCGTCCTCGGGACCTGGGTCGGCCGGCGCCTGTTCGCCTAGAAAACGCTGATTTTTCGGGCATTTCCGCCGCCCGAGAGGTAGGTTGCGTCCGCGGCCCGGGAGCCCTATGTTCCCGGCCTTCCCGCAACGCAACACAAGACTCAGCACGGCCGCCGCCGCGATGACCGATCTCAGCCGCATCCGCAACTTCGCGATCATCGCGCATATCGACCACGGCAAGTCGACCCTGGCCGACCGCCTCATCCAGCGCTGCGGCGCCGTCGAGGACCGCGAGATGCGCGAGCAGATGCTCGACAACATGGACATCGAGCGCGAGCGCGGCATCACCATCAAGGCGCAGACCGTGCGCCTCAAGTATCACGCGAAGGACGGCCAGGATTACGTTCTCAATCTCATGGACACGCCGGGGCACGTCGATTTCGCCTATGAGGTGAGCCGCAGCCTCGCCGCGTGCGAGGGCTCGATCCTGGTGGTCGATGCGAGCCAGGGTGTGGAAGCGCAGACCCTGGCCAACGTCTACCAGGCGATCGACGCCGGGCACGAGATCATCCCGGTGCTCAACAAGATCGATCTGCCGGCTGCCGAGCCGGAGCGTGTCAAGCAGCAGATCGAGGACGTGATCGGGCTCGATGCGTCCGACGCGATCCCGATCTCGGCCAAGACCGGTCTCGGCATCGACGACGTGCTGGAAGCGCTGGTCAAGCGCCTGCCCGCACCCAAGGGCGACGCTGCGGCCCCGCTCAAGGCGCTGCTCGTCGATTCCTGGTACGACGCCTATCTCGGCGTGGTCGTGCTGGTGCGCGTCAAGGACGGCAAGCTCACCAAGGGCCTCAAGGTGCGCATGATGGCGACCGCGGCCACCCACGACGTCGAGCGCGTCGGCGTGTTCACGCCCAAGAACACCGAGATGCCAGAGCTGGGGCCGGGCGAGGTCGGCTTCATCACCGCCGGCATCAAGAGCGTCGCCGACTGCCGGGTCGGCGACACGATCACCGAGGAGCGCCGCCTCGCGGACGCGCCGCTGCCCGGCTTCAAGCCGAGCCTGCCGGTGGTGTTCTGCGGCCTGTTCCCGGTCGATTCGGCGGAGTTCGAGCATTTGCGTGAAAGCCTCACGCGGCTGCACCTGAACGATGCGAGCTTCGTCTACGAGCCGGAATCATCGGCAGCCCTCGGCTTTGGCTTCCGCTGCGGCTTCCTCGGCCTGCTGCATCTCGAGATCATCCAGGAGCGGCTCGAGCGCGAGTTCAACCTCGACCTGATCGCGACCGCCCCCTCGGTCGTCTACAAGGTCCACCTGACCAACGGCGAGGTCATGGACCTGTACAACCCGGTCGACATGCCCGATCCGGTGCGCATCGATCACATCGAGGAGCCGTGGATCAAGGCGACGATCCTGGTGCCCGACGAATATCTCGGCTCGGTCCTGAAGCTGTGCGAGGACCGGCGCGGCGTGCAGGAGAATCTCACCTATGCCGGCAACCGCGCGATGCTCGTCTACCGGCTGCCGCTCAACGAGGTCGTGTTCGACTTCTACGACCGCCTGAAATCGGTGAGCCGCGGCTACGCGAGCTTCGACTACCAGATGGAGGGCTACCACCAGGGCGACGTGGTGAAGCTCGGCATCCTGGTCAACGGCGAGCCGGTCGATGCGCTCTCGATGATCGTTCACCGCGCGCACGCGGAGAGCCGGGGCCGCGTTCTGTGCGTGAAGCTCAAGGAGCTGATCCCGCAACAGCTGTTCAAGATCGCCATCCAGGCGGCGATCGGCGGGCGCATCATCGCGCGCGAGACGGTGAGCGCCTTGCGCAAGGACGTCACCGCGAAGTGCTACGGCGGCGACATCACGCGCAAGAAGAAGCTGCTCGAGAAGCAGAAAGAGGGCAAGAAGCGGATGCGCCAGTTCGGCAAGGTGGACATTCCGCAGTCCGCGTTCTTCGCGGCACTGAAGGCGCGCGAAGAATAGGGTCTTGCCATTGCTAAGGGCAGCAGCACCTGGATAGGGTGGCGCGTCCCATGCAGCAGCTTCTGTCGATCTTCTCCAACAGCGTCGAGCAGGCATCGCTGTACGCCTTTCTGGCCCTCGGCGTCCTGATCACGTTTCGCTTCTTCCGCTTTCCGGACCTCACGGCCGAAGGCAGCTACCCGCTGGGCGGTGCGGTTGCCGCAACACTCCTGGTGAACGGGGTGAATCCCTTCGCGGCGACGGCGGCGGCAATGCTGGCGGGAGCGCTCGCCGGCATGGCGACGGCGCTCATCCACACGCGTCTGCGGGTCAACAACATCATCTCCGGGATCGTCGTGATGACGGCCCTCTATTCCGTGAACCTGACGGTGATGGGCCGCGCCAACGTGTCGCTGCTGGCGGTCTCGTCGGTGTTCGAGGACTTCGCCCGCGCAGCCGGGCTGGGCGACACGGTCGGCACCACGATTCTGTTGGCCGTGATCCTGGTGGCGGTGGGCTCGGCGGCTCTCTTCTGGTTCATGCGCACCGAGCTGGGCTTAGCCGTTCGCGCCACGGGCGAGAACGAGGCGATGATCGGCTCGCTCGGGGTCGATACGGCCTGGACCAAGATGGTGGGGCTCGCGATCTCGAACGCGGCCATCGCCCTTTCGGGGGCTCTCGTGGCGCAAGACAACGGCTTTGCCGACATCGGCATGGGCATCGGCATCCTGGTCACCGGGGCCGCTGCCGTCATGATCGGAGAATCGCTCTTCGGCGATGGCTCGATTCTGCGCTGGATCGGGGCCGTGCTCGTCGGGGTTCTGGTCTACGAGCTGCTGGTCGTATTGGCGCTGCGCGTCGGGCTCGACCCGATCGACCTGAAGCTCGTCACCGCCGCCCTGCTTCTCGCGAGCCTGTCGCTTCCGCGGTTCCGCACGCGGCTCCTCGGGCCGTGATGCTCACCGTCGAGGCCGCGCGCAAGCGTTTCCTCGCCGGCACGGCCGAGGAGATGCTGGCGCTCGCCGGGATCGATCTGTCTCTCGCCGCGGGCGACGTCGTCACCGTGATCGGCTCGAACGGGGCCGGCAAGTCTACGCTGTTGAAGGCGATCGTCGGCCTCCTCCCGCTGGACGAAGGACGAATCGTCCTCGACGGCCGTGACGTCACGGCGTGGCCGGCGCATCGGCGGGCGGCACTCATCGGCCGCATCGCGCAAGACCCGCACGAAGGGACGTGCGCGGCGATGACCATCGCCGAGAACCTGGCGCTCGCGGCACGGCGAGGCGAGCGGCGCCGCCTCGTCCGCGCGGTGACGCCGGCCCTGGCCCGGACCTTCCGCGACCGGCTCGCCGAACTCGGCCTCGGCCTCGAGAACCGGCTCGACACGCGCGTGGCATTTCTGTCGGGCGGCCAGCGGCAGGCGCTCGCGCTGCTGATGGCGACGTTGGCGCAACCGCGGCTGCTGCTCCTCGACGAGCATCTCGCCAATCTCGACCCGCGTACGGCAAGCCTCGTGATGACGGCCACCGAGCGCCTGGTATCCGACGGCCGGCTCACGACGATGATGGTGACGCACGACATGGCGCAGGCTATCCGGGTCGGCAACCGCCTCATCATGCTGCATCAGGGCCGTATCGTCTTCGCCGCCGCGGGTCCGGAGAAGGCTGCCTTGACGGTGGCATCGCTGGTTGAGAAATTCCATGCGGCCAGCGGCGAGCGCCTTGCAGATGACCGCGTGCTCCTTGCGCCCTGAGCCATTGGGGGAACGATCATGAAACGCCTATATGCTGCCGCCATCGCGCTGTGCTGCTTCGCCGGGCCAGCCGGGGCACAGACCGGTCCTGTGCCGGGCAAGACCTACAAGGTCGGTTATTCGCAGATCGTCGACCATCCGGCGCTGAATGCGATCCGCCAGGGGTTCCAGGACGCGCTCAAGGCCGCCGGGTTCGTCGAGGGCCAGAACCTGGTGTTCGAATATCAGAACGCCCAGGGAAGCCCGAATAACGCGCGCAACATCGCCGAGAAGTTCGTCGCCGACGGGGTGGATATCCTGACGCCGTGCACCACGCCCAACG
>Ga0335069_10011189_pt1 | contig 12678 bp, 10 predicted proteins | sample Lox_Sample_11_FD_206714 | JGI IMG/M metagenome (GOLD analysis project Ga0335069, IMG submission 206714) | Soil microbial communities from Loxahatchee National Wildlife Refuge, Florida, United States - Lox_Sample_1.1 | ecosystem: Environmental > Terrestrial > Soil > Wetlands | place: USA... | reverse complement strand
GGCGAGACTGTTGTGGCCGTCGATGCGCAGCGGCACGACCGGTGCCCCACACAGCCGGACCAGGCCGCCGGCCACCGCGCTCCACGGGCAATCGCCTACCGCGCGCGCGCGCCAGCGGAAGCGCGCGACCTCGCCGGCCGGGAACAGCAGCAGCGCGCCGCCGTCACGTACCCACTGTGCCGCGCGCCTGAGGCCGATGGCGTTGCGCCGCGCCGCACCCTTCCCCTGGTACGGGTTCACCGGAATGATGAGCGGCGCAAGCTCCGGGATCGCGAGCAGTTCGTGGTTCGCGAGCACGCGCAGGTCCGGTCGCAAGGCGCCGAGGCGCGCGATCGCGATCAGCCCGTCTAGGGCCCCGAAGGGATGGTTGCAGACGAACACCACCGGCCCGCGCGCCGGGATGGCCCCGAGCGCGTGACCGACCAGCTCGTTCCCGACGCCGAGGTGCTCGAGAGCGGCCGCGGCCAGGCCGATGCCATCGAGGCCGCGCGGCAGCGCCGCGTGCGTGCACTCGATCTGCCTCAGGCCGAGCGCGGCGCGCACGAGCGGGCGCAGGAGCGGCGGCAGCCGCCCGGCGAGGTCGAGTCGCGAGGGCACGTCGTGCGGGTCCCGTTCCAGCGTGGGGTCAGGCACGTTATTCAGTCTACGGGGCATGAGTGACGATTGGATTGCCGCAACATGACAGACGTCTGACGGCGTTCCGACGTGGCGGCAAGCCTAGCCGCGGTGTCCGGTGGGCGCAACAGGGGCCGTTGTGCATTGCAACGGCGCGGTTCCGAGCGGGCGTGCCGGACCTGCGGCCTGACCTGGGCGCGCTCCGGCCCGCTACAGCCAGTCGCGCAGCCGATACCAGAGCATCGCGAGCACCAGTGCCGGACGCCGCAACATCATGCCGCCCGGAAAGTCGTGATGTGGGATGCGCGCGAACAGATCGAAGCGCTCGCTCGTGCCGGCGATCGCCTCGGCGAGCACCTCGCCGGCGATGCCGGCCAGCACGATGCCGTGGCCGGAGAAGCCCTGCAGGAACCAGACCTCGGGCGCGAGCCGGCCGAAGTGCGGCGCGCGATTCATCGTGATGTCGACGTAGCCGCCCCAGCTGTGCGTGATCCGCACGTCGGCGAGCTGCGGGAACACGCGCAGCATGCGCGCCCGCGTCGCGCGCTCGGTGCCGAGCGGATCGAGTCCGGAATAACTCACGCGGCCGCCGAACAGCAGGCGGTGATCGCGCGAGCGGCGGTAGTAGTCGAGCACCCAGTTCATGTCGGTGACTGCGGCATCATTGCGGATCAGCGCCGCGGCGCGCTCGGGGCCCAGCGGCTCGGTCGCGACGATGTAGGTGCCGACCGGCATGATCTTGCGCGCGAGTGCGGGCACGGTGCGGCCGAGCCAGGCATTGCCCGCGAAGGCGACGTGCGCGCAGCGCACCTCGCCGCCCGCGGTGCGCACGCGGATGCGTCGTGCCGGCTCCGCCGCCGCATCGCGCTCGTAGCCCAGTACCTGCGTCTGCTCGTGGATGCGCGCCCCGGCGGCCTCGGCCGCGGCCGCCAGCCCGAGCGTGTAGCGCAGCGGGTGCAGGTGGCCGCCGCGGCTGTCGTACAGGCCGCCGTGATACACGCTGGTCGCCAGCGTTGCAGCGACCTCAGCTCGATCCATGAGCCGCACGTCGTGGTAGCCGTACCGCTCGCGCAGCTCCGCATGCCAGGCCTGCAGCTCCGCGACGTGGCGCGGCTTGTTGGCGACGTGCATCTGGCCGCTGACCCAGTCGCAGTCGATGGCGTAGCGGCGGATGCGCTCGCGGATCAGGTCGAGCCCCGTGACCGTCAGGTCCCAGATGCGGCGCGCGTCGGCGGCGCCGATCAGGCGCTCGAGCTTCTCCTGCGGCGCCGCCACCCCGAACAGCGCCTGGGCGCCGCTGCGTCCCGAGGCGCCCCACCCGACGCGATGCTGCTCGAGGAGCACGACGCGGTGGCCGCGCTCCGCCAGGCGAAGCGCCGTCGAGCAGCCGGCGATGCCGCCGCCGACGACGCAGACGTCGGCGTTGCTCGTGCCGGCGAGTGACCGGCGCGGCGGCGGTAGCGCCGTCGACGCAACATAATACGAGTCGGGATAGGCACCTGCGGTTGTCAAGACGATCTCGCTGAAAATATAAAACTATTATAATTTCAATAAGTTGCGCAAAAAGCTGCCGGCCAGGGGGCCGGGCCGATGCGATAATTCTGCGACGCGGCCGCTATGGCGTGCCGCCCCGCCCGGTCAAGCTGCCTTTCTTCCATAAGCTGTTCGACCGGCCTCGAAGCAGGATTCAACTATGGAGAAGCGCCCGCTCATCGGCATTCCGGCGGATCGGCGTCAGCTCGGCCCCCAACCCTACCACCTGGTGGGAGAAAAATACCTGACCGCAGTACTGGATGCGGCGGGCGGTCTGCCGGTCATCGTCCCGGCCATCGGCCGCGAGCTGGCGCTCGATGATCTGCTCGCGACCCTGGACGGGCTGCTGTTCATGGGCAGCCCCTCGAACGTGGAGCCGCACCGCTACCGGGGCGAGCCGAGCGCGGAGGGGACGCTGCACGATCCGCACCGGGACGAGACCACGCTGCCGCTGATCCCGAAGGCGGTGGCGGCGGGGGTGCCGGTGCTCGGGATCTGCCGCGGCTGTCAGGAGATGAACGTGGCTTATGGGGGGACGCTGTGGCAGCGGCTGCACGAGGTGCCCGGGCACCTCAATCACCGCGAGGACACCAGCCGGCCGCTGGAGACGCAGTACGACCTCGCGCACGACGTCGAACTGACGCCGGGCGGCGTGCTGGCGGGGCTCGCGGGCCGGGGCCGCATCCGCGTGAACTCCCTGCATGGGCAGGGCGTGCGCGAGCTCGGTGCCGGCCTCGCGGTCGAGGCGCGCGCCCCGGATGGCGTGGTCGAGGCCTTCCGGGTGGAAGGCGCACGGCGCTTCGCGCTCGCGGTGCAGTGGCATCCCGAGTGGCAGGTCATGAAGAACCCGGTCTCGCGGGCGCTGTTCGCCGAGTTCGGCGCGGCGTGCCGGGACCGGCACAACGAAGACAGGTGATGTATGGCGAGTGAGATTCAGCAGTTCCTGCGCGACCACGGCATTTCCGAGGTCGAGGCGATCATCCCGGACATGGCGGGTATTGCCCGCGGCAAGGTGATGCCGGCGGAGAAGTTCGCCGAGGATGAGGGCATGCGGCTGCCGGAGAGCATCTTCCTCCAGACGGTGACCGGCGATTATCCGCCGGACACCTCCGAGGCGATGAGCCCGGCGGAGATCGACATCGTGCTGCGCGCCGACCCGAAGACGGTGCGGGTGGTACCGTGGACGGCCGAGCCGACCGCGCAGGTCATCCACGACTGCTTCTATTCGGATGGCCGGCGCGTGACCATGGCGCCGCGCCACGTGCTGCGGCACGTCCTCGAGCTCTACGCCCAGCGTGGCTGGGAGCCGGTGATCGCGCCGGAGCTCGAGTTCTACCTGGTCGAGCCGAACACCGACGCCGACTACCAGCTGAAGCCCCCGGTAGGGCGCTCCGGCCGCGCCGAACCCGGTCGGCAGTCCTACAGCATCGCCGCGGTCAACGAGTTCGATCCGCTGTTCGACGACGTGTACGCCTTCTGCGAGGCGCAGGACATCGAGATCGACACGCTGATCCACGAGGACGGCCCGGCGCAGATGGAGATCAACCTGCTGCACGGCGACCCGCTGGATCTCGCCGACCAGGCCTTTCTGTTCAAGCGCACGGCGCGCGAGGCGGCGCTACGCCACAAGATGTACGCGACCTTCATGGCCAAGCCGCACTCCAAGGAGCCCGGCAGCGCCATGCATATCCACCAGAGCGTGCTCGACAAGGCAACGAGGAAGAACATCTTCTCGCGCCCGGACGGCACGCCGTCGCCGCTGTTCTTCTCGCACATCGCCGGGCTGCAGCGCTACCTGCCGGCGGCGATGTGCCTGTTCGCGCCGAACGTCAATTCCTACCGGCGCATCACGCGCTACCAGCTGGCGCCGATCAACGTGCAGTGGGGCTACGACAACCGCACTGCGGGCCTGCGGGTTCCGGTGTCCAATCCGGAGAACCGGCGCGTCGAGAACCGCCTGAGCGGCGCCGACGCCAACCCCTACCTCGCGATCGCTGCTTCGCTGGCATGCGGCTATCTCGGAATGGCCGAGGGACTGCAGCCCTCGGAGCCGATCACCGGCAGCGCCCACGACATGCCCTTCGAGCTGCCGCGCTCGCTTGACGAGGCGCTGACCCGGCTGCGCGAGTGCGAGCCGCTCGTGCACCTGCTTGGTGACCCGTTCGTGGCCGCCTACACCATCGTGAAGCAGGCCGAGCACGAGGTGTTCCTGCAGGTGATCAGCTCGTGGGAGCGCGAGCACCTGCTGCTCAACGTCTGAACGCCTCGGGGGATTCTTCCCAGTCCCCGCGCGCTGGTATATAAGGGAAGGCAGCGCGGTCGCTGCTGCGGCTGCACGCTGCCTTCTTCTTATTCAATAGGGGACCCCGATGAAATTCCTCGAACGCTCCGCCGTCGCCGCGCTGGCGCTTTCGGCCCTGGCGCTGGCCGCCTGCAGTTCCAAGAAGGAAGAGGCTCCGGCCGCCGCCGCGCCGGCCGCCACCACGGCCGCCGGGCCGCCGGTGGTCATGGACGCCGAAAAGGAACTCAACATCTACAACTGGTCGGACTACATCGATCCGACCATCGTGCCGGACTTCGAGAAGGAATACGGCATCAAGGTCCGCTACGACGTGTACGATTCGAACGAGATCCTCGAGACCAAGCTGCTCGCGGGCAAGACCGGTTACGACATCGTCGTGCCCTCAGCCTCGTTCCTGCAGCGGCAGATCACGGCGGGCGTGTTCCAGAAGCTCGACAAGTCGCTGCTGCCGAACCTCAAGAACGTCGACGCCGACATCTACAAGCTGCTCGAGACGCACGACCCGGGCAACCAGTACGCCGTCAACTACTTCTGGGGTACCTCGGGCATCGGCTACAACGTCGACAAGATCAAGGCGGCGATGCCCGACGCGCCGGTTGACAGCTTCCGCATGTTCTACGACCCCGCGGTCGTCAAGCACTTCAAGGACTGCGGCGTCTCGATCCTCGACGCGCCGGACGAGATCTACGGCACGGTGCTGGTCTATCTCGGCAAGGATCCCAACACCGAGTCGCCGGAGAACCTCAAGCTGGTCGAGCAGACGCTGATGAAGATCCGGCCGTACATCCGGCTGATCGACTCCAGCAAGTACATCGAGGACCTCGCCAATGGCGAGATATGCCTCGCGCTGGGCTGGAACGGCGACGTCGGCCAGGCCGCCAAGCGTGCCGAGGAGGCCAAGAAGGGCAACACGATCAAGTACAACATCCCGAAGGAGGGTGCGATCATGTTCTTCGACATGCTCGCCATCCCGGCGGATGCCGCCCATCCGAAGAACGCGCACCTCTTCATCAACTTCCTGCTGCGTCCCGAGGTGGCGGCCAAGAACTCCAGCTTCGTCCACTACGCGACCAGCGTCGCGGCCGCATATCCGCTGGTGGACCCGGCGGTGTACAACGACCGCGGCGTGTACCCGGCGGCGGAGACCAAGGCGCACCTGTATCCGAACGCGGCGCGCAGCCCGGCGTTCACGCGGGCGCTGAATACCGTCTGGACGCGGTTCCGCACCGGCAAGTAACTGCACAGCGGGCGGCGGCGCCGGCGACGCGGCCGGCGCCGCCGCCCGCGCCGGGGCAAGCAGGGAGGCGGTCGATGGCTGAACCGGGCCAGCAGCGCAAGACCACGCGCGAGCCGTGGACCGATCCGCACGCAGTGCCGTACGTGCGGATCGAGAACGTCACCAAGCGCTTCGGCGACTTCGTGGCGGTCAACAACGTCTCGCTGAAGATCTACAAGGGCGAGATCTTCTGCCTGCTCGGCGGCTCGGGCTGCGGCAAGACCACGCTGCTGCGCATGCTGGCCGGCTTCGAGCAGACCTCCGCGGGCAGGATTTTCATCGACGGCCAGGACATGGCCGGCATCCCGCCGTACGAGCGGCCCGTGAACATGATGTTCCAGTCGTACGCGCTGTTCCCGCACATGAACGTGCAGGCGAACGTCGCCTTCGGCCTCGAGCAGGAGAAGCTCTCGAAGCAGGAGATCGCGCGGCGCGTCGACGAGATGCTCGGCATCGTGCGGCTGCGCGAGTTCCGCCACCGCAAGCCGCACCAGCTCTCCGGCGGGCAGCGGCAGCGCGTCGCGCTGGCGCGCTCGCTGGTCAAGCGGCCGAAGCTCCTGCTGCTCGACGAGCCGCTCGCCGCGCTCGACAAGAAGCTGCGCGAGCACACGCAGTTCGAGCTGATCAACATCCAGGAGCAGCTCGGCGTCACCTTCATCGTCGTCACCCACGACCAGGAGGAGGCGATGACGCTGGCCTCGCGCATCGCGGTGATGAACCGCGGCGAGATCGTGCAGATCGGCACGCCGCGGCAGATCTACGAGTTCCCGGCGACCCGCTTCGTCGCCGACTTCATCGGCTCGGTGAACCTGTTCGAGGGGCGCCTGATCGAGGACGAGCCCGACCACGTGCGCGTGCAGTGCGACGAGCTGCCGGTGCCGGTGTACGTCGACCATGGCCTGAGCGCGCCGCCCGAGGCGCAGCTGTGGGTCGCGATCCGGCCGGAGAAAATCGTCCTGCAGCGGGAGCCGCCGGCGAGCGGCGACAACTGGGCGCGCGGCGTCATCAAGGAAATCGCCTACATGGGCGACATGTCGGTGTTCGTCGTGCGCCTGGAATCGGGCCGCGAGGTGCGCGTGACCCAGGCCAACATCGCGCGCAAGCCCGAGGAGCGCTTCGACTGGGACGAGGCCGTGTACCTCGCCTGGGAGCCCTCCAGCCCGGTGGTGGGGACCGGCTGATGCCGCCGCGCTCCGGGCGTCACGCGCGGCCCGAGCCCCCGGCGTCCCGGCTCGCCTCGGCCTGGGCACCGCTGTGGCAGTTCTTCTACCGCTTCGGCCCGCCGCGCTGGTCCGACTACCTGCGCCGCCACTGGATCGGCAAGCCGCTGGTGATCGCGCTGCCGATGCTGTGGCTGGTGCTGTTCTTCCTCGTACCGTTCGTGATCGTGCTGAAGATCAGCGTCTCCGACACGGTGATCGCCCAGCCGCCCTACACGCCGCTGTGGGAATGGGCCGAGGAATTCGGCAGCCGCACGCTGGTGCTGAAGATGCACCTGCGCGGCTTCACCGAGATGCTGACCAACAGCCTGTACGCGCAATCGCTGCTGTACTCGTTCAAGGTCGCGGCGGTATCGACCTTCTACTGCCTGCTGATCGCCTACCCGATGGCGCTCGGTATCTCGCGCGCCTCGCCGGCGCGCCGCAGCCTGTACCTGATGCTGGTGATCCTGCCGTTCTGGACCTCCTTCCTGCTGCGCGTCTATGCCTGGATGGGACTGCTGAACAACAACGGCGTCATCAACAACGTGCTGCTGGCGCTCGGTATCATTCACGACCCGATCACGATGATGCACACCGACTTCGCGGTGTACATCGGCATCGTGTATTCCTACCTGCCGTTCATGATCCTGCCGCTGTACACCAACCTCGAGAAGCACGACCACACGCTGCTCGAGGCGGCCGCCGACCTGGGCTCGCGCCCGTGGAAGTCCTTCGTACGCATCACGCTGCCGCTGTCGGTGCCGGGCATCGTCGCCGGTGCGATGCTGGTGTTCATCCCGGCGGTGGGCGAGTTCGTGATCCCCTCGCTTCTCGGGCGCCCCGACCAGCTGATGATCGGCCGGTTGCTGTACGACAAGTTCTTCGCGACGCTCGACTGGTCGCTGGCGAGCGCGGTAGCGATCGCGATGCTGCTGCTGCTGGTGGCGCCGATCGTGATCTTCCAGCGCATGCAGAGCCGCGAGCTGGAGGCGAAGCGATGAGGCGCCGCGTCTTCCTGGTGCCGACGATGCTGGCCCTGGGCTTCGCGTTCCTGTACGTGCCGATCCTGACGCTGGTCGTGTTCTCTTTCAACAACTCGCGTCTGGTCACCGTCTGGGACGCGGCGCATTCGCCGACTCTCAAGTGGTACGTGGAGCTGTTCCAGAACCAGCAGATCATCGACGCGGCGCTGCTGTCGATCCGGGTCGCGGTCATCAACGCCTGCGGCGCGGTGGTGCTGGGCACGCTCGCCGGCCTGGTGCTGGCGCGCTTCGGCCGGTTCCGCGGCCGCACGCTGCTGTCGATCATGACCACGGCGCCGCTGGTCATGCCCGAGATCATCACCGGACTGTCGATGCTGCTGCTGTTCGTCGCCCTGCAGCAGGCCGCGGAGGCGCTGTTCGGCACTTCCTTCAACCGCGGCGTCACGACTCTGACGATCGCGCACATCACCTTCTCGATCTCCTACGTGACGGTGGTCGTGCAGTCGCGCTTCGCGCACTTCGACGACGCGATCGAGGAGGCGGCGCTCGATCTGGGCGCGCGGCCCGCCAAGGTGTTCTGGCGCATCACGCTGCCGCTGATCATGCCGGCGATCGTGTCCGGCTGGCTGCTCGCGTTCACGCTCTCCTGGGACGACGTCGTGATCTCGCAGTTCGTCGCCGGCCCGGGCTCGAGCACGCTGCCGATGGTGATCTTCTCGAAGGTGCGGCTCGGCGTCAGCCCCGACGTCAATGCGCTCGCGACCCTGATGGTCCTGGTGGTCGCGATGGGGGTGGTGGGCTCGGCGCAGTGGTTGCAGCGCCAGGAGAAGCGCCGGCAGCGCGAGATCCAGCTCGCGGCCGCGAACAACAGCGGCTGAGCCGCGTGCACCGGCGCCATGCAGCTGCGCAGCAAGCTTCCCGACGTCGGCACGACGATCTTCACGGTCATGTCGCGGCGCGCCGCCGAGCTCGGCGCCGTCAACCTTGGCCAGGGGTTTCCCGACTACCCGATCGACCTGCGGCTCGCGGACCTCGTGCACGAGGCGATGCGCGCCGGTCACAACCAGTACGCGCCGATGCCGGGCCTGCCCGCGCTGCGCGAGCAGATCGCACGCCGCCTGGCGAGCGACCCGGGGAGCGGCGTCGATCCGGAGACCGAAATCACGGTGACCCTCGGTGCGACCGAGGCGATCTACTCGGCGGTGCAGGCGCTCGCGGGGCCGGGCGATGAAGTGATCGTGTTCGATCCGGCCTACGATTCCTACGACCCCGCCGTGCGGCTTGCGGGCGCGCACTGCCTGCACGTGCCGCTGCTGCCGCCAGACTTCCGCCCGGACTGGAACCGGGTGCGCGACACGCTGAGCGCTCGCACGCGGCTCGTGATCATCAACGTGCCGCAGAACCCGTCCTGTACCTGCTTCGAGGCGGCGGACCTCGAGCGGCTGGCGGAGCTGCTGCGGGGCCGCGATGCGTGGCTGCTGTCGGACGAAGTCTACTGCCAGGTGGTGTTCGACGGCCGCCGGCCGTTGAGCGTGCTCGCGCATCCGGAGCTGCGCGCGCGCAGCGTGGCGGTGTACTCCTTCGGCAAGACGCTGCATGCCACGGGCCTGCGCGTCGGGTACGCGGTGGCGCCGCCGTCGCTGACTGCGGAGCTGCGCAAGGTGCACCAGTTCAACACGTTCACGATCGCCACCAGCCTGCAGCACGCCATCGCCGCTTACCTTGCGGAACACCCCGACTGGGGCGCGGACCTGGCCGCGTTCTTCGGCGCGAAGCGCGACCGGCTGCGCGCGCTGCTGGACGGGTCCGGCTTCGCGCTGCCGCCGGCGCAGGGCACCTACTTCCAGCTGCTCGACTACGCGGCGCTCGGTGACGAGGACGACCTCCGTTTCGCCGAGCGGCTGCTCACGGAGGCCGGGGTCGCGACCATCCCGCTGTCGCCGTTCTACCGCGAGCCGCCGCGGAATCTGCGGGCGCTGCGGCTGTGCTTCGCGAAGCGCGACGCGACGCTCACCGAGGGCGCCGGACGCATCCTCGCGTGGGCGCAGCGCGGCGGCGGACCGGGAGGCAAGGCGTGAGCGGGGCGGGCGGACCGAGGAAGCCGGCGACCGGTGTCAATCATCCGCCGGCCGTCGATCCGCCACCGGACAACCACGCGGTGGTGGCGCCGATCTACCAGAGCGTGAAGTTCGAGTTCGAGAGCGTCGAGTCGACGCTCGCAGCGCTGCGCGGCGAGCGGGCGGGCTACTACTATTCGCGCAGCGCGAACCCGACGACCCGGCAGCTCGAGCGGACGCTCGCCGAGCTGCAGGGCCGCGAGGACTGCGTGGTGTGCGCGTCGGGGATCGGCGCAATCGCGCAGACACTGATCGCGCTGACGCGCGCCGGCGACCACGTGCTGGCCTTCGTCGAGCTCTACGGCCCGACGCGCTACGTCCTGCAGCGCATCCTCGGGCGCTTCGGCGTCACGCTGATGCTGCTGTCGGTCGAGGACGACGCGGGCATCGAGCAGGTGCTCGCCGGGCGCGCGACGCGGCTCGTCGTGTTCGAGAGCCCGACCAACCCGATGAACCGGATCGCGGACCTCGCGCGCATCACGCGCCTGGCGCGCGCGCATGGCGCGCTCACCGTGCTCGACAACACGCTCGCCGGCCCGCACCAGCACGGCGGTTTCGACGTCGACGTGTACGTGCACAGCCTCACCAAGTTCGCGGCCGGGCACGGCGACGTCATGGGTGGCGCGGCGATCGCCGCCGCAGCGCTGATCGCGCGGCTGCGGCCGGAGTTCACGCTGCTCGGCGGCACCCTCGACCCGCACGCCGCGTTCCTGATCCAGCGCGGGCTCAAGACCTATGCGCTGCGCTACGCGGCGCAGTCGGCCAGCGCGCTGGCCGTGGCGCGCCACCTGGCGGGTCATGGCGCCGTGCGCCGCGTGTACTACCCGGGCCTGCCCGATCACCCGCGCCACGCGCTCGCGGCGGCGCAGATGCAGGACTTCGGCGCGGTGGTGAGTTTCGACCTCGAGGGCGACGCCACCGCGGGGCGGCGGTTCGCCGAGGCGCTGCAGCTGTTCGCGATCACGGCCAGCCTGGGCTCGACGGAGTCGCTGGTGCTGCCGCCGGAGCTGCTGACGACGCGCGGCCTCGACGCCGCGCAGCTGGCGCTCACAGGTATCGGGCCGAACACCGTGCGGCTCGCGATCGGCCTGGAGGACACCGCCGATCTGATCGCCGACATCGAGCGGGCGCTGGCGGCGGCGCGCGGCTGAGCGGCGCCGGGTCTGCGGCGCCACGCAGCGTGATGCAGCTAACGGTTTCGCGTGGCCGCGCTTGCCGGAGCGTGCGTGGCCCGGCACTAATCGCAAGCAAGGATGACTGCTGCCTTCTCACATCGCTCGCTGCTCGTGCGCCGTTCCGCGGCGCGGGCGCTGGCGTCCAACGAATCCGTGTCGCGGGTGCTCGAACGGGAGCTCGCGAGCCTGCCGGCGCGACCCTCCTTGCTCGATGCCGGGCTCGGCTGGCTGGCGCAGGGCGCGCCCTCCGACGCCAACGCCGGACTGGCCGTGCGCGGCCTCGGCAACACCCACCGGGCGCTGCTCGACGGCGCGCGCGATGCCTCCGAGCCGCTGCGCCTGTGGCGCGAGGGCCTCGCGACCGCCTGGTCGGCGGCCCGGCTCGCGCGCGAGCTCGAACTCGACCCGCGCATCGCCGCCACGGCAGGGCTCCTGCACCGGCTCGGCGAGCTGCGCGTGCTCACGGCCCTGGCAATCGCCGAGCGCGAGGCCGGCTCGCGGCTCGACGCGCCGTCGCGCGCCGGCCTGTGCGCCGAGCACGGCGGCCAGGCGGCGACCCGGCTGTTCGCCGCCTGGAACATTCCGGCGCGCGCCGCCAGCGCTGCCGCCGCCTGGCGCAATGCCCCCGCCCACGGCCGGCCGCCGGGCGACGCCGCGGTCGTCTACATCGGCCATCTGCTCGCGAGCCGCGTCCTCAGCCCCGAGTTTCCCGCCCCTGGACTGGAGAGCGCCGTCGAGTTCGACTTCGGCATCGGGCCGGAGCTGCTGACGCCGGATCCGGCGTCCGAAGAGCGACTGCAGTCGATGCTCGACCAGGCGGGCTGAGCCGCCGATCCCGGACGAGTCTTCAGCGCGCGCGCCCCAAGGCCTGTTGCAATCCGACCCTGAACGCCCGCGCACCGCCCATCGACGGATGGCGCAGCGGCTGCGCGTCGATCCCGAGCGCTGCGAGCGCGGCTTCCGCATGCCGGCCCACCGCGAAGCGTCGCGCCCGCGGAAAGACCGCGAGCAGCGCCTCGAGCACCGGGGCGCCGCGCGCGCGTTCCGCCAGGGTCGGCGTGCGATTCGAGAGCCGCTGGCCCGGCTCGTGCGGATGCCAGGGGAAGGCGTTCCACAGGATCGTGCGTTCGGCCATGCCGAGCGCGTGCAGCGTCGACCACACCGTGGTCGCGGAAGGCTCGCTCCATGGCCGCGGCCGCAGCGACAGGCGCGCGCCCGGCGGCGCGGCAACGCGCGGAATCGTGCCTGCGAGGATCAGCCGCTCGCTCGTGAAGGGAATGCCGCTGACCTTCGCGCCCTGGTAGCCCGCGGCCTCGCCGATCAGGAGCCAGCGGGGGTCGCAATCGAGGTGGTGCAGCAGCCGCGCGAGCCGCGCCGCGGGCCCGTTCAGGTGCCCATCCTGCACGGCGTCGCGCTCGGTCCACGGGTTGAACACATTCCGACCGGCGTCGGTGCGCAGCCGGGCAAGAAAGGTC
>Ga0335069_10011188_pt1 | contig 12678 bp, 11 predicted proteins | sample Lox_Sample_11_FD_206714 | JGI IMG/M metagenome (GOLD analysis project Ga0335069, IMG submission 206714) | Soil microbial communities from Loxahatchee National Wildlife Refuge, Florida, United States - Lox_Sample_1.1 | ecosystem: Environmental > Terrestrial > Soil > Wetlands | place: USA... | reverse complement strand
GTCGCGCTGGATCGCACCGCAACCGGCAGGTCGCTCGTTCCGGCGGAAAGCCACGCGTGGAACTCGCGGATTTCGCGTTCGAGTTCCGCGGGGAACGTCCCGTTCGCGACCCAGTTCCGGATCTCGGCGCCCGCCGCGACGAGCGCCTTGACGTCCTCGACGTCGAGCGTCGCCAGCCGCTGACTGATCCGTTGGGTCAGCGAATTGGCATCGAGGAAGGCGCGGAAGCCATCGGCCGTCGTCGCGAAACCGTCGGGCACGCGGATGCCATGCTCGGTCAGCTGGCTGAGCATCTCGCCGAGCGACGCGTTCTTGCCGCCCACCGAATCGACGTCCGTCATCCGCAGTTGGCTGAACGGAATGACGTAGCGACCTCGTTTCATGCTTTCTCCCGATTGCGATCGACGACGCGGATGCGATCGGCCTGCGCGAGGCCTTATCCAGGCTCGCGGGCGGCCATGGGACGTCGGAATGCGGGCTCGACCGCGAATCACTTGCACCGGCGGTGGCCCTCGCGGGCCGCCGCGCCGGGCCCGCAGACCCGGCTTAAGCGCGGGTGCGTCGGGGCGACGGCGCGTCATCCGGCCGCCCCTGTGCCAGAATTCGCGCGGATTGTACCGACCCCAGGCCACCTGACGACCGGGTTTGCCCGACGAAAGGCCGAAACCGATGCCCGATCGCCACAAAGCTCGGTCGAACGACCGCCACGTGTTCTTCGTCTCCGACGGTACCGGCATCACCGCCGAGACGATGGGGCACAGCATCCTGACGCAGTTCGAGCAGATCCGCTTCCACCAGCACCGGATCCCGTTCATCGACAGCGCCGAGAAGGCCCGGGAAGCGGTGTCGAGGATCAATGACATGGCCGAACGCGATGGCCAGCGCCCGCTCGTGTTTTCCACGCTGGTCGACCCGGACGTCAGCGCGGTGCTGCGCCAGGTCAATGCGATGACGCTGGACCTCTTCGAATCGTTCGTCGAGCCGCTCGAAATCGAACTCGGCGTGCGTTCCACGCATACGATCGGCCGCTCCCACAACATGTCCGACGCCGAAAACTACAAGCGTCGGATCGAGGCGATCAATTTCGCGCTTGCGCACGACGATGGCCAGTCGACCCGCAGCCTGCAGAGCGCCGACGTGATCCTCGTCGGCGTGTCGCGCAGCGGCAAGACGCCGACCAGCCTTTACCTCGCGATGCAGTTCGGCATGAAGGCGGCCAACTACCCGCTGATCCCGGAAGATTTCGAGCGCGACGCGCTGCCGGAGGCCCTGCCGCAGTTCCGCAGCAAGCTCTTCGGGCTGTCCATCGCGCCGGAGCGCCTCGCCGAGGTACGCCACGAACGCCGGCCGAACAGCCGCTACGCGTCGCTGGAGAATTGCAGCTATGAAGTGGCCGCCGCCGAGCGCATGATGCGGCGCGAGGGCATCCGCTGGCTGTCGTCGACGACGAAATCGATCGAGGAGATCGCCGCGACGATCCTCAACGAAATCCGGCTCCAGCGCCCGGCGCCCTGACGGCGGGCGCCGCGCGCCGCCGACGCGTCAACGGGACGCGTCGTAGATCCACGAGCGGCTCAGCGGCAGCGCCGTCGGCCCGGGTGCGGCCTGGCGACTGGCGAGCACCTGGTAGATGTTGATCCAGCCGCGGTCGAATCCGTAGCTCGTGCCGCCCAGGTAACCGAGCCAGGTGCGCGTTCGTTCCTCCCCGACGAGCGCCACGGCCTCGTCGCGGCGCGCCTCGAGGCGCGAGAGCCAGCGGCGCAACGTGAGCGCGTAGTGCGGGCGAAGGCTCTCGACGTCGGCGACCTCGAAACCCTGCGAGGACAGGTCGCGGATCGCCGTGTGGAGGTGCGGCAGTTCGCCCCCCGGGAAGATGTACCGGTCGATGAAATCGCCGGCGCCGCCGCCCACCGGCCGGTTTTCGACATCCGCCGACGAGATGCCGTGGTTCAGCAGCAGGCCGCGGTCCCTCAGCATCCGCGCCAGCACGCCGAAATACGTCGGCAACCGCCGCAGGCCGACGTGTTCGTACATCCCGATGCTGGAGATCTTGTCGAAGCTCGCGGCCCCGAAGCGTGCCTCGAGGTCACGGTAGTCGAGGATCTCCACCGTCACGCGATCCGCCAGCCCGGCCTGCGCGATCCGCTCGCGCGCCTCGTCGTGCTGCGCGACCGACAGCGTGATGCCGACGGCCTGCACCCCGTAATGGCGCGCCGCATGCAGCACCATGCCGCCCCAGCCGCAACCGACGTCGAGGAGGCGATCGCCCGGTGCCAGGCACAGCTTGCGGCAGATGTGGTCGAGCTTCGCGACCTGCGCCTGCTCCAGCGATTCGTCGCCGCGCTCGAAATACGCGCATGAATAGATCATCCGCTCGTCGAGCCACAGGCGATAGAAGTCGTTGCCGAGGTCGTAATGGCTGCGGACGTCGGCGAGATCGTCGGACTTCGCGTGCCGCGCCGGGATCAGCGCGCTGCGGCGCGTCGCCGGGCTTCCGAACGAGTCTGCAAGCGTCGCGGCGATCCGGATCGATTCCATCAGGTCGCCTTCGATCTCGATCGTGCCTTTGACGTAGGCCTCCGCGAGCGCGCCCAGGCTGGGTTCGCCGAGGTGGGCCAGGCGCGCGACGTCGCGCACGCGCCAGGTCACCTGTGTCGATGGACCGAAATCGACACGCTCGCCATCCGGAAGTTCGATCCGCAGCGGAACGCCGCCGCGCTGGCGCATCCGCGCCGCAAGTTCCTCGAGCAGCACCCCGGCATGCCGCTCGGCCTGTCGCCGCGATACGCGACTCAGTAACGCCTCTCCCCACATGAACGCGCCTCCATCGGTGCAGTTCACCCGGGTGAACACCCGAGCGCCCCCCTGCAAGACGGATCCGGCTGCCGAAGAAGGAAAGTCCCATGGGCTTCGACCGCCGGACAAGCAGCGAGCGGCCGGTCGTTGTATTCCGCCGGGCCGTCAGCGCACGATTCACGAAGTCATTGTGCACTGCGGCCGACTCGAAAGACCTACCCCGTTTCGGTGACGCGTCGCCGTTCGAAGAGGCACACCGCGGCGGCGGTCGCGACGTTGAGCGATTCGACGCCCGCGGCGATCGGGATCGTGACGCGACGCGAGCAAACCTCGGCCACATCATGGGATATGCCCCGCCCTTCGGCGCCGAAAACCCACCCCAGCGCGCCCGACGGTGGCGTCATGGCCCACAGCGAGTCCGCGTCGTGCGCAGCGCATGCGATCCACGGTCCGTCCAACGTCGCTGCAAGGTCCGCTGCGCCGACGTTTTCCGTCATCCGGAGGACGAACTGCGCCCCCATGCCGGCGCGCAAGGCTTTCGGGGACCAGAACGAGGCGCAGCCTGGACCGCCCAGCACATGGCGCAGGCCGGCCGCGGCGGCGACGCGAAGCATCGTTCCGACGTTGCCGGGATCCTGGATGCCGTCGAAATAGGCCAGGTCGTCGCGGCTGGCGTGCGGAAGCGGGTCATTGCGCGACGCCACGACGAGGAGAAGCCCGCTGCCGTGCTCCACCGGGGCCAGCCGGTCGTAGAGCGAAGCCGCGAGTTCGAATGCCGGCGTGCCGAGGCGCCGCAGCCTTTCACTGACGAGGCCCATCTCGCCGGCGGCGGTGTCGGTTCCGCGCCGGACGATCCACGCCTGCGGCACCGTGCCGGCGTCCAACGCCGCCCGCGCCAGATGAACCCCTTCGGCAAGCGTCCGTCCGCGCAGACGATGCTCCCGCGGCTGCTGCGCAAGACGCAGCCAGGTCCGGTAGGCCGGGTTCGCTGCCGACGTGACCGGCTTCATCGTCGATCGCGTGCGGCCGCCCGCACCGGGGCGAAGGTTCGTCGGTGGATCTCGCACGGACCGAGGCGATTGAGCGCCTCGACATGGGCCGCCGTCGGGTACCCGAAATGACGATCGAAGCCGTAGCCTGGGTAGCTGCGCGCCAATTCGCGCATGAGGCGGTCGCGCGTCGTCTTCGCGAGGATCGATGCCGCCGAGATCGCCGGCTCCAGCCGGTCGCCGCCGACGATCGCGCGCGCCGGAATCGACAGGTCCGGGAGACGGTTCCCGTCGACCAGCGCGAAACGCGGAGCCGGCACGAGTCCTTCGACGGCGCGACGCATCGCGAGCAGGCTCGCGGCCAATATGTTCAGCCGATCGATGTCGTCATGGCCCACGGCGACGACGGACCAGCACGCGGCGCACTCGCGAATCTCGGCGGCGAGCTGGTCGCGGCGCGCCGGCGTCAGCTGCTTCGAATCGCGCAAGCCCGAGATGGGACGTCGCGGGTCGAGGACGACCGCGGCGGCAACGACCGGCCCGGCAAGCGGGCCGCGGCCCGCCTCGTCGACGCCGCACGTTCCGTCCCGGTCGCTGCCGTCGAAGGCAGCGATGCCCGGCGCCCGGCGTCTCGCGGCTGGCGTCACGGCGTGGTCCGCGGATCGAGGCCGGCGACGTCGCAGATCGCATCGGCCGCCAGCGCCGCCGTGTCGCGAGACAGATCCTCGTGGAGCCGGCCGAAACGTTCAACGAGTCGCACCCGCCCCGCCACGTCGTCCAATTGGCGTCGAAGCGCCGCGGCGAGATTCCGCGGCGTCGCCTCCCGCTGCAACAGTTCCGGCACGACGTCATCCTGCAGCAGCAGGTTCGGCAGGCCGACCCAGCGCGCGTGGGCCTGGATCCGGGTCAGCCACGCGGACAGCGCCGGCATCCGATAGGCGATGACCATCGGGCGCTTGAAGAGCGCGGCTTCGAGCGTCGCCGTTCCGCTCGCGACGAGGACCGCATCGGCGGCGGCCAGCGCATCGTGCGAGCGTCCGTCGAGCAGGTGCAGGCGCGAACGTGCCGTCGGCGCGGCGCCCAGCAAGGCCTCCAGGCGCGGGCGCAGCGACGGCGCGGCCACCGGGACCACGAACTGGAGCGTCGATTCCTCGCGCGCCAGAAGTTCGACGGCGCCGAGGAAAGGCGGCCCGATGTAGTCGATCTCGGCGCGGCGACTGCCGGGAAGGACCGCCACGACGCGCCCCGCGGAAAGCTGCAGCGCGCGCCGCGCCGCGGTCGCGTCCGGATGCATCGGTATGACGCTCGCGAGCGGGTGGCCGACGTAGGTCGCGCGGATCCCTGCCCGGTCATAGAGCGCCTGTTCGAAGGGAAAGACCAGAAGGACGAGGTCCGCGGCGCGCCGGACCGCCTCGATCTTGCCCGCCCGCCAAGCCCAGATCGACGGGCTGACGAAATGAACCGTCGGGATGCCGCTCTCGCGCAGCGCCGATTCCAGGCCGAGATTGAAGTCCGGCGCATCGACGCCGACGACCGCCCGCGGCCGCGCCTGCAGCAGGCGCTCGCGAAGCGCCGACCGCATTCGCAGGAGCCGCGGCAACTCGCGGATCACTTCGACGTAGCCGCGGACCGACAGTTCGCGGACGTGCCACCACGCGTCGCATCCTTCCGCAAGCATCCGGTCGCCCGCGATCCCGGCGCATTGCAGGTCGCGAACGCGCGCGCGCAGCGCGGCGACGACCGGTGCCGCCAGCACGTCGCCGGAGGCTTCGCCGGCGACGAAGCCGATCAGAGGCGTGGGCGACACGCTGCGGAAAAGCGGCGCCGCGTGACGACGGCGATCTCGAGCATGTTCACTGGGGACGTTCCAGTTCGGGATGCGGGCGGCTAGCGTACGATCCCGCGGCCCGGCTCGGCGAGGAACGCGGCAAGGCGCCGCAGGTGCGTCGCGCAGCCGGCATCCGCGAGCGCCTGCTGTTCGAGCGCGGCGCAGGCCTCGTCGACCGACAGCGAACTGCGATAGATCGTCCGGTAGGCGCGCCGCAACGCCGCCAGGACCTCGGCATCGAAGCCGCGACGGCGCAGCCCTTCGACGTTGATGCCGGCGGGGCGAAACGGATTCCCGCTGCCGATGACGAATGGCGGCAGGTCCTGCACCAGCGTGGATCCGCCACCGGCCATCGAATGCTCGCCGACGCGGCCGAACTGGTGCACCCCGGTCAGGCCGCCGAGGATGGCCCAGTCGCCGATCGTCACGTGACCGCCCAGCTGAACGCTGTTGGCGATGATCGTGTGATCGCCGATCGTGCAATCGTGCGCGACGTGGACGTAGGCCATGATCCAGTTGTCGCTGCCGATGCGCGTCACGCCGCCACCGCCGCTGGTGCCGATGTTGAGCGTGCAGCATTCGCGGATCGTGTTGCCGTCGCCGATGACGAGGCGCGACGCCTCGCCGGCATACTTCTTGTCCTGCGGCGGGCCGCCGACCGAACAATGCGGGAAGATGCGGTTTGCGCGCCCGATCGTCGTGCGGCCCTCGATGACGACGTGCGGCCCGACCGACGTTCCGGCGCCGATCTCGACATCGGGCCCGATGATGCAGTACGGTCCGATCGAGGCGTCGTCGGCGAGGCGCGCGCGCGGGTCGACGACGGCCGTCGCGTGGACCTCCGCCATCATTCGCCCTCGTTCGCGCGGACCTTGCGGTAGGTGCACAGCATGTCCGCCTCGCAGACGACCTGCTCGTCGACGCGCGCCTTGCCCGAGAGCTTGATGACTCCGCGCAGCGAGCGCTCGACGTTGACCTCCAGGCGGAGCTGGTCGCCCGGATGCACCGGGCGCTTGAAGCGCGCGTTGTCGATGCCGGCGAAGAAGTACACCGAGTCCGGCTCCGGCTTGCGTCCCGCCGAGACGAACAGGAGGATCGCGGCCGCCTGGGCCATCGCCTCGATGATCAGCACGCCGGGCATCACCGGATAGTGCGGAAAATGCCCGCTGAATACCGGCTCGTTCATCGAGACGTTCTTCAGCGCGACGATGCGCTTGTCGCGCTCGAGCTCGACCACCCTGTCGACCAGGATGATAGGAAAGCGATGCGGCAGGTGCGCCAGGATCGCATGGATGTCCATCATGGTTCGCCTCGCGGATTCGAATTGTCGTGTCGCCCTTCGAGACGCCGGATGCGGTCCCGCAGGTCGCCGAGGTGCCGCAACAGCGCGGCGTTGCGCTCCCAATCCCGGTTCGACATCATCGGGAAGAAACCGGTGTAGAAGCCCGGCTCGCGGATCGAGCGCGAGACGAGCGTGCCGGCACCGATTACCGTGCCGTCGGGAATCGACAGGTGGCCGGCGATCATCGCGGCGCCCGCGAGCTGGCAGCGCCTGCCGATCGTCGCGCTGCCGGCGATGCCGACGCAGCCGGCGATCGCGGTCTGCGCGCCGATGCGGCAGTTGTGCGCGATCTGCACCTGGTTGTCGATCTTCACCCCGTCCTCGACGATCGTGTCGCCCATCGTGCCGCGGTCGATCGTCGTGCCGGCGCCGATTTCCACGTCGTCGCCGACGAGCACGCACCCGACCTGCGGGATCTTGACCCAGCCGCCCTGGAACGGCGCGAAGCCGAAGCCATCGGCGCCAATGACGGCGGCGCTATGGACGATGCCGCGTTCGCCGATCCGACAGCGCGCATGCACGACCGCCCCGGCATGCAGGCGGGTATCGGAGCCGATGCGAGCCTCGGCGCCGACGAAGGCTCCGGCGCCGATCCACGCCCGCGCGCCGATCGTCGCGCCGCGTTCGACGACGGCATGCGCATCGATGCGGGCGCTGGCGTCGACATCGGCGCCCGGGTCGATCGACGCCGTCGGATCGCGATACGGCGCGGGCGTCGGCTGCGGATAGAGCAGCTGCGAGGCGAACGCGAACCACGCGTACGGCTGGTCGGATTCGAGCACCGTGCCGGCGTCGCGGCCGGCGGGAAACACGGCTTCGCGCTGCGCGGCGCTGAGCACGAGCGCGGCGGCGGCCGATCGTCGGGCGGCCGCCTGGTAGCGCGGATTCGCGAGAAAGGCGACGTCGGTCGGGCCTGCAGCCTCCAGCGACGCGACGCCCTGGATCAGGCGCCCGGCATCGCCGTGGACCTGCGCCCGCAGGACGCCGCCCGAGCGCTCTTCGACCGCACCGGCAAGCTCGGCGACGGTGAGCCCGATCGCGGACATCCGTTCAGAATGGACGAGGCAGGCTCATCGGACCCGCGTCACTTCGACACGGCGTTGAGCTGCTTCAGGACGCGATCGGTGATGTCGATCCGCGGTCCGACATAGACCGCATCCTGCAGGATGAGGTCGTATTTCTCCTGCTCCGCGAGCTGGCGGACGATCCGCTGGGCGCGTTCCAGCAGGCCCTGGAGTTCCTCGTTCTTGCGCTGGTTGAGGTCCTCGCGGAATTCGCGCTGGCGGCGCTGGAAATCGCGGTCCATGTCCTGCATTTCGCGCTGGCGCTTCGCGAGCTCGCCTTCGGCGAGTACCGGGCCGTCCTTCTCGAGCTTGTCGGCCATCGACTTGAGGCGCGCGCCCGCTTCCTGCAGTTCCTTGTCGCGCTTCGCGAATTCCTGCAGCAGTTTCTGTTCCGCCGCCTTCGCCGGATCCGACTCGCGAAGGATCCGCTCCGAGCTCACGAACCCGATCTTGATTTCCTGTGCGCCGGCGCCCGCGGCTGACATTGCCAGAAACCCCGGCAACAGCAATGCGGCAAGCTTCAACCAGCGGTTCATGTGGGCCTCGACGCGTTGTAGAACGGGCCATTGTGCCATACCACGATGGCGTCAGAACCCGGTTCCAATCTGGAATTGGAAGCGTTGCGTACGATCTTCGGGCTGGCGTTTCAGCGGCGTCGCCAGGCTGATCTTGAGCGGGCCGATCGGCGAGATCCATGCGATGCCGCAGCCGAACGAATAGCGCAGGTCGGCGAAGCGCACCGATTGATCCGGTCCCCAGACCTGGCCGCTGTCGAAGAAGCACAGCGCCCGAAGCGAGCGGTCGGCCCCGGGCAGCGGAGCCTGCGCCTCGATCGAGCCGGTCAGCATCCGGTTGCCGCCGAGCGGATCGCCGTTCGTGTCGCGCGGGCCGAGCGAACCCGGCGCGAAGCCGCGCACGGTTCCGATGCCGCCCGCGTAGTAGTTCTTGAAGAGCGGGTAGGACTTGCCGTCGTAGGCCCCGCCCCAGTCGGCCGCGCCGTTGAAGGCGAGCGTGATCTTCGAGGTCAGCGGAAGGTACTGCTGGATCTGGTACGTCGTGCGCCAGTAGCGCAGGTCGAGCGTCGGGAACGTCGCTTCCGCATAGGCGCGCTGATAGCGGCCGCGCGACGGCGACAGGATGTTGTCGCGGCTGTCGCGGGCCCACCCGACGCTGCCGATGACCGCGCGGGTATCGGGGCCGAACTCGTTGACGTAGTCGACGTAGCGCAGCGGGCTGGCCGTCGTGAGACCGATGATGTTGTCCTCGAAGCCGACGCCGAAGAAGACCGTGTCGAATTCGGTGAAGGGGATGCCGTACTTGACCGATCCGCCGCGGGTCGCGACGTCGACCTGCGCCAGGCCAAGGCGCGCGAGGTCCGACTTGCGCTCGTAGACTTCGGTCGTGCGGCTGATGCCGTCGGCCGTGACATACGGATCGGTTTCGCTCAGCGCGATCGTACGCGTCGACTTGCTCGTGTTGACGTCCACGCCGATCGCGTGCCCGGTACCCAGCACGTTCTGCTGCGTGTACGCCGCGTTCAAGACCAGGCGTTCCGTGCTGGAGTAGCCGGCGCCGGCGGAAATCGATCCGGTCGGGCGTTCCTTCACCGTGAAGTTGACATCGACCTGGTCCTGCGAGCCCGGCACCGCCGGCGTCTCGACCTCGACCTTCTCGAAGTAGCCGAGGCGGTCGATCCGGTCGCGCGACAGGCGCACCTTGTCCGCGTCGTACCAGCCGGCCTCGAACTGCCGCACCTCGCGCCGGATGACCTCGTCGCGCGTGCGCGTGTTGCCGACGATGTTGACGTGCCGCACGTAGGCGCGCCGGCCCGGATCGACGACGATCGTGTAGGCGACCTGCCGCTTGTCGCGATTCGCTTCCGGCACCGGATTGGCCGTCGCGAACGCGTAGCCGAGCGTGCCGAGCCGATCGGTGATCCGCTTGCCGATGGCATTGATCCGCTCGCCGTTGTAGACGTCGCCCGGCTTGACGTCGATCAACGGCGCCAGTTCCGGCTCCAGCCCCAGCAGTTCGCCCGCGAGCTTGACCTCCGAGACCGTGAAGCGTTCGCCTTCGTTGAGGTTGATCGTCATGAAGATGCTGGTCTTGTCCGGGCTGATCGTGACCTGCGTCGACTCGATGTTGAAGTCGAGGTAGCCGCGGTTCTGGTAGTACGAGCGCAGCGTCTCGAGGTCGCCCTGCAGCTTCTGCCGCGCATACTTGTCGCGGCTGTTGTACCAGGTGAACCAGCCCGGCGTCGTGAGTTCCATCGCGTCGCGCAGCGTCGAGTCGGAGAACGCATGGTTGCCGGTGAAGCGGATCGAACGGATCTTCGCCGCGTCGCCCTCCTCGGCGGTGATCGTGATGTTCACGCGGTTGCGCTCGACCGGCGTGACGGTCGAGGTGAGCTTCACCGCATAGAACCCGCGCGACAGGTACTGCCGCTTCAGCTCCTGCTCCGCGCGGTCCAGCAGCGAGCGGTCGAAAACGCGCGCCTCGGCGAGCCCGACTTCCTTCAGCGATTTCTTGACGGTGTCCTTGTCGAACTCCTTGACGCCGATCAGCTCGACCGCGGCGATCGACGGTCGCTCGTCGACCGACACGACGAGGACGTCGCCGTCGACCGCAAGGCGCACGTCCTTGAAGAGTCCGGTCGCATACAGCGCGCGGATCGCCGCGACGCCCTTGTCCGGGTCGTATCGGTCGCCGACGCGCAGCGGGAGATAGCTGAAGACCGTGCCGGCATCGGTGCGCTGGATTCCGTCGACGCGGATGTCGCGGACCACGAACTCCTGGGCCGCGACGCTGACGGCGCTGCAGGCGATCACGGCGGCGGCGAGGCGGCGCAGGGTCGGAGCCACCGCGGCGCCCTTGAGATTGCGGCGTTTCAAGGCGGACAATCGATTCCGGAATCCGGACGGGCCAGGATTATCGTTATGAGAGCAGTCGCACCACGTCGTTGCAGAGTGCGAGCACCGTCAGGAGGGTCAAGACGGCGATGCCGATTCGCTGCCCTATCGCCACCGCGCGGTCCGACGGCGGACTGCCGGTCAGCAATTCGGCGGCATAGTACAGCAAGTGACCGCCATCGAGCATCGGCACGGGCATCAGGTTCAGCACGCCGAGGCTGATCGACACCAGGGCGAGGAAGCCGAGGTACGCATCGAGCCCGATCCGCGCGCTGCGGCCGGCGTAGTCCGCGATGGTCACGGGCCCCGAGAGATTGCGCCACGAGGCCTCGCCGATGACCATCTTGCCCATCATGCGGACCGAGATCGCCGCGGTGTCCCACGTCTTCCCGACCGCGAGCTCGACGCTCTCCAGCGGCGCATAGCGGACGCGAACGAGATCGCTGAATTCGACGCCGATGCGGCCGATCGTCCCGAGCTTGGGATCCGTCGCCCGAGCCGGCGTCACGACGAGCTCGACATGGCGGTCGCTGCGAACCAGCCCGAAGCGCAGCGGCCGTCCCGGCGCGGACCGGACGCGTTCCGCGACCTCCCGCGCGTAGGCCACCGGCGTACCGTCGATCGACTCGATGCGGTCGCCGGCGAGAATGCCGGCCGCGGCGGCGACGCCATCGGGGTCGACGCCGGCGACGACGCTGCGGCCCGGATGCGCGTGCAGGCCCAGGCGGTCGAGGAAGTCGGTATCGACGTCGCGCAGCAGGTCGGCGGGCGCCGCCACCTCGAGCGTGCGCTCCGCCCCGTCCGCGCCGACGACCGTGAAGCGCAGGGGCCCCGGCTGCAGGCTATGGCGCAGGATGCGCCAGCGCAGGTCCGGCCACGAACGCACCGCGTCGCCGTCGATGGCCGTGACGAGGTCGCCGGACCGCAGGCCGCCGATGGCCGCCGGCGTCGACTGCGGGGGCGTGTCGACGACCGGGCGCAACTCGGCGACGCCGACGAGGTTGAGCCCGGCATAGATGGCCACCGCAAGCAGCAGGTTGGCGACCGGGCCCGCCAGCACGATCGCCGTGCGGCGCGCCAGCGACTGCCGATTGAACGCGCGCGAGCGCTCGGCGGCCGCGACCGGCCCGCATTCGGGGTCGCGTTCGTCGAGCATGCGCACGTAGCCGCCGAGCGGAATCGCGCCGACGACCCATTCGGTCCGGTCGCGGCCGCGCGTGGCGCGCAGCAGCGGCCGGCCGAAGCCGACCGAGAAGCGCAGGATCTTGACGCCGCAGGCGCGCGCCACGGCATAGTGGCCGAACTCGTGGATGATGACGAGGACGCCGAGCGTCACGATGAAATAGAACAGAGTCAGCATGGTTCCCTTGCACCGGGCCGGCCGACGCCGCAGGCCGCCGGACGGAAGACTACCGCGCCCTGCCCCGCCCCGCAGGACCGGCATCGGGGCGGCGGCCCGCGGCCGCTCGCAGGTCGGGTCGCAGCACGTCAGCCGCGACCGCGCAGCAGCAGCACGACGAGCGGCAGGACCGGCAGCAGCGCATCGATCCGGTCCAGCACGCCGCCGTGCCCCGGAAGCAGCGCGCTGCTGTCCTTGACGCCGGCAAGGCGCTTGAGCAGGCTTTCGAACAGGTCGCCGACGATCGACGCCGCGACGACCAGCGCGAGCAGCACGACGGCCGCGGCCGCGCCGAAGTCGTCGATGATGCGGTTGCTGACGAGTTGCGGCCCCGGCCAGGTCGCGCGGAAC
>Ga0335069_10011187_pt1 | contig 12679 bp, 14 predicted proteins | sample Lox_Sample_11_FD_206714 | JGI IMG/M metagenome (GOLD analysis project Ga0335069, IMG submission 206714) | Soil microbial communities from Loxahatchee National Wildlife Refuge, Florida, United States - Lox_Sample_1.1 | ecosystem: Environmental > Terrestrial > Soil > Wetlands | place: USA... | reverse complement strand
GCGCCCGTGCCCGTACACCTCTACGGGAGGTGTGTCGACATGGATCCGATCCTGGAGCTCGCTCGTCGGCACGATCTGAAGATCGTCGAGGATTGCGCGCAGGCGCACGGCGCCACCTTGGGCGGTCGACCGGCCGGAACGTTCGGCGATGTTGCCGCCTTCAGCTTCTATCCGACGAAGAACCTCGGCGCACTCGGTGACGGCGGCGCCGTAGTGACCAGCCACGACGAGTTCGCGGACCACGCACGGCTTCTGCGGAGCTACGGCGAGGCGCAGCGGTACGAGTCGGTCATCACCGGCATGAACAGCAGGCTCGACACACTTCAGGCCGCGTTGTTGTCTGTGCAGCTCCGCCATCTCGACGCGTGGACGGGACGCCGTCGGACGATCGCTCGCGAGTACACTGCGGCTCTCGGAGAAACTGAGCTCGTCGTGCCCGGGGACGATGTTGGGCACGCGTACCATCTCTACGTTGTCCGGTCATCTGAGCGCGATGCGTTCCGTCAGCGCCTTTTCGCTCTTGGTGTGGAGACGCTGGTCCACTACCCGCGTGCCGTCCATCAGCATCCGGCCTACGCGGAGATCAGGCGAGGCGATGCCCTCCAGGTGAGCGAGCAACTCGCGAACGAGGTCGTGAGCTTGCCTCTCTACCCGGAGCTGACCGACGGCGAGGTGCAGGCCGTCGTCACCGCTGTTCGTTCGGCGGTTTAGCAAAGCGTCCGCCGAACGGCTCGCGCACGCCGATTGCGAGGAGGGATCCGCCGACAGGAAAGGACACGCCGGCACGGATCAACGCGCGCTCCGCGGTCATCACGGCGCCGAGAAGTGCACCGATGCGCCTGCTCGCCCGGAACTCGCCGACGGGATCGAAGCTCTTACGGCGGCGTTCGCGTGCGCGTGATGCTGTGATCGCCGGCAGTAGTGCAGACACGAATGACGTGGTGCGGAGCACGTGGACTCCTGCGGAGGCGAGCTTAGACGTCAGCTCGCTGCGGACGTAGCGGCGTCGGTGGTGCGAGAAGTCGTCGGCCGGGCTCCAGAGACTTGGGTGTTGCGGAACGGTGACGAGGACACCCCCGCCGGGCCTCGCCGCTTGGGCCATCTGCTCGAGAACCAGAACGTCCTCGTCGATGTGCTCGATCACGTCGAACGCTCCGACGACGTCGAATTCCGAGTCGTACGGGATGCGGCGCGCATCCATCTGCAGGAGCTCAGCGTTCGGGAGTCGGCGGCGCGCCACCGCGAGCCCTCGTGCCGAGAGCTCGCTGCCGACGAGGCGCATGTCTGGGAACACTGCGTGCATGCGGGTGAGGACGAACCCGGTTCCGCAGCCGACCTCGAGCAGGCTCCGAGCGCCCGGGAAATAGGCCCGCATCGCCCAGACGAGGAGAGCGTTGCGGGCTTGGAACCAGAAGCTCTGTTCCTCGACCTCGGGCAGATGATCGAATGAGCTCTGCTCGAAGCCGACCTCGGCCGTCGCCAGGTCAGGCGCAAAGAGCACGGTGTCGTTCATGGGCGGCACGAATCCGCAGGACGCGCAGCGCCAATCAGAGGACACGAAGCGTTCACCGCACTCCAGGCACACCTGCATCGGCGCCACTCTAATCGCGTTCGGGTGTTGCTCGGTCCGATCGGATGGTTACGGCTGCTCGTGCGGCGGCTTTGCAAAGCGCCCGCCGAACCACCGTTCCCGCAGGTCGAGCAGACCGAGCTTCTTCCGAAGCTTGTACTGCAGTCGCAGTGGGTTGAGCGCACGCCATGCCCGCGTGAGGAAGAAGAGCGTGCGATCGAGTCCGTGTTCCCACCACGGGAGCATGCGGTCGAACTCCTCGGCAACAGGGGCATACTCGACCATGAAACGCGCGCCTTCGGCCGACTTCGCCTCGTCGTGAAGGAACCGCACGGCAAGCGTCTGTTCCACGATCGCCGGCTTCAAGCCGCGAAGTGCCAGCCTAAGACCGAACTCCGCGTCGAAGACGAAATGCAGATCCTCCCGAAGGAGTCCGAACTCCTCGAAGACGTCGCGCCGCCAGAAGGACGACGCCTGCGGGACATACCAGATCTCGCGAACCCACCGGGGTCGCGGACCCCGTGGCGGCTTCGGCACCCACAGCGTCTCGCGGGTGCCGTCGGCGTTCAGGTAGTCGCACGCGCCCGCCACCCAGCGCACCGCAGGATCGTCGAACAGCGAGAGGGCTGCTGCAAAGGCCCCTGGGAGGTAGTAGTCGTCGCTGTTGATGTACGCGACGACGTCGCCGGTCGCGCGCTCGATACCGCGGTTGATTGCCCACGACTGCCCTTCGTCCGGCCCGCTCCGCCAGTAGGCGAGAGCATCGTCGAAACGTTCGAGTACCTCCACCGTCCCGTCGGTGGAGCCACCGTCCATGACGATGTACTCCAGGTTCGGATAGTCCTGGTCGAGAACGGAGCGGATCGTCCGCTCGACATAGCCGGCCTGGTTGAGCGACGGTGTCACAACCGTCAGGCGCGGAAGCGTCATCGCGGCTCGAGGACGTAGAGTCCGAGCGCGTAGTACGTCGCCGAACCCTGTTGTGCGAACGCCGTCGCCCGATCGACCGGTTCGTACTTCTCGGTGTCCACCTTGGCCCAGTAGCGCTCCGTCGTGACGCGGAACCGCTCGAGCAGACGCCGCTCTCGATCCTCACCGTAGACCCTGTGCCACGGCGGGTAGACGCCGTCGAGTCCGACCGGGATCGAGAGGATCATGGTCCCGCCGGGCTTCAGCAGCGTCGCCATCTTCGCCATCGCCTCGAGGTCGCCGTCGGCCGCATCCGGCGAGCCGTAGCGACCGGCGAGCCCGACGTGCTCGATCGAGGAGCAGTTGATGATCTGGTCGAACGAGTGCGGCTCGAAATCCATTCGGTTGAAGTCGCCGCGCCGATAGTCGATCGAGTGCCCGCGGAACAGATACTGCTCTTCTTCGAGGTCGACGGCGACGACCTCGCTGCCGGCAAATGCCGCCGCCAGGGCGAGCATGCCGTTGCCGGAGCCGAAGTCGAGCACGCGCCCGGCGCCCTGGTGGAGATACGCGAGCGTCCACGCCCACTCGACGTCGCGCTCACCGACGAGCGTCTTCTCGTGTGTCGGAGTCTCTCCGGCGGCCGGCGTCGAGCGGGGCTGGAGCCGCGTCGAGAGCCGCGTCAGCCGGTATCCAGCCGACGCGAGCGCGCGCACCGTGAACTCGCGTCCGGTCATGCCCTGACCCCACATGTCCCGGGATCACCCCGGAAGAGCTCGTATGACGAGTTGGCGTGTAGAGGCGTCAGCCACCTTGGCGGCTTCAACGGTCGTTGCGTCACGACGAGTCGTGCGTGGCAACGGCAGATGGGCGCCGGTGTGATCGCCACGCGACGCTGGTACGTCGCGGCGATCACGCGATTCGTGAGTGCTGCGTTCGTCCCGGGTACGGGGCTGAGAACATTCGGCTCACCCGTCACGTAGTCCATCCTCCTGACTCACGCGTCGATGCCGCGGTCGTAGCGGGACGACCCGAGCTCCACTACGTCCGGCCGATGCGAGTAGTAGCGAAAGCCGTCGAGTTGGGGTGGGCGGTGTGACGACGAGTCGGCCGGGCTTGCTGGCGGAGCGGATGGTAGCGGGGTCGGCCGGGGCGGTCCTCACCGGTGCGCCGGCCCGAACGAGAGCGTCGCGGTGAGCGCCTCGACCACCTGCTCGACGTCGGCGTCCGCCATCTCCGGCCAGAGCGGCAGGCGGACGAGCCGTTCGGCCGCCGCCTCCGTCACGGGGAGGGGGCCGGCCGCGCGCGCGTAGCGCCGCCCCGCCGCCGAATCGTGCAGAGGGGCGTAGTGGAAGACCGCATTGATCTCGCGGTGTGCGAGCTGGTCGATGACGCGATCTCGCGCGTCCCCGGTCTCGAGGAGGACGTAGTACATGTGTGCGTTGTGGCTGCACTCCGGCGGCACGATCGGACGCCGCAGGACACCGCGACTCTCCAATTCGGCTAGGGCAGCGTGGTAGGTCTCCCAGATCTCGAGGCGCCGGCACGTGATCTCGCTCGCGTGCTCGAGCTGGCCCCAGAGGAACGCACAATTGACGTCGCTGAGCAGGAACGAGGAGCCGACGTCGACCCAGGTGTACTTGTCCACCTGTCCGCGCAGGAACCGCCGCCTGTCCGTGCCCTTCTCGTGGATCACCTCGGCGCGGTCGATGAGGCTGGGGTCATTCACGAGCAGCGCGCCGCCCTCGCCGCAATGGACGTTCTTCGTCTCGTGGAAGCTCAGCGCCGCGAGCGTGCCCAGCGAGCCGAGCGGCCGGCCCCTATATGTCGAGAGAATCCCCTGCGCCGCGTCCTCGATGACGGGAACACCCGCGTCCGCTGCGATCGTGGCGATCTCGTCCATCGCGCAGGCGACGCCCGCATAGTGGACGACGCAGATCGCTCGGGTCGACGGGGTGACGGCCGCGGCAAGTGCGTGCTCGTCGATGTTCAGCGTGTCCTCCCGGATGTCGACGAACACTGGCGTCGCGCCACGGAGCACGAAGGCGTTCGCCGTCGAGACGAAGGTGAACGACGGCATGATCACCTCGTCCCCGGGGCCGACATCCGCCAGGATCGCCGCCATCTCCAGCGCGCCGGTGCAGGAGTGCGTGAGCAGCGCACGGCTGGAGCCGACATGCTCCTCGAGCCAGGCTGCGCAGCGCCGCGCGAACGGCCCGTTTCCGGAGAGATGGGCGTTCTCGATCGCCTCCGCCAGGTATCCGAACTCGGTGCCGGTTGTGTAGGGCCGGTTGAAGGGAATCTCGCTCATCGTGCGGGCATCTCGCGAACGGCATGGCCGATGCCCGTGGCACCGTAACCGTTCCCGTTGTAGAGCATGTGCCTCCGACCGGATGTGTCGTCGAAGACGACCGGGTAGGCCTGCATCTCGGCGTCCCATCCGTTCGGCGTAGGTCGGTCATCCGGGTCGACCCGCCGCCATTCGAGACCGTCGTCGGACTCGGCGTAGCCGAGCGCGTACGCCGGGCCACGAGACGCGAACCACATGCGGTAGCCGTCGGGGTCGCGAACGACGCACGGGCGTGAGATGGCGTATTCCGACTCGTCGCGATAGTCGATGCAGATACGCCCGCTTCGGCGCCAGCGGATTCCATCGTCCGACTCGGCGTAGCGGATGTGGTAGCGATGGCGCGGCTCGCCGTCGACGAGGTTCCAGCCGGTGCATGAGACGTACCACATCCGCCAGAGCCCGTCCTCGACGATTACCCACGGCGAAGCCGTCAGGAAGGGATCGACTTCGTTTCGTTCGAGGATAGGCGCCGGCGACAGGCGACGGAACGTCGTTGCGTCATCGCTGACCGCGAGGCCGACGAAGAAGTAGAAGGGCACCGTCTTGCCCAGGCTCCAGCCGGAGTAGTAGAGGTAGGTGCGACCGTCGTGCTCGACGATGCACGACGACGTGACGCCGCTGTCGTCGAAGGCGCCGAGCTCACCGAGATCGAGCGCGGGCTCCCGGCGGTACTCCTCGATCACGAGCCGGTCCTCCTCGATCCGGCCGTCCGCCAACGCGATCCTCGCCCGCCCCCGATCGTCGCGGCTCGAGAAGTAGAGACGGCACGCGTCGTCGACGAGCTTGATCACCGGCAGCGCAGCGTGCGAGCGTGCCCAGTCCAGCGGCGGCGGTCCGGGCACGACGATGCCCCGCGTCTCCCACGCCACCTAGAAGTTCCTCAGATCCCAGCTCCGCACGTCGAGCGGCTTCGTGCCGTGCACGGCATACACGCCACCTTCGACCGTGTCCTTCATGATCAGCGCACCCGCGCCGACGACGCAGTGCGGGGCGACCTTGACGCCGTCTCGGAACGTGGCGTTGACCCCGACGAAGCACGACTCGCCAATCTCGACGTTGCCGGAGACAACAACGTGTGACGCGATGAAGCAATGGTCTCCGATCCGCGAGTCGTGTCCGATGTGGTTGCCGCTCCAGAGAATGACGTCGTTGCCGATCTGCACGTTCGGCTGGATCACGTTCGCCTCGAACACGAAGCAGTTGTCGCCGAGAACCGGCTCGGTCACCCAGTGCGCCTGCGAGCTCAGGTAGCTGATCAGGCGATACCCCTGTCGCTTCGCCTCGTCGTAGATCTCGCGGCGTGCCCGGTTGGCCCCGCTGAAGCCGATCGCGACGAACATCGAGTAGCGGTTGGGCGGGTGGGTCTCCGCGATCGCCTCGAAGGGGACCACCGGAAGTCCGCTCAACTCGGCGCCGTCGAGGAAGCGCTCGTTGACCGTGAACGCCACGACGTTGTACGGGCTGTCGGCGCGGAGGTAGATCTCGGCGGTGCGGGCGAAATCGCCGGTCCCGAAGATGACGACGTCGTTGTTGGTCATCTGCGCACGAGGATCGTGAACTCGTAGAGGCCATAGTCGTGAAGAAGCGCGACGTCCCGCGAGTAGGAGCGTTTGCAGAGGTCGAAGAACTCGCAAGGATCGCCGTAGTAGAGGTCACGGCGCATCTTGTCCGCATCCGAGTAGCTGGTCAGCATGTTGAAGGCGAACCCATGCATTCCCAGCGTTGCGAGATCATCGAGCGTCTCGACGACGTAGTCGCGCCACTCCGCCGAGTCGATGTCCTGCTTCACGTTGAAGATCCCGCTGGCGACGGCGAAGTCCGCCGACCCGAGATCATCGCGACGAGTGGTGAACGTTCGAACCGGATTGCTGATACGCGCGTGCTCGACCATCGACAGCGAGAGATCGTATCCCGTGTACCGGCAGTCGACGCCGATGCGGTCAAGGTGTTCGGCGAGCGCCCCGTAGCCGCAGCCGTAGTCGACGAGAGAGAAGGAATCCGCCCCTTCGGCGATCCGCAGCAGTTGGCGGAACCGGAGCTCCTGCGACTCCGGTGAGCTCCAGTCGACGCCGCGGGCACTCGCTCCGTACTCTGCGAACTTGCCGCTGTAGTAGCGCTCGACCCCTTCGCGGATGTCGCTCACAGGCCGAAGCTCTTCATGAAGCGCGGGGCTTCGGGGCCGACGTTGAACAAAAGGTCGAGCACGCTCACCTGGTGGTCGAACGGTGGATGGAGCTGCTTGTACTCCGGATAGCCAGCATAGTCCATGTACTCGAGGGCGATGCCCGCGGCGGCGAATTGCTCCTCGTCGATGTACTCCCTGGCCGCCGGTCCGGACAGGTAGACGCCCGCCCCGGACTGGACGCAGAGGCTGACGAGCCGCTCGGACTTTGCGCCGACGCCGTCATAGTCGGTCGACCAGGAGATGCGCGTGTGGATCCCGAGGATGTCGCAGATCTCCTCGATGAACGCACGGTTGACGTGAGAAAGAAGCAACTCGTCCGTCGTGTACAGGGTTGCGAGGCGGTCACGGTAGAGATCGAAGAACGGCGCCTCTGCGTAGTTCCGCGTGATCGTATGCCAATGTCCGCGCCCCCAATTCGGATCAGCGATCGCCGTCTCGTCGATCCGCTGGTGGTACCTGCCCTTCACGTGGACGGGGATCGTCAGCCAGATCGGCCCTTGCAGCGTCTTGATCCGGTTTCGGTTGCGCCAGTCACGACGCGTGTACTGGCGGTCGTCGTAGAGGAGGAACTCGTCGACGAGGTTGATCAGGTCGAAGTAGCCCTTCCACGGGACGTAGTTCGACTGAACGATTGCGACGCGCTTCGTCGACGAGCCCGTCAACGGGCGTCACCGGCGCGCTCGTCGATGACGTAGAGCGGACGGTCCTTCACCTGGTCGAAGATCTGCTCGATGTAAAGTCCGGTGACGCCGATGCTCGTGATGATCATTCCGCCGATCAGGAGGATGAGCACGGCGAGACTGGTCCATCCCGGGTACGGATGCGAGACCATGGCACGGTAGACGAGGTACGCGGCGAAGACGACGCCGGCGAGCGCGACGAAGAAGCCGAGGTACACGATCCAACGCAGCAGTCGCGTCGTCTGGAAGAAGACTCCCTGAAGGGCGTGGTTGAGCAGGCGGCCGAGCGAGTACGAGCTCTCGCCCGCCCCGCGTTCACCATGCTCGACCTCGATCTCGGTTGAGTCGAACCCGAGCCAATAGAGGATGAACAGGTAGTGCCGGCCGCGATCACGAAGGCGGAGGTACGCGTTCACCACCCGCCGCTCGATCAGGCTGAAGCTCCCGTACTCGCCGTTCACGCGGACCCCTGTGAAGATCCGCACCAGCACGAAGTAGCAGCGTGCGGCCAGTTTCCGGAACCACGAGTGGCGACGGCTCTTCCGGCGTGCGAAGACGACGCGGAAGCCGGCGAGCGCCTGCTCGTACAGGCGCGGGATCGCTTCCGGCGGGTCCTGCAAGTCGCAGTCCATGACCACGACGTAGCGGCCGCGCGTCTCGGCGAGCCCCGCTGTGATCGCGGCATGCTGACCGTAGTTCCTGCTCAGGCGGACGGCCTGCACATGCTCGGCGTCGCCGTCCGCGAGATCGAGAAGCAGCGGCCACGCCCCGTCAGGGCTCCGGTCGTCGACGAAGACGAGCTCGTACGACACGTTCATCGCCTCGAGGGTCGCCGTCAGCCGCCGATGCAGCTCCGAGAGGCATCCTTCGCACCCGTACACGGGAACGACGACGCTGAGCTGCCTTTCGTCCGGAGCTGCCGTCTCAGCCTTGGCCACTGCGATAGAGTCGCGCGTCCGGCGGCCGGTAGTACTCGTCGAGGCTGGTCACGACTCGCGTGTACCAGCCCAGGAGTTGCTGCGTACGCGGCGCCTGCTGCTCGACGAAGTCGTCGCCGAGGGCGCGGACGTAGTCGATCTGCTGCTTCACGTACGAGTGCGTGAACTGCTGGTTGATCGCCGACCTGTCGCGATCCGAGTGGTTCTGGCCGGCGGCGTGGATGAGCGTGGAGTCGAAGACGATCATCGACCCGGCGGGGCAGATGCCGGGTTCGGCGCGCTCGTGCAGATATGCATCGGACGGTCCCGGCTCTCTCTGGTGAGTGCCCGGGACGAGCAGGGTGGCGCCGTTCTCCTCGGTAAACTCGTCGATCGCGAAGAACGTGTTCACGGACATGACCGCGCCGCCGAGGATGCGCGGGAAGTCCCGATGGAACCGTGTCTGGAAGACGTCGGCGCGCTCGCCCTGCGGCACCGGGGGAAGGACGAGGCCATTCTGGAGATGGAGAATCGCCGTGTCGGCCACATACGCGTCGACGACGGCGAGCACCTCCGGCAGCTCGAGTAGCCGGATGAAGTGCGGGTCGTACGCGAGCATCAGACGGAGCACGCCGAGCTCGCCTGCGGCATGCAGGCGCTCTTCCCCGACGTTCTCCCGGATGCGCTGCTGGACCCGGTACAGGGCCGCCCTCGTCTCTTCGATCAGGGACTGGTCGAGGACGTTCCAAACGACCGCGCATCCGTCGAGCTTCAATGCCGTGACGGTGAGCTCGAGCCAGCGTTCGTCGTGCTTGCAGTCGGTTGTGATCATCGGGGTCGGTTGGGCACGCCGATGATATGGCATCCGGAGGGAGGATCTCTGCCCCGTCGCCTCCCGGGGCTACACTGACCGGCGCGCATGGCCGCTTCCGCTTCGACCGGTGTCCACGAGGTCACGATCATCCGGCCGGCATCCGGCTGGACGACACCCAGGGCCGCCGACGCCTGGCGAGAGCGCGAGCTCCTCTATTACTTCGTCACGCGTGACGTCAAGGTGCGCTACGCCCAGACGCTGTTCGGCGCGTTCTGGGCGTTCTTCCAGCCGATCGGGATGATGCTCGTCTTCACGTTCGCCTTCCGCAAGCTCGGGCGGGTTCAGACGGAGAATGTCCCGTACCCGATCTTCGTCTTCGCAGGTCTCACTTTCTGGACGTTCTTCTCCCGGGCCGTGTTGAGCGGGGCCGACAGTCTCGTGGCGAACGCAGGGCTGCTGACGAAGACGGCATTGCCCCGGCTTCTCCTGCCCGTCGCCGGGATCGTGTCCGCGGTCTTCGACTTCGTGATCACGTTCGCGATCCTCATCGTGTTCGCCGCGTACTTCGGCTACTACCCGACGTGGCGCTACCTGTTCATACCGATCGTGCTGGCCTTCGGGTTCACGCTGACGTTCGGGATGTCGCTCCTGCTCTGTGCGGTGAACGTCCAGTACCGAGACATCCGCAACCTCCTGCCCATGACGGTGCAGCTCCTCCTCTTTGCGAGTCCCGTTGTCTACTCGCTGAACACGCTCGGCGAGAAGTGGACGCAGGTGCTGGCATGTCTCAATCCTCTAGTGGGCATCATCCAGGGGTTCCGCTGGGCGGTCATCCGGACCGGACCACCGTCGCACCTCGCGATCCTCTCGTCCGTCATGTACACGGCTGTGTTCCTGGTCATCGGGCTCGCCTACTTCGGTCGAGTCGAGCGCAAGTTCGCCGACGTGGCGTGACGTGAGCAGAGTCGCGGTACTGGCCGATCGGATCGGCAAGCGCTACACGGTGCGAACCGTGTCCGGCGACGATGCGGCGCTCGAGGCACTCCGCCGAACGCGGAGCAGATCATGGATCTCGTTCCGCCGCAACCGGTTGCCGCGCAGTGACTTCTGGGCGCTGCGCGACGTCTCCTTCGAGATCGAGGAGGGTGAGGTCTTCGGCGTCATCGGCGCGAATGGGGCCGGCAAGTCCACGCTGCTGAAGATCCTCGCGCGGATCACGGACCCAACCGAGGGGTATGCCGAGATCCGCGGCCGTGTCGGATCGCTGCTCGAAGTCGGGACGGGCTTTCATCCGGATCTCTCGGGGCGGGAGAACGTCTTCCTGAACGGTGCGATCCTCGGGATGCGGCGCGGCGAGATTCGCACCAAGTTCGACGAGATCGTGGAGTTCGCCGGTGTCGAACAGTTCATCGACGTTCCGGTGAAGTGGTACTCGAGCGGCATGTACGTCCGGCTTGCATTCGCCGTTGCGGCGCATTTGGAGCCGGAGATCCTGTTCGTGGACGAAGTGCTCTCCGTCGGCGATCTCGCCTTCCAGCAGAAGTGTCTCGGCCGGATGGACGAGATCGCGAGCGCCGGACGGACGGTGCTGTTCGTCAGCCACAATCTCGCGGCCGTGTCCTCAATCTGCTCGAAGGCCCTCTACCTCAAGGAGGGAGAGCTCCATGCGGTCGGGCCGGTCAGGCAGGTGATCGACCTCTACGTCGACGAAGTAAAGGCACCGGCGAGAACGAGTATCCGGGACCGGACGGACCGGCAGGGGAACGGCCGGCTGCGGTTCAACGAGGTCCGCGTCGGCTCGGGTGCGACCGTCGCGACCGGCGAGGACTGCGAGATCTCGCTGGTGTACGACGGCACTCCGGGACCGGCGCGCGTGAGGGTCGACGTCGCCGTGTACGGCGCGCTTGCCGAGCCTGTCTTCCACTGCTCGAACGAAGTCAGCGGAGACCCGATCACGCGTGTCGACAAGCACGGCGAGTTCACGTGCACGATCAGGAAACTGCCGCTCGCTCCGGGCCACTACACGCTCAACGTCTACTGCGAGGTCAACGGAGAGGTGGCCGACTGGGTACAGAGCGCAGCCTTCCTCGAGGTGATCGAAGGCGACTACTTCGGCACGGGCCGCCTTCCCAGCCGTGCTCACGGCACCATCGTCGTCGATCACGACTGGGCTTCCGGCGCCTCCGCTCTCGCCGAGGCGCAGACATCCCGCGCCGAGCGCACGGTCTAATCGTCGGCGGTTGCCACCGTAAGGATCTCGGGCTTCACGGCATCGACGCAGAGGACGAGCGGCTCGAGCTCTCCGGGGTCGTGGCTGTCGGTTCCATCGAGATCCGGGTATCGACTCCGATTGAACCGAGTGCGCTCGACCTCGGTGAACCCTGCTTCGGTGAGTAGAAAGCTCAGCGCATCCAGGTCGAACACATATCGGTGACCCCACATCCGCAGGTAGTTGTTCGGCAGGTGTGACCAGGTCGGCGCGGTGTAGCCGTGATCCCGATGCACCTCGAGCACGCGAGGATTGCGCTCGAGATACGCGCGGCTGATCCCCTCGAGGTCAGGGGTGCAAATCCGGCACACGCCGCCGGGCTCGAGCACTCGCGCCATCTCGCGAATGCAGAAGGCGGCTTGGTCGAACGTCATGTGCTCGATCATGTGCTCACTGCGCACGGCGCGCGCGCAGCCGCTCGGGAGCGGCCAGGGCCTCGACGCGTCCATCTGGACGCCTTTCTCGTCGGGCTCGATGTCCAGGCTCACCCAGCCGTCGAGGTGATAGCCGCTCGCGCCGACGTCCAGCCGGAGGCCGTGCCCGGTCGCGAGCTCCGCGAGGCGCTCACGGTTGCGTTGCGCGGCGTGCCGACGGGCCTTCGCAGCCGCGGCCCGGGCTCCGGCTCTGTGGCGAGCACGGGCCAACGCTGCTTGTCCGTTCGACACGATCCTTCCTGCGCGGGCTCTCGTCGAAGACATCGCACTACACTACCGGCACCCGCAGCAAGCATCTCCGGACACGGCACCGACAACGATCGTGCTCACGCTCTTCTCCGTCCCCAAACCGTTCGTCGGGCGAGTTGCGACGCTCCAATCGAACGCTCTGGCCACGTGGCGGCAGCTCGGGGCCGAGATCGAGATCCTGCTCTTCGGCTCCGAACAAGGGGTGGCCGAAGCGGCAGATGCGGTCCACGCCGTCCACGTGCCGGAGCTCGAACAGAACGAGAACGGAACGCCGCTCGTCAGCGACCTCTTCGCTCGCGCTC
>Ga0335069_10011185_pt1 | contig 12680 bp, 13 predicted proteins | sample Lox_Sample_11_FD_206714 | JGI IMG/M metagenome (GOLD analysis project Ga0335069, IMG submission 206714) | Soil microbial communities from Loxahatchee National Wildlife Refuge, Florida, United States - Lox_Sample_1.1 | ecosystem: Environmental > Terrestrial > Soil > Wetlands | place: USA... | reverse complement strand
TTCCAGGCCGGGCAGTATCAACCGGTTGTCACGCAGTTCGGCGAAATGAGCGCCTGGTGATGTGCCGTCGCCGATGACGATCTCCTTCGGGAAAGCGCGGGTCACCTCATACCGATATCGCGCATCCTCGCTATCAGAGCGGATCTCCATCACATTGTGTCCCGATCGCCGATACGCGCCTGTAAGAATGCTGAACCATGGATGGCGGCCGGCGAAGGTGATGTCAAACCCGCCGGCAAAGAACCGGCGCCGCTCTTGTTCTACGACGCTGAAATAGCGAGTCCGCTCGCAGATAAGATGCTCCTTTTCGCGAGCGGTGAGCGAACCCGGATGCAGCCGATAGCTGTGCAGAATGTCGGCCTTGCCGAGGTGAGCCAGCCGGAACAAAGCATTCATGCGCATCCAGTAGTCATAGTCTTCGAAGCCGAAACAGCGATCGGAGTATCGGCCGGTAATTCGCGCAGCCCAAGCGCGGTACAAGAAACAGCCGCCGATGAAATTGTCCTGTACGAAATTCAATTGACCGGGATCACGCGGACGCCGAATGATATTCGATCCGGTGGGAGACTGCAGGTGAACACAAAATTCTGAGTGAACCGCCGGATCGCCTTGCTCGTCAATCAGTTCCTCGTCGGCATAAACCATCTCGACGCTGGAGTGCCCTTCGAGGTAGCTTGTCAGACTTGCGACCATCTCCGGATGCATTCGGTTGTCGTCAGAAATCCAGGTGAAGAACTCTCCGCGAGCTGCGTCGAAACCGGCGTTGAGCGCGGCGGGCAGCCTGGCGTTGGGCTGGCGAATGATTCGGACATTCGAATGATTCTGATAACTGCTCAGGATTTCCTGCGTACGATCCGTCGACCCGTCGTCAACGATGATCAACTCGATTGGCGTGTAGCTCTGGGCCAACGCGCCAGCGATGGCCTCCGAAACAAAACGTTCGCCATTGTAGACCGGAAGAACGATAGATACAAGACCGCGCTCGCACGGAACCGAGATGCCTCGCAAATCGAGCGGCAGGTCGCACGTGAGCTTGCGTTTAAGCTCCAGCAGCGGTGGGTAGCCTGAGTGAGCGGCAAGAGGATCGGCGGACGTTCGCAATAACGCCTGCGCTGCGCGTGGCGAGTACTCCGGGTAAACGCGATAGTAGAAAACCTTCAGATAAAACCGCCTCACCAGGGCGCGGATGAAACTTGGAGTAAGACGCTGGAGGCGATCGAGAAATCCATGCAGACGCTGCTTTTTCGCCGATTGCTGAACCCCAGCCACCGGCGTGAGAGACTCAAGACGCTCGCGGAGAAGCCGCGCCTGATTGAGTGCGTAATCGCGCTCCTGCTCGAGTTGCGTCAGCCGCGATTCATCCATCGCGGAGCGAGCAGTCTTCGCGGTTGCGTGCGAGGTGCCTGCTGTAATATGGATCGCCTTTCTCGAGCAGCCGTCCCCATCGATCCTGAAAACGCTCTCGCTCCTGCCAGCGAACACCGGGAGGCCGTGTCGCGCATTCTTCGTGCTCCAAACGTGCCGCTGGCTCGTAGATCACTTCAAAGCCTGCCTCTCGGGCGCGAAGGCACAAATCGACATCGTTATAGTTCGATGGAAATCCGCAATCAAAGCCATCGAGCTGTGCGAAAACCTCCCGCCGGATCGCCAAACAGGCGCCAGTGACGGCCGTCACATTCCGTGCGTGCGAGTTCCAGTTCCAAAAGCCATCACCCGTACTGTTGCGCCCGGGATGTCCCGTTCCATCCATCATCCCAATGGCGATACTGGCATGCTGGATTAGGCCGGAAGGATACAGAAGCTGAGCACCGGCGATGCCGACCTCCGCTCGTTGCGCTTGCACCACTAACGCCTCGAGCCATCGAGCGGCAAGCGGCCGCACGTCATCGTTCAAAAATACTAGAATTTCGCCGTTTGCAGATTCAGCTCCGCGGTTGTTCATGGCCGCGAAATTGAAGTCCCCGCCGTATTGCACACTGGTGCATTGCGCGCGGTCCAGAACACCGTTTATTGCGCCGTCGTTCGCGGCATCGTAACAGTGATGCACTACTAAGATCTCGCGTCTAGAGTAAGTCGTATTTCGATCGATACTTCTTAGACACCGATCGAGGAGGTTGGCGTTTCGTGAACAGACGATCAGGGTGACGAGCGGATTCCCGATTACCTTGCGATGAACGCGAACCGCGCCGTTACCCACCCGCTCGACAGTCGCTACACAGTTCTGGCGTTCCAGAGACGCTCCGAGTGCCCGCTGATCTTGATCCGGTGAGTTCTCCGCGGGTCGTTCGGAGACGGCCACCTGCGGAATATGGGCGACAGTTGACCCTGACTCGCTCAACCTGAGTGCCAAATCGTACAGATGCGCGCCGTCGAACTCCGCACGGAATCCGCCTGCTCGCGCAAATGCGTCCTTCGACAGCACCAGAAACCGCCCGATATACATCGTGCATTCCAGCAAGTCGCGCGACCATCCAGGCTTGAAGCACGGTCGTTCGCGGCGGCCGTCGTTCGCCAACTGATCGTGATCCGCATACAGCAAATCGTAACGCCGTTCTTGAAGCGTCTCAGCCGCGTAGAAGAGTGCGCTCGAACAAAGAAGTGCGTGCTGATCCAGGGTTGCGAAGTAATGGCCTGAAGATAAGATCGCTGCCCGGTTCAGCGAAGAGGACGGTCCCATCACCTGTTCAGAGCGAACAAAATGGATCCGTGGATCGTTCACGCCTTCCAGGTAGTCACCCACCCACGGCTCCAATGAAGCGTCATCGGAAACGCACAGTTCCCATTCAGGATACGTCTGCCCGATCACCGACAGAATTGTTGATTCAAGCCATTCGCGTCGAGGATTGCTGACATGGACGAGGATGCTGATCGTAGGACGATATTGAAGCTTCTGCGCAGCATCGCGAAACCACTGCTCTGAGGGCGTCGAGTGTTCTTCACGCTGCAGCCATAATTGATAAGCCCGAGCTTTTGATTCGGCCTTGCGAGCTTCAGGCACCGTGCGGCTTTTCCAGGCGCGCACTACGTGACTTACCTTCTGCAGAATCCGAAATACGCGGCTATTCTCGACCGTCAGGACACGCTGGTCAAGTTCGCGGAGGCTTGCGGCGAAGCGATCGAGCTTTTTGGCTGTTTCTTGGTTTTGGAGTTCGAGTTGCGCGATCAGACTTTCGATCAGGCGCAGGACATCGGGATTGTCGACTTGCGGACGCAAGCGATCCAGTTCATTCCGAAACTGCTCAAAATCCCGGCCCAACTGACTATGTTACATCCCGGCGCGGGTCTTACTTACCCGTGCCCGGCGCGACAAAGAAATCCCAGACCTGCAGGTTGAGCTTGCCCTCGGTGTATTCGGCAACGGCGTACTCGCCAGGTTCCAGCGGCTTGGTCGGCCAAATTTTGTAAACCATGTCGGCGACCTGTTTGCGGAACGTCTCGACCACGACAGGCTCCTCTACCGTATCTTTCGTGACGGGAATAATCGTGAGGTTTTCTACCAGTCGGTTACCCTTGTGATCGGTGAGACGGAAGATTCCAAACCTCTCGTCATTGGCAAGACGTATATAAAACTCCGGTTCCCGATTCGCGGTGCCGATCTTCGCGTGCGGCCCGTCGAGTTCCACGGTCGCCTTGCCAGTAACGACCGGCAGCGGGCTCAAAACTTTCAGCACCGATCTGCGCTTGTTGGTGACCACTTTTTGTTCGGCGAGAGCAAGCGGGATCATCTTCTCGTTCTCGACCAAATATGCGCCCTGTTCGACTGGGACACGCTCAACTTCTTTTCGCGCGGCGCGTTCGGCTTTCTCTTCAGCATCGATGGCCGCGGCTTCTTCGTGCGCCGCCTCTTCGCGCATCTTGACTGCCGATTTTGTCTTCTCCAAATCCACCAGTTCTACGGGCATTTCTTCCCAATCGTCCCGGTCGGTGCTGTAGTAGCGAATGCGGTCGCCTTCGACTTTGTATTCGCGAACCAACTGGTAGCTTCCGTCCTTGAGATAGAGTTTGACCGTTGCGGCGGACAACAGACAAGCTGACATAAAAAATGCCAGGAGGACGGTAAGTGTTGCACAAACCCGCGGTTTGTCCCGAACAAGCCGGAGACTTGTTCCACCAGATTCCGGACTACCCATCACTCTCATTCTCCTACCGGCTGCAGCCCCACACTCCTCAACAAGAGGAATTGCGACAAATTCTCAGAGGTCAGCAAGCCCAACAACCGGCCGTCCTCCATTACCAGCGTACAGGCGCCCGCATGCGCCATTTGCGGAAGAACTTCTGCGAGATCCTTATCGGGAGCGACGCTTGTAAATTCGCGATCCATGTAGGAAGAGACGTACCCATCGGGACCTTCCGACGCCATTCCCCGCAAGAGCGCATTCCGCCCAAGTAGTCCCAGAACCTGATCGCCATGCATCACTGGAAAATCCTGCTGCGATGTGGCCAGCAGGAGGTTAGCAGCGTCACGAATCGTGCTTCCGTGTGGTAGCGAGCGGTATTCCGAGACCATCGCGGCACGAACTGGAATGCCCTGCGTCAACGACCTTCCGCGAGACGCAGCTCCCTCATTCGCCGCACCCAGGTAGATAAAAAACGCCACAAAGGCAAGCGCCGGCATGTAGATGAATCCGTACAAACCCATGCCGATTGCAAGCATGCGCCCGGACCAGGTGGCAATTCGCGTCGCCTCGTATTCCGAACGGATGCTCGACAGAATCGCCCGGAACATGCGGCCGCCATCCATGGGAAAAGCGGGCAGCAGATTAAATCCGGCGAGGATCAGATTTGCCAGAACGATCCGGTCCAGCAGATTCGCCTCGTTTGGGTGTTCAAACGCAAACACATCGACCGACTTATGCTGCGACAGGAATACCCCGACAATCGAGCCCGCAATCGCCATGTTGATGATAGGTCCGGTCAGCGCAATCCAGAACTCTTCCTGTGGCTTGGCCGGACGCGCCAGCCGAGCCACTCCACCGATCGGAAACATGACGATTTCGAGCGTACGTATTCCGTATAGAGAACTGATGAACGCGTGCCCGAGTTCGTGCAGCAGAACCGACACTATGATCGCGAGGATAAATAGCGAATAGTTCAGAGGGGACTGATTACTCCCCAGCCCAACAACCACAAGGAATATCAGCAACAAAATGAAGGTGAAGTGGAGCCGGATCGGCACACCCAGCAATCGGAATGACCCCACCGAACCCGGGCTAGCCGCCCGAGCACTGCGCTCCTCTACCAACAGAATCCTCTGGACCTAATTTACCGCACTGGCTATGGGGCTGCCGGTTTCGTAACGGAGCGCGACACGATATCGTATACGGGCTTATTGTCAGCATAAACTCGCCATTCTTCGACTAAGTCTCCTTGTACTACGGCCAGCCATGCGGCCGGAATGCGCCATTTGTTCGCCGCTGGCAGATCGCCTTGGGCGGCAATTGTTCCGCCTGCGGCGCCGAAAACCGCGACCGTCTGTCCGTTGGGAAAGATCTCTTCGTGCGTCACCCAATAGTCAGGGCAGAACGCATAATAACCCCGCCAGGCCGCACGCATCTTTTCACGACCCTGCGTCGAATTTCCCAGGGAATCGACAAAGACATGATCTTCGGTCATCAGTTCGACAAGCTTGTCCGGGTCGCGCTGATTGATACGGTGCAGGAACTCGAGGACCGTTTCGACGGGATTCACAAACGACTTCCGGCGCGCGCGCCTTGCGACAATAACTCTCTTACTGCATCGACGCACAGCGCAGCCGCATGTTTGGATTCAGGGATGAGTCCCCCAACTGCCGTTTCGATATCCGCAGCCGTAATGGCCGACAACTCCGCGCGCGTCTTTCCTTTCATCCACTCCGTAAGCGCAGAACCACTGGCGATAGACGCCGTGCAGCCTCTCACTTTGTAGCGAACTTCATTGACACGATCACTGCTGAACCGCGCGGAAAGCCGTAGTATATCCCCGCAGGCAGGATTCGATAACTCCACCGTCGATGCGGGCGGATCTAACTCGCCCACGTTGCGTGGATTTTTGAAATGATCAAGAAAGACTTCGCTGTACAAGGCTAGCGCTCCTCCCAATTATGACAACAGTAGTGGCGGCTGTAATTGAACGCGAAGAGCGTATTCTGATCGGGCAACGTCGCAACACCGGCCCGCACGCGCTCAAGTGGGAGTTTCCCGGTGGTAAGGTTGAGCCTTCAGAGACTCCTGAGGATGCCTTGATTCGCGAACTTGGGGAAGAATTGGCGATCCTCGCCCAGGCGCCAAACGAGATCATGCGCTATGAATATCAATACGCCGGACGTAAGCCGCTCTTATTAGTATTCTTTCGCGTCACGCGCTTCGAAGGCGAGCCCCGGAATCTCGCATTCGAACAAATTCAGTGGGTAACGCGAGGCGAACTGCCTGAATACGACTTTCTCGAAGGGGACGCTCCGTTCCTTGCGAGCTTCCAAAATGATTAACTGAAAAGTACTAGTATGTTTGGGGCGAAACCGGTACATCCATGGCGGAATCTAAAGCTCAGAGGCCCCAAGATAGGCGAAGAACTCGCCAATCCGCGGCTTCTGGAGGTGCACAATGACCATCACCCCTTTTCGCTTCAAACGTCCTATCACAGCCGTTATCGGTAGCACGCGAGGATACAAGCTGAAAGAACTTCCCGAAGGATCGTTGTTCATGCCGGTTGGCGCGCAAACCGATCCGGATGGCATGATCGGCGGAACCTGCAAAGGCGAAGTTGCACTTGTTTTCGTTCGTGATCTTGAGTTGGGTGCCGAACCCATAGCCGCCAAAGAGAATGCTGCCTAGCTTCCCGCTGGCCACGATGGCCCCGGCTCCGTAGATCTTCTCGCTGCTCGGGTAACCCGTCGTCTACGGGTAGGCTGCGGTTGATTGACGTACACTGATCTACGACCATGGCGACGATCAAGGCCGCAGTGATCCAGGCGGGGTCGCGAGTGTTCGACACCCTTCGCACGATCGACAAAGTACAGAACTGGTGCGCTAGGGCTGCATCGGCTGGCGCGAAACTGGTGGTCTTCCCCGAGGCGTTCCTTGGTGGATATCCCAAGGGCATCGACTTTGGCGCGCGCGTGGGATCGAGGTCGCCGGAAGGAAGAGACGAATTTCGTCGTTATTGGGACGCAGCGATTGAAGTCCCTGGTAAAGAGACCGGAATCCTCGGCGAGATTGCCGCCGCGCACGGCTCGTTTCTGGTGATCGGCGCGATCGAGAAAACAGCGGGCACGCTTTACTGCACCGCATTGTTCTTCTCTGCAGCCGGGGAGCTACTGGGCAAACATCGTAAGCTCATGCCGACGGCAATGGAGCGACTGGTGTGGGGCTTCGGAGATGGCTCCACGATGCCGGCCTTTCGGACGGATTTTGGAACCATCGGCGCTGCCATTTGCTGGGAAAACTACATGCCTTTGTTCCGCAGCGCCATGTATGCCAAAGGCATCACGCTGTGGTGCGCTCCCACAGTGGACGATCGTGAAACATGGCAGGCAACCATGCAGCATGTCGCGCTGGAGGGCCGTTGCTTCGTGCTGGGCGCGTGCCAGTATCTGGTCCGCTCGGACTGCCCCGAGGATTATCACCCGATTCAAGGCGAGGCTCCCGAAACTGTGCTGATCAATGGCGGCAGCGTGATTGTATCGCCGCTAGGCAAGGTTCTCGCCGGCCCACTCCGAGGCAGCGAGGGAATGCTAGTCGCCGAATTGGACTTGGACGAGATCGCTCGCGGGAAGTTCGACTTCGACGCAGTCGGCCATTATTCGCGTCCGGATGTGTTTACTTTGTCGGTGGATCAGAGGCCGAAGCCAGCAGTAATGTTCTTGGACGTGTAGATGAACCTGTTGCGCATGCCTCCGGCTTGCGGAGGACAAACCAGAGGTTTGTCCAACTAGTAGATTGAAGGCTCGCCGGGCGGGCGCGTTTTCCAGCGCCGGTGGATCCACAGCCATTGCCCGGGGTATTCGCGAATCACCTGCTCCAGCCGCGCGTGAATCCGCTTGGTATCTTCGGCCGCGTCGCCTGAAATCTCGACTGGTGGATAGAAGCGCAATACATACCGCTGCTCGTCTTCGAGCCACAACGCAAACCCGGGGATCACCACGGCTCCCGTTCTCGCCGCAATCTTCGCGAAGGCCGTATTGGCGCAGGCGGGCGTGCCAAAGAAGTCAACGAATACGCCTTCCTGCAACGACGTGTTCTGGTCGATCAGAATTCCAACCGCTTCGTTCTCGTGCAGGGCGCGCAGGATCGCCCGCGCACCGTCCCACTTTTCGATGAGCCGATTGCCGGATAGCCTACGCCGATCCTCCACAATGCGATCGACTCTCGGATTGTCGAGCGGACGAATCACCACATTCATCGGCTCGGTCATCAACCCGTGCGCAAAGGCGCTCAACTCCCAGTTCCCCATATGCGCAGTCGCGAATAAGACGCCTTTCCCGCGTGTTTTGGCCGCGGTGTAGTAATCAAGGCCTTCGTAACTAATCCACTTAGAAATGTTTCCGGCATTCATTTCGGGAAAACGCGCGAAAGTGTGAAGCAGGCGCGCAATCGAGTGGAAAACTTCGTTGATAATGGCTTCGCGCTCATCGCGAGACTTTTCAGGATAAGCCAGTTCCAGGTTGCGCCGTGCCGTCTTGCGCAACCGCGGCAACGCGGAATCAAGAAGCCGCGCGTAGAAATTCGCCAGGCCAACGGAGGAGTGAGCAAGGGACCACAGGACGAGTCTGGCGAGCAGGTATTGGATGAACGTTATTCTATCCATCCTCCGCCAAGGACGAGATCGCCGTCGTAAAAAACAGCACCTTGGCCAGGAGTTACTGCGCGCTGCGGTTCGTCAAAATGGATTTCCACTCGCGCCGGGTCAGCCGAAGGGTAGACGGTCGCCATCGCGGGAATATGCTTATTCCGGATACGGACATGCGCACGGACCGGAGCAGTAATGGGCGGAATCGAAATCCAATTCACGTCGCTGGCCATCAATCGCGCACGCAGCAGCTCATCGTTGCGGCCCACGACTACGCGCCGGGCAGCAGGTTCCGTGGCGATTACATACAAAGGCTCGCCCCGTGCAATCCCCAGCCCACGCCTTTGTCCAATGGTGTAGTGATGAACGCCTTCGTGCTCACCCATCGCGCGCCCTTCGGCATCGACGATCTCGCCGCGCGTGCGATCCGGCGTAATTCCCTGCTCCCGAAAGTAGGCGTCGATAAAAGCGGCATAGTCGCCATTGGGCACGAAGCAAATTTCCTGGCTATCCGGCTTCTCGGCTACCGGCAGCCCCAACTCTCGAGCCAGGTCGCGAACCTGAGGCTTTGTATACCCGCCCAACGGAAACTCCGTTCGCGCGAGCTGCTCCTGCTTCAGACCGAAGAGAAAATAGGTCTGATCCTTGGCCGAATCCACCGCACGGCGTAATTGATGTCTTCCGGATGGTTCGTCGAAGCCGATCCGGGCGTAATGACCGGTCGCAATCCGCTCCGCGCCAACGCCAGCGGCCATATCGAGAAACTGATCGAACTTCACGAAGTTATTGCACAGCGTGCAGGGGATCGGCGTGCGACCGGCGAGGTATTCGTCGATGAACGGCTTCACCACCTGCTGCTCGAACCGCTCTTCGAAATTGACCACGTAATAAGGAATACCGAGATGCTGAGCGACAAATCGCGCATCGTAGACGTCATCAATTGAGCAGCAACGTCCAGTGGGGCCGCCCTCAGGCGCGAGTTCCGGCAAGCGGCGCTGATTCCAGAGCTGCATGGTAAGGCCAACGACCGTTCGGCCGCTTCGAGCAAGCAGCCCGGCAACGACGGAACTGTCGACGCCTCCGGACATGGCGACGGCGGTCGTCTCGCTAGTCATGTGCGGCACCGGCGGCGTAAGTCGGGGATAACTTGCGGAGTTGAGCTACGGACTCGACGACCGCATCGATCAAGGCATCCACCTGCTCTTCTGTGGTAGACCGGCCCAGCGAGAAACGCAGAGTAGCCCGAGCGCGCTCACGCGACAGCCCGATGGCGAGCAGGACGTGCGACGGCTCCACGGCGCCGCTGGAACAAGCTGCGCCGCTCGAGACAGCGAACCCCTTGAGATCGAGCGAAATCAGCAGCGCTTCGCCTTCCAGTCCGTCGAAGTACATATTCGTGGTGTTGGGAGTGCGCGGCGCTCTGCCAGCATTGACACCGGTTGACGGAATCCGCGCCAGAAGCCCGGACTCCAGGCGATCCCTTAAGGCTGCGAGCCTTTGCGACTCTTGCGGCATATCCGCTAGCGCCAAGGCGGCGGCGCAGCCCAGAGCGATCGCGCCAGGAACGTTTTCCGTGCCCGGCCGGATTCCCTGCTCGTGACGGCCGCCATGCTGCATCGCAGCCAGCCTGGTGCCCTTCCTGACATATAGCGCGCCGATTCCCTTTGGCGCATAGAATTTGTGACCGGTAATCGAGTATAGGTCCACGCCCAGAGCTCGAACGTCCACCGGAATCTTCGCCGCTGCCTGTACGCCGTCGGAGTGCAACAGGACACCAGCCTCGCGAGCGATCGCCGAGATCTCGCCCAGAGGCTGAATGGTTCCCAGTTCGTTATTGGCGTGCATGACTGACACGAGCACGGTTTCCGGTCGAAGCGCTCGCCGGATATCCTCCGGATCCACCACCCCGTCCGGACCTACGGGAACATAGGTCACTGAGACCCCTTCGCGCTCCAATTCGCGGCAGGTGTTCAGGACGGCTGGGTGCTCGATGGTGGTCGTGATGACGTGCTTGGAGGCTGTCGGATGCGCGTGTACAGCACCCTGGATTGCCAGGTTGTCGGACTCCGTCCCACCGCTCAAAAACACAACTTCCTGGGCATCGGAATGGAGCAGTTGAGCGACTTCGCGGCGCGCTATCTCCAGGCGCTGCTTGGCAATCTGACCATCCCTATGGATGCTGGACCCGTTGCCATACACTTCAAGTAGCGCTGGAACCAGCACTTCGACCACCGCTGGAGATACAGGCGTCGAAGCATTGTAATCAAAGTAGAAACGCTGCACGTCATGTATTAGTTTAACAGCGAACTTTCGCGTATCCACCGCTATAATTGGCTTTCCAGTTATGCCACGGCGAATTATTACACTTACTACGGACTTCGGGACGTCTGATCATTTTGTGGGGGCGATGAAAGGGGTCATTCTCGGCATTGCTCCCACGACGGAGATCGTGGATATTACGCACGAGGTCCAGCCTTTCGAAGTCGTCGATGGCGCGTTTACGATCGCGCAGGCATACCGTTATTTTCCGAAAAAAACAATTCATGTCGTCGTTGTCGATCCTGGGGTAGGGTCCACCAGGAGGCCTCTACTGGCTGAAGCGGGGGGACAATACTTCATCGCGCCGGACAATGGCGTGCTGTCGATGGTCGCTGAGCGCGAGTCTTCAAAAGTAAGGCACATCACAAACGAACGGTATTTTCTGAAGCCTGTCAGTCGAACATTTCATGGCCGCGACGTTTTTGCACCGGTTGCCGCTCATTTAGCTGCGGGCATCCTTCCGGCGAAGTTCGGCAAGCCAATTGAAGATTACCTTCGACTGACTTTCGAAAAGCCGACGCGGACAGGAAAGCGCAACTGGACCGGGTCGATTCTCAAGGTGGATCGCTTTGGGAATCTGATTACCAACCTGCAGATGGACGAGTTTCGAGAGATCAAGACCCGCCCGTTTGCCTTGAACGTCGGATTACAAGTGATCGGCAGGCTGGCGCTGACTTTCACTGAATGCGCGCCGGGCGAGATATTTGTGTTGGAAGGCAGCAGCGGGTACCTGGAAGTGGCGACCAATCAGGGTTCGGCGGCTAAGGCCTTGGGGTGTAGCGCCGGATCGCCGGTGGAACTGACGTTGCTGTGATCGGCTAACAGCCGGACCAGGAGGTCCGGCGTGGACGTGGACGTCCGCCCTACAATTCTGTATTCTGAAGTTTGATAGCGGTGGAGTCCGCTTAACGTCGCTTCGGCGACCAATGACTCCTACGACGGAAACGCTGTAGGAGCCTGCCTTCCAGCCTCCCGGTGATTTCCAGAATCGATAAGCGTTAGCGGAGGTTTGTGTTGGTTCGCTATATCCTGGTCCTGTTCGGCGGAGCGGTCGGATCGCTGACGCGATACGTAGTCGGGACAGCCATAATGACGCGCCTAGGCGCGCGCTTTCCTGTAGGCACACTGGTGGTGAACGTGACCGGGTCATTTCTCATCGGGCTGCTGATGACGCTGCTTGCGGAACGTCAGCCGCATCCATACTGGAGGTTTCTCCTCGTTGTCGGCTTTCTGGGCGGCTACACCACCTTTTCCAGCTTCGCTTGGGAAACGCTGGCGCTGGTCAAAGACGGCGGACGCTGGTTGGGAGCACTGAACGTTGCGGGCAGCGTGTTGCTCGGATATCTGGCGGTGTGGCTCGGAGCGATGCTCGCGAGTAAACGTTAAGGAGGATCATGCTCTCGAAAGGTTCGGCGAAAAAGGTCACGATTTACGTCAATGAAGATACTCAGCGGAATCTGAAAGCTCTCTATGAATCCATCCTGACGTTCCTCATGAACAAAGGCGTAGCCGGAGCGACGGCAACGCGAGCGCTGGCGGGCTTCGGAGGTCATCGCGTACTGCATACCCCAAACGTCGAGGCACTAGCGGAACACCTT
>Ga0335069_10011184_pt1 | contig 12683 bp, 11 predicted proteins | sample Lox_Sample_11_FD_206714 | JGI IMG/M metagenome (GOLD analysis project Ga0335069, IMG submission 206714) | Soil microbial communities from Loxahatchee National Wildlife Refuge, Florida, United States - Lox_Sample_1.1 | ecosystem: Environmental > Terrestrial > Soil > Wetlands | place: USA... | reverse complement strand
AGAAATTTCTGATGAAGAGTTCTTCTGTTGCTTGCGCTTCCTCATAACACCCGCTATTCGCCATGGGCTGCCCGCAGCAGGTGTGATCCGGAGGATAGACGACATCCACGCTCAGTTTCTCCAGAAGTTCCAGAGCGGCGATACCGGTCTCCGGATAGAAGGGGTCAACATAACAGGGGATCATCAGGGCAACTCGCATGAGTGCTCCTTATCGGAAGAGAGGTGTCTTTGGGAATCCCTATGCCGTAAAGTGCGGCTCCGACCAGGAGACCCCATAGATCGCTCTAAGAACTCGCCAATTTTCCCCAATACTTCTTGCGATCGCCGGCCGTGCAATCGCCAGCCACTTGTTCTTCGGTGTGACAGTCTTTGCCAACGACGGAGAGCTGAGACTTCCAGGAGCTCGTGGATTAATGCGCGTCGCTTCTTTTAAATTGCGACGACATCACCTTCAATTCCCGTGCTTCTCTACCCTTCCTCACGTATTCGATAGTGAGAAAGATGGCGAACATGGCGAGCATCAGAATGACGGCCGTAACGGTCTCCTCTTTATAGGCCTTACGTCTAAATTCCAACCTGAGTAAGGGCAATCACTTCGACAAAGAAAAAGCGGCCTGTGTTTCTCCCGGACGACTCGTTTCGTGTCTCGGTCCTCGCTTCAACCCTTCACCTTCCGCTCCGAGCGCAGAAAGCGGCGCCAAGCGCCGAGTTCTGAAATCCAACTGATTTCATAAACCAGCTCGTGTTCTTCGGCGATGGATTCTCTCGCATTCCACACCGTGCGGATTTCCGTTTCCCAGTGCGCGTCGATTCCCGCGGAAAAGATCGCCAACGAAAGGGCCTCTGCGTGCGTAGCGCTTGCGGACATCAGTACAACCTGCCTAGTGCCGAAAATTCCTTGGCACTCCATGACTAACGCTCGAAGGAGTCTGGTGCATTTCTGCTTCCATTTCATTGGGGCTTGGAAATGCGCCCAAGCCAGAGCTGCAAACCGGGAATGCCGGCTAAGCGCTTGAACCAACTAGCAACCCACGGGGAAGAGCAAGGACGGAAGGGTGGCTCAAGTGTCGTAGACGCTCGGACACTAGTCCAGAAACCGACGGGAGTTTCGACACTCTCTTTCGGGATCGCGGTCTGGGAAAGAAAAACTCTTTTGTCTTCAATCAGTTGTCGCAGTCTGGATTAGAACGCATCATGGCAGGCGAACTGCACCATTGTGTTGCGAATGTTCAACCAGCGTTTGGGTAACCGAGGACTGGCGCCCAAAGGGAGTAATTATGAGGCCACATTCCATCCTTTCTTGGTATCGCCTTCTGCGGGCGCACTATCAATTCCCGGTCTTTGAGGCCATTCGATATGCCGTCTGGCTGTGCCGCTAGCGTCATGAATCTCGCAAACGAAGTTCAAGCAACCGGTTCGGAAATCCGACTGTCGTTGACGGCCCTGAATGCTGCGCCGTTGCTTCCAACGGCAAGAGTTGTAGAAGAAGAGTCTGCCGTGGCTCAGGGTGCTGTTGACTTTCGCAGAATAGAGATCTCCGGGTCACAAGTGCTGATCGGGTTTCTGCTCGGGTTGTGCCTGGTGTGGCTGCTCGTAGCGGGGATTGTGCGATTTTGGCTCTTCGCGCGGTGACAGAAACTCGAGGTTAAGTCACAAGGTGAGCGATGCAAGTATCCGTCCTGCAGATTTTCGTTTTTCGGGAATGCTCTGGAGAACTCGCCTAACTGCGAATCTTTCGCCGAGCTAAGAGCAGGAACAACGAATTCGGCATAGGCTAGCTGAGGAGTACCCACGATGAAAAAAATTCTCGTTGCTGATGACCTCGCGGAGAACCGGGAGCTCATTCGCGAAGCCCTGGCCTCACCGGAATATGAATTCAGCGAGGCGGAGAACGCTTCCCAAGCGCTGCAAATCATGCGAAACCAGCCGGCCGACCTCGTCATTTCGGATGTGAGGATGCCGGGAATTTCTGGTGTCGACCTGCTTAGAGAACTTCACAGCGAATATCCCGAAACTACCGTGATTCTCGTTACAGCGTTTGGCACCGTAGAAGGAGCCGTCGCGGCGATGAAGGCGGGAGCTCGAGATTTCATCACAAGACCGGTCGATATTGGCGAACTGCGCTTGATCGTCAAACGTGCCCTGGAACACATCGATCTCGAGACAGAAGTGCGTTTTCTTCGCAGCGCATTGGACAAGCAGTGCGGATTCGAAAAGATACTTGGCCACTCTCATACAATGCTCCAAATCCTGGACCAGGCAGCGAGAGTCGCTCCCACCAATTCTACCGTTTTGATCCAGGGAGAAACGGGCACGGGCAAAGAGCTTCTGGCCCGGGCGATTCATGCCAACAGCAGCCGTAGCGCCAAGCCATTTATCACCGTCAACTGCGGAGCAATTCCTAGGGACCTTCTCGAATCCGAGTTGTTCGGGCATGTGAGAGGATCCTTCACCGGTGCCCTGATGGACCGGAGAGGGAAAGCCGAGGCGGCCCACGGGGGCACCTTGTTTCTCGACGAGATTGGGGAGATGCCTCTTGAGTTGCAAGCGAAGGTTTTGCGGCTCATAGAGCACGGCGACATCGAAAAGGTGGGTGCAGCTGCGAGCGCTCGGGTCGATATCCGTATTCTTGCGGCCACGCATCGTAGTCTGCCCGTCATGGTCGAAAATGGCACGTTCCGCGAGGACCTCTACTATCGCTTGAACGTCATTCCACTTAAACTCCCAAGCCTACGGCAACGGGCGGAGGACATTCCTGAGTTGACGCAGTTCTTCTTTGAGCGAAGCTGCAGCAAACACGGCCGCAGGGACCTCACGCTGCCAGAACGCCTTCTCCATCGCTTTTCGGCGCATCGATGGCCGGGTAACATCCGTGAACTCGCAAATACCGTGGAACGTATCGTCGTTCTCGCGCGCGGCAGTGAAATTCGCTCAGCCGATTTACCAACATTCTTCCAGTCTGACCCCGCCCTCATCGAGGTCATTAATCTCAATCTCCCGCCGAAAGGGATCAGCCTGGGCGGCATCGAAAAAGAAGTTCTCCTCCGAGCACTGCAAAAATGCAATTGGAACCAATCCCAGGCTGCGCGCTACCTTGGTCTGAGCCGCAAGACGCTCATCTATCGCATGCATAAGCACAATCTGGTCGAACGCAAACCGCTATCCCTCACGCCTGGCAGGTCTACCGCGACCGAGATACCGTGGGCCACCCGTGATTCTTTTCAAAGTGAGGAAATCGCGGAAAGAGCATCATGACCACAATGGGCACCGGATTCGATTCCACCGCGGCTGGTCCAATTGCGGATAACCGTTACCGGCGGTTGCTGGAGGCCGCCCCCGACGGCATCGTCGAGGTCGACAGCTCCGGCCGAATTGTGCTGGTGAATTCCCAAGCAGAAAAATTGTTTGGGTACCCGCGAGAGGAGCTCCTGGGAAAATCCGTGGAGATACTCATGCCAGAACGGTTCCGCGAGCGCCATCCTGCTCACCGGGGACGTTATCAGGCTCATTCCCTCATCCGGCCTATGGGATCCGGACTCGATCTGAGAGCGTTGCGCGCAGATGGCACAGAATTTGCCGTGGATATCAACCTGAGCCCATTTAAGGGGGAGACTGGACCTGGCGTCATTTGTGTGATTCGCGACGTGACCGATCGTAAGGCAGCGGAAGAACAGATCAAAATGCTGAACCAGAGGCTGGAACAGCGCACCCGCGACCTGGCGGTAACGAATTCGGAATTGGAGATTCGAAATCGGGAGGTCGAGAAGGCCAATCGCTTGAAGAGCAACTTCCTCGCCACCATGAGCCACGAACTGCGTACGCCCCTGAACTCGATTATTGGGTTCTCCGATCTGCTTGCCGAACAGACCGCGGGTCCTCTTACCCAGAAGCAGGAACGGTTTGTCGGACATATCCAGGAGAGTTCGCGGTATCTACTGGCCCTGATCAGCGACATTCTCGATCTCTCGAAGATTGAGGCGGGACGTTTAGAGCTGAAATATCAAACCTTTCAAATGAGCGTCGCAGTTGAAGAGGTGTTGTCAACCGTGCGACCGTTGGCGGTCGCAAAGCGAACTGAGTTGATGACTGAAGTCGGCGAGGAATTATTCCTTTGTGCGGACCGCGTACGAGTAAAGCAGGTCCTCTGTAACCTTCTGAGTAACGCGATCAAGTTCACGCCGGAGGAAGGGCAAGTACGTTTGGTTGCCCGATCAGAAGGGTCGCTGCTTTCCACCTCCGTGATTGATACGGGAATCGGCATACCTCGAAAAGAACAAGAATCAGTCTTCGAGGCGTTTCACCAACTTCCGGCGGCTACGACGGGCGTCCGTGAAGGAACTGGCCTCGGTTTGTCGATAACGAAACTCCTCGTTGAGCAGCACGGCGGCAGGATTTGGATAGAGAGTGAACCCGGGAAGGGGAGCCGGTTTCATTTCACGCTGCCGAGGTCACCCAGGTCCTGAGGACGAATCACTCGGCGCCGCATAAGGCGGGGTTCGATGAAAATTCTTTTGGCAGACGATAATCTTCCCAGCCGTGAACTGATGCGGGAGATCTTGGAAACATCCGGTCACCGCGTGATGGAAGCAGTCAACGGCCGCGATGCTCTTGATCTGGTTCACCAGAATCGGCCTGACCTGGTGTTCTTGGATTTGCAAATGCCTGTCATGGACGGTTTCCGTGTCATTCAGGAATTGCGAAACGACATTCGCTTCCGCAAATTACCCGTGGTTGCTGTGACTGCCAGCGCCATGCTGGGAGATCGGGAACGAGCGATCGCGGCCGGCTTTGATTCCTACATCGCGAAGCCAATCAATTTGGGCGAGGTACGGAAACAAATTGAATCGCTTTCTTCGTCTGACCCTGACACCCGGAAATAAATTCACAGACTCTCGCTCCTCACTTAAAGCCGAACCTTCTCTTGCGCCACGCTTAACTCATCATCTCCTTCAAAGCGAACATCGAGCGCGAATTGGCGGGACAGATCCTCCTTGGGCGCACTAAATCGCGCTTAGGCTTTCGAGGACCGCGCAATCATGCACCAGCAAGGTGGTGCCAATGAGTTCCGCAACACGTCTTCTTTTAAAGTCGCTGAGCACACGGCTCACCGTCTCACGCGAGCAGCCAATATGTTGGGAAATTGCTTCGTGTGTCAAAACAAGTTCTGCCCGAAAAATTCCTTCGTTCATACACCCGTTCGGGCAGCGCGACATTAGGAAGCGGGCGAGCCTCTTCTCAACCGGGGTGCCCATCGAACGAATCACCTCATAGGCCGCATGGCAATCGCGACTGAGATGCTGCGCGAAATACAAGCACGCATCACCGTGTTCCTTCACGAATTTCAGAAAAGCCCCGCGCGGGATGAATGCGAACTGGCAAGGATGTATGGTCTTGACGGTGACTTCCTGAGATGTGCCCGCCAATACGGAATTCAGTCCCAGAACGTCGCCTGGCAGGGCGACCTTCAGAATCCGGGTCTTTCCGTCGGTATCGGCCGTGAGGACCTCCGCGCGCCCTTCACACAAAATGTAAACTCCGCGCGCTATGTCGCCCTCGAAAAAAATGGTCGTGTCCGCCGGGTGTCTGCCGAATCGCGCGAGCTGATTGATCGTGCGGATCGAGGGCTCGGACAAACTCGAGAAGAAACCATTGCTTTTCAGTTTGACGATCGAACCCAGATCTGCAGGTCGCGATGCGTCGACCGCACGACTCTTGGCTTCCGGATCTGTTGCCGGGCGGAAATCGAGAAACTTCGTTTCGGATGTAACTAGCCCAACTGACATAGTGATTGCTCGACGGCAGCCCTCAGTTTTGCACCTTCCGCCGCGATCTCAGAAAGCGGCGCCAAACACCTAGCTCGCTAATCCAACTAACCTCGTAGACGAGTTCCTGTTCCTCGGTTAGGCATTCTCGTTCGTTCCATAGGACACGGCTTTCCGGTTCCCAATGCACATCAACCCCGGCGGGAAATTCCACCGATCCAGGGGCTTCATAAGTGGCGACTGTATATCCATTGCAGACCTCTGAAAACTCTCTCAACCGTCAGCACCAGGTTTCTTGCATTCCGCTTGCCATTCAAACTCGGCAGGCTTGCCACGTTTAACCGTCTAAGAGGGAGCTCGGTGAACAGAATTGAAGACCGCGACAGCGCATGGAATGGTTAAGAAACACACCACGAGTTGCTATGTCTTCTAAGTGTCGAAGCGTCGAACATTTCGTCGTACCCGTCAGATTCACGACATCCCTATCCGTATCCTGGCGAACTTGAATAGAACGAATCCGCTCCTGTTCGCTGAAAACCCAAGCAGAGTTTTCTTTTTGGAAGGATAAGTGCTTTAACACATCACCTTGGTGAGGAGCATCACAAATGAATCTTTGGCACATACTTCGATACTTCACTCGTCACACGGCGTTTGCACAACGTGCAAGGTGGGGCTGGAGTCTTCTTGCTGCATTTATCGTTTTGGTTGCTCCGGCCGGGCATGCGCAAAACCTCAACTGGGAGGGGCAGACCGGCGCGTTCGTAACGCCCTTCGCGTACACCAGCCCTTCTCCCGGAGGAGGTGTCGGACTTCCGGCCGTCAGTTTCCACTACCTCGATGGCGGTAATGTGCTCGGAGGATTCTATGAGGTCTCGGGGACCGTCGGATTCCTCAAAAGATTCGAAGCTGGATACACTCGCGCGTTGAATTCGGATGGGTCCGTACCTGGGCTCAGCCCGCTGTTCAATGGTGGTTTCAACATCTTCCACGGCAAAGCCAATCTGCTGGGCGAAAACGCAGGGCAGCACAGCTATATTCCTGCGATCTCCTTAGGATTCGTGGCGCGCACCAATGTTCGGCGCGTGGGTGGAGTCCTCGACAGCAAAGATACGCACAATGAAGACTTTTATCTGGTCGCTACCAAGACAATCACGTACTTCAAGGTCTTGCCGATCGTCGCCAACCTGGGGCTCAAAGCCACGAACGCTTCAGTATTAGGCATAGCGGGCAATGCACCGAACTGGCAAGGCCGGCTCTTCGGCGCTGTGGGATTTGTGGTTCCTGGTCCGGTGAAGAGCAAAATCATATTCGGTTCAGAGTTTCTACAAGAGCCTCGCCACATAGAAGGTCTCCCGGGAGCCAGCCTACCGACGACCTTAACGTATTTTGCGCGGGTGATCCCTCGCGGCGAATTACCGCTGAATGTTGACTTCGGTGTAGCCCAAGTTGCCAACAACATAATGCCAGGTGTAAAGCTACACGCACGATCACAGTTTGCATTGGGAGCTTCGTACCGCTTTTAGTTTGCTCTCCAATCCACGCTCCACCTGTCGCCACGATCTAACGCTGTGTCGGGACCTCATGGCTGCGCATCGCGGGAATGGCGCGGCCGTCAATCGCTACGATAAAGCGCAAAAGGTTGCGAAACATGCGTGGCGATAGCGCCGATTGGCACGTTTGACTCCGGGGATCTTCGATCAAGATCGAGCACAGCCTACAAGACTGCAATTTCCGACAAGCACAAACATCCCAACTGACCGATTGCCGGCCGTTTTAGGGCGAGCTTGCGGCCATGACTGCCTTATTTGAGGCACGCATAGCCAAGATGAACACATTGTCGGTCATCGAATGTTCGGTCCAGCCCGTAGTTTCTTAGTGTTCGCATGAGTTTATCGCCTCTTACTTGGGTTTCAGCAGATTGGCATTCAGACTGCAATGCTTCCGGTCAAGGCTGCGGTTTTAAAAACCAGGGCCCGGAGTTCGTGCGATGACAAGCGGCTTTGTGGCAGAAGCGCGGTTGAGTTTCGTGGACTGTGCGAGGGCATGCGTGGCTTCGCATGTTGGAGTTTTCTCCTCGGCTGGGAGTGGCAAATGACTCGTCCAAAGTGGATTGCGATCTCAGTCTTCCTGTTGCTGGGAACGGGGGCATTTGCACAAGCCCCCTCGGCAGGAACCGACTCCAAGGGCAAGTCGGGCGCGGCGCCGGCTGATGCCAGCGCCGGCACAACGAAAACGTCGCGCTCGGCGAAAGCTAAGCAGCAAGAGAAATATGACCGTCCCAGTGATCCAAATCTTTATGTTGGCTCGGAAGTTTGCAAGACCTGCCACGACGACATGCCGGCAAAGGATTTCTACAAACACTTCGAAGGATCACCGCACTTTGCGACCACGCTGGATTCGAAAAAGGGACCGCAGTGGCAGGGGTGTGAAGCCTGCCACGGTCCGGGCAAAGAGCACGTGGACGGCGGAGGAGACAAAACCAAGATTTTCACCTTCAAGGGAGCTTCCGCGGAACAGATCAGCGCCCGCTGCCTGGACTGCCACCAGTATGGCGGAGAACACGCGAACTATGGTCGCTCAGCGCACTTGCAGAATGGCGTGAGCTGTATCGACTGCCACGATCCTCATCAAGCCAAAGAAGCTCAGTTTTTGATGAAGGAAAAGCAGCCCCAACTCTGTTATGGCTGCCATCTGGAAGCCAAACAACAGTTCGCGAGGACCTTTCGTCACCGCGTCAATGAAGGGTTGGTGCAGTGCACCGATTGTCACAATCCGCACGGAGGTTTTCTGTCTCGCCAGTTGCGCACCGCTTCGACTCAGGACGAGCCTTGCTTCAAGTGCCACACCGATAAGCAGGGACCGTTTGTGTACGAACACGAAGTCGTGAAGGTGGAGGGCTGTGTTGCCTGCCACACACCCCACGGGTCCTCGAATCCGCGATTGCTCAAACGCGCACAGGTGAATCTGCTCTGCCTGGAGTGTCATGCGTTTGCCGCCGGCTCGGGCCCAGCGGCACCCCCGTCGTTTCATAACCAAGCGCAGAAGTACCAGGCCTGCACGCTCTGTCATGTGGCCATTCATGGTTCGAACACCCACTCATTCTTCTTCACACCGTAGGGGGAACGCATGCGAAAGTCGCACATGCTGTGGCAGTTCGCGAGAGTAAGGGGAAATCGGGCAAGAATAGTTCTTCTCGGCGCCGGGCTTTTGCTCGCGGCTACACCTGGGCTTCGCGGGCAAGACGACCAGCAGAAGGGCATCGACCAAGGCAACTACAACATCAAGCAATCGATTGAGTTTGGCGGGCGGTTTACAAGCATCGGCGGCGATCCGCAGGCTTACGACACATTCGTGAACTTGCAACAGGGCCCACGGCTCCTCGGGTTCACGACGGAGATCAACTCGCTGAATCATCACGACTCTCTTTTTGATCGGCTGTATCTCAGTAATTTCGGGTATGGCGGAGATCCTAACAATGTCTCGAGGTTGCGCATCAGCAAAAACCGCTGGTATACCTTTGATGCTCTTTTCCGTCACGATCAGAACTATTGGGATTACACGAGCTTCGCGAATCCGCTTAATCCGGTAACTGTCCCCGCCAACGCCCCTGCGAATTTCAATCCGCAGATCAACGCGCCGCCCGCCGTGCTGAACACGTCCATCGATGGTATCTCACCGCATCTCTACTCTACCCGGCGGAATCTAGGCGATTACAATTTGGTTCTGCTGCCAGACTCCAAGTTGCGGTTCCGGCTTGGGTATTCACGGAATGTTGTGTATGGGCCGGGACTAAGCACCATTCACGGCGGGACCGAATGGGCGCTCCTAGAGGACTATAAAACGACAGTCAACACCTACCGCATCGGCGTGGACTTCCGGGTCTTGCCAAGGACCAACATCAGCTATGACCAAGTCCTGAGCTATTACAAAGGCGATACGGGAGCGACCGACATGAATCAGCAGTTTACGGTGGGCCCGGGTTTGCCGCTCGTCGACCTGGGTGTTTCGTTCGATCCATCGGCCAGTCGGCCTTGCGCAGGAACATTCACGGCTGCTGGATTGGTGAATCCCACCTGCAGTGCGTATTACAACTTTTCTCGGCAAGGTCGAACGCGCACGAATTTTCCCACGGAGCAATTCAGTCTGCAGTCGAATTACTGGAAGGACTGGGATATCTCAGCGCGCGTGAGCTATTCGGCAGGGGACTCGAATGTTTATGGATATGACCAAACGTATTATGGCTTTCAAAATCCGATTCAACACAATTCGGTGAGCGGGCCCATTCACAACCGGCGCGTCGCCGCCAATGCGGATTTTGGTGTTACGTGGCACATTACCAAAAAACTGAGCTTCATTGATTCGTTCCATTACCTGAACTGGCACGATCCCGGCCAGTTCAACGCAAATACCTGTTCTTTCTTCAGCAACAATCTGATTAATCCAGCTGCCGTGTTCACTCCAACAGCAACACCGCCTGTTGCCTGCGCTCCTCCTGCTGGGACTGTGGCCGGGACGCCGCTTCATACGACAAGCGCTGGTCCGGACGCCTCGCTCCTGGTGAACAGCAACTTCCTCAAGCAGGATGAGAAAACAAATCAAGCCGAACTGAGTTATCAGTATTCCGCCAAGCTCGGAGGGCGTATTGGTTTCCGCTACCGGCATCGCTACATTGCGGACAATTTCTACGGCACCACAGATGAAATATTTTACCCGGGCCCCACGGCCGCAAACGCAGCTCGCAGCGTTTGCGCGAGAGTAGATCCCACACAACCGGTCAGCCAGGGAAACCTCCCGCAAGGCTGCACGCTCAACTCCGATAACTCAATCTCCTTCACCTCCAATCCTGGCTTCAGCCCTGCCAGCGCTGCCGTGCCGCCGATCAATGAATATGCGGGGGTCTTCGGCATTTGGGCGCGGCCACTTCCAAACTGGAAGATCAGCTTTGACATGGATTTGATGAGCGCGGATGGATCATTTACTCGAATCAGCCCGACGCACTCGCAGGAATACCGCGTGAGGTCGAAGTACAAGGTAACGGACTGGTTGAACGTGAATGCCAATGTGTTGATCTGGGAAGGACGAAACAACGAGTTCCAACAAGGCGACCTGCAACACAACCGGGCTTACGGGGCCTCCGCGCTCATCCAGCCGAACGACAAGCTCGGAATCGAGATAGGTTACGACTATAACGACGTTTTTTCGCAAGTGCTTATCTGTTATATCAGCGTGGTCGCAGGACAGCCTGGCCCAGGCATCCAGGCGTGCCCCAATGTGGCTGGTCTCGTGCAGCAGTTGTCGACTTACAAGAACACTTCGAGCGTTGGTTTTCTTGACCTTAGCTATTCTCCGCTGCGTCGGCTTACAGTGCATGTCGGCGCCAACCTGACGGGAACCAGTGGAAGTGAGCTTCGGTTGGATCCGCAAGCACTGATCCCGAGGTCGATTACCGGACCGCTGAATTCGAAATGGCTGCATCCCTATGGCGGCCTCGATTACCACTTCACGAAATCCTGGACCGGGAAAGCTTATTGGGACTACTACGGTTACCACGAGGACCCCACGCCCGGCGCCGTGCAGGATATCTATGCGCCGAGAAATTTCCGGGCCAATCTCGTCACTCTTTCACTGAGGTATGCGTTCTAAGCGCTCTCTTGGAATGGGCGACGATTTGTCACTCGACTAAACGATAAGGAGCGAAGGAATGGAAACGAAGCGAATCTGGATTTCGGTAATCGTGATGAGCATGGCAGTGGCAGCGGTGGTGATGCTTTCTTCCGCAGCATATGCGGACGACGCAGCGACCATCTACAAAACAAAATGCGCGATGTGTCATGGTCCCGACGGCAAGGGCGACACTCAGGCCGGCAAGGCAATGCACGTGAATGATCTCTCCTCCGCGGATGTCCAGAAAATGAGCGATTCCGATTTGGGCGCGGTCATTTCCAGTGGGAAAGGCAAGATGCCGTCCTACAAGACATTGACACCGGACCAGGTGAAGGACCTGGTTGGCTTCGTCCGCTCGCTGGGCAAGAAAAAGTAAACGCTCCTCCGCGGCCCAGAGGCGCCGCAACAATGAACCTTCGCGAAACAATGACTAAACCAATCCGATTCCGGTTTTTCGAAGCGTCCGCGATATGAGTCCAATCTTCCGGGTTCCGCCTAGCCTCGGCTGGGCTGATTGAGAACCGTGCGGGCAAGGTGAGGTAAACGTGAGCGATGATCCAAAACGTCCCATACTCGTACTTCTGACCAGCCACTGGATCAGCATGCTGGGAGTTGCTCTTGTGACGACCGCGGGGTTCTCCTGGCTGTTCGTTCTACCGATCCAGTTTCGAGGTCACACCAATAATCCGTACATCGGCATTGTTGTCTTTATTCTTATCCCGGTTATTTTCATCTTCGGCCTTGTATTGATCGCCTTGGGAGTTTTCCTCGCGCGGCGGCGTATTGAACCTGTTGAGAAAGGACTGTTGGAAGGTGCGGACCGGCGGATCTACATTCGGAAACTCGCCATTTTCTTCGCCGTGACCACCGCCATTAACATCATCATTGGGACACAAGGCACATACCGGGCGGTTGAGCACATGGAAACGCCACAGTTCTGCGGGCAGAGCTGTCATGTCATGAAACCGGAATTCACCGCCCATCAGAATTCCCCGCACGCCAATGTTCTATGCGTGGATTGCCACGTAGCCCCGGGTGCAGTTGGATGGGTGGAAAGCAAGAAAGCCGGTACCCGCCAGTTGCTGGATGTCGTGTTCCACCGCGTCCGCTACCCAATTGAGTCGGCCATGCAATCGAACCGCCTGGTGCCTTCCCGCGACACCTGCGAACAGTGCCACTGGCCTGAGAAATTTGACGCTGTCAAACCCCGAGTGATCTTCCACTTTCAGGATGACGCCAGCAATACCCAGACACAGA
>Ga0335069_10011183_pt1 | contig 12684 bp, 13 predicted proteins | sample Lox_Sample_11_FD_206714 | JGI IMG/M metagenome (GOLD analysis project Ga0335069, IMG submission 206714) | Soil microbial communities from Loxahatchee National Wildlife Refuge, Florida, United States - Lox_Sample_1.1 | ecosystem: Environmental > Terrestrial > Soil > Wetlands | place: USA... | reverse complement strand
GTACGCCAACGCACCGCCGCCTAAAACACAACCGGCCACGAACGCCCACGGACCCGCCTGGATAAGCCGCTCTCCGGCCCCATCCGCGGGAAACCGTGCGCATCCGTGGCCAAATTAGCGCCTCAAGCGTCTTGTCCGGACGCCGGGCCTTACTCGCCCTTCTCCAGGTCCGCCAACGCCGCCAGCACTTCCGCGCTGTGGGGGTTCGGATTCACCTTCAGGTACACCTTGCGGATCACGCCCTTCGGGTCGATCAGGAACGTATTGCGCGCCGCCACTGCGCCGCCCAATGATCCGTACTTCGACACCACTTCCTTCTTCTCATCGGAGAGCAGCTTAAAGCTGAGATTCTCCTTGGTGCAAAACTGAACGTGGGAATCCACGGAATCCACGCTGACGCCCAGGATCACGGCGTGCGCCTTATCGTACTGCGCCTGGTCGCGCTGGAAGTTGTGCGCTTCAATGGTGCATCCCGGCGTCATGTCCTTCGGGTAGAAGTAGAGCACCACCCATTTGCCGCGATAGTCCGAGAGCTTCACGGACTTGCCTTCCTGCGAATTCAGCGTGAAGTTCGGCGCCATCTGGCCCACGGCCGGCACGTCCTCCGCGCGGCTCATGGGAGCTGTGAACGACATGGCCGAAACAAATAGCGCCGCCGGAATAGCCGCGCTAAGAATGTGTGAAATCTTCATCTTTCCCCTTCCCTCCATTAAGTGCGATTGGCCCTGAAGATATAATACATGGTCGAAAAGCCTTAATTCGAAAAGGATGGAACCATGATGCGGAATGCCTGCGTCCTGGCGCTCGTGGCGGCGCTCGGCGCCACCGCCGCCGGCCGGCGCTCTTCCTTCGATGATGATTGGAAGTTCCTCAAGGGGGAAGCCCCCGGCGCCGAACAGCCCTCTTTCAACGATTCTTCCTGGCGCTCCCTTACCTTGCCCCACGATTGGGCCATTGAAGGACCTTTCGACGTCTCGTACGGCCCCTCTACCGGCGGCCTTCCCATTTCCGGCACGGGATGGTACCGCAAGCATTTCACCGTGCCCGCCTCGGAGCGCGGCAGGTATTTCTCCATCGAGTTCGATGGCGCCATGTCCAATTCCACCGTCTGGATCAACGGCCACGAATTGGGTGAACGCCCCTACGGCTACTCCAGCTTCGCCTACGACCTGACCGCGAATCTCAATTTCGGCGGCGACAATGTCATCGCCGTGCGCCTGATGCCGGAGGAGCGCTCCTCGCGCTGGTATCCGGGCGCGGGCCTCTACCGAAATGTCTGGATGGTGGTCACCGGCGCCGTCCACGTGGCCCATTGGGGGACGTACGTCACTACGCCGGATGTTTCCCCGGAAAGTGCAGGCGTCTCCGTCAAGAGCGAGGTGCAGAACCGCGGCGGCGCGCCCGCTTCCGTCATCGTGGAAACGGCCATTCTGGACCCTTCGGGCAAACAGGTGGGGCGCCAGTCTTCGAATGTCACCATCGCGCCGGATGCGATCTCCACGGTAGCGGCCAGCATCAAGGTGTCCTCACCAAAACGGTGGGATCTGAAAACGCCCTACCTCTACCAGGCCGTCACCACGGTGCTCTCCGGCAAGCAGGAACTGGACCGCTACGTCACGCCATTCGGCATACGCAGCATCGAGTTCAACCATGACAAGGGACTGCTGCTGAACGGGCGCGCCATCAAGATCAACGGCGTGTGCGACCATTCCGACCTGGGCGCGCTGGGCGCGGCCATCAACACGCGCGCCATCGAGCGCCAGTTGCAGATCCTCAAGGATATGGGCATCAATGCCCTCCGCACCAGCCATAACCCTCCCGCGCCCGAAGTGCTCGAAGCCTGTGACCGTATGGGCATCATGGTCATGGACGAAGCCTTCGATATGTGGAACATCCCCAAAGTTCCCAACGGCTACGCCAAGTATTTCGCCAAGTGGGGTGAGCAGGACATGCGCGACTTTCTGCGGCGCGACCGGAACCACCCCAGCGTGATTCTGTGGAGCATCGGCAACGAAGTCCCGGAGCAAAACCATGCCGATGGCTGGCAAACCGCCAAGATGCTCACCGGCATCGCCCACGAAGTGGACCCCACCCGCCCCACCACTTCCGCCTTCAATAGCTGGCAGGACGCCATCAAGAACGGACTGGCCGACCAAGTGGATATCCCGGGTTTCAACTATGCGCCCACGCACTACGAGCAGATCCAGAAGGACCACCCCAAGTGGGTGATCTTCGGTTCGGAAACCGAATCCTGCGTCAGTTCGCGCGGCGTTTATGACCTGCCGGTGGCGGCCAACGCAGTTCTCTCCACGCTTCAGGTATCCAGTTTCGACACGGTGGCGCCCTCCTGGGCCTATTGCCCCGATGTGGAATTCACCTACCAGGACCGCCTGCCCAACGTGCTCGGCGAGTTTGTCTGGACCGGGTTCGATTACCTGGGCGAGCCCACCCCTTACGGCCGCCCCAGCCAGTGGCCCTCGCGCAGTTCCTACTTCGGCATTGTGGATCTCGCCGGCTTCCCCAAGGACCGCTACTATCTCTACCAGAGCAAGTGGACCGAGAAACCCGTCCTCCATCTCCTGCCGCACTGGAATTGGGCCGGCAAGGAAGGCCAGGTAATCCCGGTAATGGCCTACACCAACGCCGATGAGGTCGAACTGTTCGTCAACGGCAAGTCGGCCGGACGCAAGAAACTCGGCATCGACACGGTCACCATCCCCGTGAACCCCGTTGTCAGCCCGACGCGCCAGTTCACCTCCAAGTACCGTCTCGAGTGGGACGTGCCCTATCAGCCCGGTTCCATTCGCGCCGTGGGCTTCAAGAACGGAAAGCAAGTCGCCGTCGATGAGATCAAGACCGCCGGGCAGCCCGCGCGCATCCGCCTCATCCCGGACCGCTCCAAGATCGCCGCCGATGGCAAGGACCTGTCCTTCATCACCGTCCGCATCGAGGATAAGGACGGCAATCTCTGCCCGCTGGCCGATAATCTGGTCCAGTTCCACGTGGAAGGCGCCGGGGTGCGGGAAGCAGTGGATAACGGCAACGCCGCCACCACGGAGCCCTTCCAAGCGGACCAGCGCAAGGCATTCAACGGCTTGGCGCTGCTGATTGTGCGCTCGAAAGACGGCCAGCCCGGGCGCATTCAGGTGACGGCGACGTCCGAGGGGCTGGCGAAGGCCACCGCGGACCTGAGCGCAACGAAGTGAGGGGTTGAGCGGGCCGCCGTGCTGCCCGCAAGCCACTCTCCTGGCGAGCCTATGCTCAAGCTGTATTTCTCTACTTTCGTTCTGCTGCTCCTGCTCGGCGGGAGCGTTCTGGCCCAATCCGGCACGCAAGAACCCGCCGCCGTGGTCGAAGTCGGAGGCGCCGCCAGCAGGGCGCTCAACCAAAAGGAATCCAGCTATGGCCCCTCAGCCGCCATCGAGGTGACGCCCATTGAGGACTGGTTGGAACTCGAAGCCGGAGTGACTCCGCTCTTTACTCGTCACTCCACCGAATGGGATACCGACTTTCTCTTCAAGAAGCCCTGGACCCTCTCGTCCCAAGCAGAGTTCATGTTCGGCGTGGGGCCGGAATGGATGCGCACTCGGTCGTCCGGCGCAACCTCCAACGCGCTTGCGGGAGAGGCTGTTCTGGATTTCATGTTCTGGCCCTCGGCGCGCCACAAGCTGGGTTGGTACCTGGAACCGAGCTACGACTACGCCTTCGCCCCGGGCCACGACCGTTCCCTGGGAATCACGGCCGGCCTCCTGATCGCCATCCCCAAGAGACACCGGCGCTAGCCGCAGTAGCGCCGGCCGGGCGCCAGCGCCTCCCGGTATTTCCGCAAGAGCTCGTAAACCACCACGCCCGCCGCGGTCGCCACGTTGAGCGAATGTTTCATCCCGAGCATGGGAATGCGCACATGCGCGTCGGCTAGCGCCGATAGCTCCGCCTGGATGCCGTCCACTTCGTGTCCGAAGATCAGGCAGACGGGAAACCGCGGCGCCCAGTCGAACAAGTCCACGGCGTGCAGGGAGGTTTCCACCGCGGCGATTTCACACCCCCGTTCGCGGAGAGCGCAAAGGGACGAAGCCGGGTCCGGCGTCCACTCCCAAGGCACGGAGTCCTCGGCGCCGAGGGCGGTCTTGGAGATGGCGCGGTGCGGCGGACGCCCGGTGATGCCGGCCAGATAGAGCTTTTCCGCCCCCGCCGCGTCACAGGTTCGAAAAAACGAGCCGACGTTGTAAAGGCTGCGCACATTGTCCAGCAGGATGGAAACCGGCAGCCGCCCGATGCCCTCGTAAACTGCTCCGGCGCTGGTGGCCTGAAAAGGAATGCGCTCCATGGAAGAAACGGAACCCGGCAAGAAATCCGGCCCGCGTTATCCATCATCCCGCCGCTGCCATCGGGAAGTCCACTTGCGAGATACCCGCGTCGGCGCCCGCCGCGAAATGCCGAAGCCGCGCCTCGCGATCCGCCCTATCCTATTACCATGCACGTATCCGAAATCGATACGCCGGCTCTCGTGGTCGATCTTGACATCGTGGAGCGCAATCTGGCGCGCGTCGCTTCGTATTGCTTTGAGCACGGTCTGCGCCTGCGCCCGCATACCAAGACGCACAAATCGATTCTCCTGGCGGGCTGGCAACTGGAGTCCGCCGTCGGGCTCACCGTGGCCAAGGTCTCCGAGGCGGAAATCATGCTGGACGCACACCCGGGCGAGCTGCTGGTGGCTTTCCCCGTTATTGGCGGAACCAAGGTGGATCGTCTGATGCGCGTCGCTCGGCGCACGGGAGTGACGGTCGCCCTGGATAGTATGGTTGCCGCCACCCATCTTTCTGCCGCCGCCCGCGCCGCTCGCGTGCGGGTAGGCGTGCTCGCCGAAATGGATGTGGGCCTCAACCGCGTGGGCGTGGATCCGGGCGAGCCGGTGCTCGAACTGGCTCGCGGCATCCGCGGCCTTTCCAACCTCTCGTTCGAAGGCATCGCTTTCTACCCGGGGCATATCCGAACCTGGGACGACGCCGGCCGCGCCGCCTTCGCCCGCGTCGCCGGTCTGCTGCGGGAGACGATCGATCTTTTCCGCCGCGAAGGCATCGCCGTCCGCATCGTCAGCGGCGGCTCCACGCCCACGTTGTTCCATTCGCATGAAATGCCGGGCCTCAACGAAATCCGGCCCGGGACCTACATCTTCAACGACCGGAATACCGTGCGGAGCGGCGCCTGCCGCCCGGAGGACTGCGCGGCGTCGATTCTCGCCACCGTGGTCTCCACTGCAAGGCCCCAACAGGTCGTCATTGACGGCGGCTCGAAGACCTTCTCGTCGGACCGCTTGGCCGGCGCCGACGACGGCGCGTTCGGCTACGTGGCGGAGGCGCCTCACGCCCGCTTTCACAAGATGAACGAGGAGCACGGCTTCCTGGATGTAGCCGGCGCGGAGCGGTCCTTCGAGGTGGGCGACCGGGTGCGGATTGTTCCCAACCACATTTGCACCGCCGTGAACCTGCACGACCGTGTCTACGGCCTGCGCGGCGACGCGGTGGAACAAACCTGGACGGTCGACGCCCGTGGCAAGCTGACCTGAACCGCGAAGCTGGTACACTCGGAATAGCGTTTATGGCGAAAGAAAGCGAAGAGAAGAAGGGTCCTGCCATGCCGCCCGTCAGCGTGTGGGCTCCGGCCGTCGCATTGGGGTGGCTGATTCCGGGAGGCGGACACTTCCTGCTGAAGCGCGCCGGCCGCGGCGCCCTGCTGGGGCTCTCCATCAGCCTCATGTTTATCTGCGGCCTCCTGATGCGCGGCGCTATGTTCCAGCCGCAATCGGGCGACCTCCTCACCACCCTCATCAACACCGGCGGCTTTATCGGCGACGTTTGCTCCGGCATCCTCTATCTGCTCACCTCCTGGCTGGGCTACACCCAGCCGGATATGGCCGGCGCGGTGCACGACTACGGAACCAAGTTCCTGGTCACGGCCGGCCTGCTAAACGTGCTGGCCATGGTGGACGCTTTCGAAATCGCCGCGGGGAGGAAGAGCTGAATGAGCATGAACCTGTCGCATTTTGAAGCGGCGTTTCTCTTCGCCCTCTTCACGTCCGTTGTGATGGGTATCGTCACCAAGAATACGGACCGCGAGCGCTTTCAGTACGGCGCGTACGTGTTCGTCTGCTTCCTGGCGGCTCTCTACGGAATCGGCTGGCTGATGCAGTTAGGACACGGTTAGAACCGGCGGCGGCGCGGATTTGCCTGTTGTACGCGCGCCCAACGCCTGTTAGCCTTATCGTTTGCCTGAAATTCCTATGTGCGTTTTGCGGCGGCTGGGCGCTCTCTGTCTTTTGTGCGCCTGGACGGCGGCGTCCGCCCTGGCGCAGTCCGCGGCGCCGGCGGGGCAAATTCCGGCGCAATCCGCCGCTCCGGCCCAGCCCGCGGCCGCTGCGCAGCCTTCTCCGCCGGCGCCGGACATGGTGGCGGACTACACGCAATACCACCAAGGCCTGGCGGCGTTGGACGACCTGCAATGGGGCAAGGCTCTGGCCGCCTTCCAGGCCATGTCCGCATCCAGCGCCCAGGCCGAGGGCGCGCTCTATTGGAAGGCCTTTGCCCTCTACCGCGCGGGGAAGGGAACCGACGCGGCGGCGCCGCTTGCGGAGCTGAGGAAATCGTTCCCCAATAGCGGTTGGCTGCATGACGCTGGAGCTCTGGGTTCCGTGATCGCCGCGAATCCGCAGTCGGTGGATGGCGGCAAGGAGCAGTCCGCCGCGGTGCGCCAGCAAGCTCTGGAGGACCGCATGAACGCGGACGCCGCACATGCCCCGGCCCTGCTGCGCGAAGCGGTCCTGGACATCGGACTCCCGGGTTTCCGCCAGAAGGCGCTATATTTTCTGAGCAAGCAGGCATCGAAGGAATCGAGGGACATCGTCCTTCAGGTGGCGCACGGCGCCGCCAATCCGGACCTTCAGGCCTACGCCATCAGCCAACTTGGGAAGACGGACTCGCAGGCGGTCTTCGATCTCTATCCGGCGGTCGACGCCGGCATGAAAGCGCTGGTGCTTTCGGTGCTCGCCGCCAACCGGGAGAGCGCCCGGCTCCTGAGGATTGCGGGCGAGGAGAAGGACGACGATTTGCGTTATGAAGCGCTCAGCAATCTGGTGGACGTTGGCACGGATGCGCAGGTGACGCAGGCGCTTGCGGGCGAGAAGGCCGAAGACGTAAAAATGCTCATCCAGGCCAAGCTCAATAACGTGCACAACTGGGTGGCCGCACATCTGAACGACCTGCAGCACGGCAAGGACTCCCTGGACCGCCGCATGGGCGCGGTGGGACTGATGCGGGGCGGAGAGCCTTCCACGGACCGCGCGCTGGTGGCGGCCTATTCATCGGAGAAGGACGAGGAAGTGAAGGGCGCGATTATTTTCGCCCTGGGGGAGCGCCGGAACTACGCGGCCCTTCAGAACATGGACAAGACCGAGACGAACGCGGGGCTCAAGCTCAGGATCGAGATCGCGCTTCAGGGAACTCAGGCCAAGTAAGTGCGCGGCGATCCGCAGAAACGCGCTTCATTCGGCCGGCGGCGGCTCTGGCGCGCGGGCGCGCGGCAGGTAGCGCGGATACCGCGCCAACACGGCCCCGTAGAGCATGTGGCCCCACACGGTGGGCCGCTCCGCGTGCAGCAGCGGGATCAGGGGCGCGGCGTATTTCCAGAGCATGCCGAAGGATATCCAGTACCAGCCGAGGCCGAAAAGAATGCCGCAAAGCGCGAGCCGCGGGCGCGGCATGCGGTCCTGGAAAGCTGCGGCGAAACCAGCCCCCAGCAAGCTATAGAGAAGAAGATAGAGCGCCAGGCCGGACAATGTGGAGGACGTAAACCGGCCGCGGATGGCGTCTCCTCCGTAAAAGACGCTGGCCATCAGGTTCTCCGAAGTCCAGAAGCTGCTTTGTTCGTATTTCGACGCCGCTCCCATCCACGCCAGGTAGCAGAGCGCGCCGGCCATGCCCGATTGGAGGCCAGCCAGGGACATGGAAGAAGTTCGGGGAACTCGGTTCCCGGTGGCAGGCTCCATCCATTTCAGCCTATACTGGCGACTAGACTAAAGGCAAAGATAAATTCATGCGACGTGTCGCGATAACGGGAATCGGCGCCATCAGCCCCAACGGAATTGGGCGTGAGCGCTTTTGGAAGGCCACGAGGGAGGGCGCCAGCGGCGTGCGGCGTATCACGCGCTTCGATCCTTCGGGCTTCCTGGTGCAGGTAGCGGGCGAAGTCCCCGAGGAGTTCGACGAGACGGCTTATGTCAACGTCAAGGACCGGCCGCACGTTTCGCGCGCGGCTCCGCTGGCGGTAGCCAGCGTAACCGAGGCCCTGGCCGACGCCGGACTGGATCACGCTGCGATGACGCGCGACCAACTTCGCGAGATCGGCGTGATCGTCGGCTCCGGCGGCGGCAGTCAGGATTTCACCGAGGAGCAGTACCGCCTGTTTTACACCGGCAAGCAGAAGCAGTGCAGCGTCTACACCATTCCCACCAGCACCATCGGCACGCTGGCCAGCGAAGTCTCCATGCGCTTCGGGTTCCGCGGCCTGAGCCACATCGTCTCCACCGGCTGCACCTCTTCCACCGATGCCCTCGGCTATGCCTTCCATCACATCAAGTACGGCTCCATGGATACCATGGTGGCCGGCGGTGTGGATTCGCCGCTCGCGCCGCTCATCCTGCGCGGCTTCCAACTCATGCGCATTATGAGCACGCGCTGGAACAACGAGCCTTCGCGCGCCTCGCGACCCTTTTCCCGCGACCGCGACGGCTTCGTGATCGCCGAGGGCGCGTGGTTCTTCGTGCTGGAGGAAATGGAAAAGGCCCGCGCGCGCGGCGCCCACGTTTACGGGGAGATCGCCGGCTACGGATCCACATGCGAGGCGTATCATCGCGTGCGCCTGGAGGAGTGTGGCGAGGAACCCGCGCGCGCCATGTGCCTGGCGATGGGCGAGGCCAAGATCCCACCCTCGGCCGTGCAATACATCAGCTATCACGGCACTTCCACCGAGCTTAACGACCGCATTGAGACGCGCGCGGTGAAGCTGGCCTTCGACGGCTACGCGAGCAAGCTGCCCGGCTCCGCGCTCAAGAGCCTGATTGGCCATCCGCAGGGAGCGTGCGGCGCAGCCGGGGTGGCGGCCACGCTGCTCGGCATGCGCGACAACTTCTTCCATCCCACCATCAACGTGGACGAGTTCGATCCGGAGTGCGACCTGGATTACATCCAGGGCCAGGGCCGCAAGCTGGACATCGAGTACGCCGTAGCGAACTGCATCGCCTTTGGGAGCAAGAACTCGGCGCTGGTGCTCAAGCGCGCCTAGGGCGTCCGGCGGCGCTTTGGGAAACCGGCGGACGCTCGGAGGATAACGCCCGCCGGCCTGGTCCGCGGGAAAAACGGAGTCCTCCCGCGGGACCACTCGTGGGACCCTTGCACTATATAGGACGTTTGGGAAGGCCCAATCGGTTGCAAAAGGGCCTCGGGTGGATTCCGCTATTCGCCCAGTTCCTTGCGGATGGCCTCGGCGATGCTGGCGCTAAAGCGTTCCACGCTATCGGCGTCCGCGGCCTCCACCATGACGCGCGCTAGCGGCTCGGTGCCTGAATAGCGCACCAGCACCCGGCCGGCCCCGGCCAGCGAATCTTCCGCGCGGCGGATCTCCGCGGCCACCGTGGGCGCCTGCGCCAGGTCCTTCCGCTCCCGCACGCGCACGTTCACCAGGCGCTGGGGGTACACCAGCAGGTCTGCGGTCAGCTCGTCCAATCCCACGCCGGCGCGCAGTGAAATCTCGAAGAGACGAAGCGCGGTCAGGATGCCATCCCCGGTCGTGGCGTAGTCGCGGAAGATGATGTGGCCGGATTGTTCGCCGCCAAGCGAAGCTCCGGTGCGCACCATCTCTTCGAGCACGTACTTGTCCCCCACGGGCGTGCGTAGCATCCGAATGCCGGCGCGTTCCAGGGCCTTTTCCAGCCCCAGATTGGACATCACGGTGGAGACCACAGTATCGCCGCGCAGCGTGCCGTCTGTCTTCATGGCGCGCGCGCAGGCCAGCAAGACGCCATCGCCGTTTACGGTCTTGCCGGCGCGTGAGACGAAGATGGCGCGGTCGGCGTCGCCATCGAAAGCCACTCCGAAATCCGCCTCGTGGCGCAGCACCGCTTCGCTCAGCTTCTCCACGTGAAGGGACCCGCAGCCCAGGTTGATGTTGCGGCCATCCGGCGAGACGCCGATGGCGATGGTTTCAGCGCCCAATTGTTCGAAGAGCGCGGGCGCCAGGCGGTACGCCGAGCCGTTGCCGCAATCGAGCGCAATCTTCCATCCGTCGAAGCGCGCGGAAACCGTGGAGGCCAGGAACTCCAGGTACGCGCCGTCCAGGCTTTCGTCCACCGCGAGGGAATGCGGCTGCGGCGCGCCGCCGCTCTCGCGGATTTCGAAGATACGCCGCTCGATGCCGGCCTCCTCCGCGTCGGGAAGCTTGAAGCCGTCATGGGCAAAGACTTTGAGCCCGTTGTCGAGGTAGGGATTGTGCGAAGCCGAGATCATCAGGCCCGCGGCGAAAGGGCCCGTCCGGGTCAGATACGCCACGCCCGGCGTCGTGACCACTCCCGCGAAGCGCACGCGCGCGCCCGCCCTAACCATGCCGCCCGCCGCCGCTTCAGCGATCCACTGGCCGGATTCGCGCGTATCGGAGCCGATCAGGATCTCCGGCGACGGCTTGGCCCGCGCCGCATCCTCGGCCAGCGCCACGCCGAAGGCGTAAACCGTCTTCGGGTCGAGCGGACGCTGCCCCGCCACCCCGCGAATTCCGTCCGTTCCGAAAAGCTGTTTCCCCAATCCCATGTCCTCCGATACCCAGGCGCCTTTTACTTCTTCTTTTTCTTCATCGTTACCGTGACCACCGCTTGCGTTGGCGATTCAAAGCGCACAAAATCGTCGTCCACAAACAGGTTGACGCGCGTCTCGTTGGTTTCCGTGAGCGACGCCACGTCCACCGGGTCCGTGATGGCGGCGGCCACGCGCTTCACGTGACTGCTCGGCCCGATGATTTCCACCACCTCCGGGGAAACCGAGTAGTGGTCCACCACCCAGCCGTTCTCCCCCTGCCCAGTGAATCGCACCGTTACGGGGACGCTGCGCTCCAGGCGCGTATCGAAATCGAAACGCACCTCCGAGGGGATGGCGCGTACCAGCCGTACGCCGCGCGGCAGCTTCACCGCGCCGTCGTCAATGGGAAAAGTGCGCTGTCCCGGTTCCACGCCACTCATATCCAGCACAATGCTGGGGCGCGCCTCGCCCACGGCGCCCATGTCCCGCAGCGCGCCGGATGGGCCGCGCAGTTCCAGCCGCACGGTGGTCACCGGGCTCGAACTCATCTCCAGGCTGTCCGGGAGATTGCGGAATTCAAGCTGCGCCGTGGTGAGGGTGTTCATCTCCGGCTCCGTGGCCACCAACGCCCAGATGGTGAACGCCGCCGCCAGGGAAAGCACCTTCCACCAGAAGTTGCCCAGTACAAAGCCCGCCGCGTTCTTGATTCCGCGCATCATGGCCGGCTGTCCTTCGTCGCCGCGTCGGCGTGTTCGGGTTCCGCGCGCGGCCCCCCTTCCTGCGCTTCGATGGGCGTATCGGCCGGGAAATCCTCGGGGCGCGCCGCGGTCCGTTCCGGCGATCCGAAGTGCTGGTTAATGAGCTGTTCGAGCTCGGAAACCTTCAAGCCTGGCTTCAAATCGCCCGCGACGCCGAGCGAAATCCGGCCGGTCTCCTCGGACACGACGATAGACAGGCAGTCGGTCTCCTCCGTGATGCCGATCGAGGCCCGGTGGCGCGTCCCCAGCTCGGTGCGGAAGGCCGGATTGGTGGTGAGCGGCAGGAAGCAAGCCGCCGCGGAGATCCGGTCGTTCTGGATAATCACGGCGCCATCGTGCAGCGGGAGGCCCGGGTTGAAGATGGAGAGCAGAAGGTCGCGCGAAATCCGCGCGTCCAGACGCACGCCGCTTTCCACGAACGTCCGCAGCCCGATATCGCGCTCCAGGACAATCAGGGCCCCGGTCCTGTGCGCGGCCAGTTCCTCCACCGCCATCATGATTTCATCCACCGAGGCCAGCGGCCGGTAGCCTTTGCCCAACCCGAACCAGCGCTTGCGCCCAAGGCGCGCCAAAGTGCGGCGGATCTCCGACTGAAATAGGATGATGATCGCGATGCCCAAATAGGGCACGATGAAGGCCAGGATGGAGCGCAGCGCCGCCAGCCCCGCCCACACCGCCGCCACGTATAGCAAGACCATGAACAGGATGCCCACCAGAATGTGGCCCGCGCGCGTGCCGCGCACCACCATGAGCGTCTCGTAGACCAGAATCGCGACTACGAGAATATCCACCGCGGCCGTCAAATCCAGGTTCGGCAAGGAGGCGAAAATGGAGCGGATCAAGGGCATCGGCTCAAAGACCATCTTAACGTAGGGCGCCCGGATACAATAAGTTATGCCCTATATCCCGGTTCCGGAAGCGCTTGAGGAAATCGCCGCCGGGCGCATTCTGGTAGTCGTGGACGACGAGGACCGGGAGAACGAAGGCGACCTGACCATCGCGGCCGAAAAGACCACCCCCGAGATCATCAATTTCATGGCCACGCATGGGCGGGGCCTGATCTGCCTTGCGCTCACCGAAGAACGTTG
>Ga0335069_10011182_pt1 | contig 12684 bp, 12 predicted proteins | sample Lox_Sample_11_FD_206714 | JGI IMG/M metagenome (GOLD analysis project Ga0335069, IMG submission 206714) | Soil microbial communities from Loxahatchee National Wildlife Refuge, Florida, United States - Lox_Sample_1.1 | ecosystem: Environmental > Terrestrial > Soil > Wetlands | place: USA... | reverse complement strand
AAAGTCTTTCCGCGATACTTGTCGAGGAGATACGTCGCCGTAGCATTCTTGCGAGAACGATCGGCAAGAGACGAGGAGAAATCGAGATAGTCAAAGCTAAAACGAACAGGCTTATCGGAATTGATCAATATCTGAGCCTCGGCCTGCTCGATCATGGATGCAACGTCCGGAGAGTCTGGGTCTAACGATGAAAGGAAGAGCACTTCGATCTGTTGCGGTGCTGAGCGAGCCGCCGCACGGAGACGAGATCGGGCGTCCGCGGCGTTAAGCTGAATCGCGGCAAGGCCCAGGAGGCACATCAGCGCGCTGCGGAATAGCAGCTTTCCGGTGCCGGAGCATCGCACATTTCGCGCTGTGGACGTAGCCAATTTCTCTCCAGACCCGATGAAGATTGGGGATCCCAGGACACCATGCGATGGAAGCGCATGGCTTTATCACTGCTTCCGCAGTTAGCTGCCCCTGAGATTTGGATCGCGTTGCATAGTGATCTCAAACCGGAGATCACGGCTCTCACACTAATAACGGGTGCCGAGATCCGACCACTGGTAGTGTTGACAGTCATCTACTTCTACGAATCTAGGGAGGTGCTACCAAAAATGGACCGCGATGCGAAACGGACGCTGCCGTGGGTCGCCCCCGCTCATAGTGTTCCGTCTTTGCGCATCCTGGTCACGACAAGCGTCACTAGTCCGCTGATTGCTTTGTGGACATTCGAGGGATTGAAAGTGTCGGTCGTTCCAGTCCAAACCAATTGACCGTCCGTTGCAGAGGTAACGTAAAGATTGGTCTCGACACGGACTTTTTTCTCGTTCTGCAGGTAGCCGGGCGAGTATACGACCGGGTAAAGGGTGCCATAGTAGCCGTAGAAGCTGTTGTAATAAGGATAGGGCATGAAGTAGGCTGTGCCGGGCACATAGGTGATCTTGTTGTCTACCTTGACCAGTCGAGAAACGATGACCGCTTCGATCCGGTTCGCCCGGATCTGCTCTTTCAAGTAGTCGAGATCAAGCTGAGTTCCGGGAGGACGAAGCAGGATTGTGTTCCCTGGAATGGCATCGTAGCCCTGGCCGGTGAGCTCGGCTGCCAATGCATCTTCAAAATCAGCGCGGACGTCCGCCTTGTCACTCAGACCTAGCGCTAATACCCGATGAAACTTCTTCTCCGCATTGTAGGCGGGGTTCCTCCAGCTCATCAGCAGCTTGCTCGACTTGCCAAACAGCAGGCCCGCCGCTGCAAGCACGATGACGATAGGGAGGAGCGTGCGATTCATAGTCTCCTCGTTTGGTCGACGACGAATAAGAACCCGTTTGCCTTGGCCAGACGTAAAAAAGACTGAGACAAATGCACGGATACAACGATGGAAACAATCCCGCTAATGCACATCACGGAACCGGCACTCTGTTTACTTCGGCGGGAAGTTCTTGAGTAATTTGGCGACCGCCTTGTTCAGCCGTTTCTGGTTCTTCTTCGGATCATTACTTGGGTTTAGCGTCTTGGATGCCTGTCCACGCCAGAGAAGCTGTTTGGGCGATGGATCATAGAAATCTAAGCCTAGCGTGCCGATCTGAATCGTGGTGCTTGTGACAGTGGTCATGCCGCCTCCAAACCGCCAGCCACCGCCAGTTCCGTATGTGTTCCACTGTTCTTGCTGGGCGATGGACACTTGATAGGCGACGTAAAGATCGGCGTTGTCATCATCGGTTTTGGTCAGCCCTTTGGTGCCCAGCGAGGTATCGACCGCCATTTTGATTTGCTGATCAAGGATCTGATTCGGCTGTTCAGTTCCTGGGATGCGGACCCATTTGTAGGTCTTATATTTTGAGAAGTCGGTACCTGGAATGTAGTTGGTCTTGATGTCTTGTGCTGTTATGAGTCCACACGCCAGAATCATCAAAGCAATCCCAGCAACTTCAGTCTTGAGCCTGTAGAGCATTGCATCCTCCAATACGGCCTATTCCGTCGAGGAGGAGCTTAGCGGAACCGAGAGTTGGTTGACGACTGTCAGAATTGTCAGTGAATGCCACAACAGTCATGAAAGAAAAGCAGGCTGTGCCAATAGCTAAATTTCGTAGTCAACCCGCTACCCGTCCTTCAAGGCTCCTGTTAATAGTGACAGTTTCATTCGCCTTCCGTTGTCCGTATTGTCTACTTGCTCATCGAAGTTCGGACATATCTGGGCCGCTCAAATACCAGGACGAGACAGAATAATGAGCATGCGGAGATTACGGTTGTTGCTGTGGCTCATCGTGATAGCAGCCGCTCCATTCACTTACGCGCAAAAAGTGAAGGTCGGATACGATAAGGGCACCGATTTTTCGAAATATAAGACCTACACTTGGGCTAAACCCGAAACTCCGGTTACGCGTCCATTGCTTTATCAAACCGTGGTGGGCACAATCGATCAGGAACTCCAGGCCAAAGGCCTTGAAAGAACTGAAAAGGATGGGGATCTCACCCTTATTTCAGCAGGTGGAATGGAATACGGCAGCGATTTGCCAACCGGATCTCCAATTCTGCCGGTTTACGGCGGCCCTCCTCCTGACATGAATGCGACGATGTGGACCGGCGCCAACACCTCTTCCGCTGCGCTCGGACCGATCGTGGCGAAAGGAACGCTCATTTTGGAGTTTGTTGACCGAAGCTATAACAAGGTGGTCTGGAGCGGAGTTGTCACTCGCACTTTTGACCCGGAGCAAAAAGATAAGGGACTGGTTCTGGCCCAAAACGCGGTAGCCAAATTGCTAAAGGGATTTCCACCCCGGCATTCCTCGAAATGATGGGCGCGAGCCTAAAGCTCTGCCGTGGAATCAAGTTAATCAGAATTCAGTCGACGACGAAGCTGGACAAGACAGTCTTTCTTAAGAGCTAGAACGTCCATCCTAGGCTGGATGTCGATCCGTAGTCAGTCTTGGGCAGGTTCTGGGGTGGGCGGCTATCGACATTGAGATAGTAGCCAAAATTCCAATACAGATCCTTTGCAATTCTCAATTTGAGAGAAGTGTTCAGGTCAAAACGGACCCGCCCGAGGTCCGTCATGCTGGGATAGACGTTCGCAGTAGCCAGGATATTCGTGGTCTTAAAGCGGAAAAAATTCAGTTGAGTACCGAAAACAAGCTCCCCGCTCTCACCGGTTTGCCCGACCGTCGCTTCCGAAGAATAGTGCTCGCGGTTCCATACCCCACCTCCGTATCCGGTTATGAAGCTATTGTTCGTGCTGCTAAAGACATGCCCCAAGGCGCCGCCGATGGTGGTACGCAGATTAAGCTGCTGCTGATCACTCTGGAGGAACTCGCCCAGTCCCAAGTAGAAATTGCGGGGCGAACGCAATTGTCGCATGATATTCAAGCTCAGATCATTGCGTAGATCCGAGATGTCGCCTCCCCCGCTGAAACTGGACTGATAGTTCGCAGAGGTTGACCACTTAGCCCGTTGGAAGAGCGTATTTGCCTGAAAGTTGTATTGCGTGCGGCTCTGCTGTTTGGAAAAATTGAGGCCGCTGGACAGCCCGCCGTGAAGATTCTGCCAAAACGTCCGGTCGGTTCTATCGATTTCAACCACTTCCTCGCCTGAGACAGCTTTACTGGTGGAGGGGCCCATTACCTGAATCTGAAGTCCTTCCGATTCTGTCCCCTCGTCCAGGTTCTTGAGACTGCCGGTGTAGCGTCTTCCAGCTTTGTCTGCAACCACAAACTCCTGATCACTCTGCACCTTTGTAATCTTGGACCAGTCCATGGCGACTGTGCCATCGACGTAATCGAGCTTGACATACAGATAGCCCTTTTCGAGCTTGATGATTTCGCACGTAATACGGTCGCCGTTACTGAACTGAATGACATCCTTTTTGGCACGCGCCGCGCAAATCCCGCTGAGAGACAAGAACAGCAGAAAGACCTGCGCAGACCTTCGGCGAAATGATACGGGACGACGGACATTTAAGAGCGACATAATACCTACCTGCATCTTCGGTACCCATCGGAGTCCCTCGCGGTTAACGCAGCCACACCACTGAGCATCGGGCCGGTCCGGAGAGTCATCCTCGGGGAAACAAGAGTCATTGAAGATTCCAAGACACGATACGTGACGCCATCAGCACGCACACCTGTCAGAATTGGCAGGTGACAATCAGCCAGGACCTGTCGGGGGGCGAGCAAACTGTTCATCTACTGAGGCTGAACATCGACATTACGTTTCTGGTTCTTTTTCCTAAACAGCTTTCGTTGGAGGTCAGGACCAAACTCAGAAAAGATCGCCCCCGCCGTTCCGAACACAAGACCGATACCCGCGCGTGAGAACACCAGCCCTACACTGCGATCTTCTTTGGGGTAGTACAGAGTAGAAAAAGCGCCGGCTGCAATCCTGCCAATGGAATTGGAGAAGTTAAATGAGGTACGTCCCGAGTCCCTGCGCGCCACGAATGAGCTTGCGAAAGCGTGGCCTAGCCGCTTCTTTGTACTGCCCTCCCCCTCCCGGAAATATCTGGGATCTTCGTGCAACAGCGAAGGAAAGGCATACGTGCTCATAAACTCGCCGATCGCGTAATCAGCGAACGACGCACCAAAGCGCTTCGCATATCCGGACATCCCCTGTCCGTAGGAGGGAAAATCATTCCTCGCCTGTCCCATTCCAGCCTGAATTCCGGTGCCTACAAATGTGAACGGGTCAGTAACATTTTGCGTGAAGATTCGGAGCTTGCCACGCGAGGTAAGCGGAGGGGCATCCTTGTCGTTTGTGATGCCGAAGGTTCGCACTACACCAAACATGCGTTCGCTGTCGGCCGCGCCGGTGTTTTGTGCCGGCTTGGGAGATGCCTGAGCGGAGGAAGACTGCGCTGCCGCTGCCTGCTCCCGATCAGAAACGACCTGCGCCGCACCGAACGAGACAAGAACGAGAAACAAGACCAGCAATGCACCTCTGTCCCTCGTCCCAGACGGCTTGTTGAAACCCGCGATTGAACTCGGCATCCCATCTCCAGACCATCTAGTCGCAGACCGGTGACGCATAAGCCAGGAGTACCGGGAAAAGGATGCGCGGGTCGAGGATTGTCACCGTCTACCCTCTTGCTTTATTTTCATACCATCGTTCGCGCACTAACGGTCTACCCGTGTAGTCCGGCGTAAGGGATCACTTGCTGTTTGTTCCACGCTCTACCAAGGAACCGTCGGCCAGAGCTTCTCCGCTTTCCACGTTGTTCCCGCCATCTTCGATGTCTTCTTTGCCGGATGCCGTTCGTGGCTCCAGGTCGAGATACTTGACGAGCATCACCTCATTGCCCTGCTCGTTATAGACGAGTTCGTCGACGAGCCGCTGTGCCAGTAGAACACCGTAGCCGCCCGGCCGCATGCCCATTGCAGTGCGGTAGTCGAGATGGCGGAGTGGTTCGTCTTCAGGATTGGCGATTGCAGCGTGAGGAATCTCGTCTAGCGTGAATCCCTCTCCCGGATCGCTAATGCGGCAAGACACCATATGGCGTGCGCGCACATACGAGATTTCGACTTGCTTTGCGGGATCGAGCTGCCCACCGTGCTCGATTGCATTTGTTAGCATTTCGCGGAATGCCGCCGCAACCGCACCTTTTTCCGGGTCCGGCAGTTCAGCAATTTCTTCCAGGAACTGAAGCACTCGGTCGGCGGTTTGCAGATCGCAGCGAGCCCTGAGACGAATCCATTCTGGCGTTGCTGAAATCACTTCGATGCCGTCGTCCCAACATGGATCCTCGATCGCAAGCTTCACCATGACCGTTAGCGAGCCCGGCGAGAAGGGCCTGGAAAAGTAGCTGAAAGCATGTTCACGTATCGACGTAATTACGTCCGCAGGAGTTCCTTCGTCGGTCAGGATGATCAGGCGTGTGTGGGGACGAGTACGCCGGAGCTTTCGAAGAAGTTCAACGTCTTCCTGCCCTGAAGTTTTTTCGCTGGTCACAATCAGATCAAAATTCTTGCTCTGGGCCATGGCCAGAGCAGTAGCGTTGTTGGTGGCGTGCTGAACCGTCCACAACGCCGGTTCCAGGACTCGACGCAACTGTTCCTCAATCTGCGAATCTTCGCCGACAAGGAGCGCGGCCCGGACTGGAATAGGGCGCAAGTTGCTATCTGGAAGGGCACTCATATTCCGACTCTGGTAGTTAGTCTTGTTCGCGCACAGACGGTATTCCTCGAACGCACTGAATAGTAAGAGCAACGAAGTGGGTTGTAACCTGTCAATTTCGACAGTCGGTTCTGGATCGACTTTCTGGGTTGGAGACTTTGTTGCGAGCGAAAACCGGAGGCCAAGCTGTCAACTTTGACAGTTGTTGAGAACGAGCAAAGCTCTTAAGTTGTTGATAAGTGAGAGCACATCGCACGATTAATGTTAGCGTTTCGTTCCTCGGACGCCTATGAAAATTGCTGCCGCACCACGAATCTCAGACTTGTTCCTGTCCGCCGTATCGACTGCTATGGTTGCAGCACTGGCCTTTGGCGTGATGCCCACAAGCGTCGTAGCTCAACAAACGCCATATTTATGCACGGAAAACGGTGGGACTTGGCTGGACAAATACCGCGAGTGCCAATTCGTGAGCGAACAATGGTGTCATTCGGCCGGTGGACAATTCGCCGAGTGTGAGTCGGGATGTCGGCATGCCTCAGAGCCCGGACCGTGCACGATGCAGTGCGTCCCCGTTTGCAAGTTCCCGGACTCCATCGGCCAGAACAATGTAACTGGCGCGCAAGTCGCGGATGGCAAGCCTGACGCATCGGAAGCGGATGAAGCTGGAAGGCCGAATGGCGAGGGGTATGTGCGCGTCTCGATTCCGCAGTTGTTCACCTACGACGAGCTCGTGCAATTGAGCCTGGACCAGCCGATGAACCCGGAACTATCAGCAAAACTCAAGATGCTGACTACCACTCCTTTCATCAACAATGAAGCCTACTACCGTGGAGCGAGGCCCCGCCCACTTGAAATCAGAGGTCTCGGGCCTTCTCTCCGCGTGGCACTCTGGAACATCGAGCGGGGATTGAGCCTTGATGACATTCAACTCTTTCTCACCGACAGGGACCGCTTCATGGCCAAGGTGGAGGAGGAACGAAAGAAGGCTAAGGAGACTGGGCACCGGACGAGAGCCGTCAACCTGGAAGACATTCCGCAGCAAATCGAAATACTGAAAGCCGCGGACGTATGGATTCTGAATGAGGTGGATTGGGGAGTGAAACGGACCCAATATCGCGAAGTCGTCCGAGAACTCGCCGAAACCTTGAACATGAATTGGGCGTATGGAGTGGAGTTTCTCGAAATTGACTCAAAGCAACTGGGAACCGATACCTTCGAGGACAGAGAAGACGAGACAGAATGCCAGCAACTCCTGGAGCAATTTCGAGTGGATAAGGACCGAGTGCGAGCGCTGCACGGAAACGCTGTTCTTTCGCGCTACCCGATTCGAGGAGCACGTCTGGTCCCCTTTAAGGTTGGCTACGACTGGTTTAAGGAGAAAAAGATAACGGCCCTGGAAAAGGGAAAACGGAAGGCCGCCGTACTGGTGGGCGAAAAACTATTACAGGAGGTTCGCCGTGGGGGGCGCACGACTCTGTTTGTCGATCTGGACGTCCCGGAGGTTTCTGGGCAGCGCCTGACGATCGCTGCCACCCACCTGGAGAACCGCGCGAAACCCAAGGTACGACGCCAACAAATGCAGGAGCTACTCGGCGAGATTCGCGATGTCCAGAATCCGGTAGTGATTGCCGGCGATTGGAACACCAGCGGCTCTAACTCGACTCCCACGAGCGTGAGCAACATGCTCTACAAGCGGTATGGAAGCTTGGATTTTTGGACCACGAAAGGTATCCAATGGACAACCGGTATTGGCTTCGTTTACAGCGCCGCACGAGGCATAAGGAAACTCGCCGGAGTTCAGTACCGTGTTGATCCGACCTCGGCGAATATTCCCGGCATCCATCCTAACCTCGAACGTGGCCTCTTCAAGACGTTAGAGCGATTCCGCTTTGCCGATGGGAAGGCCTTCGACTTTAGAGGGGTATCGGCGCGAACGGTGAATGAAAAGTCCGGCACTCTGGGAGATTCAAACCAGCGCTTAGGCAGGGGCTTTGCTCCCACTTTCGCCACAGAGTTCACCTGGAGGAAGCTCCGAGTTGCGAAGTTCAAGCTCGACTGGATTCTCGTTAAATCTGAACTCACGAACCCGCGCGATGTGAAAGGACCTTATATTCTTGCACCCCACTTCGGGCGGACTCTGCCCGACCTGAACAACTCAACCCTGGAGCCACTTTCTGACCACAGTCCCATGACCGTGGATCTGCCTTTCCAGGAACCATCACCCCCTGGCGCTGCGAATTAAGCCGAGAATTGTGAACCGGTCTCGACCTTAACTTCGATCAGCCGCGATCGGGTAAGTGTTCGGAATTGCGGCTGCAAGCTCTGCTGGATCGCAATAATTCACTTCTCGGCGTTGACACTCTTTCTGGACGAAGGCCGCGAGCCAAAATGTGGCCTGTGGTGGGCATTAAATATGTGCTGCCCGACAAGGTATCCGAACGCACCACCTACAGCCACATCAGAAGGAAAGTGCTTGAGACCTGTCATTCTGGTCATTGAAACCGTCGTGGCAGTACTGTAAACCAACCATCGCACCCAGGGTTTGGGATATTCGTGGGCCACGACGCTGGCCATGGTCCAGGTAAAGCTGGAATGCGCAGAAGGAAAAGAACTCCCGAATGCATTGTTGTGCCAGAAACGGCCGTTCCCAACACCTTCGGTCGGGCGCTCGCGACCCGCAATCAGCTGCATAAGGCCGACTACCGCTGCGGTATTGGCAAAGGCCTCGGCGGCCAAAATCCCAGTTCCGTTCGCGTGTGCGTCCTGCGTCTTTCGACCAAAGAACCACAAACCGGCAACAGAGGCCGTCATCGAGTACAACCCGACATCAGAAATGTGCTGGCTAAGGTCAACGTGATCACGGGAAAGCGATCCGGAGATGTGCTTGTCGCCGGCGATCAGCCCTCCGGTAGCGGCCACGATCACCAGATCCCACTTAAGATTTCGCCGGTGAAATGGTGATTCATAGATTTCCTTCTGATCCTGCAGGGCTCGCCGGAGCACGGATAGGTGATTGTGCTGCTCAGTTGCCGCCTCAGCCGATCGAGCGTCCGGGAAGAGCACCTCGGCCTTTTGGACATCTGGCGCAGAATCATGAAAACTCTGGACAATGACGGCGGAGGGAGCGTCGGGGAGGGCGTCGCCATCGGGTCCCACCGCAGCAGTCGCAAACAGCGTAAGTCCCAAGAATGCGAATAGCAATCGCAAACAGCAACACAGCAAGTGCGATCTTAGACAATGTGAGATGTAGGGATGATCCAAGTTGCTATTGAAAAACCTCCACCGGACTTTCCGAAACTGTCAAAAGTCATAGTCACGACGAGAGCAACACCTCCGGGCCAGGGACTACCCAAGATGCTTGCCGCCGAGTCACTCTCTGTTCAATCACGTTCGCATGTGATCGTTATCACACGTGGACGCATATCGTCCTGCTAGGGTGACGGACAACGCTAGAGGGGCTTAAGTGGTAGACTGAGATCGACAAATCGAGGAGATCCGCACTTAGAACTCAGATTTTCGGCGGAACGGTCTGTTTCGCTTTCGCCGACATTCTCCGGCCCAGTAACCGCTCCGAACGAATTGCGACTTAAGCCCGGTTGATAAAAAGGAAACCCCATGAGCAACAGATCCCGCATCCTTATTGCTGATGACCACAATCTGGTGGCGGAACTGTGTAGAAAACTCCTGGAGTCCGAGTTCGAGGTAGTAGCAGTGGTTGCAGACGGTCGCGCCTTGGTGCGTGCCGCCGCCGAATTGAAGCCGGACGTGATCGTCCTCGACGTGGCCATGCCAATTCTGAACGGCCTGGATGCCGGGCGCCAGGCGAAAACAGCGTTGCCCTCCGTCAAGCTGGTCTACTTGACCATGAACCCGGACCCTGAAATAGCCGCCGAAGCCTTTGCTCGAGGGGCGTCTGGCTACTTGCTCAAAACCTGTGCTTCGTCGGAAATGGTTCAGGCGGTTCGCGAAGTATTGCAGGGCAAGACCTATTTGTCGCGAGCCCTGTCGCGCAACGATATCGACTGCTTGCGCTGGCAGCAGAAGGAGATGGTCGCGGAATGCGAACGCCTCACAGACAGGCAGCGAGAGGTATTACAGTTGCTGGCTGAAGGGAAGGTAATGAAGGAAATCGGTGCCATCCTGAAGATGACGGCCCGGACAGTTGCCTATCACAAGTACCGAATCATGCAAGTGCTGGGCGCCAAGACGAACGCCGAACTTGTCAAATACGCCGTCAGGAACCACATTGTGTCCGCGTAATATCTCCCGCCTCGTCGGTTTGTGAGGTCAATACCAGTCGGGGCTGCGCTTCTTTTCGCCTCACGGAAAGTGAGCGTCATTATGTTGCGATCGTCGATCCTGCCCGCTATCATCATTTTGCTCAACAGCACTGACTATCCCTCGTTTCGCCTGCCGCTCGAAATAAAACGCGACAGCGAGCGCCAGAATTAGGGCTGCAATTCCGAGAAGGGTAAACCCGGGAATGATGTTTGGCTCAGCGATAATAACTTTGCGCGCCATGGCGATCAGCGCAACCTCCAGGACAACGCGCACGTGAATCACATCCTTGGTCAAATAAGCTTTTAGCGTTTCGAGCAACTCCACCCCGATAAGAACTAGCAAGAAATATCCGAAGATCTCGAGCAGGCCCTGCACTCGAATGAGAAAGCGGGGAGGTGTCCAGACCTCTTGAACGATCAGCACGCCTAAATGGGCCGTCGACAACAATACGACGACGGCGAGCATCCCAACGAGTGCGAAAACGATTAGCTTTTGGATTTTCGACAGTAGCGTTTGCAACACGTTCTCCGTGGCATGGTACGTGAATGCAGCAATCCAATCACAGGCGCACGCGCAGTTGCACATGCGGGGGATCGCTAGCGACTAGAGCACAGTTATTTCTAATCGTTACTTGGCACCTTCTTAACAGTTCACTGGACGTCTTTCGAAATTGCGGAGAGATGTACGATTGCTGCGGCAGCGGTAAGCTTGACCTCGACTTTTTCGTCCTTGAGCCCTGGGCTGAGGTCCGGCAGTACCGCGGCATCTCCCCGCCGAGCGAGGGCGTCGTAAGCGGCGGCTCTGATCAGCCATGCCTTATCGGAAAGCGCTGTAACGATCAGCTTTTCCGAACGTGGATCCGGATCTTTCGCCAGAACCTTGATCGACGTGGCTTTCAGGAGCGGCGCTTTTGCTTTACTGTCATGGATTCGCTGATATACCTGCAAACTGATTCCGCCAAAGGGCACGAATCCCATCCCCTGTTCAAATGCCATTTTTTCCATTGCCTTCGGGTTGGATACTAGCTCGGACAATTCTTTTGTCTGATCTCCCACAAGGCCTTCGCCAGACTTGCGGGTTCCGGAGATCACCGCGTAGTACACTTCATACCCGTGGTCATCTCCGAGTTGAATCAGAGCTTTCGCGGCTGCCAGCGCCACCGAACCTTCCTTGTCGTTCTTGATCACTTCCTTTAATTGCGGGATGGCACTCTTTTCACCCATTGCGCCAAGTGAAAGTGCGGCTGCCCCGCGCACCTCTGTGTCTTTGTCCTGCAAGGCCTTTTCAGCTAGGCTCGCAGCGTTTGCATTGCCAGGGATCAACTGCAACACTCTCATAGTTACGACCTGCTGATCAGCGCTCTTATTTTCGGCACCAGCCTGCAGGATGGCCCAAGCCTGATCGAGTGGCGCTTGCGCCGACAAATGAGATGGGGCGGCTGACAAGACGCCGATCAATCCGGCGACCGCCAAGATCCGAAACTTGCGTACTGCTGTACGAAGGGCAGGCATTGAGTCTCCTTTTCGGCGAGGCGAAGCGCTTTTCGGAGTGCATTGCGATCTCAGCGAATGCACTTCACAGCTCGTCAGTTCTTAGACTAGGACCTAGCTCAGGGTCTTTCCACTGTCAGAATGAACAGTCAGTGCGTCAAAAGCAGTTCCTGTCACGCAACCCCCATCAATGATCTATCGTTTGTCGCGCTGTAATTTCTAACAGTTCATAACCCGATCGGAACCACATAGCATTCGTGTGTCGCCGGCATATTGAAACAATGACTGCGCGAATGGAAAACCCTATGAAATTGCTCGGTATGGTCTTAGTCTGTACGTGTGTCATTCTTATTTGCATTTCACCTTTACAAGCGCAACAGGCGGGGCAATGGGTGCCAGGGCAGTATGGCCTCAATGCCGGCGTGGTCCCTGATCCGGGGTTCACCTATGAGAATCTGGCCGTCAATTACTCTGCCAGCCGATTGAATGATTCCAGCGGAAACCGTATCCCAAACATCACTGGGACCTATTCGTTCTGGGCGGAGGAAAACATTTTCATGTACGTCTCGAAGTTCAAGATCCTCGGGGCGAAACTCTTTCCTTATATAGAACTGGCCTACGGGAACGGTTCTGTGGTGGCTGACCTGGTTGTCGCACCCGGGACCAACCTCAAGATCGCTGGTGGCGGATCGGGGTATGGCGATACCTACGTTCAGCCGGTGGCCCTCGCTTGGAACTTCAAGCGAGCTGACGTCAACGTTGCATATGCTTTCGTTGCCCCCACGGGCCGATACTCTACGGGAGCGAGCGATAATATTGGTTCCGGATA
>Ga0335069_10011181_pt1 | contig 12685 bp, 13 predicted proteins | sample Lox_Sample_11_FD_206714 | JGI IMG/M metagenome (GOLD analysis project Ga0335069, IMG submission 206714) | Soil microbial communities from Loxahatchee National Wildlife Refuge, Florida, United States - Lox_Sample_1.1 | ecosystem: Environmental > Terrestrial > Soil > Wetlands | place: USA... | reverse complement strand
ATGAGCGGAATCACGCGTACGGAGCTCAGTCGTACGCTGGCCGGCGCGACGGTGGCGGATGCGATGACCAACGGCGTCATCAGCTGCGCGCCGGAGACGCCGCTGCGCACCGTCGCGCGCATCATGGCGGAGCACCGCGTGCACGCCGTGTACGTGTTCGACTACGGCCGCGAAGACGACGAGACCGTCGAGCTGTGGGGGATCGTCAGCGACCTCGACGTGGTCGCGGCCGCGGTGGAGTACCTCGACGCGCGCACCGCCGGGGAGAGCTCGGTCACGCCGCTCGTCGTCGTGCACAGCGACGACGAGCTCGAGCACGCGGCCGCGCTGATGGCCGAGAACGACGTCTCGCACCTCGCCGTCGTCGACCCGCGCACGGAGAGGCCCGTCGGCGTCCTCTCGACCCTCGACATCGCCCGAGTGGTCTCGGCGGAGGACTGATGGGGAAGACCGTCGTCGCCCAGTGGGCCGGTCCGGATGGGTTCTTCGGGATCAGGCTCGAGTCGATCGGCGGACTGGGCGCGAACCTCGCAGGGCAGATGCTCGCCGAGGCGGGCGTCCTGCACCAGGGCCTGAACGCGTCGCACTTCTCCTCCTACGGCTCCGAGAAGAAGGGGACACCCGTCAAGTCGTTCGTCCGCTTCTGCGAAGGCGAGAGAGACATCCGCGTCACGAGCCCGATCGACGCGCCGCAGGTGATCGCGGTCTTCCACGAGGCGCTCGCGCACACGCCGTCGACGATCGCCGGGCTCGCACCCGGCGGCACGCTCATCGTGAACACCACCGCCTCGCCGGACGAGCTCCGCGAACGGCTCGGCCTCACCGCCGGCACCGTCGCCACCCTCGACGCGCTCGGGATCGCGGTCGAGGAGAAGACGCGCGTGAACACCGCGATGCTCGGCGCGGTCGTCGGCGCGAGCCCGTTCCTCGACCCGGACGCGATGCGCGAGACCATCCGCGAGACGTTCGGGCGCCGCCATCCGGAGGTCGCGGAGGCGAACATCCGCACCTTCGACCGCGGCCGCGACGAGATCGCTCGCGCGGACTACCCCGCCGACACGGCCTGGCGCCCGGCGCTCGGCACCCCGCCGGCGTACGGCTATCTCGACGCGCCGATCGGCGGCGCGCTGCTCGAGCCCGGCAACAGCATCGCGAAGGACCTGAGCACGTCGCGGGAGGGCTTCGTCCCCGAGCTGATCCTCGACAAGTGCGTCCACTGCGGGCTCTGCGACATCGTCTGCCCCGACCTCTGCCTCGTCTGGGACGACACGCCGGAAGGCATCCGGCTGCTCGGCATCGACTACCGGTACTGCAAGGGCTGCCGCAAGTGCGTCGACGCGTGCACGACAGGCGCGATGGTCGAGATCCGCGAGGAGCCCGGCTGGGCGGACGCGCACACCGTTCCCCTGTTCGCGGAGGTGAGCTGAGATGGCGGTCGCCGCCGAGCGCGCCGGCGCGGCGCAGGTGACGGGCTTCCTCTCCGGCAACGAGATGGCGGCGCTGTCGGCGGAGCACATCGGGTTCCACCTCATGGGCTACTACCCGATCACGCCTTCGACCGAGATCGCGGAGATCCTCGACAAGCGCAAGGCCGAGGGGCACCACTCGATGGTGATGATCCCCGGCGACGGCGAGCACGGCGCGGCCGGCGTCTGCTACGGCGCCGCGGTCGGCGGCGGGCGCGTGTTCAACGCGACGAGCGCGCAGGGCCTCCTGTACGCGCTCGAGCAGTACCCGGTGCAGTCCGGCACGCGCTTCCCGATGCTGCTCGACCTCGCGACGCGAACGGTGAGCGGACCGCTCGACATCCGCGGCGACCACTCCGACGTCTACTTCGCGCTCAACACCGGCTGGCTCATCTTCATGGCGCGCGACCCGCAGGCCGTCTACGACCTCAACGTCTGCGCGCTGCGCGTCGCCGAGCGCGCCGACGTGCGGCTGCCGGCGATCGTCGCCTTCGACGGCTTCTTCACGAGCCACCAGAAGCGCCGCGTGCACACGTTCGAGGACCCGCAGCTCGTGCGCGACTTCCTCGGCCCGTTCGAGGAGACGATCCCGGTCCTCGACCCGCGTCACCCCGTGACCGTCGGGCCGTACATGAACGACCCGGATCTCATCAACAACAAGTACCAGCTCACGCTCGCGATGGACGCGGCGCTCGAGGCGATCCCGGGCGTGTTCGCGGAGTACGAGCAGCTCAGCGGCCGGCACTACGACGTCGTCGACCGCTACCGCCTCGACGACGCGGACGTCGCGCTCCTGCTCCTCAACTCGGCGGCGGAGACGGCGAAGGACGCCGCCGACCAGCTGCGCGAGGCGGACGTCCGGGCCGGCGTGCTCAGCCTCAACGTCCTCCGCCCCTTCCCGGCATCCGAGCTCCGCGACGCGCTCCGCGGCGTGAAGGCGATCGTCATCGGCGACCGCGCCGACTCGTACGGCGCGCGCGGCGGCAACCTCGCACACGAGGTCAAGTCGGCGCTCAAGGACGATCCCTCGAACCACACGGTCTGCGTCTCGCGGATCTACGGCCTCGGCGGGCGCGACTTCACCCTCGAGGACGCGGACGCGTTCTTCCGGCTCGCGCTCGACGCGGCCGGGAACGGCCCGATGCCCGAGCTCTTCGACTACTACGGCGTCGTCCCGGGCGACCCCACGAAGCCGCCGAGGCGTCCCGGCCTGCCGGCGCTGACGAAGGCCGACACGACCACCGGCCTCATCGAGGTGACGGAGGACCCCGCAACGCACCGGCTGCACGTCGACGCGCCGCCCGCGTGGCAGCTCGTCGCGAAGCCGAAGCGCGTCGCCCCCGGCCACGGGGCGTGCCCGGGCTGCGGCGTCTTCCCCGCGCTCGACCAGTTCCTCAAGGGGATCGAGGGCGACGTCGTCGTCCTCTACCAGACCGGCTGCGCGATGGTGGTCAGCACCGGCTACCCGTACACCTCGCACCGCGTCACCTACGTCCACAACCTGTTCCAGAACGGCGCGGCGACGCTCGGCGGGCTCGTGGAGATGTTCCACGAGCGCCGGCGGCGCGGCGAGCTCCCCGACGGCGACGACATCACGTTCGTGATGGTCAGCGGCGACGGCGGGATGGACATCGGGACGGGCGCGGCGCTCGGCGCCGCCGTCCGGAACCACCGGCTGATCATCGTCGAGTACGACAACCAGGGCTACATGAACACGGGTGCGCAGCTCTCGTACTCGACCCCGTTCGGCCACCGCACGTCCACCTCGAACGTCGGCCCGGGCGAGCACGGGAAGTCGTTCCACCATCGCGACACGCCGCAGATCATGGCGGCGACGAACATCCCGTACGTCTTCACGGGTGTCGAGGGATTCCCCGACGACCTGCTCGAGAAGGGCGCGAAGGCGCAGTGGTACGCGCAGAACGAGGGGATGGCGTACGGGAAGATCCTCATCTCCTGCCCGCTCAACTGGCTGACCGCCGACGACGCCGGCGTCGACGTCCTGCGCGGCGCGGTCGACTCGTGCTTCTTCCCGCTGTACGAGGTCGAGCGGCACGTCACCACCATCACGTACGACCCCGAGCCGCTCGGCCGCCGCATCTCGATGGCGGACTGGCTCGGGTCGATGGGCAAGACGAAGCATCTGCTGCGGCCCGACTTCGCGGACGACCTCGCGCAGATCGAAGCCGAGATCGAACGCCGGTGGGAGCGGCTCAAGGCCATGCACGAAAGCCCGGTCCTCTGATGGTCACCGTCCTCGAGAAGCGCGAGCTGACGCCGGTGACGAAGCTGCTCGTCCTCCACGCCCCGCTCGTGGCGAAGCACGCGCAGCCCGGCCAGTTCGTCATCGTCCGCCTCGACCCGCACGGCGAGCGCGTCCCCATCAGCCTCACCGACTTCGACCCCGGCCGCGGCACCGTCACGCTCGTCGTCCAGGAGGTCGGCAAGACGAGCGGCATGATCTGCTCGCTCGAGGAGGGCGACGAGGTCCTCGACCTCGCCGGGCCGCTCGGCCTCCCGGCTCCGTTCCCCGGGGACGGGCATGCGGTGCTCGTCGGGGGCGGCTTCGGCGCCGGCGCGATCCATCCCATCGCGCGCGAGCTGCGCGCCCGCGGCGTGCTCGTGACGTCGATCGTCGGCGCGCGCACCGCCGAGCTCCTGATCCTCCGCGAGCTGCTCGAGCCGGTGAGCGACGAGTACGAGGTGTGCACCGACGACGGCTCGCTCGGCTATCACGGATTCACCGCGGCGCTCCTGCAGGAGCGGCTGGAGCAGGGAGCGCCGTACACGATCTGCTACATGGTCGGCCCGGTGGCGATGATGCGCGCGGTCGCCGAGGTCACGCGGCCGTACGGGCTCGAGACGCTCGCCTCGATGGACCCGATCATGCTCGACGGCACCGGCATGTGCGGCGCCTGCCGCATCTCGGTGCACGGCGAGACGAAGTTCGCATGCGTCGACGGCCCGTTCTTCGACGCGCACGGGATCGACTTCGAGCAGGCGGTCGTGCGCTCGAAGATGTACGTCGACGAGGAACGCGTCTCGCTCGAGCTGGCGGGGGCGAGGTAAGCGATGCCGATCGTCTACCCGACCAAGACGGAGATGCCGCAGCTCGACCCGGTCGAGCGGCGCGAGCGCTGGGACGAGGTCGCCGTCGGCTACACCGTCGAGCGCGCGCTCGCCGAGGCGCGCCGCTGCATCCAGTGCCAGGACCCGCTGTGCGAGCAGGGCTGCCCCGTCGGCGTGCCGATCCGCGACTTCATCCGCCGCGTCGCCGTCGGCGACTTCGCCGGCGCCTCGGAGATCATCCGCACCAAGAACGTCCTCCCCGCCATCTGCGGCCGCGTGTGCCCCGTCGAGCACCAGTGCGAGCGCCTGTGCGCGACGCTCGGCCGGCTCGACCCGGTCGGCATCGGCCGCCTCGAGCGCTTCGTCGCCGACTGGGAGCGCGGGCAGGCGCACGACGGCGCCGGGCCGGCCCCGCAGGCGCGCGCGGAGAAGATCGCGATCGTCGGCTCCGGGCCCGCCGGCCTCACCGCCGCGAGCGACCTCGCCCAGCTCGGCTACGGCGTGACCGTGTTCGAGGCGCTGCACGCGATCGGCGGCGTCCTCCGCTACGGCATCCCCGAGTTCCGGCTCCCGAAGGCGATCGTGGACGAGGACGTCGAGCGGCTGCGCGAGGCGGGCGTCGACTTCGAGACGAACGTCGTCGTCGGGAAGACGGTGACGATCGACGAGCTCTTCGACGAGCTCGGCTACTCGGCCGTGTTCGTCGGCACCGGCGCCGGGTCGCCGGTCTTCCTCGGCATCCCCGGCGAGAACCTCAAGTGCATCTACTCCGCGAACGAGTACCTGACGCGCGTGAACCTCATGCGCGCGTACTCGTTCCCCGACTACGACACGCCGGTGAAGCGCCCGACGAAGGCAATCGTCATCGGCGCCGGCGACACCGCCATGGACGCCGTGCGCGTCTCCATCCGCCTCGGCGCGGACGAGGCCCGCATCGTCTACCGCCGCAGCGAGCAGGAGATGGGCGCGCGCGCCGAGGACTACCGCCGCGCCGCCGAGGAGGGCGCGATCTTCGAGTGGCTGACGATGCCGCTGCGCTTCCTCGGCGACGACGAGGGCCGCGTGTGCGCGGTCGAGTGCCAGCGCACCGAGCTGGGCGAGCCCGACGAGTCCGGCCGGCGGCGTCCGGTGCCGGTCCCCGGCTCGGAGGTCGTCATCGAGGCGAACCTCGTCGTGATCGCGCTCGGCACGAACCCGAACCCGCTCGTCCCGCAGACGACGGCCGGCCTCGAGACCGACCGCCACGGCTGCATCGTCACCGACCCCGACACCGGCGCGACGAGCCGGCCCGGCGTCTATGCCGGCGGCGACATCGCGACGGGCGCGGCGACCGTGATCCTCGCGATGGGAGCCGGGCGCCGCGCAGCCACCGCCATCCACGACTACGTGCAGTCCTGTCGTCAGAAAGGATCGAACGATGGACACCGACGCGATCTCGGCTGATTCGACCGGCGGCTTCCTTCCGCCGGCGATCGGCGAGGGAACGCTCTTCGAGGACAGGCTCGACGCGGCCGCGCAGCTGACGACGTCGCTGCGGCCCGTGGCGGCCGCCGACGCGGTCGTCGTCGCGCTCTCGCACGGCGGCGTGGTGGTCGGCGCCGAGGTCGCGCGCGAGCTGCACGCGCCGCTCGACATCGTCGTCGTGCGCAAGATCCGCTACCCGGGGGCGCCGGAGCGCGTGCTCGGAGCGGTCGCGCCCGGCTACGCCGTGTTCGTGCGCACCGACTTCGGCCTGACAGCGCGGCAGGTCGCGATCGCGACCGCCGACGCGCGCAAGGAGCTCGAGCACGTCGACGGCCGCCTGCACGGGATGAGGCATCCGCTCGACGTCGCGGGCCACGAGGTGATCCTCGTCGACGACGGCATCACCACCGGCGCGCGCATGGTCACCGCCGCCCGCTGGGCGCGGACGCAGCGCGCGCGGCGGATCGTCGCCGCCGTCCCGATCGCCGCCCGCGACGCCGCGGAGCTCGTCGGCGGCGAGGTGGAGCTCTTCGTCTGCATCCACGAGCTCGCCTCGCTGGGCGCGGTCGGGATCTGGTACGACGAGTACGCCCCCGTCGGCGACGACGACGTGGTCGAGCTCCTCACCGGAAGCGACCGCGAGCTCGTGACGGCCGCGGCCGCCGAGGAGCCGCAGCGGCATCGTCTCCATCTCGGCTACAGGAGGCACACGTGACCGTCCACGTGCAGTTCACCCGCACCTGCGACGCGGAGGCGGCGTTCGCCGAGCTGCACGCGGCCGAACGGCACGACTGCGAGGTCGACTTCTCCGGCGACGCGGTGGAGGAGGTCTCGCACGTGCTCGACGACTGGCTCGAGGAGCACGAGCTCCCGTTCACCCAGGAGCAGACCGGCGAGCACACGCTCGTCGTGCGGCCGCCGGCCGGTTAGCGGTCTGCTTAGGGGATTTCTCGGACGCCCCGCCCCCCGCGGCGGGGCGATTCTGCTCGTGCGCTGAGCGCTGATCGCCGGTAGGGCGAACCTCCGTCGGGACGGCCGCAGGCAGAACCAACCGAAGGCCGTCGCGACGCAGGGGACGAAAGCGATACCGGCTCGACGAAGGTCAAGGAGGGCCCGCGACGACGACAGCGGGCCCTCCTTCTTTGGTGTCTGACACCGCACGGCGGTGTCGGACACCGATCAGTCGGTCTCGAGCTCGATCGAGTCGAGGACGATCGACTGCGCGAGCGGGTCGTGCTCGTCGATCTCCTCCACGTCGCAGCGCGCGCCCTCGGCGACCGTGCCGCGGGTGGCGTCGACGAAGTGCTCGACGAAGTGCGCCGGCGTCATGTGCGACATCGGGCCGACGCGCACGCTGACGGCGACGACGCGCCGCGCGCCCTCGCGCGCGGCCACCGACTCGATCTCGCGGACGAGATCCTTCAGAAGCGCCTGCTCATGCACGGCCTTCATCCTCCAGCTCGCGCCGGATGGCCGCCGCCACCTTCGCCGCCGAGTCCGCCACCGCCTCCGACAGGCCCGTTCCGGTCTCGAATGCCGCCCCCTCGATTCCGTACACGACCGTGCTCGCCGGCAGGCGGCCGAGCGCCCGCGCGAGCTCGATCGCGTCCGCGAGCCCGAGGAGGTGCGTGGAGCTGCCCGCGAGCGCGGGCGGGAGCGGGCCGTCCTGCGCCAGCAGCCGTCTGATCGTCCCGGGCTCCGACTCCGACTGCGTCGCGTCGACGACGATCGCCCGCTCGTGCCCCTCCCATGCGGCGAGGAGCGACACCGGCTCGCCCTCGCACTCGAGCACGACCACGCCTTCCGGGACGCCGCCCGAGAGCGCGCGGACGACGGCGAGGCCGGCCCCGTCGTCGCCACGGAGCTCGTTCCCGACCCCGATGACGACGGTCATTCGCGCTCGATGTCGAGCGTCAGGAAGTGCGTGGCGCAGGAGATGCAGGGATCGTAGTTCCGGATCGCCTGCTCGCAGCGGAGGCGGAGCTCCTCGTCCGGGAGCGACGCGTGGTTCGACACGAACTCGAACAGGTCGAGCTCGATCGACGCGAGGTTCTGCGACGTCGGCGGGACGATCTTCGCGTCCCGGATGAGCCCGGCGTCGTCGAGCCGGTAGCGGTGGTAGAGGACGCCGCGAGGCGCCTCGCTCGCACCGTGGCCGAAGCCGGCCTTCGGGACGACCTCGATCGCCGGCTCGGCGGGCTGCTCGTACCCGGCGATGAGCCGCAGCGCCTCCTCGCACGCGTGCACGAGCTCGACCGAGCGCACCACGATCGACCGGAACGGGTTCCGGACGACCGGCTCGAGCCCGACCTCGTCCGCCGCGGCGCGCGCCCGCGGCGTGAGCAGGTCGCGGTGCAGCGCGTACCGCGCGCACGGGCCGACGAGATACGCGCCCCGCTCGCGCAGGTGCGCGTGCAGCGCGTTGGAGTGCTCGACGTGGTCCTCGGCGACGTGGTCGTAGAACTCCGCGACCGGGAAGTCGAGGCCGCGGTCCGAGACGAACCGTGAGCCGCGGTCGATCGGGTACTCGCCGTCCCCGTCGAGCGCGACGAGCTCGGTGTCCATCTCGAGCTCCGGAAAGTCGAGCGTGGACACGAGCCGCACCGTCTCGAGCGACTGCTCGAGCGCCCATTCCAGGTCGGGGACGAGCGCGTCGAGCTGCGCCTTCGTCGGCGTCTTGTACCAGCCGCCGACGCGGACGTTGATCGGATGCACCTCGCGGCCGCCGACGACCCGCATGACCTCGTTGCCGATCTTCTTCATCCGCAGCGCACGCTCGACGACCTCGGGATTCGTCTGCGCGAGCTCGACCGCGCTCGAGACGCCGAGGAAGTCGGGCGCGTGGAGCATGTAGACGTGCAGCGTGTGCGACTCGATCCACTCGCCGCAGTACAGGAGGCGGCGAAGCGCGCGGAGCTGCCCGTCGACCTCGACGCCGGCGAGCGACTCCATCGCGAGGCACGAGGACATCTGGTACGCGACCGGGCAGATGCCGCAGATGCGCGCGGTGATGTCGGGCGCCTCGGTGAACAGCCGGCCGCGGAGGAACGCCTCGAAGAACCGCGGAGGCTCGTAGATCCGCACCTTCACGTCCTCGACCTTGCCCTCGCGCATGCGGACGAGCATCCCGCCCTCGCCTTCGACGCGCGCGAGGTAGTCGGTGCGGATCGTCTTCGTCTTACTCATGGAAGGTGGCCTCTCTCCGGAAGGCGGGCGCGTTCGCGGTGATGCCGCGGTAGGCGCGCAGGAGCTGCGCCTCGTCCGCGCCGAGCTCGACCCAGTGCTTCGCGAGCGACTCGGTGTTGGGCTGCTCCTTCGGCCCGAAGCACCCGAAGCAGCCGCGCGCGTACAGCGGGCAGAGCGCGCCGCAGCCGGCATGGGTGACGGGGCCGAGGCAGGCGACGCCGCGCGACACCATGACGCACGGCACTCCCGCGCCCTTGCACTCGACGCACACGCTGTAGGCGGGGACGTTCGGGCGGCGGCCCGCGAGGAGCGCGCCGACCACCTCGAGCAGCTGCATCTTGTTGATCGGGCAGCCCTGGAGCTCGAAGTCGACCTTCACGTGGTCGGCGATCGCCGTCGAGGTGCGGAGCGTCGAGATGTAGTCGGGGTTCGCGTACACCGCCGAGACGAAGTCGCCGACGCTCGCGAAGTTCCGCAGCGCCTGGATGCCGCCGGTGGTTGCGCAGGCGCCGATGCTGACGAGGAACTTCGAGTTGCGGCGGATCTCGTGGATCCGCTCGGCGTCGTGCGGGGTCGTGATCGAGCCCTCGACGAGCGTGAGGTCGTACGGCCCCTTCGCGGTCGCGCTCGACGCCTCGAGGAAGTACGCGATCTCGACCGCGCCGGCGACGGCGAGGAGCTCGTCCTCGCAGTCGAGGAGCGACAGCTGGCAGCCGTCGCAGGAGGAGAACTTCCAGACGGACAGGCGGGGCTTCTTGTGGCTCACAGCTCCGGGACCTCCATGAACGGCGCCAGCTCGTCCCACCGGTAGACGGGACCGTCGCGGCAGATGAGGGTCGGCCCGAGCTGGCAATGGCCGCACAGCCCGACGCCGCAGCGCATCGTGCGCTCCATCGAGATCCAGATCCGGTCGGGGGCGACGCCGCGCGCGAGCAGCGCGAGCGCGGTGAACCGCATCATGATCTCGGGGCCGACGACGTAGCAGACCGCCGTCTCGGGGTCGAACCGTGCAGGCGGGATGAGCTTCGTGACGACGCCGACCTTGCCGTTCCAGTCGCGGCCGGCAGCGTCGACGGTGATGTCCACGTCGATCTCCCTGCTCCACTCCTCGAGCTGCTTCGGGAACAGCAGATCGTCCGGCGTGCGGCCGCCGTACAGGACGACGATCCGCTCGAAGTCCGCGCGATGGCGGAGCGCGTGGTAGACGATCGGGCGCAGCGGCGGAAGACCGACGCCGCCGCCGACGACGACGAGGTCGCGGCCGTACGCGGCGTCGAGCGGCCACGTGTTGCCGAACGGGCCGCGCACGCCGACCACGGTGCCCGGCGCCGCGGAGCAGAGCGCGTTCGTGACCGCGCCGACCGCGCGGATCGTGTGGACGACGATCCTCCCGTCGGCCTCGAGGTCTCCGCTCGTCGAGATCGGCACCTCGCCGACGCCGAACGCGTACAGCATCGTGAACTGGCCCGGGCCGAGCGGGGCGATCGCCGCGTCCACCGGCTCGAGCTCGAGCGTCCAGTTGTCGTGGTTCTCCCGGCGCTTCCGCAGGACGCGGTACGGAAGCGGGACCATGGCGCCGCGGGCCGCGGCGACCTCGTCAGCGATCGCCGTCGCCATAGACGTCGAGGACTTGGAGGTATGCCGCCGTGAGGTGGTCGGCGAGGTCGCCCGCGATGCGGCTCAGGAGCTCGTAGCCGAGCTCGGGGATCGCCTCGCACTTGCCGCGCAGGCAGGCGCCGTCGAACTCCACGGCGCGGAGGTCCTCGACCACCCGGGCCGACAGGCGCCACTTGTGCGGCGGGACGAGCCACGACCAGCCGACGATCTCGCCGGGGCCGCACGTCACGGCCGTGACCTGGCCGCGATTCGGGATGTACGTCTCGAGCGCGACGACGCCGCTGCGGACGAGGAAGAACGTGTTCGCGTCGTCGCCCTCGCGGAACAGCCGCTCTCCGGCCTCGACGGCGATGTTCTTCCCGCAGCCGGCGATGAGCTCGAGCTCTTCCTGGCCGAGGCCCGCGAACACCGGGCTCTCGACGATCACGGCGTCAAGCGTGCGCATGGACATTGGTCTCCTCCTGGGCGCGGATCGCCCCCACTTCCTCGCGGATGTCGATGCCGACCGGGCACCAGGCGATGCAGCGGCCGCAGCCGACGCAGCCGAGGGAGTCGAACTGGTCCTGCCAGGTCGCGAGCTTGTGGGTCAGCCATTGGCGGTAGCGGGACTTCGGGGACGGGCGCGTGTTGCCGCCGTGCATCTCGGCGTACTGCACCGAGAAGCACGTGTCCCAGACGCGGTCGCGCTCGGCGGTCGCGCCGTCGAGGGAGGTCGCGTCGACGACGTGCGTGCAGAAGCACGTCGGGCACACGAGCGTGCAGTTGCCGCAGGTGAGGCAGCGCTCGCCGACGGCGTCCCAGCGCGGGCTCTCGAGGTTCCGCAGGAGGAGCCCGTGGACGTCGGTCGCGTCGAAGCGGCCCTGCATCTCGTCCGTCGCGTGCGACACGACGAGGCTCGCGGCCTCGAGGTCGGCGCCGGTCGCCTCGTGCACGGGCAGCGCCGCGAGGATCTCCTCCCCCGCCGGCGAGCCGGCGCGAACGAGGAACCGGTGCTCGGGCTCGAGGAGCTCGGTGAGCGCGAGGTCGAAGCCCTCCCGCGCCTCCGGGCCGCCGCCCACGGAGGTGCAGAAGCAGAGGTCGGACGGGTCGCCGCAGTCGACGGCGACGATGAAGGCGTCCCGGCGGCGCGCGGCGTAGTCTGCGTCCTGGTAGGTGCCGCCGACGAACACGCGATCCTGGATCGCGATCGCGGCGACCTCGCACGGCCGGACGCCGACGAAGGCGGTCGGCCCGGTGTCTGACACCGAGTCGTCGACCGCGAGACCGCCGTTCTCCCGCCGCGCCTGCCAGAGGCGGACGCGCGGCGGCAGGAGCTCCGCCTTCCACGAATGGGGACCGACCGCATAGCCGAAGAGGGCCTCGTCGTCGCGGCGCGCGAGGCGGTAGCGCGCCGGCGCCTGCTCGTCCGTCCAGCCCTGGGGCAGGGCGGCGGGCGAGTCGATCTCGGCGTACACGATGGCGCCGTCCCGGACGGTCGGGGCGACGATGCGGTAGCCGCGGTCGGTGAGGGCGCCGAAGAGGCTTTCGAGGTCTGCGGCCGCGAGTATCGAGGCCATGGCCCCACCCTCGCTGTGCGGTACCGAGCGCGCATCGGTACCGGCCCCGGTCGGGGTGCGGCTTTCCCGCGATGCCGCATGAACAGCCGCTCGGCACGCTTGGCACATGGCCTCCTTGGTGGGAAGGGAGCGCCGCCGCTTCCGGGCGCGCGGAGTCGTGCAGGGCGTCGGGTTCCGGCCCTTCGTCCACCGGCTCGCGCACGTCCACGGGCTCGCCGGGTTCGTCCTGAACGACGGCGCCGGGGTCGTGATCGAGGCGGAGGGGGCGCCCGCGGCGCTCGACGCGTTCGCGGCCGCGATCGTCGCCGAGGCGCCCGGCCTCGCGCG